>Ga0315291_10000491_pt1 | contig 52470 bp, 41 predicted proteins | sample YL17G12_20_MG_FD_203070 | JGI IMG/M metagenome (GOLD analysis project Ga0315291, IMG submission 203070) | Sediment microbial communities from Yellowstone Lake, YNP, Wyoming, USA - YL17G12_20 | ecosystem: Environmental > Aquatic > Freshwater > Lake > Sediment | place: USA: Wyoming | collected... | reverse complement strand
GGGTCTTCCTGTAAGATTTCTTTAGCTTCGTTTCTGGTTTTTGAAACCAAAACAACGTCTGCCAGAGAAGCCATGGCCAGGTCGGGAATTCCCCATTGCCTTAAGCCAGAAAAATCTCCAGGCCCCCTGATTGCCAGATCTTTTTCGGCTAACTCAAAACCATTTTCACAGGCAATAAGGGCTCTCAGTCTTCTGTTATAAACTATTCCCGGCGCATCGGTGAGCAAAAAGCAATAAGATTGAAAATTTGACCTGCCTACTCTGCCTCTAAACTGGTGAAGCTGGGCTAATCCGAATTTTTCCGAACCCTCAATAATCATCACCGAAGCATTGGGAATATCCACGCCGACTTCAACAACCGAAGTTGAAACTAAAATGTCAATTTTTTTGTCTTTAAAATCTTTCATTACTTTTTCTTTTTCTTCTGTTTTCATTTTTCCGTGGAGCATGCTAATTTTTAAATCGGGAAAAATTTCTTTTGAAAGCTTTTGATATTCCTGTTTTACTGCTTTTACATCCATCCACGAAAAAACTCTTTCATCTAATATAGGGCCCTGCCCTTCCGTAGCCTTGGCGGAGGAGGGCTCAATCCTTGGACATATTACAAATGCTTGTCTGCCTTTTTTGACTTGCTGGCGGACGAAGTTATAAGTTTCTTTTTTATCTTTTGGTTGAATAATTTTGGTGATTATTTTTTTTCTGCCCTTTGGCAATTCATCAATAATCGATAAGTCGAGGTCGCCATAAATAGTCAAAGATAGGGTACGGGGGATTGGGGTGGCGGTCATAGAGAGAAGATGAGGAATGAGTTTAGCTCGCCCGCCGGAGCCTTGGCAAAGGCGGGCTCGTTGTTCTACTCCGAACCGGTGCTGTTCATCGATAATGACCAGAGTCAAATTATTAAATTGGAGAGGAGTTTTTTCTCTGGTTCTGGGCGTTGTGTCTTGGATTATGGCGTGGGTGCCAATTAAAATGTTAATTTTTCCATCTTTGACTTTTTCCAACAGCTCGCTTCTTTTTATTTTTTTATTATTTAAATAGTTTTCTTTTCCTGTTATCAATCCGATATTTAAATCAAATCTTTTAAGGAAATTTTTTATAGTTTTGAAGTGCTGTTTTACCAGAATTTCGGTTGGCGCCATAAACGCGACTTGGTAATCTGTTTTTACCGTGTTTAAGGCCGCCATCGCCGCAACAACCGTTTTACCCGAGCCAACGTCTCCTTCCAAAAGCCGATTCATCGGCCTTGGCTTTTCTAAATCTTTTAGTATCTGCCAGGCGGATTTTTTCTGGGCGTCGGTTAACTTAAATGGCAAACTTTCGGTAAATTTTTTAACAAGAGTTAGATTTAAAGGGATTGGCCTCGCTTTTTCTTCAGCTAATTTCATCCTTTCTCTTAATACAAAAAGGGAAAGATTAAAGAGTTCTTCAAAGGCAAATCTTTTTTTCGCCTCCCCCGCCAATTTTAAAGAATCGGGAAAATGAATTTGCCAAATCGCTTTTTGAAAAGGCAGAAAGTTATATTTTTTACCTATTTTTTCCGGCAGGGAATCCGAAATTTGTTCCGCCGGCTGGCGGATTAATCTTGTGAGTAGCGGTTTTACAATAAATCTTAGCCATTTTGACGACAAACCTTCGGTTTCGGGATAAACGGAAATCAATCTGCCAGTGTGCGTTAAGTCATCATTCTTAATTCCTAATTCGTGATTCAAAATCTTCTCATAAGCCGGATTGGATAAATACATTGCACTGCCCTTTCCGGTTATTTTTCCTGCCAGACAAAGGTAATCCCCTTTTTTAAAAGTATTGACGAGATAGGGCTGATTAAACCAGATTACCTTTAGTTTTCCCGTTTTATCGCCAAGAGTTGCCTGAGTTAACATCATTCTTTTTCTGAAGGTTCTGATGTTTTTTATATCCATAATTTCTCCCTGAAAACAAAAGGGACCCCCAGGTTCAGCTTTTGAGATAGGGATTAAATTTGAAAAATCCTCATAGCGATGAGGAAAATGAAAGAGAAGATCGCCAACAGTCTTAATCCCCAATTTTTTTAATTTTTTTTGATATTGAGGTCCAACTCGAGGAATTTCCTCAATCGGAGTGGATAAATTCATAAAGAGTTTGTTTTTAATTGTGTCCCCGGAAGGAGTCGAACCTTCATCAGAGGCTCCGCAAGCCACTACTCTGTCCATTGAGCTACGGGGACATTACTTTTTAAAAGTATCACAAATTTTATTTAAATTCAACCCCGTTAGAAGTGCGTTTGTCACTAACTAGTCATTTACAGAGAATGTGATTGAGTTTAGATAAAAATTATTCTAATTCAAAACAGAAAAAATAAAATATTTTTTCTGTTATAGGACTTCTAACGGGGTCAAGTTGACTTAGATAATTTTAAAGAGTAAAATACAAAATAGTTGGAGAGGTGGCTGAGTTGGTTGAAAGCGGCGGGTTGCTAACCCGTTATACGGGGTAATACCCGTATCGTGGGTTCGAATCCCACTCTCTCCGCCTTCGCTTCGCCGTAGCTTTAGCGAAGGCGAGCTTCGCCAAAGCTCGTCTCAGCTACGGCGTGATAAATCCGCTAACCAAATGTATTACGTCTATAGCTTAAAATGTAAGGATGGTTATTATATGGGCTGTACAGATAACCTGCAAGATAGATTAAGGAGACATAAAAAAAGTGAAGTGTCGGCGACAGTAAAACGTTTGCCACTAGAATTAGATTTTTATTTTGCAATTAAAGATAAATATAAAGCTTTTAGACTTGAAAAATATCTAAAATCCGGCTCCGGCAGAGCATTTATCAAAAAACATCTAGCTTGAACTCAATATTTTTTATAGAGAGACCGAGACACCTCAAAAAGGGGTTGGAAAAGAAACGAAAAATACCTTAAAATATCATTAGTGGGTCGGTTTCAGATTCACATACTCCGCTAAAATTTTCAAGTCCTTTCGGGGCTCAAAGAAGATTCTCTTCTTTTCGACCTTCACCCGCCTTCGGCGGGGTTCGGAGCTTGATTTTTTGTTGCGAAATAAGGAAAATCATGTTAAAATATAAAAATGAGAGAACTCCCTTGCTTTCTTAAAAGATACTTTTGGGACGTTGACTTTCCAAAACTGCAAAAAAATTTTCATACTCAATTTATTATTGAGAGGATTTTAGAATACGGAAACGAAAAGGCGGCGAAGTGGTTATTTCAACATTTTACCAGGTCAGAAATAAGGCGCACACTTACAAAAAGACGGAACATTTCTCCCCTGAGCGCAAATTACTGGAGCTTAATTTTGAAGGTTTCCAAAAACCAAATTTCATGTTTACAGAAACAATCTCAAAAAAAACTGCAAGAAACTTGGCCTTATTAGGAAGAACAGGGATACTGCAGGACGCCTATCTGGCTGGGGGCACTGCCCTAGCTTTACAGATTGGCCATCGTGTTTCTTACGACCTTGATTTTTTTACTGGAAAAAATTTCAAGCCCCAAATTTTTTTAAAAGAGATTAATCAAATTAAATTCTATCATCATGAACGAGTTGGAAAGGGGACAATCCTTGGGAGATTGGATGATATTAGGTTTAGTTTGTTTTATTACCCCTATCCACTTTTACAAAAAACAATCGAATTCAGGGAAACTGGAATTAATTTGGCCGGCATTACCGATATCGCTGCCATGAAATTAGCCGCTATTAGTGAACGAGGCGCTAAAAGAGATTTTATCGATTTATATTTTATTCTGCAAAATACCTCCCTTGATAAAATTTTGCAGTTTTACGATAAAAAATATAAAACCTTAGCTTCTAATTTAGTTCACATTAAAAAAAGTTTAGTTTATTTCACCGATGCCGAAGGAGACCCGATGCCAAAAATGATAATGGCCATTTCCTGGCAAGAGGTGGAAAATTTTTTTAAAAAAGAAATCCCAAAGCTATAATATAATAATGCCGATTGTTGCTATTTAACAGATTTTTTGTTGTAATATTTGAAGAATGTCATTGTTATTAAAAATAAAAAATCTCAGAGATAAAAAAGCAATGAATCTTGGGGAAATGTTTCATAAACAGAGTTTGACTGGGCGGGTTTCCATTGCTGGGACGATTTTGATAATAATCTTGGGGTTGCTGGGGGTCGGCATTTTGTATTTTTTTAGCGTTCAGAAAGAAAGCGAAACCCAGACTCAAACTGCTTCCAACCTAAAGCTTCTTAACTCCCACTCCCATCCTGAAGCGGGAGAGGAATGGGTTGTTTCTTTTAAAACCAGAGGTACTGCTGATTTAACCATTATTCCGACAGATCCAGACAGCATTGGCGATTTAGATTTTGTCTCTTTAACTTGTAATGGGGAAAAAAGAACTCCTCAAATTTTAGAGAATGACAAAATCTTTTACCCTAACTGGGAATGCTTGCCCTCCGAAGCTTTAGCGAAGGAGGGCGATGGAACAGGAGAACTAACTCATTTAGTCAACGTTGCCAGAAAACATACCTTAAAATTCCAATTCGAAAATAAAGCAGCCTTTGCCTACAATAACCCTGATTCGGTAACTGATAGTTTTGATAATGAAAGCAAGGTTTTTGCAACATCAACCGTAGTGGTAACTGGGGGCAAGGCAATATTAGCCACGTGTAAAGACAACGGAACGGCCTGTTCTGCAGCTGGTGAATGTTGCTCTAATTATTGTTATGTTGACGCTGATAATGACAGATATGCCCCCTCATCGGGTACTGCAACCTGCCGAGCCAATTCCCAGCTTGCTGGTACTGATTGCTACGATGCTAATGCCAATGCATACCCGGGTTCTGCGTACTACTCTTGTTCGCACAGGGGTGATGGGTATTATGACTATAATTGCGTCAATGGAGATGAAGAAACTGGGGATTGCACCTATAAGGCTACATGTACTAATGGTGGCTCTTCCTACACCTGTTATCCCTACTCTAGTATCTGTGCGGGAGCGTCGACGGGGTATGACAGGTGTGATACTACTACTGGTAATCCCAGTTGTGGAGAAAGCTGGAGCGGGAAACCTTACTGTGATTACGCCACTGAGAACTTTGGCTATTGCTATACCGTCACCCCATACTGCACAACGTATGTTGGGCAAAAATACATTTGTAAGACCGGGGCTAGTGGTTGCTGCTCCTGTCATTAGATATGGCATGAGAATAAAAAAAGAAGGCTATATTTTCAGGATTTCCCTACTCCAAGGGTTAACCTAAGTGTAGAGAATAAAGAAAAAATATGAGGGGTTTATCAGGGAGCCAGAGATATTGCTATTTTGTAGATTTTAAAACTCAAACAGCGTTCATCCGGGCCCTCGGGGTTAATGCATTTCTCGAACAAATTTAAGATTTCAAGGGGTCAAAAAAATCATTTTGTTTCATCTCGGCCGCTTAAAGAGCGGCTTTTAAATTTAATTATTGAATAATTAGATTAGATTTGGGATAATAAAAAAAAATGGAAAATATCCAATTAAATAAATTTCAGATAATTCTGGTGGTTCTTGGCCTGGCAGCCATTTTTCTGCTTATTTATTCTCCTTCCTTTACAACCCCTTTCCCCAAGCATTTCGATGAGTGGCAACATATTAACCAGGCACTAAACTTAGAACGAGGAGAATATCAATGGCAGAGTTCTTCTGCTTCTGGTCTGGGATTCCATTTTTTTCTTTACGGAATTAGCCGGGTAGCGGATCTGGTTCAGATATATAAATTTCTTGCACCCAGCTGGGCCATTCTGTCGGCCTTGATTCTTTTCTTTGTGGCTTACAGCCTTAGCGGACAAAACTTCTTAATAGCTTTTTCAACCATACTTTTTTTTAGTTCCATTAAGTCCAATATTAATTTGCTGGGGCTTTATTTTTTTACTCCGCTTACTTTTGCCATTCCTTTTATTTTCCTTTTTATTTTCTTTTTTGTCCGGGGGCTGGAAAAAGAAAACAAAAAATATCTTCTCTTGAGTTTCCTGCTTATGTTATTGTTAATACCCGTCCATGCCATATCGGTGGCCTTTGCTTTTCCTATTCTGCTTTTTTCCTGCCTTCTCTATCACAAATATATAAAAAAAGAGTTTTGGTTTTTTCTTATGTTTTTACTTGTTCCTCTGGCAGGACTGATTTTCTACAGTTTTATGGCAAACCTGACAATTATAGACTCTTTTAGAGTTTTAATTAAAGAGCTGCAGTTTAAAGGAGGGCTGAGCCAGGCAAAGGTTTTTAACGATTCTTTAACAACAACTTATTCAATAGCCGGAGTAATTCTGGCCTGGATCGGCTTGTTATCCGTGTTGTGGAGCAAGAAAAAAGAGCTTTACCCCTATATTATCTGGCCCTTCTCTCTTCTCTTAATGATTTTGATATTTCGGATGACCGATGTTTCCTATTTGTCTCCCTACCACCGAAATTTTTACTATTTTACCATCAGTCTCCCTTTATTGAGCGCCTTCGGTTTAAGCTGGGTGATAAATTCTCTGGCAAGCCGGTTTAAGAAAGTAAATTTTAAGTTCATAGCAGTACCCATATTGGCTATTGCCATATTTTTTTCTTTTATCTCATACTGGGAAATAGCTCCCCTTCGGCCGCCTTATACTGAGCTGATTACCGCTAACGATTATCAGGACCTTCTTTTTTTGGCCGAGCTTCCAAAGGGAAATGTTCTTGCGCTTTTTCCCTTGTCAGTTACGGTATCTCCAATCACCGGGCATAAGGTTATAGGAGAATTCTTTGATGAGTTTGGCTGGGAGCACGCCCAGGGATTCTTCAGTAGCGATGATTGCCATTTTAAAGATGCCCTGATTAGGGTATATAATATAGATTATGTTATTTCAAGGCAAGAGCTATTATGCGGGTATAAACTTTTAAGGAGCGAGCATAACTATATTTATCAAGTTAGTTCCGTTACTGAGCAATAATATTTTCCCTGAATAAAATTTTTTCTAAATACAATATTCGGCACTATTTTTTCTTCTTTAAAATAAACCCCGCCCCCCTTTAGGGGGCGGGGTTTTGATAGAAATAATTTGTCGCAGTTTAGCTTTAACGTTCACTTGACGAAGCGGAAGTCAAAAACTTTCTTAAGTTCTTCGGGAGTAACGACTTGTTCTTCCACTTCCTGCACAGTTTCAAACTCCCCGGCCTTGGCAATTTTAATTAGGAGTTCTGCTCCTTCGTCAAACTGAACATCTCTCCTGTCATAGGCGTTTTTAATAAGAGGATAATAGTTATTTACTAGATTAAGATTTTCTTCCGTTCTTTCTGGGTTCCAGATTTTTAACATAAGTTTTTTTGTTTCTTTCGGACTGGTTACAATAAAGTTCATGGTTTTTTCCAGTGCGCGAACCACTTTTTGCACTTCTTCTGGTTTTTTTTCTATTTTATCATTTCTGACGCTCAAAAATGATGGCGATTCGTCAATAAGGACATCTAAAATGGTAAATCCTTGGGATTGAAGTTGGTGAGCTCCATGCGATAGAGTCAAGATGGCATCAATTTCACCGCTCAACAGCAAATTCTGCAATTTTTCTGTAGTCCAAAAACCCTCTTCTGTTTTTGGGGCAATTATTGCTATTTTTAGATTGTTGTTTTCAATAAATTTAAGGATTTGGTAGTGTTGGGAGGTATACCGAGAGAAAATTCCTATAGTTTTTATGTCTTTTAGTTTTAATTTAGGTTGAGCAACAAGAGAATATACTTCATGCTTTGCGGCAAACATAATCGTTTTAAGTGGAGCGTTTCTCAGGCTTGCTTCTATGACTGGTTTAGCGAATAATCTGTGGAAAGTAGCGTAGTCTACCTCTCCTACTAGCAGGAGAGGTAGGATATCTTCTAATGATGATATTCTTGTCAGTTCAACTTGAAGGCCTTCTTCTTTGAAAAAACCTTCTTCTGTAGCAATAGACGTTAGTATTGTTGTGTCCGTTATTTTTATTTTGGATAATTTTACTTCTGGCCACAGCAAGAAAGTAAATACTCCAACTACTATCAGGGCCAGCAGGACTATTACCAATAAAAATTTTTTATTCATAGATAGTTTTTATGATTTATTTTTTTTCAATCTTTCCACAGTCTCATTTTACCAGCGATAATAAAGATAAGTCAATTAATTTTTTGGAGCAAGTACTGGAAGAGTGGCTTTGCATTATAGAAGTATTGTATACTAATATATATATATAAAGTATGACTACCCTAATTATTAATGAAAAAGGTGATTGAAACTTTTAACCTATCTAAAATTTATCCCGAAGGGGGAGGAATTAGAGATGTTAATTTTAAGGTTAGTCAAGGAGAGGTTTTCGGAATTCTGGGGCCCAACGGTTCCGGGAAATCAACCCTGATTAAGGTTTTGTCAACCTATTTTGATCCGACTTCCGGCTTCTTTAAAATCCTTGGTTATCAAAACAAGAAAGACGATTTGAAAATAAAAAAGAATATCGGGGTTATGTTTGAAACCGATCCTCATTTTGAAGAGCTTTCCGGCTTGGAAAACGCTCTTTTTTTAGCAAAAATTTATGGAGTTCATAATGAAAAACAAATAAATTCGCTTTTTCGAGAATTTCTTTTAGTTGAGGCAAAAAATAGCCCGGTTAAAAATTATTCTTTCGGAATGAAAAGAAAATTGAGTTTAATTGAGGTTTTTTACTGTAATCCTCAGGTATTATTGCTGGATGATCCTTTTTCCGGGTTGGACTACAGTTCCAAATTCACTCTTTTCCAAAAATTAAAAGATTTGGCAAAAAACGGCAAAACAATTTTAATTGTCACTAATGATGTTTTAGACGCCGAAGTAATTTGCGAAAAAGTCGGTTTTATTCTTAATGGAAGCTTAGGAGAAGTAAATACGGTTAAAAATTTTCTTGCGGAATTAGGAGAAAAAGAAGAAATTTCTCTGTTTTTTAAAAAACCGATGGAACCGCTTTCTCTAAAAGAAATATCGGGGGTAGAGGATGTCTTTCTTGAAAAAAACTTGGTTAAAGTTTTAGCCAAAAAAGGAGCTCTGCCAGAAATAATTTTAAGAATCATTAAGGGGGGCGGAAGGATTTTAAATGTAAAGATAAAAGAGCCAAGCCTCGGAGACATTTTTCTTCAAAAATTTGGCCAAAAGATAAAATGATAGTGTTATTTTTTCAAAAAAGAATAAAGGAGTTTTTGAAGAATAAAAAAGTTTTTGTCCTTAAACTTGTCCTGCCCTCAATTTTACTTTTGCCTCTATTTTTTACTCCAGCCAATGTTTATTTAATTGCTGCCACGACCACATTTCTTATAGTTATTTTTGGATTTTATGGCGCTGGAGAAAGTCTAGGAAAAGAAAAGGCAAAAAGTTCTCTTCAAAAAATTGTGATTTCGCCGATATCTCCTTTCAGAATTGTATTTGGTGAAATTCTTGCCCATTCCCTGCTTGAGTTTCTCCAATTTCTCCCGGCTCTTATTTTAATTTTTATAAAAATTCCTTCTGAAATTGCTCTATCGGTTCTCTCTGCTTATTTGCTTTCTTTCTTTTGTACGATTTTTTCGGCAAATGTGTTGGGTGTTCTTTTGATTTCTATATTTTCTGAATTTCGAACCGTCGTTTTTTTGACAATGCTTTTTCCTTTAATGATTTTTTCCGGAGTTTTTGTCCCTTTAAAATCTTGGACTCAAATAGCAGTCGCTAAATTTTTGCCCCCCTCCTATCTCTATCAATCCACCCTTTTAATTTTTGGCAAAGAATCAATTTTTTCTTCTTGGGAGGTGATTATTCTTTCTCTACTACCGACCCTTTTTATTTTAATTCTGGCAGCCGCTTTCAGTAAAAAAATAATTAGATAAGATGAAAAAATATTTAATTACTGGACTTATTTTTACGGGGATATTAATTCTTTTTTTCTGGCATCAGTCTTTTTATTTAAGCTGGCACCTGAAACCGCTTGGTATTACAATGGATGTGCCTGGTTATAAAGTAGAAAATTACGACGAACTTATTTTTAAGGAAAGAAAAAACTTTGAAATTTTATCAAGAAAAGAGGCAAACATCATCAGGTTTAAAATTATTAAAGATATTGACAGGGAAACTGCCCAAAAATACATTGATAATGTTTTCTATAGTCTTGAAAATTATTTTGGGCCGCAAGAAATCTTGGCTCTGTACGCCGATTTAGTAGAGGCCGTAGCCAATAGCCCCGAAAGCTTGAAGCCAAAAAGAGAAACCGTTATAATAAACGGCAAGGAAACCCCCTGTTTTATTGTCTTTGCCGATAAATATTTTTCTTATTTCCTTATGACAGAAAACCAGGCGTTTTATAGGGGAATTTTAACAATGATTTATTGCCCCAAAGAGAAAAATTTAGTCAATATTGAAATTTTAGTACCTAAAGAAAAATTTAATTTCGAAAAAATAGTCGAAACCCTAAAAACTTTTAAATGTCGTTAATTCTCGTTTTTTTAAACTCAATTTGTGTGTTCATTGAAGCGGAAAATTAATTGACAATTAATTTATGAAAAAATATCTTCTATTATTAGTTTTAATTGTTGTAATTTTTTTTCTAGTCCAGAAATTTGCTTTTCCAGAAAAAACAAATTACATTTTTGGTGGAACCCTGAGCCCGGGCAAACTTATTGGTTTCCAATATAAAAATAGCGAATTCTTACAAGAAATCATTGACGATGTTTCGCCACTTTCAATTTACGATATAAAAGTTGACGATATATATAATAACGGAAAAAATGTGGTGGTAGCGGCTATCAGCAAAGCGGAATACGATGCCGATCATTGCTTGGTTAAAATTTACGAACCGGAAGAGAATGGTTATAAAATTTCCGTCCTTGATGAATTAAATGAAATATTTTGTCGGGATTTGGAAATTGGCGATGCTTATAATAAGGGAGAAAACGTTATTCTCTTGGCTACCCATGGGGAAGGAATGATTCTTGCTTATCGCTGGGACAAAAAGGAAAAAAAATGGGAAAAAGAAATTGTGATGCAAAACATTGTTAGGGAAATAGATGGAAATGATTTAAGAAGAATGACCGACAAACCCTTGCCCTATCAGACCGCCGTTCATACCGTAGAAATTGCTGATATTGACGGTGATGGCAAAAACGAAGTTATTGCTGCTCATGGAACGGCTAATACTTACAAAGGTGAGCCTGAAAGCTGGGTGGGAATTTATCGCTACATCGATGGGAAGTGGGGAAAAGAGATAGCCGGTCATATTCAAGGAAGGCAGCATCGAAGATTAAGAATTGCCAACAATGTTTATGGCGATGGCAGAACGGTCATAATTGCCGGAACCTGGCCTAATAGCATTCTCAAAAGTTACCAATTTAAAGATAATAGATGGGACGAAAGAATTATTGATGACCAGCTTTTGCAGGATAATAACAAGGGTATAATTGCGGCTGATTTGGACCGGGATGGCCGGGATGAAATTATTGTTGTTACCGATCCCGATGGTTTAGTGATTTTATATGATTTCGTCGGCGCTGATTTTACTAAAACAATAATCGATAAGCAGTCGGAAAGCCTGAAAGAAGAAACAGCCGGAAGGATAATCGGCGGTTTTGACGCCTTAGCTTTTGATATAGATGATGACGGTCAAGAGGAATTATATATTGCTTCTGTCGCTATTGAACCGGAAAAATTAACCGCCGGTCCCCGAGGATATATCGGCTGGGTAAGATCAACTAGCGGATTTTTATTCCAATACAAAAAAACTCCTGATGGTTGGGAAAGAAAAATCTTAGATCAGGGACCTTACTGGGCGATTGGAGCAGGAAAAATTTGGAAAAAATGAGCAAAATTAAAATTACAATTTTACTAATGGGATTAGGGATAGCGGCTTTGGTTATTTTTATAGTTGCTGATTTTAGTTTTCAAGAAAAACTGAATCCAACCTCAGAATCTTTTCTCTGCGAAGGCCGTCCCTGTAATGTCATCCTGATAGTCTCCGAGAGTATATCGGCTCGGCACATGGGTATATATGGCTATGAACGTGATACAACACCCTTTATTGATGAATTTTTCGGAAAAGAGGGTATTGTTTTCGAAAATGCTTGGAGTAATGCACCTTGGACTTATCCTTCTTTCGCCTCTCTTTTTACCTCGCAGTTAGCCCCTGATATATTTGTAGAAACATGGGAGGATAAGTTTTCAGATGTAATTCCAACCTTTATTGATATTTTAGGTGTAAATGGAATTCCAAAGTTCATAGCTCACAGCTGGACTCTTTTTCCATTCGTCAATGCGCATACGTTTATCGAAAAATTTGGACCTAAGGAGCATTTTCAAGGAGAAGACCCCTTTTTATTTTCTAAATCATCCGAGTGGATAGAAAAACAAACTCAGCAAGATTATGGGCGACCTTTTTTTCTTCTTTTGCAGCCGCTTACTCCACATAGTCCATACGATCCTCCAGAACCCTATCGTTATTTTTTTGGTGCTCCGTCAGAATATCCCGGACCCGTAATATATGAAGAGATACGGGAGGCACAGCAGGCTATGGATGGGGGAGAAAATGTTGAGCCAGAATTAAAACGCTTCCGTCTCCAATATGATCAGGAGATTCGATGCCTTGACAGCCAGATTGAAACTTTTATTTCCCGAATTCCGGAAAAAGTTCGCCAGAACACGGTATTTATATTTACTTCGGACCACGGCCAGGCGTTAGGTCAGCATATCAATATAGCCAATATAGGTTGGAGGGGAACACTCTACGAAGAGGAAATTCACATTCCTTTTCTGGTAAGAGCTCCGGGAATTGATCCGGCAATGATTCATCAACCGATTACGCTTCTTGACGTGGGGCCTACGATTCTGGATATTTTTGGTTTTAAAATTCCTGAAACTTTCCGTGGTATTTCCCTCTTGCCGGTACTTCGAGGAGATGAATTACAGTTAGCAGAACGTATAGTTAGGGCCGAAAACGTTCATGGCGAGTCGCTTTCTTCTAAAGAATGGTCAGAAATTAAGCCAGAGGTTCGTACAGAGTCGCTTCCGTATCCTCGAGAGCGTGCGGTACGAAAACAAGAATGGAAACTTATCCAACGCGCCGACGGCTCTCTTGAACTTTACAATCTTGAAAAAGATTACAAAGAACAGAATAATTTGATTTTACAATGGTATTCTTTATCAAAAGAAAAGCAAGCAGAGGTACTTCCGTTGTTTGAGGTATTGGACAAAAGTTCTCCCTAAAATAGAATTTTAAAAATAGTCAAAAAAATAGGGTCAATGAATTGAGCCCGTATTTTATGAAATTCTCCAAAAAGACACGCTTTTATGCTGGTATAGGCAGTACGTCAAACCAAGCAACAGCCAGATCATCTTGTTGCCCTGGAGAGTTGCTATAAAGAATGTTGAATTACTCCCCGGAATTGATAAAGCCGATTTTTTATGCTTAATCGGGCAGTGTTGCGAAAAGCTCAGACAGGGCCCCCCCGCTTGCCATTGAGAATAGGGAAATCACTATTGATTTTCTGGGTGCATTTAACAAGCGATCTTTCACCTCTACATTGCCACCTAAGTCTACTCTAAATAGTTTATCAGAGTTGGAGATTTTCTTGGAAATGAGAAATTCTTCTTTGGCTAAGATGCCAAGAGGAGATTTAACCAATTCAGCCGAGTTATTTAGTAAACTAAGGAAAGAAGCGATTTTATTCTTTTTACTTGTTGCTTTGATGAGTATTTCGTTGATTCTTTTTATCTCATTTTTCTGGAATAGAAGGCGGGGGACCCTCTCTTTTTTAAAAAAGACCGCGTTAAAATCTCCCATAGTTCTTTTTAAAACCCAATCCTCTAACATACTTCCTTTAACTGTTTTTCTGATATAGTTCTGTAGATTTCGATACATTTTTACCAACTCTAGGTAATATTCTTTATCAAAATAACCATTCTTTTCCATGACTTTTATTAGGTCAGAAAGAGTGGTGGTTTTCAGCTTATCCTTTTCTGGAGGCGTTAATCCTATAAATTTAACAAAATCAATATTATTTTTCAGAGCAAATTGAATTATTTTTGTTATCTCAGTTTCGTTTACCCCCCTCTCTATAACAGCCGCTAAGATTACCCGAAAGCCGCCAACTTTCTTTATATTCTCTAAAGCCTTAAGTTTTTTTTCTAAATAATCTTGGCCCCTAAACTTTACATTTGCGGTTTGGTTAAAACCGTCAAATTGCAAGGCAATATCACGTAAACCAGCCATTTTCAGTTTTTTAACATAGTTTTTGTCTCCTAGCTTCAGACCATTTGTGCATATTGCTGGATTATTTCCACTTTTTTTAATAATCTTTATTATTTCAGGGAGGTCTTCTCTTATTGTTGGTTCTCCACCAAGTAAGATAATCTCCCGGGAGTGGTATTTCTTTACAATTTTCTTTATTTGCCCAGAAGACATATCTAGGTCTTTTCGGTTGAGGTAATTGTTGAATTTCAGATAGCAAATGGGACAGTTCTGGTTGCATCTAGCGGTAATATAAAGAAATATAGCAGTAGTACAATAATTTGGTTTTTGATGGCTCCATTCTTGAAAATTCTTAGGGTTGGAAACAAGCGGTTCTATTTCGGTGTGATTCCTGTGTTTTTTAAAGAAATCAACATCGTTTTCCAAATGAATAAGCCCTTGGGCGCAGCAATTCTTTTCTAAATATACTTTTCCGTCAATTTCCAATAAATTGGAAAATATGGTTTTTCCGCAAATAGGACAAAAATTTCCTACGTTTTCTTCCAGGATTTTAGGGAAATTTACCGGAGAAATCATTGGTAATGTTCTATTTAAAGTATCTATAGAAACTTGAGTTTTTTTCATAGTATTAATTGTTAATTATTAATTATCTAATTTTATCAATTAGCTAAGGTTGTTGTCAAGCTCGCCAGTGGTTATAATATATAATATGACGAAAAAAATTAATACTATTTATAGAATAACCGACTGGCTGCATTATTTGGGGTTTGCTCTAATGGGCTTTGTCTTGAAAGTTTCTCATATTGATATAATAAACCTTAAGCTTCTTTTTTTTGCTTTAGTTTTTTCCTTTTTGCTTCTTTCTTACGCTTATTCATTAAATGACTATTTTGACGAAGGTAAAAAGAAAAAATACTTTCTTTTGCCGTTGATTTTTTCGGTGGCCTTATTGCCCTTTCTTAATTTCAGCCAGATTTTACTAGGAGCAATATTTCTTGCTTTGGTGACCCTTTATTCTTTTAGAGGAATCTCTTTAATGAAATTTCCGGTAGTTTCCACTTTGACCAATTCCGCTGGTTTTATGTTGATATTTGCCATAGGTTACGCGACAGAAGAAGGGGTTACTATTTTAGATCTTGTTTTCTTCTTCTTATTAGCTATTTACCAAACCGTATCTCAACTTATTCATGAGAGAGTTCATCTGAAATCAGACATAGAATCTGGCAGAAGAACCTCGGTTTTTTATTTACGGGAAAAACTGGTTTTGCTTCTCAGGATGATGTTGTTGTTTACTTTTCCCTTATCCTTATTTTTATTATTTAAAACAGATTTTATTTTATTTGCGGTTGCTTGTATGTTATTTTCTCTATTCTTTTTTATTAAAGTGGGCGAGATAGATAAAAAAACAAGAAAAAGATATAAATTGGCCGGTATAGTTGTTGGACTGTTCTTTTTAGCGGATTATTTTTTTAATGTATCATCTGTTTTGTAAAAAAGTATGACCACAGAAAAGAGAATATTTTTAACGCTAGCTGTTCTTTTCTTTCTACTCATGCATTGGTCGGGCTGGAATGAAACATCTCGCTTTACTCTTACCCGAGCAATCGTAGAAGAGGGGAGAATGGAAACAACTTCATTTGCTCAAGAAACCGGAGACCGTATTAGAATTGGCGACCATTTTTATCTGGACAAAGCTCCGGGCATTTCAATGTTGGCCTTACCCATTCACGCGCTTTCCGTGTTGGTATTTTCTACCGAGCGCCCACCCGAAAACAAAGACATATTGACCAGAGAAACGAAAAGCGGGCCCGTTGTACTACCCACCCATCTTAGCCCGGCAGAACGCTTTTCCATGGTTATTATCACATTCTTACTATCCGGACTTCTGACAGTAGCAACCGCTTATCTGCTTTTTCTTCTTTCCAAAGAATTTATTACGGATAAAAGAATTCAGTATCTTGTGTCTATTGGGTATGCCCTTGGAACATTGGCTTTTTCCCAAGCCCTTATCTTACAGGGACACGCCACTACAACCTTTTTTGCTTTCGCCGCTTTTTTTGTCGGCTATTACACCATAAAAAAGGGATATTTTTCGGCTCTACAAGGAGGAATTCTTGCGGGAATTCTGGCCGGCGTTGCTTTTCTTGTAGATTACCTTGCCCTATTTGCGGTGGCGGGTATAGGTTTATGGTTTCTTTTCTCGCGCAGCCAGAAAACTTTTTTGTGGTACGGCGTTGCTTTTGTTGCCGTGGCAGCGCTCCTTTTAGTTTATAATATTGTTACTTTTGGAACTCCATTTTTTTTAAGCTACGCTGCTTATCTGGAGGTAGAACCGGGAGAAAGCGCAACAGAGATTTTTCTGGAGGGAATGGCTCAGAGATACTTTGATCCTACTTTTTTAAAGTTTTATGTGGCAACCATTATCCGGCTGTTATTTATGCCAGAACGCGGGGTATTTTTTTATTTCCCTTTTTTATTTCTTGCCATTCCGGGAATATACTTTCTTGCTCGGAAAGGACCGGCGCTGGCCGCAATGATTTTAATTATCTTCTTTTCGCTTCTTTGGTTTGTTGCCATGCCTTATCTTCCATGGTGGTGGGGAGGATCTTCTTTTGGGCCGCGGTATCTTACTCTAGCCATGCCCTTTTTAATGATTCCCGTAATGTTCGCTATGAGAAAATGGCATATTGCTGTTTCTGTTTTTCTGATTACAGTTTCTGTATTGGTTAATGTTCTTGGGTTGCAACCTCCCTCAGGGCTTGAGCAGGAGCTTGCTTTAATGGATTCTGAGGAATATTATACAGCCATAACCTCTTTAACCGTTATTAAAAATCCTTTGGCTGATTACTATTGGCCCAGGTTTAGGGAATATGGCATCAGTATGCCGATTATTCAGAGCGGTTTGGCCGGAAGGCCGTTTGATATAAGAAGCAATGTTCCATTTAAGGGAGGGGATTTTTTCCTTTCCACTACACCCCTCGGCTTTCTCTATATTTCTCGTTTTATAGTACCTTTCTTTATTATCATACTTGTTTTAACTTTTATTTGGTTTGGTTATTTAAAAAATAATTTTTGGAAGTATTCATTGATAATTTTCGTTATTATTCTTGCCTTTTTTCTTTTTATTTAAAATAGATTATAGTGTGAATTATATTATTTCGGAAGAAAAAATACTCTGCGGCTATAACTTTTAACAGCAAGTATAACTACTTTTATTAGGTTAACCTAAAATGAATTCAAAAAAAACAAAAGATACTCCGGAAATTTCCATAATTTTGCCTTGTCGGAATGAAGAGGCAGCTCTTGACCATTGTTTAAAGCAGATAAAGGAAGTTATAAAAAAGCATCAGCTAAGTGCGGAAATAATTGTTTCTGATTCTTCTTCCGATGATTCTCCTAATATTGCCAGGAGGTATGGGGTGCGGCTTATACAGCATAACAAAGAAGGTTACGGTACTGCCTGCCTTGAGGGATTTTCATATGCCAGGGGGGAATATATTTTTATAGCCGATGCTGACGGAACATATGATTTTAATGAGATTCCCGGATTTATAGCCCATCTAAAAAGCGGTTATGACCTTGTTCTGGGCAATAGAATGGGAGGAAAAATTTTTCCCGGAGCCATGCCCTGGCATCATAAACATCTTGGCAATCCAATACTTTCTTATTTTTTACGGCTATTTTTCCGAGCAAAAATCAACGATTCCCAAACCGGCATGCGAGCCATAAAAAGAGAATCTCTGAATAGGTTAAATTTGCAGGCCGGGGGTACGGAGTTTAATTCCGAAATGCTTATTAAATCTTTTAAGAATAATCTGAAAATAAAAGAAATACCCATTCATTATTATCCGAGAATGGGGAAATCCAAGTTGAGGTCTTTCCGGGACGGCTGGCGGCATCTCAGATTTATGCTGCTTTATTCGCCCCTCTATTTATTTTTTCTGCTCGGTCTGATCTTGTTTTTTTTGGGATTTGGTTCCATGATATTATTTTATTTGATGGATCCGGAAATCTTTGGGATAGTTCTTTATTTTCATCCCATGTTTTTATCTTCGCTTTTGCTGATAGTCGGCTACCAACTAATGCTCTTTGCTTTATTTGCCAAGGTTTACGCCGTAAATCATCTTGGAGAAAAAAGCCTTTTTATGCTAAAATTTTTTAGATTTTTTACTTTAGAGAGAACCAGTTTTGGCGGAGGATTGCTTATTCTGGCTGGCCTGGCTATTGCTGTCTTAATTTTTAGCAGTTGGATTAAATCGGGATTTGCTTCTTTGAATGAGGCACCGAACTTTATTTTGAGCTTAACCCTTCTTGTTTTGGGCGCTCAGACTATCTTTTCGGCATTTATGATAAGTATCTTGAGTATAAAAAAAGGAAAATGAAAAAAATAGCGGTTTTCAATCATTTTTTAGATAATATCGGAGGGGCAGAAATAGTGACTCTAATCTTAGCCAGAGAATTAGCGGCCGATGTTTACACTACAAACATAGATAGAGAAAAAATAAAAAAAATGGGTTTTGAGGATATTCTACCCAGGATTTATTCAATAGGAAAGGTCCCTATAAACCCTCCTTTCAAGCAACAGATGGCTTTTCTGAAGTTTCGCTTTCTTAATTTAAAGGGTCAATATGACTTTTTTATTATAGCCGGTGATTGGGCAATTTCTGGAGCGGTTAACAACAAGCCTAATCTTGAATATTTCCAATCTTTTCTGGGCGAAATTTGGACCTCTAGAAATGCCATAAGAAATTCTTTAAAACCCTGGATGAGACCTTTTTATCAGTTATGGACAGGGTATATTAGATTTTTTTATAGGAGATATTTTAAACATGTTGACAGGTTGGTTTGTAACTCAAAAAATACTCGGGATAGAATAAAGAGATATCTTGGTAAAGATAGCGTTGTGATTTATCCACCTACCGATACCTCAAGATATCATTTTTCAAAGAGTAAAAATTTTTGGCTTTCTGTAAATCGTTTAGTGCTTTATAAGAGAATTGAGCTCCAGCTCAGGGCATTTTCAAAGTTGCCTGGCGAAAACCTAGTTGTTGTAGGGAGTTATGAAAAAGGAGTTAGGTATTTTGAGGAATATAAGAAATATCTTGAGAGTATTCTACCCGAAAATGTCCGCCTTCTCACTCGGGTAGCGGGCGAAGAACTTAGAGGACTTTACGCTCAATGTAAAGGCCTGATTGCCACTGCCTTTGATGAACCTTTTGGTATGACCACAGTTGAGGCAATGGCCTCGGGGAAACCGATTATTGCTGCAGCTGAAGGCGGCCACAAAGAGAGTGTCATTGATGGTGTTACGGGGATATTGATTAAAGATATTAATGAGGACAAGCTGGCCGAAGCCGTTAAATTCATCGGGGAAAATCACCAAAAATACAAAGAGGCCTGCTTAAAACAGGCTCAAAAATTTGACAAAAAAGTTTTTATTTGGAAAATTAAGAGAGAGATAGCAAATTATTATAATTAAATGTCTAATAAAATTAAAAAAATTTTTCTGATTGGCGCCGATGGTCAATTAGGGAGCGACTTAAAAAGAGTTTTAGAAAAAGATTATCAGATTTTCTGCCCGCTGATAGATGAGTTAGACATTGCCCATTATGATAAGGTCAGAGAATATATTGAATTGAACAGACCCGATTTGGCGATTAACACTGCTGTTTATTTGGCTAATGTTGATGGAATGGAAATAAATTACGAAGATACTTTTAGGGTAAATGCTCTGGCGGTTAATAATTTGGCTAAAATATGCGGGGAGTTTGATATTCCCTTGGTTCATACCAGTTCAGACTATGTGTTTGATGGAAAAAAAACCAATCCTTATACAGAAACAGATGTTACTAATCCAATAAACGTCTATGGCATATCCAAAGTAGCCAGCGAACATTTTACAAGATGTGGCTGTCATAAGCACTTCATTATTCGTCCTGCCATTATGTTTGGAAAAAATCTTTGTAAACATCAGGGTAGAACTAATCTGGTAGAAAAAATCATTCAAGGAGCAAAAGCAGGCAAAGAAATGAGATTTAAGACAGATACCTATATGTCTCCCACTTATGCTTTAGAATTGGCAGAAACTATCAAGGCATTGATTGAAACTAATGCCTACGGGCTTTATCACATAACCAACGATGGATTTTGCACTCCTTATGAGTTTGCCAAAGAAGTTCTTACCCTTACAGGATTAAAAGCCAACTTAATCCCTGTTAGAACAGCAGAGTTTGAAGAAATAGCAAAAGGAGCAAAAAGACCGCTCAATTCTGTTTTAGCCCACGAAAATCTTAAAAGCCTCGGTTTATACAAAATGAGTCATTGGCAAGAAGCAATTAAAAAATATCTAAAAGAGAGAAAATATGTCTAAGCAACAAACCAAGATACAAGGATTAGAGATAATTCCTTTGCAAGTTAACCTTGATGATAGGGGATATCTTTTTGAAATAATTCATAATTATGATATGCCGAAGTTCGGCCAGGTTTACATAGTGGGAGACCCGGTAAGGGGTACAATCAGGGCTTTTCATAAGCACGAAATTTTGTGGGATTATTTTTGTATCGTTAAGGGCTCAGCAAAATTCATTTTTGTGGACGATAGAGAAGACAGTAAAACATATAAGGAACAAGAAACTGTTATTCTTTCCGAAAAAGTGCCTAAAATGGTCATTATTCCGCCGGGAGTCTATCATGGCTGGATGTCTTTGGAAGATGATACAATAATGGTTTCTGTGGGCAGTGAACTTTACGATAAAGAGAAACCCGACGAGATTCGTATTCCTCCCGACTCTTTTGGCGACATCTGGACAATAAAAGGAAGATAAAATGGCGAGTAATTCAACTCCACGAGTTTCTATTATAATTCTCAATTGGAACGGGATGGAAGATACTATTGAGTGTCTAGATTCTTTGAAGAAAATTACTTATCCAAATTACGAAGTAATTGTTGTTGATAATGGTTTCGAGGGAAACGAAGCTGATTTCCTAGAAGAAAAATATAAGAGCTATATCGGGCTAATTATAAATAAAGAAAATTTAGGTTTTGCTGAAGGAAACAATGTAGCAATAAGAGAAATTATCAAAACAAAAACCAGCGATTATATTTTAACCTTGAATAATGACATTACTGTTGAACCGGATTTTTTAGCGGAATTAATTAAGGCAACTCAAAGGCATCCGGAAGCCGGAAGTATTCAGTGCAAAATGGTTTGGGCCCAAGACAAGAGTTTGATTGACAACGCCGGATTAAAATTTTTTAAACCCGGTTTGGTTTTTGATAGAGGAAGATTTAAACCGGTTGAAAATTATAATAGAGAAGAAGAGATTTTGGGATGTTGTGCCGGAGCTTGTTTGTATAAAAGAGAAGCCCTAGAGGATATCAGAATAGACGATGATTATTTTGATAAAGATTTTTTTTGTTCATATGAAGATATGGATTTAGCCTTGAGACTGCAATGGATGGGTTGGAAATCTTGGTATTGTCCCAAAGCCATTGTCTATCATCAAAAAGGAGCTGCCACGGGACTGGGAAGCAGTTTTATAATTTTTCACAATAGAAGAAATCAAATCTGGGTAGGGATAAAGAATTTTCCGTTTTGCTTTCTTTTAAAGAACCTTCCCGGTCTTTTACTTTCAGACATAATTCAGATTGGTTTGGATTTTCTAAGAAAAAGGCCGATTGGAACAATTATAATTGGAATGAAAGGTAAGTTCGATGGCTATTTCAGCTCCGGAAAAATGTTAAGAAAAAGAAAAAAAATTCCCAAAAGGGTTTCTTTTTCGGAAATAGAAAAGTTTTTTATTTCCAGCTGGAGTTTAAAAACTATTAAAGAAATGAAAAGCTATTTGGGTAAGCAATTTAAATATGAGCCCCGTTAGAAATTACTACTAACAGGATTAGGGTATTTAAAAATTTCACTAGAAATCAGTCATCATCTGTTATAAAGACTACTTCTAACGGCGTGAAAAGCATTTTACGCCTAAAAAAGGTGTGCGGTTTTTAAAATGGTTTAATTGTCCCCCATCTTCATTTTCTTTTGTCTTTAATAAGACGATTCTTAGTTTCTAACTTATTCAGAGGTCAACTTAGGTTTTAGCAGATAATCCCACGATTCTTTATAGGAATTATACTCTTCTATCATTTCATTCACTAAGCTCATACGGCTTGATAAAACGTTATTTGATTCATTTGGATCTAGGTTGGTATCATACAATTCGTAAGGAAGGTAATTATTATTTTCATCCTTGAAGAGAAAAAGTTTCCAGTTTTCTTTTCTGATTACTCTTGTTGTATTCCCATGCCCATCGGCAACCAACAACCTTTCTGTTTTAATGTTCTTTTGAATTAAATTTATTAAGCTCTGGCCCTGGAAAAAAAACTTGTCAGCTGATATTCCAACCGCGTCTAATATAGTGGGTACAAGATCAACGCTTTGGACCGGAGCAGTAATTGTTTTATTGGTGACGCCCGGTATATATAAAATCAGAGGTATTTTTAGATTAGAATCATAAACTGTCTTATGTTCCATCGCACCATGTTCCATAAATTCTTCTCCGTGATCGGAAGTAATAATGACTATCGTATTTTTTTTAATGATAGGATTTGCTAAAAAAAAGGTTAGCTCGTTTCCTAACCATTCATCGAGTTCCTTTATTTTTTGGTCGTAAAGAGCTTTAACATATTCAACTTGTTTTGGATCATTCGTATCAACTTTACTAAAATAAGGAGAGACTGGAGAATAGAAGCTCCAAAAAAGACCATTACCCTGACTTTTGGCTATTTTTTCGGCCTCTTCTAGTGTTTTAGCGTTCTTAAGCTTTTCACAAAAATTCTCATCTAAAAAAACTCTCCACTGTCGCCAGAACACACCCTTTTTCTCGAGGGCCATATCTGCTAATAGCCTTTCGTAAATTTCTTGCGTAAACGGAACACTAATAGTATTATTTTCTTTTAAATGCAAGGGAATATTTTCAAAATTATCTTTGGTGTATATTATCTCTTTATTTTTGTCGATAAGATAGGGCGCATGAACGGCATAGGTATGAACAAACATAAATGTTTTTTTTCCTTGCTCGACATTTAACAAAAAAGAATTAAATGCATTGTTATAATAATTATTGTAAGGATCACTATAGAAATCTTCGTGAGCTATATCTCCTAGTCCAAATGAATATGGTAAAATTTTTGTTATCCCCCGCGAATAGACATTATCAATTGGGAGAGATAGACTTCCACCCGGAATATAAAAATAAGTTTCATATCCGTTTTTCTGAAGTATTTCCGGTAAAAAAGGGATTTTTTGTGATAAACCATCGCCATAAAAGATGACATTATGATATTCCGGATACAAAGAAGTAAAGATTGATACGTGACTTGGAAGAGTCCAGTTAGCATTAGAGAAAGCGTTTTTAAAGATAATGTTATCGTTACCAATTTTACATAAATTTGGAGCAGTATCCCGAGCGTACCCATAACAGGGTAGATGGTTTGCGCTCAAAGTATCAAGCGATATCAAAATTATATTACAATTTTTACAGACAGGATTCTTGTCATTAGTTAGATTAAATATTAAAATAACAGCTATAAGTATTATTGCTAAGACAAGGAAAACAATAAAAAATCGCTGTACTCTTTTATTTTTTAAAAGATTTATCATAAAATATAATATATCTTTTATCATTAACAACCTCAAGATGTTTTACAGACGTAAGATATTTTTATTGTTAATTATTAGTATTATTTTTTTTGGTATATTTTTAGCCTATGAATACTCTTATCTTTTATGTAATCGGACCAGCTGTATATCGTTAAATTCCATCAACACTTGGAGGGAACAAGAAATTTATGAAAATAATTATTCAAGATATAGAGCATTATTGACAGCCTCCGGGTACTTAATAAGAATTGAAAAAAATTCAAATCTTTCAAAAGAAGACGCAGAGAATTTGATATTAGTTGATGTTATGAGAAAGAAGGGGTTGTTTGACGATGTTGTCAATCCTTACACCGGGGAAATTTCTAATAAAATTTCTTGCGAAAATCGATATAAACCAGATGCTCAGATTATCTCAACCGATGATTTAAAGGTTACTTATTACAGCGGATGGCTGAATAATCGACTTCAATACGGTGCTTGTCTTGATAATCAGTTAATCTATAAGGTCTATAATGCTTTATTTTACTGCTTGGATCAAAGAACTCTTTATCATTTAGAGTTTATCGTAGCTACTAAAGATAAACCTGAAGATTCGTATTTCTTAAATCAAATACAAAGCATTAAGTGTCAAAATCCTTTATTGAAAATTGGTAATATTTTTCCCTGAACAAAATCTGGGGTTTTAATCTTCAGGGCATTAAATATCGTGGGGTATTGATCAATGTGATTTATCGGTTGATCGCCGAGAAAATTATTCTTTTTAACCCCTGGGCCAACAATGACAAAAGGAGTCATTAGCCCCTCGAGATCAGGATCGAGTGCCTGTTTATATCCGGTCGCCAAGGACTGGCCAAAAAGGTTCAGGTCGTATGATAATTTCTCGCTCCAACCATAATTTGGTGCATTAACTATAACCAAGTCACCCGCTCGTTCCGGCATTAAATGTAATTTCTCCTGCACGTCTTCCCATTTAACAATATTTGTTACCGGTTTAATGCCTGTTTCACTGTCAACCAGACTACTTAAAGCACCTATGACTTTACTTCTCAGCGCTTCATAGTCTTTTCCGGACGCCCGCTCATAATTTCCGGCTAATCCTTTTGGGTTTATGTATACATGAGCCATTTGCAGATAAACTACTTTTGAATTCTCCCAGTCAATTGTTGATTCACCGGTTTTTTCATCGATGGTAAATTTCAGCCAGCCTTTTTTAGCAAAAAGATTGTTAAGATAGACACTCTTGCTCTGTGGTATTACGCCGTGATCTGAACTAAAAACGACGTAGGTATTCGGTCCTGCTTTTTTCATAATTTCCCCTAACATAGTATCTAGTTTGGCATACATGTCTTTAACTTCGTTCCATAATTTTGCTCGTTCCTCATCCGTAACTTCTTGATATCGTAAGCTGGTAGGATCAATAAATCCTGTCCACCAATGACTGCAAAGCATAGTTGTTGGTGAATAGATGTCATGAATAACTACGTCCGGCGAAAAATTATCTGTCAGGGCGCTAATCGCTCGGGTATGCCAATCAAATGACATATTCATTTCATCAATGAAGGTTTTTTTATCTTCCGGATAGTAACCTAGCTGGGCAGGGAAATTATCTACAAAATCCACTTCCGGACCGATAGCTTGTTCCATAACGGCCGCCGCTTCAGGGGGCTGTACTATTTTGTCATTTAATGGGCTGTATAAAACCCTAATTCTGAAAAATCCATCTTTATTTAATTTAATAAGATTAAGCTTAACATCTGAATCAACCGTTACCTCATAATCGGTAGTTTTCCATTTAAGTATAATTGATTCCCAATTGCTCCAATCGCCCATTCCTAAATCTGAAAAAATTATTTGTTTGTCTTTTGAAAAGGCAATCCGATCATAATTAATTATATTGTCATCAGTCCGGTCGTATATATACCCATAAATAATACCTCCCCAACCGACCATCTTTATTTCAATTGGTTCGGAAAATGATTTTGGCGGGTTTTTCCAGTCCTGAACCTTTGTGTTATCAATATATTCAGTTAATTGTGGGCCAAAATAAAACAGGCGAGAGGCTAAACCCTGACTCATGCGTTGTGCTAAATTTCCCTTTGACTCAAAAATCAAATTCTGAAAATCTGCTCCCCAGCCGCCCCATCTTCCCCGAAAAACTTCCCCTTTCTGAATCTCGGGCGGAGTCGAGCCGGGCATAGACAACAAAGAAACTTTTAAGCCATTTTCTTCTAATGTTGTCCATATAGGAGGAACTTTTTTGGCGATTGACCGAAAACCCGGGACAGCCACGGCGTTAAGCGGTTTGCCAATAGTACGCATTGGTCCGTCGTTTACTCCGTGAACTTCAGGATAGGTACCAGTTAGAAGGGTAGCGAAGTTAGAAGGTGTGTGGGATGGAAATACCGGTTTTGAATATCCATAAGTGCCGCTATCCATCATTTTTTTAAGATTAGGCAGCTTTCCTTCCTCGGCCCATTTAAAAATAGTAAACACATCTGGATCTGCCCGCACTCCGTCAGGTATAAACCAATAAAGTTTAAGGTTTGTCTCTTTTTGATTGGTTAGATTTATTTTTTCTCCAAGAAAAACAACAAAAATTAAAACAAGCAAACCGACTAGGCTGAATAATAAAGTTTTCTTAAAAGACATAAAATTTTTGCAAACTTTTATTAATTATTAACGATAAGAATGGATATTTATACTGGAAGGTATATTTAAGAAAGCTAACAGGTTTCCCCAACGGATGTCAACACTTCTCTTTTTTGAACTCTCGTTTATTACTATGTTTCTCAGTTCATTGAGAGCTTTAGCATCTTTCAATTCAAATATGTTTTCATCCCCGAATTCCCCACATAAACTTTGGAAAAAACAGTTAAACCCATAAGATTCGGCGAGATCGAAAAACTGGGGAATCTCCCTATAGTTACTACGCATAACCGTCATATTAATTATAGGAGGGTATTTAAATTTATCCCTGTTTCGTTTTACTAAATCAAACGTCTTGAGCAGATCTTCCCACTTGCCACCTCTCCGGATTTTCTCATAGGTTTCTTTAGTAGCGGCATCAATAGAAATACTTAAGGAAGCGAATTTTTGATGTTTTATTTGTTCCCAATATTTTGGCAATAATAAGCCATTGGTTAGTATGTAAAATTTAGCAGGCCCCTTATAATTTATCAGTAATTTATTAGTATCAGGTCTGGCAAAAGGGTCTCCCCATCCCGAAAGAAATATCACTTTAGCAGTCGGTAAATAGTATTCAAAAGCGGCCCACAATTCCTTTTGTGTGGCCTGGTCATCTCTACATTGTTCTCGATTACACATAATACAGTTGAGATTACAAATACTGGAAGTGTCGGGTTGTAAATAGGTTGGTGGCGATTTCAAGTAAACCTTCCTTAATTTTATTTCCTTAATCGACTGCAGACTTAGAAGCTCGTCTTTCTCCAGCTCTTCATATTTGATAAACTTATTGGAACGAAGGTAATCAATGATGGTAGGGCAGGTCGATTTACAGATATCCTGCCATTCGCCCTTATACATTTTGTGGCGGATCCATTGGGCAGTATCACTGTTCCACAGTTCAAAGATACTGTTATGCTTTATATTGCCGATGCTGTATTTCGGCCAGGAGGAACATATACAACCCCATATATTGCCATTAGAACTAAAGTTCATCGCATAAAATGGCCTAAGGCAAATGACCCCTTGTTTGTTAATTTTGTTTAGCGCCTCTTTTTTCGGATACGTTCCAATTTCCCAAGGAGGATTAATTTTTAATTTAATATTATCAGTTATTATCTGGATTAATTCTATATTATTATAAGTTTTTAAATAATAAAAAAACCCTCTAATATTTATACTTTTAAGACTTTTAAGTAACACTTGAGGGTGAGCTATACCCAGAAATATTAATTTTACAAATATTTTTATTTTGGTTCCGAAAAGAATCAACCTATTAAGAATAGAATTTAATTTTCTCATATTTTAAGAATATAAAAAATCATTGCTATTTTATAAAGAATGAAGATTTATATTGGAAGGTATATTTAAGTAAGCTAATAAGGTTCCCCAAGAGACATTAATAATTCTCTTTTTCAAACTCTCCTTTATTACTATGTTTCTTAGTTCGTTAAGGGCCGTAGTATCATTTAATTCAAAAATGTTTTCATTTCCCCACTGGCCGTATATAGCGTGAAAACAAGGAGTAAAGCCATAAGATTCAGCAAAGTCAATAAATTGAGAAATTTCTCTGTAGTTACTGCGCATTACTGTCATATTTAGCAGGACGGTTTCAAACTTGTATCTGTTTTGTTTTACTAAGTTGAGCGCTTTGATCAGTTCCTCCCACTTGCCTCCTCTGCGGATTCTTTCATATGTTTCTTTAGTGGCAGCGTCAATAGAAATAAGCAAGGAGGCAAAATTTTGACGCCTTATCTGTTCCCAGTACCTTGGCAACAATAAGCCATTAGTTATTATGTGAAATTTAGCAGAACCCTTATAATTCATCAACAATTCCTTGGTATCAGGCCTGGCAAAGGTTTCTCCGTGTCCCGTTAGCTGGATTTCTTTGGCCGTAGACAAATAGTGTTTTAAGTCGGCCCATAATTTCTTTTGCATAGCTGGATCGTCCTTATGATACTTTCTGCTACACATGATACAGTTGAGATTACAAATACCAGAAGTATCCGGCTTGAAGAAAGTTGGCGGCGATTCTAGATAGTCTTTTCTCGCCCTTATTTCCTCGATTAGCTTCGAGTTTAAAAGCTCTTCTTTTTCTAGCTCTTCATACTTGATAAACTTATTGGAACGGAGGTAATCGATTATGATAGGACAGTTGGGGTTACAAATATCCTGCCATTCGCCGGCATACATTTTGCGGCGTATCCACCGGGCAGTATCACTATTCCATAGTTTGGCGATACTATTGTGTTTTATATTGCCGATGTTGTGTTTAGACCAGTTGGGGCAGGGGCAGCTGTAGGTATCGCCATTAACAAAGAAGCACATCGTGGTGAAGGGACGAAGACAAACAATTCCTTTTTTACTGATTTTGTTAGTTTTATTTTTTGCAAACTTGGTCACTGATACTATTTTATTAAGAGTTGGTTTACGAATAAAGCGTTGGCACATTTTTTCAAAGAGGTTACGCGAACCTTCCATAAAAAGGATAATTCTAATTTTACAAGCATGTTTACCGGTAAAATAATAGCGTACTTTCCAGAAAAAACTGTGCCAGCCTTCGTTGAGAATAACCCTGATGCCGGTAAGACAAAGCTCATAATAATGACGGCGACGGGTAGTGGTAGGTAATAATTTTTTCATAATTTTATCATAGCGCTTTGCCATCTGCATAAGTATGTTTTGCTGAACTTGTTGTATTTGAAATTCTAAGTTGTGTATCTGCGAACTTTTATTCTGTAAACTACCCCGAAGCTCCGACATTTGAGATTCTTTATTGTAGAGCGAAATTAATTTTTTAATACCTTCTTTGGGGAACGAGGAGATTATCTCTTTGCCCTTAGATAGAGCACAGCAATCAAAGAAGTTTTTTACGGACTCCAGCGAGTAGCCATTTTTTAAAAGGTCTTTAAAATAACAATCAACTGCCTTTTCCCAATTTTTTTTGTAATAGTAATATTCGCCCAAAAGCTTCCATTTATCTACCTTCTCTTTCTCTATAGCAACTTCTGTTATTCCAAGTTCTATACACAATTTACAAAAGCGTTCGTAGCGATCAAATCTTACGGGATAGGTGTTTTTTCCCTTTTGGCTACTCCAAAACAAGCCATTTTTTTTGCTGCCCTCTACTCCAAATTTCTCTGCGTTTTCATATAAATAGCTACCTGGGACAATGCCCGTGGCATGAGATGGATAGATACTATCTATCCACTTATGGTTTTGATGGATAAATTCTAGGGTCGTCTGGAAATCTTTTTCTGTTTCATTGGGATAACCGAACATAAAATTGGCGTGAGTGTGAATTCCCGCCTCATGCGTATTTTTTAAAACTTGAGCAGCAAGCTCCCTCGTTATTCCTTTATTCATACTTTTAAGAACTTTATTAGAGCCACTTTCAACGCCATAAGCCAAAAGCCTACATCCTGCCTTTTTCATTAATCTCAGAAGATCAGAAGTCATTGCTTCCGAAATAATTGCATGTCCCTCCCAAGTAATTTGGATATCATTTTCTATTAACAGTTCTGAAAACCTCCGGATTGCTACCGGAGCTCCATTCAATGCAGACTCGCTGAAGTAAAAAAAAATAACATTAGGAAATATAGACAAATGATGTTTTACTTCCTCAAAAAGACTTTCACCAGAGCGGAAACGGAAGCTCTGAAAATAAGCTTGCTCAGTACAAAAGTAACATTTTCTAATACAACTTCGTGTTGCAAAGATATTCAAACGATTAGGATTAGCATATGTCGTAAGATCAAAATCACTATAGTCAGGGAAAGGTAGAGCATCAAGCGATTTTATCGGTTCTCTCAATCCACCATTAATAATTTCCCCTTCTTTTTTAAAAGCCAGACCGGCAATTTTTGTAAAATATCCTTTCTCTTTTAAATCGGCGCACATCTGGAGAAGCGTCTCATCGCCCTCTCTTAAGACGATTGCATCTATGTTGGGATTTTCTAATAATCCTAAGCCACCAAAATATTCTGCAGTTGCTGGGCCACCAAAAATAATTATGGTATTAGGAGAATTATTTTTTACTCGTTTAGCAATTTCTAGTGTAAAATTTAATGCGGAGGAGTTAACACTAAAACCTATTAATTGGCTATCTTTGTCTAAAATTTTCTTTACCTCATTTTTAATTTCAGCATCATAGTATTCTATTAATTCCTTTACAGATTCTGGCGCTCGCCAAAACATCTCTTCTTTTTGATGCCAAAGACTTTTATGTTTTTCTGAAACCATATGATAGAAATCATTGTTTAAATCAAAAAGATGCACTTCGTATCCTTTATTTCTTAAATTACCAGACAGTAAAGCAATTGCTAGCGGCGGGGCTTCTCTAGTCCAACAGGGGCACTGGATTAGGGTTATCGATAATTTTTTGGCCATTTTTATTTTTATTACATTCTTAATTTTAAGATTTACTAGTCTTGCAAATATAATTTATAGCCACTTTTTATATCATAATACAACATTATTTTTACGATGAATCGAGGCTTAGGATTGATGAGTGCAGTAAGTAGGTACGTTTTTTGTGGTTCCTTGGGATAAAAATAATCGATTGATTTCTCTATTACATTTTGTTTATTAATTTCAATGTTTTTTAAATATGATTATTTTTTCCGATAATACTTAAAATCTTCCGCCTAGCTATTTGAGTTGAAAACCTGCTTTTAACTAACTCAATAGAATTTTTTGATAATTTTCCCCACAGGTTCTTATTTGTATATAATTCCACCACTCTTTCAGCAAATTCTTTTGGTTCGTCTGCTATTAAGGCATTTTCACCGTCAATCATTTCAAATCCTTCATTGGCAATAGTGGTGATCACAGATGGAACACCATAGTACATACTGGTGATTATTTTTCCTTTTAGACCAGCGCCATACCGCAATGGAGCTACGAAAACTCTTGCTCTTTCGAAATAAGACCTTAAATCATTTAATTTTACGTAACCAGTGAAAATTATATTATTACTTGCCAGATCAAGGATTTTTTGGGGAAGATCGCCTCCAATAATAAAAAGTTTCATTTCGGGCAGCTGGGTTAGTATGTGAGGAAAAATTTCTTTCACAAACCAGAGAACCGCATCTATGTTGGGAAGATGGTTAAATCCCCCTAGAAAAATTATGTCCCTTCGTGTCTCAAATCCTACTTTAGATTTTTCAAGAGGTTTTTTAAAAAAGTAGAGGGGAAGTATTTCTATTCTTTTGTCGGGAAATTTTTTGGAAATAATATTTTTTTCAACAACACTAAAAAGAACTGTAATATCTGCACTTTTCAATACGTTAAATTCAATCTCTTTTAATCTTTCGCTTTCCTTCATTACAATATCGTCTTTCTCTAACAGTGCCTTTCTCCGTACTCTTAAGTAATGGAGTTCGTGGGGGTAGTATAAGATTTTAGCATTTGTCTGTTTTTTTATCCTTTCAATATATTTTATTGCAATATCGGGCCTTGAAAGCCAGACCATGTCAAGATACTTTCCATTTTCCTTTAACCACGAATCGAAATTAAATTCTCCATATATTACTTCGATGCCCAATTGTTGCATCTCAGTGGCGTAGGGTTCCAGTCTTTCTAAATTATCCGGTAAAAATATAACCTTAAAGTCCAAGCTCTGAAGCAATGTAATATACTGATACATCGTTAAAGAGCCGGCACTTTTATCATAATCAAGGACTTTATCGTTCACAACCAAGATAACTTTTTTTTCTTGCAACCTGTCTCTGAGCCGAAAATAATCACTTGATTTTTTAGAACGCTCCTCTAAAACCGATCCCCATTTTTTTAAGAATTTAGAACGATTTATTGACGAAAGCCTGTTACATTCTTTCACTCCGTATGTTATTTGGCCAAAATGCACTACCTTAGCTTTGGGTTGGACTACGACTTTATATCCTTTCTTCCGAACAGCAAAAGCGAGATCAAATTCATCATAATATGCCGGCGCATATACCTCATCAAACGAACCAACCTCTAAGAAAATATCTTTTTTTATCAATAAGCAGGCGCCCGTCACACAGTCTACTTCTCTTAAATAGTTGTATTCATAATTGGCTGGGTTTTTACCTCTTCCGATAGGTTGGCCCCATCCATCAAGCCCCATGATCCAGCCACTTTCCTGCAATTTGCCATTCGCAGATATCAGATTGGGTCCGATTATACCTATATTACCGTCTTTTTCGGCAGATTCCACCATTGTCTTAAGCCAGTCTTTCAGCACATAAGTATCATTATTCAGAAATAGTATATATTTGCCTTTTGTGAAGGTAGCTGCATTATTACAATTTTTAATAAATCCCAAGTTACTTTTATTTTTTATTACCATAATTCCATCCATTTTTTTCAACATGACTGGCGTCAAGTCGGTGGAACAATCATTAGCTACTATTATCTCATAGTCAATCCCTGCTGTATTCTTGAGAACAGACTTTAGACAAATATAAGTATATTGCCATTGATTGTAAGCCGGGATGATAATAGAGACCAGGGGGTTTGTTGAGGTTCTGAAAATATACTCTTCAACCTGATCTAGTGATCTTATTTCATTAGGGTCAGGAACGACTTCATTTTGCCCAGAGTAATCCTCGGGTTTTAAATAGAGATCGTCAGGTTTTGGCAAATTATCATCTAACATTGCGGAACTGTTTTCTACAAAAGAAGTAACATCAAAAACATCTCGGGGTAAATTTGGATTATAATATGGATCACCGCCTTGGAGAATATTGCTTCCCTTCCATTTCTGATAAAAATATTGTGCATCTTTCTCTTGTGGACCAGAAGTTATGGTTGACCGTTCATAGTGGTAAAGTTCAGCGTAGGGCGTAAAAACATTTAAGTATCCCTTTACTCTTGCCTTAAGGCAGATATCGGTATCTCCAAAATCAACCTTGATTTTTTCATCAAACCCTTCAATTTCATCGAAGATCTTCTTTTTTACCATCATACATGCTGCTGTTAATGCGCTCCAGTTTCTGATTGAAACAAAGTGTCCCATATAGCCCGGGTTGTTTTTTGAATTTATAAATCTATAGGCATGGTCGGCCGGGTTACCCAGTTGTATACCCATTCCGACCACAACACCCACATGTTGTATACAGTTGTTAGGAAGGAGTAATTTGGCGCCAACAAAAGCCACCTCTTCCCTCTGAGAATGCTCCAGCATCGCCTCTATCCACTCGGGAGATATAACCTCAGTATCGTTATTTAGGAAAAGTAAATGGTCTCCTTGAGCATATTTGACTGCATAATTATTTAGCCGTGAGAAGTTATACTCCTCGTTGAATTTTATTACTCGGTAATTTGGATACTTTCTTTTCAGATAATTAAGATATTCCGCGGTTTGTGCCTCTTGGCTTTTATTATCTACTATTATTACTTCATAATTTTTATAGGTCGTCTTAGTTTCTATACTGTTGATGCATTTTTTTGTTAGGTCAACCTTATCGCGAGCAGGTATTATAATACTAACTTTTGGATTGCCTTTAATTCTTCTTTTTACTCTGAAGAAATTGAAATATTGGCTATCATAAACGGTTCCCTCAATACCATCTTTCTTAAGAAAATCCATCAAAGCCTCCTTGTTTTCTTTTATTACTGTATCTTTATCTTGGTTGGGGTTGGACCAATAAACTCTCCATCTGTAAAGAACTTTCGGAATGTGAAAAATTTTTCTTGTTTCTGAAACAATTCTTAAAAACAAGTCATAATCTTGCGAGACCATAAACTTTTCGCGAAATCCATTGATGTCATCTAACAATTTTTTCCTGATCACTGCCAAATGACCTATATATGGGTGAGAAAGCAGATAATCCGGCGAGAAGTCTGGTTTGTACATATACCTAAAAGCTTTTTCCTTCTCATTTATTAAAATTTCATCACTGTATATGAAATCTGTCTCCGGTTTTTTATTCAAAAATTTGCTCACCTCGTATAACGAGTTGGGAGTAAGTTTGTCATTTTGACCAAGAAATCCTACAAATTCGCCGGTAGCTAAAGACAGGGCTTCGTTAGAATTGCCGGCGGTTTCTTTGTTTTCGCCTAAAAGTTTTATCTTGATTCTTGGGTCTTTGTTAGTGTATGTTTGCAAGAGCCTTTTCGTACCCGATTTTATGGAGTTGCCACTGGCTAGGCACAACTCCCAGTTATCATAAGTTTGGTTTAGGACAGATTCAATAGCTAATTGAAGCCAGTTCTCATTCGTATTTCCTACCGGGGTTATGATACTGATTTTTGGTCGATGATTGAAAAATAGCGATTCCTGTCTTTGCTGTTCAAGTTCTTCTGCTTTTAGCTCGTTTTGATCAATCCAGAGTTGGTAGGAATCAGGCTGTACCGTAAATTTTGGCCAATTTCTTCGGTTGCTGAGCCAGTGCTTCAATTTGGACCAGAAACTGCGCCAGCCTTCGTTGAGGATGACTCTGATACCACTCAACCCAAGTTCGTAATAATAATGGCGGCGTGTGCCAAGAGGCAATACCCTTTTGATAATTCTATCGTAGCGCTTTGCCAATTGCATAAGTATGCTTTGCTGAATTTGCTGTATCTGGAATTCCAGGCTATTTATTTGGATCTCCTTCTCGGATATCTGGGCTTCCTTTTCGGATATCTGGGCTTCCTTCTCTTGCAAACTGTTCTTAAGTCCAGCTATTTGAGTATCTCTCTCAGCTATTTGAGTATCTCTCTCAGTTATTTGAGTATCTCTATTCTGTAAGCTATCTGTGAGCTCAGTTATCTGGGAGTCCTTGAGCTTTAAAGAGCTACCAAGCTCGGTAATCAAGGTAGTTATTTTTTGGTCTTTGCAGCCTGCCGCCGCCAATAAAGAATCCAATAGGGCTGGTCCTTCTAGACTTAGGCCAGAAAAAGAGGTCTCTGGGACTGCTTTTTGTTTTAGGTTCAGTAACAGTCGATATATTTTTCCGCCAAAATTATTCTTGGTAAAAGTTTTATTTACAAACTCGTAACCATTCTCTACTAGCTCCTTTGTTTTATTAGGATTATCTATAAGATATTCTATTTTGTCAGCAAGTTGCTTATAATTACCGGGCTCATATAACAAACCATTAAAGCCTTCTTTGATCAACTCTAGTGTCCCGCCCCTATTGGTGCCGATAACCGGTTTTTTTAAAAGCATTCCCTCTACTGTCACACGACCAAAGGCTTCATTCCTGGAACATACCAAAACAATGGTAGCCCGACTCATAGTCGGGTAGGGGTTCTCTTTGAAGTCAATAAACCTAACGTGCTCTTTTAGATTTTCCTGGTTTGTCATAGCCTTTAAATGATCTGCGTACTGGCTATTACAATGACCCATTATTATAAGTTCCACATCTCTGCCCCTTTGCAGAAGCTCTTTTATCGCTAAAACGGCATCTTTCTGTCCCTTTCCCTCATGGACGGTTCCGCTTATTATCAGTTTGGTGGAATGTTTTCTGAGGAAGTGTTTGCTCTCTTTCTGATAAAGAGCGGTTGGAGAGATGTTTATGTGTTGGTAAATAGTTAAAGCTTTCCCTTCGCCAATATCAGGGAAGAGCTCTTTTCTTATTGCCTCAGAGTTGGTTAATATAATAGTAGAGAGATTTTTGATAACTTTTAAAGTGAGATTGAGTGGTAGGAAGAGTTTTAAGCCATGGTCTGACTCGCCAAACTCATGGATAGACCAGATATGGGGTTTGCCCAAAAATGAAGCCGCAATAGCACCCCAAGGAATAGACATTGTATTGGTAAAAACAATGTCCGGATTGATTCTGCGCAGCGTTTGTTTTAGGTTGTAAAAGAGATTCTTGGCGCTGTTGAGACAAAACTCTTTTACTTTTTCGTCTGATAAAATTTCTGGGTCGTACCACCAGGAATAGTCAATAATGTGTGTAGACGCCCCAGCTTGTTCAAGTTTTTCTTTTAGGGGGCCGTCGTTGGGCAAAACCACTGTACAAGTTACACCGTAATCTTTTATCAGTTCTGTGGCTAATTCCAAGAGAGTTCTTTCCGCGCCGGCGAGTTCTGCCGAATGGGAAAAAAAGCACACGCTAAGGGCTTTTCGTCTCTTTTTTGTAGATTGATTTTCTAAAACATTTTTGGGCTCCATATATTTTAGAGCATTGAATAGTTAATGGAGCATCGCCAGATAGTCGTTTATCACCTTTTCAGTATTACCCATTGTAATAATCTGGCCTTCGTTTAGCAACAGCGACCGTTGGCACACTTGCTTCACCATAACCAGGTTATGGGAGACAAAAACTATGGTTTTGCCCTTTGTTTTGAACTCATTTATTTTGTTCTGGCATTTTTTCTGGAAGGATTCATCGCCAACAGCGAATACTTCGTCTGTGAGTAGGATATCAGGAACCGCGTAAAGGGCGGTTGAAAAAGCTAACCGCATATACATACCAGAGGAGAAATTTTTCAACTTCATATTTTCAAATTTTTTAAGCTCAGCAAAGTTAAAAATCTCATCATATATTTTGTCTACCTGCTTATGGCTTAATCCGAGAATTGAGGAGTAAATGTAAACGTTTTCTTGGGCGGTTAGTTCCGGCTGGAAGCCAACACCTAATTCTAGGAAGGAAGCAATCTTACCGCTCAAGGTAATTGAGCCGCTGTCCGGATATAAAACCTTTGCCAGTATTTTGAGCAGTGTACTTTTTCCTGAGCCATTTCTACCGATTATGCCAAAGGCCTCGCCCCTTTTAACTTCAAAACCAATATTTTTCAGCGCCCAGAACTCCTCATAATCAAACTGCCTTTTCATTAGGCCGACTATATTTTGGAAAACCGTAATCTTTTTTTCATGAGGGATATAAAATTTTTTAGAGATATTATTTACTATTATAACATTTTCCATATTATTGAAGCATTATATCTCTTCAGCAAAGCGGCGCTGCAATTTGTTAAAAACAAAGTTGCCCGCAAAATAAAGAACAATGCCGGCAGTGATGACGCTTACTATGCTGTATAATGAAGGTAGACTGCCGGTAATCACTAGATCGCGATATATTTCTATGAATTGAGTTATCGGATTAAATAGATAGTAGGGTATAAGATAAGCAGGGACTATGGCTAGGGGATAGATAATGGGTGAACAGAAAAATAGTACATTGGTTAGTACTTCCCATATCTGGTTAAGGTCGCGAAAGTAAACATAGAGACTGGAAAGAAGCAACCCGACCCCGAAAATAAACCAGAAATAAACAAAGTGAATAAGAGGAAAAAGAAGCACGGTGGCAGGTAGATGGCCAGTTAGAATGAATATGATAGGCAACAGGACTGTGAATTCGAGCAAGGAGCTTATGAGGTTGGCCAGGACATTACTCAAAACAAGTATCTGTCGGGGTATGTAAACTTTGGTTACTAGGCCGGACTTGGAGACGATAGCACCTAAAGAAGAGAAGGTGCCGATGGCAAATAACCGCCAGGCCATAATACCTACAAGTAAATTTATAGCAAAGTATTGTTCTTGACCGAAGAGGTGCCTGAAGACAAAGTAAAGTACGCCTGTCAAAAGAAGCGGGCTAAGCAGAGACCAGAAAAAGCCGAGGAAGGTGTTCTGATAGCGATTTTTCAGGTCAACTATAGTAAGATTCCTGATTAGTTCCCTATATCGCCACATTTTATTTTTATTATTTTAGCTGCTTAGATACTTTGTGTCAGCTCCGTAGAGTGTTATTATAAAAGAAAAAAAGAGAACAGTTTGAACAATATTACTGGTTCGTAAATTTTAACTCAAAATTTTCAAGAACTCAAGGTTATGTGGTTTTCCGTAATAATCCCGGCTTACAACGAAGAGGCTCGACTTCCCCAAACTCTCAAAAAGATTGACGAATATTTACGAGAACAGAATTATTCATACGAAATTTTAGTAGTGGATGACGGTTCAAAAGACAAAACCAAGGAAGTAGCAGAAAGTCTTAGGGGCAAAATAAGAAATTTAAAAGTAATGGGATATAAAGAAAATAAAGGAAAAGGGTATGCGGTAAGAAAGGGCATACTTCGGGCTCGAGGAGAATATCGTTTGTTTACCGATGCCGACAATTCTATTTCTATTGAACAAATAGAAAGATTTTGGCCCGAGTTTAAAAAAGGATTTGATATGGTAACCGGTTTGAGAGTTGTGAGGGGAGCCGTTTTAGGTTCTCCACAGTCCCTGTTTCGGAAAGCAATTCTGGCAAGAGGATTTAACTTGTTAAGGAAAATAATTCTTAACCTGCGGGAAATAAAAGACACCCAGTGCGGTTTTAAATGTTTCAAAAAAGAAGTTGCAGAGCGGATTTTTCCAGAATGTAAAATTAACGGTTTTGCCTTTGATATTGAAATCTTAATTTTAGCTAAGCAGACCGGTTTTAATATCAAAGAACTTCCGGTCTGCTGGAAAAATTGGCCGGAGAGCAAGGTGAGATTTGGAGCGATGATGGAAATGAGTTTAGACTTATTAAAAATGAAAAAAATGTTAAAACAAAAGAATCGTCAAGGCGTCAGTAAGAAATAATAAATGCAAAGAAAATTTGCTATTGTTAGTAAAAATCTAAAAAGTCAGGTTAAAGAACATATAGGGGTGCTGTTCCTTTTTGTGGTGCTGACTTTGATATTGACTTATCCGGTTATAACTCGGCTGACTACCCATACGGCAGGTGATGGTGGAGACGGTTTTCAATTTATGTGGAATATCTGGCACGTAAATAAGGTATTAACTGGGGGCGAAGGAATAAAAGAGCTTTATTATACAGACTATCAATACTACCCCCACGGCACGAGTCTGGCGTTTTCCACCCTTTCTCTAACCAACACCCTCTTTATTGCTTTTCCCTTAACTCTCATTACTAATAACTTAGTTCTCATCTACAACATCCTTTTTCTTCTTAGTTTTATCCTATCAGGATATAGTATGTATCTTCTTGTTAGATATTTGGTTAAAGACAGAACCATTGCTTTTTGGGCAGGATTTGCTTACAGTTTCTCCCCTCTACATATGGCCTGGGGGCTGGGATACCTGAATTTGATGTCCATGCAGTGGACTCCCTTTTTCTTTCTGTTTTTTTTCAAAATGTTTGAAGAGCAAAAGATGAGAAATGCTATTATTGCGGCTATCTTTTTATTTTTCCTGACTTTAGCCGACTGGCAGCACCTCCTTTTTGCCTTTTTCATAGCAGCTCCCTATTTTGTCTACAGGCTTATTAGTTCGCCTTCTCTTCTGACTCCGGCATTTTTTGCCAGAACAGCCCTGCTTCTGGTTTTGTTCGGTATTGCTATATGGCCTTTCGTAACCCCCCTGATATCAGAATATCTTGGAGAAGGAGAGTATTATGTTACTTCATTCTATACCGCCATTACTCCTTTTGATTATATTTTACCGAATAGGTTTCATCCGCTCTGGGGAGAAAGCCAGCCGACTTTAGCTGAGGGGTCTGAGAGGGGGGCTAGTCTGGGGTATCTGGTACTTTTTATTTCTTTGTTATATCTGGCAAAAGCAAGAAAACATTTTTTTTGGTTTCTGCTTGCTATGTTTTTTCTATTTCTTTCTTTAGCCCCCCACTTCGAGGCAACGTCTTCTTTTTTTAAGTCAATTCCGGTCTTTAAGCCTCTATACCACATGGGAAGGTTTTCTTTCGGGGTAATGTTTTCTTTTATTCTTCTTTTTGCTTTTGCCCTCAAGCGTTTCTTGCCGGCAGGAGAGCAATTGATAAATAAAAAGTTTTCTTTTCCCCGAAAGGGTATAAGAGCAGCGTTAGCGGGAAGCATATTTATTGTTTTGACTATAGAGTATCTTGCTGTACCCTATCCCACAACATACAAGTATCGAAGGGCAGAGGTTGAATTTGCCGGGGAAATTGGTCAAGCTGTAAGGGGACCTCATCCAGCCCTCGCTGAAGATTTCACTGTTCTCGCCCTTCCTCTTGATATTAGTACTAATAACCTATTCTTTAGATCGCCCATTCTTCTCTACTTTCAAACCTTTCATGAGAAAAAAATCATCGGAGGGTATGTTGGTCGAGTAACTCCTGCTTCGGGACAGACCCTGGCGGAGCTCCGGGATATCATAATCATGAGTAATGTAGCAGCTTTTCGGGAATTTCTTAAAAATTACAAGGTCGGATATATTATTTTGCATAATGGCTGGATACGTAATGAAAAAATTTATGAGAATATTTCCTTTCTTCTTGGGGAAACTCCCCTGAAATTGATTACCGTTTTCCCGAGCGCTGAGATTTCTATTTTCGAGGTTTTGCCGGAAAAACACATTAACCTTATTCCCAAAGTGGACAGTTTGAATTATTTGTCTTTGGAGGCGGGGTCACTTCTTAAAGATAAATAATAAAACAAAAAATACCAGAAAGTAATTGTTCAATGCGTTCATTGTATGGAGAAGCGTAATTATAAAAAAGCTGTTGTAGTACCTATATATAACGAAAAAGAGAATATTATTCCTCTCTCGGGCCCTTTTAAATGTCGGCAGGGATTTTGTTATTATTCTGGCTGTTTCTTCTTCTTCCGATGGTACTCAGGAACTTGCCGATTCTTTGGTACGGGAAAACGAACGACTGATTGTAGTACATCCACAGAAAAGAGATCTGGATGTAACTTTGTATGAAGGTTTCAAAAAAGCTTTAGAGCTGGGAGCTGAGTGGATAGTAACTATGGACGGCGACTTTTCTCATAATCCGCAGGATATACCCCGGCTTTTTAGAAAAGGGAAGGAAAACGATTTGGTTGTTGGGTCTCGTTATATAACAGGAGGGAAAATTGTAAGATGGAGCTGGAAACGGAAGATAATGAGCCGGGGTGCTTGCATATTAAACAGGCTAATATTAGGCATTAAACTAAAAGATTCTACCAGCGGATTCAGATGCTATAGCCGGGCATTAGCAGAGCATCTTATTTCTCGTCCTTTTGTGACTCAAGGATTTGCTTTTCAAGTAGAGGCAGTAGCTAGGGCCGAACGTGGAGATTGGAAGACCTGCGAGATTCCCATTACTTTTCGTAAGAGAGAAAAAGGGCACTCCAAAGTTAATAGCGAAGACATAAAGAGATACCTCGTTGGCATTTTTCGGCTGAGACAAAAGCTGTAGATTTGTTAATTAAAAAGAAAAAATATATTATCATATACAATATGCGTTATAAAAGTTTAACCATTATTCTATCAATTCTTCTTATTCTTTCTTGGGGCTTGTTTATTTTCTGGCAACGGGCAGATATTTTTTCTTTTTGGGAAAAAAAATTTTCCAACTTAGAACCCGAAGAATTTGATCAACTCTATTTGCTAGAAATTCCTCCACAGTCTAAATATCTGGCCGAGGGCGGTTCAGAAAAAATTTATGAGGCTCTTCAGCCGGAGGAGGGCATTATCGTCCAGAACTCCACAAATATTCTTCCGGGCCTTTTGCAAATCTTTGATGTTAAATATGTGCTTTTGCAGGATAGAAAATATTGGGAACTTTTTAAACCCTTTCTTGATTATTCTCCGGGAGAAGAAAAAGAAGAACTGCCGAGAACTTTCCCAGTTAAAAAGGAGGCGTTTAGTTCTGCCACCGAACCATTTTTAATACTCGGAGAGGGTTGGTATGGACTAGAAAAGGATAATTATGGGCATTTTTCTCGGTGGTTTGGCAAGGAAGCGACCATTCGCTATGTCATCCCTCCCGGAACCTTAGCCCAAGCCGCTGACTTTTTAAGTTTTTCAATACCATGGTCTTCTTTCCTCGATAAAGGTAAGAAGGCGGAAATAGAAGTAATAGTGAATAGGAAACTAATATATTCTTCTGATTATTATAACTGGGTAGTGTCGCCACTTAGCGGTCTTCAAGAAGGAGTTAATGAAATTAAACTCCGTTCTTCTCAAGGGTGCGTGGTTCCTGAAAGAGATGATCGCTGCCTCAGTTTTGCCGTCCAGAAGATAGAATTGTTTAAAATAGAAGATATTCCTCTGGAGGGATTGCTTCGGCTGGACCGCTTCATAGAAATAGAAGAAGGACAATACTGGACGGAAGCCGACGCTGCCATACGCATATTTACTCTTTCTCCAACCCCCTCTTCTATTACCTTCCGGATTCAGGCCGTAGACGGTAAAGCCAGAATGATTAGCCTCATAGAAAAGGATAAAGAGATTAAAAGGATAATCCTTTTTGGTGAGGAATCCCAAAAAATTGAATTACTGACCTATCAACAAGGAGAAAATATATTCCGTTTTGCGGCCGACGGCTGTGAGGAAAAAATAATTGAGGAAAAAAAACAGTGCATCACGGCCCAAATTAAGGATCTGAAGATTGAGTTTTTGGAATAACTATTGACCTGAAGATAAAATTAAAACTCGCAATAGTAAGATGTAAGATGATAAAAGTTTACCAAAAAATTGAGTTTTTTACTCTAAGAATTATTGAAAAACTGGAAAATCAAAGGAGAATTTTGACTGCCTGGCTAGTTAGTTTTTATGCTATTTATTTTCTAAGAGTATTATTAGCAGCTTATTCCGAAAGGAAGGATTATTTTCTTTTTGAAAATTTCTTTAAATTTGTCAGCATTGATAACGCGGCCACTTTTCTTTTTTGGGAGTTTATGAATTCACGATTAAAGATCTTAAAAAGGGTTTAAAATTGCTTACTCAAAGAAAAATTAATCTTCAAAAGGTGGTTACTCATAAATTTCCCCTTAAAGAGGGAGAAAAAGCATACCAATTATTAAAAGATAAAAAATTGGGACGAATTATTTTACTGCCCCATTAAACCGCTATGGAATTTAAAAGAGAATTTTCTTTCTACCAAAAAATTATAGATAGAGAACTTAAAAAATTTTTTAATAAACTAAAATTTCTTGAAATCAAAAATCCCTTAATTAGGCAGGAAATTAGTTTATTAAAGAAGTTTTGTCTTTCGCCCGGAAAAAGGCTTCGGCCGATTTTAGCCATCATCGCTTTTCAGGCTGTTTCTTCGCCTCCAACGAGATCGGTGAGAGCAGGCTGGCTAAAAAATATTTTTTTACCTATTCTTTCTCCAGAGCTTTATCACAATTACACCCTAATTCATGATGATATTTATGATGAAGATATAATCCGAAGGGGGGAGCCCACCCCTCACTTTTTACTTCAAAGATGGTTTGAAAAAAGGTATGGGCTGATTCCTTATTCTGGCAATCTTTATAAAAATAGCCGGTCAAGGTTTGGGGTGGTGGCCGGATTTATTGGCGGGAAAATTTTAAGAGCCTTGGTCAATTTACCGATTTTTCAGTTTAAAATATCTTTGGGAAAAAAAATTAAAATTCTAAAACTTTTTGAAGAGTTGGATATTTCGTATAATTTTGGTCAGGCAAGCGACCTTTTTTTTGAAAAAGAAAACAAAATTACGGAAAGGGATTATTTTAAAATGGTTAATTACAAAACAGGAGAACTCTTTAAGGCCTCGGTCTTATTGGGAGCAATTTTAGGCGGAGTCACTCAATCTCAAAGAAAGGTTCTTAAAAATTATGCCGAAAATATAGCTTATGTCTTTCAGATTAAGGATGATTTACTTGATCTTTCAATCGGCGGTGAAAAGGGCAGGGGGGTGGGTTCTGACATAAGAGAAGGGAAAAAAACCCTCCTTTTGATTTCGGCACTTAAAAAAGCAAATCAAAAGCAAAAGAAAAGAATTTCCCAAATTATTGGTAAGAAAAAAGCAACTCCAGAAGAGATAAAAGAAATTACCAATCTTTATTACGATTTAGGAACAGTTGAGCTTTGTCACGAAATTGCTAGGCAAAAAATGAAAAAGGCCATTAACACCCTCAAAAAAGCGCAACCTAAATTAAATACTGAGCCGCAAAAATTCTTTGAAGAATTAGCCAATTTTATGTTTGAGAGAAAACAATAGGGTAATTTCTTGCTCTAAAGTGGTTAATTTTTGCGAAAAAATATAGAGTAATCGAACGCTTTCGCCGTTAAATTAGATATTTTAAACTTGAAAATTGAATAATATTTCCAAATAAATTAAATAGAGAAAAACTAAAAAAAGCGGGCACAAAGCTCTATTTTTACAATAAAGATAATTTTCAGGTTGACTAAAGAAAAGCTGTGGGATTATGATATAATAAAATAACCCCTAAAATTTTGAAAAAAAGCAAAAAAGAATGCCGCCGAAAAATAACAAAACATTGATTTCAATTATTTTTGCTGCTATTATAATTTTAGCTGGTTTTGGGTTTCCTGGCGAAATTTTGGCTACTTACTATCCCACCGGAAATTTGATTTCAACCAACCTTTTAAATGGGATAGGAATTGTCTTAAGCATAGATAGCTTTTTTGCTTCTACCACCTTGCCTTCTGCCAGTACTACTTTATGGGTTCAATTTGCTACCACCAGCACTTCCGGTCCCTGGTACGCTGCCAATGGCGTTCTTAATGCCACCACCAGCATAGCCAATGGTACTTCATCTACTAGTTTGTCGGGATTGGGCTGGTCTGGACCTAATTTCTATTACAAAATGTATTTTAATACGACTGATACAAGTAAAACCCCGGCACTAGAGGAGATAAGAGTTTATTATACTAGCAATGTCGCGCCGACGGTCAGCAGTGTATCTTTAAATGGCGCAAACAACATTACCTTAAATGAAAATACCACTAAGTCAGTATCAGCCACCGGAACTGTTTCTGATACCAATGGATACGCAAATATTAGCTCGGTAATAGGGAAAATCTATCGTTCGGGAGTGGGAAGTGATTGTTCAGCTGATAATAATAACTGTTACAGCGCTGCTTCCTGCGCCACCAGTTCCTGTGCGAGTAATGATTGTGTGGCCACTTGCAGCTACAATGTCCAATTCTATGCTGACCCGACTGATACGGGAAAATATGCCAGCAGTTCAGGCTGGACTAGTCAAAGCTGGGTGGCCTGGATTAAAGCCATTGATGCCTCAAATGCCTCCAGTTCTGCCACCAATTCATCCCAAACCGTAGATATCAATACTTTGCCTGCCGTAATCGTTACCAACTCAATTACTTATGATTCCTTGAGTCCCGAACAGAATATGGCCAATCTAACCAAAGAAGTTATTGCTACCACTACCGGAAATATTCCCATAGACCTCCAAATCAAGGGAGATGATATGACGGGAGTACCAGCCGGCACCATTACCATTACCAATCAGAGATATGCCACTTCTTCGGTTTTGTGGGATTCGGGAAACACTGCCAGCTCTACTTACCAGAACTTTGAAGTGGACTTGGGAAAACCAACCAGCCATCCCTCTACCTCAACCGACATTATTTACTGGGGCTGGGCAGTGCCGTCAGGTACGCCTGTTGGGACTTATACCGGAACGGATTACTTTAATCCGGTGGAGGATTAGAGAGTTTTGCACCTCCTGTTTGCCTGACGATTTTTTTGCTATAATACTATAATAAAGAAAAATATCTAAAAGGTCGATAATTTCAGTACACTTATTAAACAAAATTTAAAAATAAAAATATATGTCAGAAAAGATAAAAAAATCTTTTTCTCAGTGTTTGGCAACCTTCGCTTTGATAGTGATTTCGGTTTTAGTTCTTTTGAATGCGACCGGAACTGATTTTAGTGTTCCAGAAGTGAAAGCGGGTGAAGCTACTTCTTCTGCTTCAGGGCAGGTAGGAAATGCTACTCCTACCGTTAGCGCCGTGAATGTAGCCAGCACTACCATTGATCTTAACCCAAACAACACCACTTCTGTTATTATTACCGGCACTATCACTGATACTAATGGCGGAAGCGATATTTCTTCAGCGACGGCAACCCTTTACGCAACCAGCACTAACGAAAATTGCTCGGCAAACGATAATACTTGCTATATAAGTATCACTTGTACTTTAGGGGCAGCGGTTGGTAATGACAGAAATGCTACCTGTACAACCAACATTTGGTTTCATTCCAATCCCGGCGGTTGGGGAGCGAGCATATTAGCTGCAGATAATTCCAATGCCACGGGTACTGCTACTGATACTGTGCCATCAACTGTGAATACCTTAAATGCTGTTATTGTTACTGAAAGTATTACTTATGATACCTTGAGCCCGGGCAACAATATGGCTAGTACAACTAAAACTATTTATGCTACCACCACCGGAAATGCAGCTATTGATGTTCAGATAAAAGGAAACGATATGACTTACGGTGCGACAGGAACTATAGTTGCTGCCAACGAAAGATACGCCACTAGTACCGTTGGTTGGGTTTCAGGAAACATTGCTAGTTCAACAAATTATGTAAATTTTGAGGTGGATCTTGCAAAACCCACCACTCATCCTTCTGACTCAGCTGACATTATCTACTGGGGATGGTCGGTGCCGGGCGGAACGCCCATTGGAACTTACAGTGGGACACTTTTTTTTAATCCGGTAAGCGACTAAGCGAATTACCATTTTTTATTTTAATATATTCGAATGGGTTTGAATAAAATCCCGCAATTTTTGTTGGTAACTTTACTCTTTTTGTTTTGGGCTGGCATCTGTCAAGCCGGTTTTGGCGTTTCCCCGCCTTGGGTAAAATGCGAACATTTACTTCAGGGCTCTCATTTTGAACAGACAATTTCTTTGGTTCAATCAGACACAAAAACCGATTTTTATGCGACAGTAGAATTAAGTTCAGAGTTATCGGGGATAAAAGATTGGATTAAAATTGATAAAGGAATGGAATTTACCATTCTGGGTGGAGTTCAGCAGTTTCCCATAAAAATTACAGTAGATGTGCCTCAAGATGCCAAGTTGGGAGAATATGGGGGATATATTTGGATTAGTGGAAAGCCAGTAAAGGAGGCAGGTACTCAAATTACCACAATGACGGGGGGAACGATTGAAGTAAATCTTAAGGTGACTGATAAGGAATTTTCTGACTGGACATTAAGAGATTTGGGGGTTAGAAATTTGGCAAAAGACGAAAAGACCATAAAAGTTTATTTAAAGGTTGAAAATTTGGGCAATGTAAAAGCCAGGCCTTCAAAAGTTCATCTTGATATTTATGATGATAATCACCAGAATTTATTGAGTTCCGGGGACAATACAGAATTAGATTGGATTCCATCTTTCCAGACCCAAGAGATTACAGCTGAGTTCCCGGTTGATTTGGAACCAACTCAACAGTACTGGGCAGAAATAGAAATCTATAAAGAAGATGAGCTTCTTTTGGCCGACAAAAGAAGATTTAATGTCGGGGAAATACCAACAAAAGAAGTCCCAGGTCAAGTTTCAAAACCCTTAGAAGAATTAGAAGAATCGGAAACCGGCTTAAAATTCGGATTTTTGAAAAATAAAATTTTCCTCTTTAGTTTGTTGGGAATAGTTTTGGCAGTTGGTTTGGGTTTTGGAATCAGGCGAATTAGAAAATCAGGTATAGGATTAGAAATAAAAATAAAAAAGAAAACTGCAAAAAGGAAAAAAGTTAAAGGGGAAGACGATTAAAAAAATGAAAGGGTTTTTCTTATTTTTCCTAGTCATAATTTTTGCTTTTGGCTTGATAGCTATGGTTCGGGCGGATGTTGAATCAGCAAATACTCAGGGGACCGTTCAAGGTGGCGGCGAAATACCTCCCCAAATACCTCCCCCAATACCTCCTGGTCCACCTGCTCTGCCATCTGAAGGATTTGGAATTTTAATAAATCAAGGAGCAGAATACACTAACAATCCAATTGTAACCCTCACTCTAAAAAGCGGTCAAAATACCGAAAGAATGGCAATTTCCAATTTTTCCGATTTCCGAGACGCCGGCCAGGAACCTTATCAAACCACCAAATCTTGGAACCTTTGCCAGGGCAGGGAAAGTTGTCCAGAAGGCGAATACACTGTTTACGCCAAATTCTACACTTCTTGGGGAAGCGTTTCGGATGTTGTTTCAGATAGTATTATTTATAAAAAAAAGGCTGCACTGCCAATAGAGATAATTGAGAAAATTTCCGAGGAAGCCAAAAAAATTTTAGAAAAAGCAGGGGAAATCGCTAAAAGAATTACCGAACTTTTAACCCCCAAACCGCCGGAAGAAATAAAACCGCCCGAAGTTCCGATTGAGGAATTAGTGCCGAAAGAAACGCCCATTTCAATGAAAAATCAATGGAATCTTTTAACCTACACTTTAAGAAATCTGCCCTTTTTTAAATTCACTTCAGCTCCTTTGCCTAAAGAAATCAGGAATTTAGCCGAGAGTTTCCCTCAGCTAAAAGAAACCTTTAGCAAGGTGGGAGTAGGAAAGCTTATTGATGTGGAAAAATTGAGAACCACAAAAATGACTCTGCCCGGTTTAACCGAGGCAGTTGGGTTGCCAACTGTAAAAATTGAGCCGGGAAAATTTGCCTTGCCTCAGGGGGTTCCTCTTGCCGAATTATCTCCCGAAGTCAAAAAACAAATTCCTACTGAAATCGTTTTTGCCAAAACCGGCGGTGAACTGATTGATTTTAATATTGCTTTATCGGTGACTGAAAAAGGCGATCCCCAGCAGAAAATTACCACCATTTTGGGTAAACCCCTGAATTTGACGGTCAAGCCGGAAAAACCGGTAAAAACCGTTAAGGGCTATATTATATTTAAAGCCAAAAAAACAGAACCAAGCTCTTTTGAATTACCGCTTGACTCTTTTACTGCTTCTCTGTTTTTCGCCAATCCTATTTTTGCCCAAGATCATAATCCAGAAGAAATAGAAGAAGTTCTGGTTTTGATGGAATTTGAGTATACCGACCCGGATGGCGATGGAATTTATACCGCCGATATTACAGCTCCCCTTGTTGAGGGGAAATACGAAATCATTACGGTGATGGATTACGAGGACCTGGATTTGGGCCAGAAAGAAATTCGGTTGATTATCGTGGTTGACCCGGAAGGTTATGTTTATGAAAAAGCGGGAGAGAAAGAAATTCGTATACCAGGAGCCATTGTCTCGCTTTATTGGTTAAATTCCGAAACTAAAAAATACGAACTCTGGCCGGCCACAGAATATCAGCAGGAAAATCCCCAGGTTACCGATGTTACTGGCAAATATTCCTTTTTAGTGCCGCAAGGTTCATATTATCTAAAGGTCGAGGCGCCCGGCTATCTTCCAGATGAAGGTAAACCTTTCCAGACTCAAGAAGGTAGTGGTATTCATTTCAATATTGAACTGAAAACCAAACTCTGGTATTTAAAGATTTTAGACTGGAAGACGATTTTGCTTAGTTTGGTTATTATTCTGTTGTTATACAATTTTTATCGCGATAGAATACGTGAAAAAATTCAAAAGGTCTAAATCCATAATTCATAAACAAATTTATGCCCCAAATAGCAATAGATAGCAGAATAATTAAGTTAGACAAAATAATTATTATTGCAATCATCCTGATTTTATTGGCGGGTAATATTTATTTTGGTTCCAGGTATTTCAGTGCTCTAAAAGAACTGAAAGAATTAAAAGCAGCAATGGAAACCTATAAAATCAATGAGAAGATTCTAACCTTTTCCAGTCTTTTTATTACAAAGGTCTTGAAAACCGAGAATGAGGTTGATTTTGAAACGAGATTGAGGCTGGAAACCGCAGTCAGGGATTTGAATGACGAAGAAATTCTGACCCAGTGGAAAAAATTTACTGAAAGCGAAACCGAAGATGAAGCCCAAACAGAAGTGAAAAATTTACTGGAAATGTTAGTCAGTAAAATTCACCCTGTTAAATAATTTTAAATTTTCTAAATGTGTTTTATTTTGTTTATGTTCTGCGGTCAATAAAAGATAAGAAATTTTATACAGGATATACAGAAAATTTAAAATTAAGATTTGAGCAACATAAAAAGGGGCTAGTCGAGTCAACAAAAGATAGAAGACCGTTGGAATTAATTTATTATGAAGCCTGCTTGAATCAAAAAGATGCTATTCGTCGAGAAAAGTATTTTAAAATTTATTTCGGGAAAATGTTTTTAAAGAAACGGCTCAAATCTTATTTAACAGGGTAAAGTGCAATAGATTTAGTGTTTATATTCTAAAAACCCAATAACGTAATCCTCGCAGACACGAGGATTATTTTTTACTAATAACCTTAGAGGATCTATGGGGTACTTCTTACTTGTGAATCCAAGCGTTTTATATTAAAATAGGTTCAAAGATTGGTAAACTAACACAGTTTTTGGGGCGGGATGCCGGAGTGGACGAATGGGACTGCTTTCCCAGGAAAGAAACGGTGGGGTGCTAGAGCGGTTGAAAGGTAAAGTATTCGGCGGTATAATGAAATATGGCTAATCTGTGCAAATTTTGTCAGGAAGAATTTACTAAAAAATACAAGACGCAAATTTTTTGTTCCCTTTCTTGCGCAAATAGACATAATTTAAACAATAAGAATTGGGTGAGCATTTCTTCAAAATATAGTGTTGATATTGCTGAATTCTTCGGGATACTCCTTGGTGACGGAAGCGTAACTAAATATTATTCCAAGATTTTTTTAAATTCTAAAGCAGATGTAGATTACGTGCCATTCGTTAAGGGATTGGCAGTTAAGTTATTCGTTGGTGCTTCTGTAACTTGTCAGAAAAGACCCACCGAGGGGACATCTGAAATACAAATATCAGCGAAGGCCGTGTGCGATTACTTAAGGAATTTAGGTTTTGACGGGAAAAAGAGAAAAATACCATTGTGGATAATTCAAAATAAAGATTATATAAAAGCAGCTATACGGGGGTTATTTGATACGGAGGGTTCAGTCGGTATTAAATATTTTCGGGGTAAAAACGGGAATTATATCTATAAACAGCTTACTGTTACTAATAAAAATGAAAATATTCTGGGATTCCTTGAAAAGTATTTAACAATACTTGGCTATAAGCCGACTAAAAATTCGGAAAAAAATATTTATATAAGCAATAAACCAGATATAGAGAAATATCTGAGTGATATAGGCTCGCATAATCCAAAAATTATAAACAAGATTAAAATAAAGGAAATTAATGGATTTTCGTGGAGGGTTGGCAGAATGGCAATGCACTAGTCTTGAAAACTAGAGTCCCGCAAGGGGCTTAGAGGTTCGAGTCCTCTACCCTCCGCTTTCGAAACGAAAAACCGACAAGGTCGGTTTTTTTAGTTCATTTACTTTTTGTTAAATATTTTTAAAGTAATCTTCTTCTGGTTCAGCCCGAGCGACGACAATTCCAATGATTTCTTTAGCTCCGGGGCACCCGCCCGTAGTGGGTCGTTTTAAAATTCGGGCACATTCTTCCATTGTTGAACCGGTAGTATAAACATCGTCCACTAAAAGAATTTTTTTGTCTTTAATCAAATTATTATTCTGCGCCAAAAATACTCCTTTTATATTTTCCCTTCTTTCAACGTCAGATAGTTCAACCTGGGGTGGGGTTTTCCTTGTTTTCATTAAAACATTATTTAATAATGGAATTTTTAAAAATTTAGATAATTCTTTTCCAATTTCTTCTGCCTGATTGAAACCTCGCCGCTTCAACCTTCTTTTCTCCAAAGGTATCGGAATTAAAACAAAATCTTGCCCTCCGTTCAAAAAAGGTGGGGGATTTTCAAGGGATTGAAGATGTTCTATAATTAGGGAAGATAATGATTTTGACAGTTCTTTAATAAATGGTTCGTACTTGAAAAATTTGACTAGTTTTTTAATCAGAAGATTTTGATAACCGCAAGAATAATACAAATCCGAAAGATGCTGAGTCTTATATCTAAAATGAATTCTTAAAATTTCAAGAGTGGCTTTACAATCCTGGCAAAGGTATTCTTCTTCCCGGCCGCAACTAAGACAAATTTTAGGGAAGAAAAGGTTGAATAAAAAACCTTTCATTTGAGTTATTTTACTCCTTTTTTTAAAATGATATAATGTGAATAATGATTCAGTTTCCTTTCAGAGTAATTTCTAAAAAATTTTTAGGGGTTGATATTGGGACTTCAAGTATAAAAATTGTTGAACTTGGTCGGTTGGGTAAAAGGCTGACGCTCGAAAATTATGGCGAGATTCCGGCTGAGATTTTTTATAAAAAACCCTTTCGGACGTTTAAAAAAAGCCACCTTTTACTTGCTACAGCCGATATTGCCA
>Ga0315291_10000489_pt1 | contig 52483 bp, 39 predicted proteins | sample YL17G12_20_MG_FD_203070 | JGI IMG/M metagenome (GOLD analysis project Ga0315291, IMG submission 203070) | Sediment microbial communities from Yellowstone Lake, YNP, Wyoming, USA - YL17G12_20 | ecosystem: Environmental > Aquatic > Freshwater > Lake > Sediment | place: USA: Wyoming | collected... | reverse complement strand
GATTCTCGCACCAGCGGGGAAGTAGCGGCCGGGCTCTGTCCCGGCCGTAGAATTCTCCGGGCGCCCACGGCCGAGACGGAGCTCGGCCGCTACACCCAAACCGAAACGGCTCTAGAGCTGAGCCAGGTTGTCCCCGTCGCCCGAGCGGAGGACCGGCGCGTTGTCCTGCGACGCGCACACATCATCCGCGGGTGTCTGCGCGCGCGCCCGGCGGCACAATTCGACTAACGCCACCACCTGCTTACCGAGGTCTTCGCACCCTGCCCCGGCCCGCGCGCTGTCCTCGACCTGCTGTGCGGCAGCGGTGATGGCGGGGAACCCGTAGCCGCCCGCGGCGCCCTTGAGCTGGTGCGCAAGGCGGCCCAGACTGGCCAGGTCCTGCTCAGCCAGTGCCTGGCGCAGCGCGCTGACCCGCGCGGGCAAGTGGGCGACGAATTCCACCACCAGCTCGGCCCAATCCGCTTCGCCGGCCAGTTCGCTCACCAGGGGTCCCAACGTCCCGGGCACGCCCGACGCCGCATCGCTGTGCCGGGACAGGTGTGCTCGAATCGTCTGCAAGAGTCCCCTTCGCTCGAGCGGCTTGCTGGCGTAGTCGTCGCAGCCGGAACGGAGACACTTGTCCCGGTCCTGGGCCATCGCGTGCGCCGTAAGGGCAATGATCGTGCCGGTATAGCCCGCCCGGCGCAGCGACTGGGCGGCCTCGTAGCCATCCATGACCGGCATCTGCATGTCCATCAGGACGGCGTCGAACGGACGACCGTCATGCTGGGCCGCCAGGGCCGCGTCCACGGCCGCCTTCCCATTCTCGACCACAGCGACGTCCGCCCCCGCCTTCTGTAGCAACCGTGCGATGAGTCGCTGGTTGTCCGGCCCGTCTTCAGCGAGAAGGATGCGGCCGTTCAACTGCGCCTCCTCGGGTTCCTCCGCAGCCGCCGTGCTCGGCTGAAGCGTCGGCGCTTCAGCGGGATGATCCAGCAATGGCACGCCATCCAGAGGTCCGGTGGCAATCGTGACGGTGAACGTGCTGCCGGCTTTCGGCTGGCTGATGACCGTAACCGCGCCACCGAGCTTCTCAGCCAGGCGCTGGCTGATCGTCAAGCCTAATCCAGTTCCGCCGAATCTGCGTGTCATCGAGCTATCGCCCTGCTCAAAGGGCCGGAAAAGGTCACTGACCTGCGCCGGCGTCATGCCGATGCCGGTGTCGATGATTTCAAACTGGAGGAACGAGTGGGCAACCGCCGGAGCCGCGGCATCGGCACACGCGTCCTGGGTTGGCCGTCCCACCAGTTGCGTCACGAGCCGTACGCCGCCCCGCTCGGTGAATTTGATGGCGTTGCCGACCAGGTTAATCAGGATCTGCTTGAGGCGCGTGGGATCGCTCTCGATCGTTTCCGGGATGGGACCGGCAAACTCGAGCCGCAGCGCGAGGTTCTTCGCCTGCGCCCGCTCCTGCATCAGCGACTGCACCTCGGCCACGATCTGCGCCGGCGAGCAGCGCACCCGTTCCAGCTCCAGCTTGCCCGCCTCGATCTTGGAAACATCCAGGATGTCGTTGATCAGTTGCAGCAAGTGTCGGCCGTTGCGTTGGATGGTGCGGATCGTTTCGATCCGACGCTCCGGCGCCCGCTGGATGTCGCCGTCCTCCAGCAGCAGTTCCGCATATCCCAGGATCGCGGTCATCGGCGTGCGGATCTCGTGGCTCATGTTGGCCAGAAACTCGCTCTTGGCCCGGCTGCCGGACTCCGCCAGGCGCAGGGCATTCTGCAACTCTTCGTTCAGCGCCATCAGGTCGTGTTGTTGAACGCGGAGTTCTTGCCATTGTGCCTCGCGCTCGAGATCAGCGGCGAAGAGCCGCTTGCTGGTGATTTCTGCCACGGTTCGGGCTTCCTCGAGAGCCTGGTTCGCGGCCGCCATTTCCCGTTGTTGGGCCTGCAGTTGTTCCCCCTGAGCCTCCAGTTCCGCGTTCTTGGACTCTAAGAGTGCGGCCTGGTCATGGAGCTGTTGCTCGGCCCGCTTCCGTTCGCTGATGTCGCGCAGAATCCCGATCGCGTGCCACCCGCCCTGTAGCCACGCCGAAGAAAGAGCCAGCTCAACCGGGAACTCTTCGCCGTTCTTGCGCAGGGCCGCAAGCTCCAGGACGCGGCCGACCGCCTGGCCCTGGCCCGAACGTTGAAATTCGGCAAAGCCCCGAACATGGGCGTCGTGAAAACGGGCCGGACCGAGCAGACGATGCAGGTTTTGCCCCAGCGCCTCCGCGGCCGAATAGCCGAAGATGCGCACGGCGGACTCGTTCCACATGGAGATGTTGCCGTCCGGATCCAACATAATGATGGCGTCCTGGGCAGCACCGATTACCTTGTTCAACCGCTCCTCACTCTCCCGCAGCGCCTCCTCGGCCTGCTTGCGGGCCGTGATGTCCTCCATCGTCGCCAGCAGGTACCACGGTTGCCCGGTGGCGTCCCGGATCAGCCGCACCGAGAGGTGCACCCAGACGACGCGACCGTCCTTGCGGATGTAGCGCTTGTCCGTCACGTGCCGGTCAATCTCGCCGGCCAGCAGGCGCCGCGCCTGTTGCCGGTCGACGGCCACGTCATCCGGATGGGTGATGTCCTGGAAGCACCGGGCCGTGAGCTCCTCCGGCGTGTAATTCGTAATACGGCACAGCGCCTCATTCACGCGGAGATAGCGGTTATCCAACGCCACGAGCGCGGCACCGATCGGCAACTGATCAAATAGGCTGCGGAACCGCAGCTCGCTCTCGCGCAGCGCCTCCTCGGTCAGCTTGCGGCGTCGAGTATCGAGGTAAATCACCGTGCCGATGACCACGAGGAACGCACCGCAGAGACCGCCGGCGACCAACATGTGCCGGCGCACATCGGCCCAGGCCGCGGCCAAGGTGTCGTCCACGGGAATGCCCGCGAGGTCAATGGAAACTTCCCCGACGGAACGCCCAAACCCGGCGCGCGGGCCGTACCGTTCCACCAAGCTGGCGGGAGCATCCTCGGGGCGTCCATGACAGCGCAGGCAACCGGCCTCGAAGCGGCGCGGCAAAGCCCGCGCGTAGTACTTTCGGCCGCCATGCTCGAGCGCGCCGGTCCAGGAGCCGGCCTCCGGGTGCGCCGCGAAGTACTGGATGACCGCCTTTTCGGATTCGGTGGCGGCGTTGGCCGGGTTCCGCGGGTTCGTCGACGGAAATCGCAGCAAGTAGTGGGGGAACTGCTCGCGCACGCCGTCGAACACGCTGCGGGCGACAAACGACGTGGACATCGCCTCGGGCACGAACTCGCCGGCGTTGACCCGCTTCTCCATCTCCGGGCGGACGTGCTGGGCGATGTACTTCCGTAGCGCGTCGTCGAACTGGACGGCCAGCCACGCCTGCTGATCCGCCGTTCTTTCAATATGCGCTTGCGTCCAACGCCAGGTCTGCCATAGCACCAGCGACAGGAAAGCAACGCCGAGCAGACCGAGCGTCGTCAGCAGCGCTACGTTCGTGCGGCCGGCCGGCGCAGGGGGGCTGGCCCCGGGAATCAGTCCCCAGCGACGGTCGGCGCGCCCGCGCGCGGCGACTACACCGGTCAGCGCAACGGCCAGCACCAGCGTTGGCAGGAGCGGTACCGCACAGCGACTCGCGATTTCCGCCCGCCAGTCGCCGGCACCGATGTCCATGCCGAGCACGGCGGTCACTGGGCCGCTTCGCGGGTCACCCAGCGGGACGAAAGCGCTGACCCACGTTCCCCAGCGGTCCGTGAATGGGCCCTCCGTTACCGCAAGACCGGTGGAGAAGACGCGTCGGAGCCGGTCCGGGGCTTCACTGTAGATCTGTCCGGCGGGCGACTCATCCACCGAGCCGGCGGGTTCCGAATCCGCGTAGAAGAAGACCACGCCATCCGGCTTCTGACCCATCACGTATATGAATCGGCACTGGCCGTTCGCGCGGCGGGCCTTGGCGAACTCATCTTTGAGTTCCAGGTAGGCGGGCGCCGTAAGGTCCGCCTCTGAGCCGGTCAGCGCGGCGACGCGGTCGAGGTTCACCGCCTGCGCGATGAGCTGCGCCTGCCCGAGGAGTTCTTGGCGCATCTGTCCGTCGGTCCAGTGGGCCGTCCACCAGGTCGACAATGCGCCAATGGCGAAGAGCACCACCAACGCCACCAGGAGGCCGCAGCGCTGTGGCGGCGCAGGCAGTCGGGGCGTGCCCGTCGACGACTCCCGTTGTCGCGGTTCAACCGGTATAGACAAGGCATCCTCTTAGCCGGCGTCCGTCACGATGGCGGTCGTGGCCCCAGTCGCGGGCCGACACGGGAGGGGCGACGCGCTGTTGCGCTGTTGGGCATGCCGTGGATCTCGCGGACCTTCAGGATCGCCAGGCCAGACTCCTCCTCGGCGAGCAGGGCCAGGCAGCGGCGCACAGGAAAGCGGCGCTGGCCACGCGGCTCCGTGCGCGTTCCCGTGTCGCTTCACGATGAGACCGCCCTTTGTTCCGGCGCCAAACCGTGGTTTCTGGCGCGGTCCGCACCGCAACGAGTACCCGCCGGGCGATCGGATCCTCGTGAGATTCGCCCAAGCAGCGCGAACACGCGCGGTGGCGTCATTCTCGTTGGGGGAATCGGACCGCCGACCGCCCAGCGCCATAGCCCAAATGGGTGGACTTCGATTGGGAGACAATGGCACGGTTTGCGTCGGCAGACGGTCCTGACGGCCGGGGGGGTGGGTGACGACGTCGGGCCGTCGGCGTCAAATGGTGACCAAGCCCTCGCGAATCGCGAACCGTGTCAACGCGACGCGGCTGTGGAGCTTGAGTTTCTTCATCAGGTTCGCCGTGTGCCCGTGGACCGTATCCGCGCTCAGGCACATCGCTTGGGCGATTTGCTTCCGCGTCAGTCCGCGGGTGATGTGCCGCAACACTTCCAGCTCACGGGCGGACAGCTTGGCACACCGCGTTGGTGCGCCGACCAGTCGGGTGCCGCGCGAATCGATCACGATCCGCGCCTGCACCTCGGGCGAGAAGTGGACCTGCCCCGCGTTGACGCCGCGAATCGCTGCGGCGAGGGCTGCCGGTGAGTTGCCCTTGGTCAGGAAGCCCGCAGCCCGCACGGCGAGCGCCTGCTCGATGTGGCAATCCTGGGCCAGGGCGCTAAGGAAGATGACCTTTGTGCCTGGGGACACGCTGCGAACCGTCCTGGCCACACTGAAACAGTCGCGGCCCGGCATGTCGACGCCCAGCACGACGACTGCCGGCTTGTGGTGCGTGACGGCGGCGGCGGCCTCATCTCCATTCGCGGCGTGCGCGACGACGCGGATGTCCGGGGTGGTGCGGAGCCACTGCGCAAGGGCCTCGCGCACCAGCGCGTGCTCGTCCGCCAACACAACAGTAATTGGCCCGCTCATGACACCACCTGAGTCCCGGACGAATGAGTTGCAGGCACTCGCCGCCGGTGCGGCGCGGCAGAGAGACTCAGCGTACCGCCCTCAGGCATGACGTTGCGTGCGTTGAGGGCGAGATTCACGAGTACCTGCTGGAGTTGCGGGCGATCGCCATGCACCGACAGCGACGCGTTCGCGGGTGCGTCGACCTCCATGCGTCCCTTGCGCGCCATGACGGTCACTCCCATCCGTTGTGAGCGACATGAATCGATGGTTCATGACTTGTGGTCCCGGCTCGTGCGCTGCCCATATGGTAGCTCGTGAACCACTGGTCGGCTACCCGCGATCGGGCGAACTCGTCCAAGAGAATCCTTCGAAGCATGAGAACGCAGCTCTCAGCCGGCTTCGGCCGCAGATCGGTTCGCCGGGGACTTGGCGTGCCTTCGCTCCCAGCCCTGCTGTTGCCCCTGCCGGCTACGGACCGGAAGATACCCCGCACCGGGCGGCCGTCGGGCCGGTGACCGATGCGGAGTACCGCTGTGCCAGTTGACATATCGGACCGGATTCGAGAGCTGCTCCGCGCGGCGGGGATCACGTTCCGCGAGGTCCAGCACGAGCCGACGCGGACCTCCGAGGAGTCGGCCCGAGCTCGCGGCGAAGAACTCAAGGTCGGCGGCAAGGCGCTGGTCCTCAAGGTCGATGACGCGTTCCGGCTGTTCGTGCTCAGCGCGGCCCGCAAGCTCGATTCGGGCGCAATCAAGCACTACTTCGGCGCGAAGAGGCAGCGCTTCGCCACGAGCGAGGAGTTACACGAGATGACCGGGCTCAAGCCGGGCGCCGTCCCTCCATTCGGAAGGCCGGTCCTGCCTTTCGACCTGTTTGTCGATGGTTCGATCCTGGAGAACGAGAGAATCGCGTTCAACGCGGGGTCGCTGAGGACATCGATCATCATGAGCGTCACGGACTACGTGCGCGTGGCCCAGCCCATCGTCTTCAGTTTCAGCAGATGATCGGCGAAGCGCGCGATCGGCGGGAGCGGGCACAAGCCTTTGCCAGCGCACCCGCCTCGCTGGGGCGGGGTGACCTTGGGGGCCAACCGCCACGGGTTCCATCCCGGCGCGCCGGGACTCCACCCGGGGCTACGATCCGCGGCCCCGTCGGGGCCAGGACGAGCCCGCCGAAACTGTCACGCACCCCCCGTGGCAAGACACCCCGAGGTCCGCTTGCATGGCCGCGCTCGAATCTAGTACAATCGCCTTATATCTGATACGGCAGGCTAGAGTCCGGATGCACGTCAACGCTCGAACGGGGGACCGGGCGGTGAGGAACGGCCGGGCAGAGGCTGTAGCCGTGTTTATCGGAGGTCTGCCGCGTTGCGAATGGTGCCTCGTCCGAAAGCAGTGTTCGTCTCCCCGCCGAGGTCCGCGCCGATGCCGAGGACCCGTGGGGGGCCAGGCCGCCGCGGCGGGCAGAGTCTGCGTCGGTCAGACTGAGGCTCCCTCACAGGCACCCACGCGAGGAATGGGAAATCAATGGCTGCCACTGCGTGCAAACACAAATGGTCCATGGTCAATATTCGCAACGGGTATCTGGTGGTGGAGGGGTGTCACCGGTGCAACGCCCGGTACTCCTTTTTTTCGGAGGAACCCCAGGCGCCCGTCGACGACCACATAGAGGGCGAGCACGCTTGGACGTACCTGGGCAGCTCCCAGGCCGTCAAGTTCGACCTGGCGTGCGATCATTGTGGCAAGCGCGTTGAACTTGACGACGTGATGGGCCTGATGCTCTCGACCTGCACGGAGCCGGACTGCGGAGTCGCCCGCATCGCGGCCGAGGCCGGCCCGGGCACCTGGGTCTACGTAGCCCTGTGTGCGGACAGCACGCATGCCTCCGGACGATGTGTCAGCGCGCGAGGCATCCAAGCCCTGACCGAGTATTTCAACGCCGGCATCAAGAGCCCCGACAAACGCGTGATCGTGGTGCCCTGCATCGAGTGCAGCAGCATTGACACCTGTCGGGGAATCGTCCTCGCCGATACCGGCTTGACCGAGATCTATTGAGCCTGCTCCGTGCGGAGGATGCGCAACGGATGGAATCCAGCGAACGAAGGGAAGTGAGATGAAGGTATCCCAACTGGCGGAACAAACGGGTTTGAACGCGCTCAATCAGTGCAAAGACCGGGTGATCGAAGGTGCCTACATCTCCGATATGGTATCTGACGTTATCACGGGGGCGAAAGCCAACCATCTGTTGGTGACCCTCCAGACCCACAAGAGCCTGATCGCGGCCGCCAACCTGGTCGATGTGGCGGCGATCGTTTTCACCCGTGGGAAGAAGCCCGCCGCGGACGTCGTCGAGCTGGCGACGAAAGCCGGCATCGCGCTCTTCGGCACTGACAAGGACACCTGGTCCTTCGCGCTCAAGATGGGAGAGCTGGGAATCAAGTGACCGGGCTTGCAGATCGTGTCCGGTTCCCGGGCGGCGGGTACGGAGACGCGTAACCGGCGTGCCCACGCTTCCGCAGGGTAGATGAGGATCGGCCCCATGCCGACGAGCACGTTCCAGACGATGATGCAGGATTTCAAGGGCGAACCCGCCGAGCTCGTCCCCGTCTTGCAGCGCATGCAGGAGGCGGAAGGGTATCTCTGCGGCGAGTCGCTGGCGCGGATCGCCCGCTGGCTGAAGCTCTCGGAGAGCGAAATCTACGGCGTCGCCACCTTCTATGCACAGTTCCGCTTCAATCCCCCGGGGCGACGCCACTTCAAAGTGTGTCTGGGTACGGCCTGTCACGTCAAGGGCGGCCGGCAGATGCTCGACGTTCTCGTACGCCGGCTGGGCATTGGGCCGGGGGAGACCACCGCGGATGGGGAATACGACCTGGAGCGGGTGGCCTGCCTCGGCTGTTGTGCGCTGGCGCCGGTGGTTGTGATGGATGGTAAGACGTTTGCACAGATGTCGGTTCTCAAGCTTCAGGAAACGATGAGTGGTCGCGAGCAGAATCAGCCAACGCCGTAGCAGCGCCGCGGACAAATGGGCGCAATTGCAGCACAGCCCGCGGCCGGTGATCTATGTCGGCGCCGGATCCTGCGGCCGGGCGGCCGGCGCCACGGAGGTCCTCGACGCGATCCGGGAGTACCTGCGGGACAAGCGCAGCGACGCGCGGCTCCTTGAGGTCGGCTGCATCGGCCCGTGCTATCTGGAGCCGCTGGTCGACGTGCAATTGCCGGGCAAGCCGCGCATCAGCTACGCGAACGTCGATCCGCGGCTGGCGGTTGGGATGCTCGATTCCTTCTTTCAAGGGGATGAGATTCCACGGCCACACCTGGTCGGCTCCTTCGGCGACGAGTCCATCGACGGCATCCCACGGTTCTTCGACCAGCCGATGCTCAAGCCCCAGGTCCGCGTGGTGCTGCGCAACTGCGGCATCATCGATCCCGAGGACGTCGACCATTATCTGGCCCGGGACGGCTACCAGGCCCTCGAGAAGTGCCTGGCCATGGATTGGAAGGAGGTCATTGAGGTCGTCAAACAAGCCGGGCTGCGCGGCCGGGGAGGCGCCGGCTTTCCCACCTGGCGCAAATGGTCGGTTTGCCGCGAGACCGAGAGCGACCGGCGCTACCTCATCTGCAATGCCGACGAGGGCGACCCCGGGGCTTTCATGAATCGGTCTTTGATTGAGGGGGATCCGCACTCCCTGCTCGAAGGAATGTTGATCGCGGCCTATGCGATCGGGGCGAGCCAGGGGCTCATCTACATCCGCGCGGAATACCCGCTGGCGATCGAGCGGCTCAAGCGGGCCCTGGGCCAGATGAGCCAACTGGGTCTGCTGGGCGAGAACATCCTCGGAACGGATTTCCGCTTCGACATCAAGATCAAGCAGGGGGCCGGCGCGTTTGTGTGCGGGGAGGAGACCGCCCTGATCGCCTCGGTGGAGGGTCGCCGGGGCATGCCGCGGACCCGGCCGCCATTCCCGGCGGTGGCCGGGTTGTGGGGCAAGCCCACGATCATCAACAACGTCGAGACGCTCAGCACGCTGCCCAACATCTTCCGCAACGGGGCCGACTGGTACAACCAGTTCGGCACGGAGACCTCCAAAGGCACGAAGACTTTCAGCCTGGTGGGCAAGGTCCGACGGACCGGGCTCATCGAGGTGCCGTTGGGGATCACCCTGCGCCGGGTGATCTATGATATTGGCGGCGGCCTGGTGAAGGAGTTCAAGGCGGTGCAGACCGGGGGGCCCTCCGGCGGCTGCCTGGGAGAGGAATTCCTCGACACGCCCATCGACTATGAGAGCCTCGCCGCGGCCGGCTCCATCATGGGCTCCGGCGGACTGATCGTCGTCGACCGGGACACGTGCATCGTCGATACGGCGAAGTACTTCCTGAACTTCACTCAGGAAGAGTCATGCGGAAAGTGCGTGCCCTGCCGCGTCGGGACGCGACACCTGGTGGAAATCCTCGAGCGGATCTGCAAGGGCAAGGGCGAGCTTGAGGATATCACCAAGCTCGAGCGGCTCGGCAGCACCGTCAAGGGGGGCTCGCTGTGCGGGCTCGGCCAGACGGCCCCGAACCCGGTGCTCTCCTCGCTGAAGTACTTCCGGGCCGAATTCCTGTCCCATATCCGGGACAAGCGCTGCCCGGCCGCGGTCTGCCGCGACCTGGTCGTGTACCGCATCATCAAGGAGAAATGCACCGGTTGTCAGCGCTGTGTGCGGGTCTGCCCCACGGGGGCCATCGTCGGACCGCGCTCGGAACCGCATAACCTTGATCCCGAGAAATGCATCAAGTGTCGTTCGTGCTACGAAATCTGCCGCTTTGATGCGATCGCCGGCGACGCCATTGTGATCGAATCGTGAGGGTAACGTGAGCGCGAAGCAAGCACGCACAGGCACGCTGGAGATCGACCACCGGGAGGTCCTCTTTCCGGAAGGCGTGACGGTCTTGCGGGCGGCGGAGCTGAACGGCGTGTACATCCCCGCGCTGTGCTCCCACAAAGACCTGACGCCCTTCGGCGGCTGCCGGATGTGCATGGTCGAGATCGCGGGCCAGCGCGGTTACCCGCTCGCCTGCAGCACGGTGGCGGTGTCCGGCATGAAGGTGCTGACCGACACGGTGGCCCTGCGACAGATGAGGAAGGAGATCCTGCAGCTCATTCTCAGCGAGCACCCTTCGAGCTGCCTCATCTGCACCGAGCAGGAGGAATGTCGCGAGAATCAGTACACGGTGCGGAAAGCGGGCGTGACCACCGGTTGCCGCTACTGCCCCAACGACGGGCAGTGTGAGCTCCAGAAGGTCGTGCAGCACATCGGCATCACCGACATCGAGTATCCCATCATCTACCGCGGCTACGAGGTGGAGCACGACGACCCCTTCTTCGACCGGGACTACAACCTCTGCATCCTCTGCGGCCGCTGCGTCCGCATGTGCCAGGAAGTCCGGGGCACGAGCGTGCTGGCCTTCAAGCACCGCGGCCCGCGGGCGCGCATCGGTCCAGCCTTCTCGAAGAGCCACATCGAAGCCGGATGCGAGTTTTGCGGCGCGTGTGTCACGGTCTGCCCGACCGGTACGTTGGCGGACAAGGCTTCAAAGTGGGACGGCAAGCCGGATGGTCTCGAGGTGTCGACCTGTCCCTTCTGCGCCCTTGGGTGCCAGATCGGGCTGTATCACAAGAATGGCCGGCTGTCCCGCGTCGAGGCGCACCTGGATCCGGAAGTCAACGACGGGCAGCTCTGCGTGCGCGGGCGCTTCTGCCTGCCCGAGGCGACCCACCACCACGAGCGGGCCAAGAAACCCATGCTCAAGCGCGGAAAGTACTTCCGCCAGGTAACCTGGAACGAGGCCTTCGATGAAGTGGCCAGCCGCCTGCGCGACTTGCGGCCGGAGGATTTCCTGCTGCTGGCCTCCGGCGACCTGACGAACGAGGGCCTATACACGGCACAGAAGTTCGTTCGCGGCACCCTGCATTCCAACAGCATCGACTCGACGGCCCGTGCCAGCCTGCCCGGCGGGCTGGGGCTATGGACCCGGCTGTTCTCGCTGCCGATCTCCATACGGGGTATCCGCGAGGCGGACGTGATCCTCGCCGTTGGCCTTGATTCGCGCTTCTACTTCTCCGTCGCCGGCGTCGAGATCCGGCATGCCCTGCGTCACGGCGCTAGGCTGGTGACCATCGATGCACGCGAGTCGAACCTCGCGCGGTACACGGATCTCTGGCTGCGCCCGGCCCCGGGCGACGAGGGCACGCTGCTCGCTGCGCTGGTCCGCCACGGCGGACGGGCCACCAAGGGGGGTCTCACGTCCGTGGCGGCGACGACCGGGGTGGATCAGGCGCTGCTCGAGCAAGCCGCGGATGCCCTTGCGGACGGCAAGTCCCTCGCGGTGGTCGTCGGACCGACGGTATTCGGGTATGCGGATCCGCCGCGGCGGAAAACGCTGGCGGAAGCGCTGCTGAAACTCGCGCAGCGCGAGAATACCACTTTCTTGCCACTCTATATGGGCACGAACACGCGGGGCGCGCTGGAGCTCGGCGCTTTCGGTGAGGTCCTGCCGGGTGCGGCCCGGGCGACGGGGAAAGGCATCTCGCTGGCCGATGTGCTGGACGGCAAGGCCAAGCCGAAAGTGATCTACCTGGTGGGCGAGGTCCCGTTCTTCACGCGACCGGAGTGCGACTTCGTGATCGCCCAGGGCCTCTACTCCCCGCCGTTCGCGGTGGATGCCTTTCTGCCCGCGGCGAGCTTTGCCGAAGCGGAAGGAACGCTGGTGAACATCGAGGGGCGGGTGCAGCGGCTGGTCAGGATCGAGGACCTTCCCGATGGTGCTGCAACGGGCCTGGTGCGCCCGGACTGGTTCATCTTCAGCCAACTGGCACAGAGACTGGGATCGTCCGAGTGGCCCTACCAGAACGCGAAAGCGGTCTTACAGGAAATCAGCGCGGCGATCCCCGGGTTCCCGGCCGAAGCCGACCGCAGACCACGCAAGCTCACGCCACAGACCGATTGGGGATTGGGGATTGGGGATTGGGGATTAACACTCGAAGCCTCATCGGCCGCCGGCCCCCAGCCCCCCTCCCCAATCCCCAATCGCGGAAAGGGCCGGTCGTTCCTCCTGGTCGCTGAGCCCGGAGGATTCGGGCACTGCGGCGTAGATCTCAGCTCCAAGGTGGAAGGGCTGGGCGAACTCGGCCTGGAAGAAGGCTTCCGGCTGCATCCGGAAGACCTGGGCCGACTGGGCCTCAAACCGGGTGAGCACCTGACCGTTTGGTTGGACGAGGTTTCCGTCACGGGGCCGGTGCGGGCGGACGCGGAATGCCCGCCGGGAACGGTCTACTTCCACCGACCGGTTGCCTTTGGAGGGCTTGAGCATCGCGCGGAGTTCGAGGCGCTATACCGGTGGGGATCGAATCCTATCCGGGTCGAAGTCCAGCGGGCCGGGTCGGCCGGCAGAAAACCGAAACGTCGGGTCGCTGCTGGAAGCGCCACCACCCCCGCGCGCTAGCGCGTACGGAGAGCCGCATGTACCGCGTCGTTCAGCGCCGCATGATCGTGCCCAACCTCCACGAGTTCACGGTCGAGGCGCCGGACGTGGCGGAGTCGGTCCAGGCCGGCAACTTCGTCATCGTCCGCCCCGACGAGCTCGGCGAACGTATCCCGCTCTCGGTCGCCGACTGGGACCCCGCGGCGGGCACGGTCACGTCCATCTTCATGCAGGTGGGCGGCTCGACGGCCAAGCTCGCCCGGCTCAAAGCGGGAGACACGATCCCTACCTATGCCGGGCCTCTGGGCCGCGAGACGGAACTCGGCCCCTTCGGGACCGTGCTGTGCGTCGGCGGCTGCTACGGGATCGGCAGCCTCTACCCGGTGGCGCGGGCCTTGAAGAGCGCGGGGAATCGGGTGTACACGTTGCTGGAGGGGCGCAGCTCCTACCTGCTCTACTGGCAGGACAAGTTTGCGAAAGTGTCCGAGCGGGTTATCCAGGTCACGCGGGATGGAACCGTGGGTTACAAGGGGCACATCTCGCGCCTGGGAGAAATTCTGACGCTGGAGAAGATCAAACCGGATCTGGTCGTCGTCAACGGTTGCACCTTCCTGATGATGAAAACCTCAAAGGTGACCGAGCCGCTGGGCATCAAGACGATCGTCAATATGAACCCGATCATGATCGACGGCACGGGGATGTGCGGCGTCTGCCGGCTGACGGTGGCCGGCAAGATGAAATTTGCCTGCGTGGACGGGCCCGATTTCGACGGACATCAGGTGGACTGGGACGAGTTCCTCAAGCGTCGCCAGACGTACAACCCGGAAGAAATCCACCCGCTCCAGACGAGCGGTTGCACGTCCCATTTTTAGCAGCGGAGGTGCCGCGCCGTGGGCAAGAAAATGGACTTAAACCGGCGTCCGATGCCGAAGCAGGAACCGTTCGAGCGGATCAAGAACTTCGACGAGGTGGCGCTAGGCTACCCTGAGGAACTGGCGGTAGAGGAGGCCTCCCGCTGCCTGGCGTGCAAGAAGCCGCTGTGCAAAGACGGCTGTCCCGTCGCCATTGACATTCCTGGTTTCATCCAGTGCATCGTGGAGCGCAAGTTCACGGAGGGCGTTAAGAAGATCAAAGAGACCAACGCCCTGCCGGCCGTCTGCGGACGGGTATGTCCCCAGGAGGACCAGTGCGAAAAGACGTGCGTGCTGGGCAAGAAGGGGGAACCCTGCGCGATCGGCCGGCTGGAGCGCTTCCTGGCCGACTGGGAAGCGGCCAGCGGCGAAATCGCCACACCCGCCATGGCACCCCCGACGGGCAAGAAGGTGGCGATCGTCGGTTCCGGGCCGGCCGGCATCACGGTGGCGAACGACCTGGCGCTCCTCGGACATGGGGTCGCGATCTTCGAGGCCCTGCACGAAGCCGGTGGGGTTTTAACTTACGGGATACCCGAGTTCCGGCTCCCCAAGGCCATCGTGAAGCGTGAGATCGACTACGTACAGAGCCTGGGCGTGAAGCTGCGCACCGACTACATCATCGGCAAGACCCGAACCATCGACCGGCTCTTGAAGGAGTTCGATGTGGTGTTCGTCGGCGCCGGGGCGGGCCTGCCCTGGTTCATGAACATCCCGGGCGAGAACCTGAACGGCGTTTACTCGGCCAACGAGTACCTGACGCGCTGCAATCTGATGAAAGGATTCCGGTTCCCGGAGTACGACACGCCGATTAAGCGCCCCGCTCGAGTCGCCGTTCTGGGTGGCGGAAATGTCGCCATGGATGCCGCCCGGACCGCGCTGCGGCTGGGTGCGGACGAGGCGCACATTGTCTATCGGCGCAGCCGGGCCGAGCTTCCCGCCCGGCTGGAGGAGGTCGAGAATGCCGAAGAGGAAGGGGTGATCTTCGATTTTCTGACGCTGCCGGTCCGGTTCATCGGGGACGCTCGTGGCTGGGTCACCGACATGGAATGCCTGAAGATGAAGCTGGGCGAGCCGGACAGCTCCGGCCGGCGCCGTCCGGTGCCTATTGAGGGCTCCGAATTCGGCATGAAGATCGACGCCGTCGTGTGTGCGATCGGCAACAGCCCGAACCCGCTGATCTCGATGACCACGCCGGGCCTGGAGATGGGCAAGAATGGGAATATCGTCGCCGATGAGCAGACGGGCCGGACGTCACGGAACGCCGTCTGGGCGGGCGGCGACGTGGTGACGGGGGCCGCGACGGTCATCAGCGCGATGGGCGCCGGTCGCCATGCGGCGCGAAACATCCATGAGTACCTCTGTGGACCTGGCCATGAAACTCGCTGAGATCAAGGATGTGCTGAAATGCGAGGTGTTGGTCGGCCATGAGAATCTGGCCCTGGAGGTTGAGACCGTCGTTGCGTCCGACGGGATGAGCGAGATTCTGGCCTTTGCCCGCCCCGGAGCCCTGATGCTCACCGGCCTGACCAATGTGCAGTCCGTCCGGACCGCCGACATCGCCAACGTGCGCGCGATCATCTACGTGCGCGGCAAGCGCCCCGACGAGAAGGCGCTCAACCTCGCGCGGAAGCAGGGGATTCCGGTGTTGGCCACCCGGTTGGGCATGTTCGACGGGTGCGGCATCCTGCGTGAACGGGGGCTGAAAGGCGACATGTGACCATGGGGCAAGAGCTCCTCAAAAAGACCTATCCGGTCCATGGGCGCAACTTCGACAAGGCAGGCGAAGCTGCCACGGAGATCAAGCAGCTCCTCAAGGAGCTCGGGTTGGACGCGGCCCTCATCCATCGCGCCGTGGTCGTGGCTTTCGAGGCGGAGATGAACGTGGTCATGTATGCCTCCGAGGGCACGGTTACCCTGGTGCTCACGGACGACGACATTCAACTCGAGGTCGCGGACCGCGGGCCGGGGATCGCGGATATTGCCCTGGCCATGACGGAAGGGTACTCGACGGCGACCAACGAGATGCGCGAGATGGGGTTCGGATTCGGCATGGGCTTGCCCAACATCAAGAAGAATTCGGACGTCTTTCACATAGACTCGGTGGTGAACACCGGGACCACGGTTTCCTCGGTAATACGGCTTGACTCCAGTGCCTGAGCTAACCCACGGTTTCATCATTGACTCGCAGAAGTGCAACGGGCGGCTCGCCTGCATGCGCATCTGCCCGACAAAGGCTATTCGCGTTCGGGAGGGCAAAGCGCAGCTCTTGCCCGATCTGTGCATCGACTGCGGGGCCTGCCTGCGGGCCTGCCCCAGCGGTGCCATCCACGCCACGACGCGGTCATTCGCCGAGATCGACAAGTACCGCTACAAGGTGGCCTTGCCTTCGCCCATTCTCTTTGGGCAGTTTCCTTTGGCGCTCACTCCGGCGCAGGTGGCGGCCGGTCTCGGGCGTTGCGGATTTGATGTGGTCTGCGATTTCTCGGCTGAGCTCGCCCTCGTCAACCGCGCGGTCCGGGACTTCGTGGACCAGTGGCACGGCCCGTATCCGCTGCTTTCGATCTGGTGCCCCGTCGTGGTGCGGCTCGTGCAGGTGTCGTACCCGCGTATGGTCGACCAACTCATTCCGATCCAGGCCCCCCGCGAGCTCGCCGGTCGGACGGTCAAACAGAGATACTCCCAGGAGCTCGGCATCCACCGTAACGAGATCGCCGCCATCTACATCACTCCCTGCCAGGCCAAGACCGTCTCGATTCGCGCCCCGGCCGAGGGCGGCCGGAGCAATCTGGACGGTGCGCTGGGGATCTCCGATGTGTATAACGACATCCTGGCCCTGGCGCGCCCGGCGGAGAAGACCGCCGGCGGGCCGGCCCTGCCGAGCTTCTCCTGTGGCGCCGAGATGCTGCGCTGGAGTACCTCTGAGGCGCAGGGGCGCGTCCTCTCGCGGCACCGGTACATGTCCGTAACCGGCTTGGGCAACGTCATCCAGGTGTTCAACGACGTCGAGAAGGGCAAACTGCGCAACATCGAGTATCTGGAGTGTTACGCCTGTCGGGGGGGTTGCGCCAACGGCAACCTCACGGTCGACAACGTCTACGTGACGCTCAGCAAGATCCATCGTCTGCTGGCGAACTTGCCGGAAAGCGACCCCGCGCTGGAAGCCGAGGTGGAGCGGCGCTACCCGCAGGAGGACTTCTCACTAGCCGCACCCGTCAGGCCCCGCGGGATTGAGAGCCAGCGGTGCGACCTGAAGGAGCGGGTCCGCTGGGTGAAACGCCAGGAAGCGTTGATCGAGGCTTTGCCCGGTCTGAACTGCGGCCTCTGCGGCGCGCCAACCTGCGCGACTTTCGCCGGGGATGTCGCGCGCGGCGCCGCGCGTCTGGCCCGCTGCGTCTTCTTCTCGGACGAGCGTTTGCGAGAGTTGCGGGACACCTACCTGCGCCGCTGCAAGCCGCCCCCGGACGACTAGCGACGGATGGTAGCGGCCCGCGCCCTCGCGCGGCCGCGTCCGGTGCCCGGTCCGCGGCGGATAGAAGGACGGTGGCCCCCGGTATTCAACGTCGGCCACAGGGGGCCGACGCTACGGCACGGTGGGGAAGGCCAGGGGCCTGCCTTACGGGCTCATGTCCAGCACGCGCACCAGGAACGCGTACTCGTCGCTGATTTCCTCGATGATCTTCTGTGTCGGCTTGCCGCCGCCGTGGCCGGCCCTGGTCTCGATCCGGATCAGCACCGGGTTGTCGCAACCTTGCGCTGCCTGCAGGGCCGAGATGAACTTGAAGCTATGCGCCGGTACCACGCGGTCGTCGTGGTCCGCGGTCGTGGCCAGCGTCGCCGGATAGCACGTCCCCGGCTTGAGGTTGTGCAACGGGCTGTACGCCAGCAGGACCTTGAAATACTCGGGATCCTCCGGCGAGCCGTAGTCCGAGGTCCACGCCCAGCCGATCGTGAACTTGTTGTACCGCAGCATGTCCATCACGCCGACCGCCGGCAGACAGGCTCCGAAGAGGTCTGGCCGCTGAGTCATGCACGCCCCTACCAGCGTTCCGCCGTTGCTGCCGCCCGAGATCGCCAGCTTGGGCGTGCCCGTGTACTTGTTGGCGATCAGCCACTCCGCAGCGGCGATGAAGTCGTCGAAGCAGTTCTGCTTCTTGAGCAGCCGGCCCGCGTCGTGCCATTCGTTGCCGTATTCCCCCCCACCACGGATGTTCGGCAACGCATACACGCCGCCCATCTCCAGCCAGACCAGCCGCGCGACTGAGAAGTACGGCGTCATCGACACGTTGAACCCGCCATAGCCGTAGAGCAGCGTCGGGTTGTTCCCGTCAAGCTTCAGCCCCTTCTTGTGCGTGATGAACATCGGCATGCGCGTGCCGTCCTTGCTCGCATAAAAGACCTGCCTGGTCTCGAACTGGTCGGGGTCAAAATCGACCTTCGGCTTGCGGAAGACGCGACTCGCGCCGCTCGCGATGTCGTAGTGGAAGATCGTGCTCGGGTAGCTGAAGCTCGTGTAGTTGTAGAACGTCTCCTTGTCCTTGCGCTTTCCGCCGAAGCCGCCGGCGGAGCCCAGCCCCGGCAGCTCCACGTCGCGGACGAGCTTGCCCGTCAGGTCGAATACCCGCACCAGGCTGTGCGCGTCCTTCAGGTATTCCGCGATGAACATGTCGCCCACGACGCTGACGCCCTGGAGCGTCTCCTCCGCCTGCGCGATCAGCTCCTTCCAGTTCTGGCGCTCCGGCTGCCGCGTATCGATCGCGATGACCCGGCCGCGCGGGGCGTCGAGGTCCGTCTGGAACCAGAACACGGGCCCGTCGTTGTTGACGAACGAGTACAGGGCGTCGAAGTCGTCGAGCAATTGCACGATCTTGCCGTCGCCCGCCTTCAGGTCCTGGTAGTAAACCCGGTTCTTCCGCTCCGTCCCTTGGCTGATGCTGACGATCAGGTACTGCCCGTCCTCCGTGACGTAGCCGCCGAAGCCCCATTCCTTCTGGTCCGGCCGGTCATAGATCAGCTTGTCCGCGGCCTGCGGCGTGCCGAGCTGGTGGTAGAACAGCTTCTGGTAGTAGTTGACGGTTTCGAGCTCGTTGCCCTTGGGCTCGTCGTACCGGCTGTAATAGAAGCCGCGATTGTCCTTGGTCCACGACGCCCCGGAAAACTTGATCCATTTGAGGTCGTCCGCGAGGTCCTGCCCGGCGTCGATGTCGCGGACGTGGTATTCGACCCAGTCGGACCCCGCGGCGGACAACCCGTACGCCATCAGCTTGCCGTCGTCGCTGATGTCCAGGCCGGCGAGCGCGACCGTGCCGTCCACGGAGAGCTTGTTCGGGTCGATCAGCACGCGCGGCTCGGCGTCGAGCGCTTCGCTGACGTACATGACCGACTGCGGCTGGAGCCCGTCGTTCTTGCTGAAGAAGTAGCGCCCCCCTTCCTTGAACGGAGTGCCGTACTTCTCATAGTCCCACAGGTGCGTCATGCGGGCCTTGATCTTGTCACGGGCCGGGATTTCCTCCAGGAACTTGAACGTCACCTCATTCTCGGCCGCCACCCACGTCGCCGTCTCGGGCGAATCGAGGTCTTCCAGCCAGCGATACGGGTCGGCGACTTTGGTCCCGGAGTAATCGTCGATCTGGTCGACGGTCTTGGTCTTGGGATACGGGAGGTGGGCGGTGCGCGGTGCAGTCTGGGCGTACCCCACAGCGACGGCGGCCAGAGTACCCAAGGTCAGCGTGAACGAAGCAAGCGTTCGTGCTTTCATCGCGTGCTCCACATAGCGGGTTTCGAAGTCCGAATCAGCCGCCGAGATAATATGCGACAAAACCCGCCGAATCTGCCCCCCAGTTCATCCGTCCCCAGAGCGCTACGCTTGACTGACGGTCGGTGCTGGAGTCACTACCGGCTTCCCGGTGCGCAAGGCCTCACAGAGCTGGGCCACAGCATGTTCGAGCCGTGCAAAAGACCGCGAGTTCGCCTGCCGAATGGACTCGAGCGTAACCAGGCGCGTCAGCTCGGCCTGGTCGGTGGTAGCCTTGTAGGCGTTAGTCATGAGCCGCGACAGCTCCCCCTTGGCACCTCTGGGAGCTTCGTCGGTGTTCCTCGGCGCAAACTCCGCGTCGGCACGGACCCCCGGACGCCCGTCGGAAAGAGCTTTGCCTCGAAGAGACTCGATCCCCGCGAGCAGCCAGGACTCGTACTCCTGTCTGGCAAACACGCACGCGACCGAAAACGTGGACCCGCCCCCTGCCGAGCGGGCCTCGGCGGCCAAACGGCGCGCGACATCGGCTGCGCAAAACGGCTCCTGGACTCCCGTCGTTGCATTCACGACTTTGGCTCGGTCCCCATCCAGCACAGCCAGGATGCCACCGACCCGCGACCGCTTGACCGCCGCTTTGAGAAACCGAATCCAATTCGTTGCCTTTCGGCCCGTGAGATTCTCAACACCGTGGACCCGAAAGACGTGCTCGTCGAGGCTGACCTCCTCCCACGCGTTGGCCTCCGAAAGCAGCTTTTTGACCAGCACCGGAACCGCGTGCTCGTCACCTTCGCCCTCCACGAATAGTAATAGAGCTCTGCGGTCCATGATTCAGGCGTTCGGCGTGGCACTGGCGATTCGGGCTTCATCGACGGTCAGCAGTTCGTCAGCGGTCATTAACTGCTGCTCAAGCGATTCACGTTGCTCTGGAGCGATCGGGCCGATGGCGGTGTCGTACCCGTCCATGGTTACCGCGCGGATCTGGTCCGCCGCAAAGTGCTTCAGAAGCTGCGGGCTGTGCGTAGTGAGGATCACCTGGGAACGTCCCGACGCAGCGACGGCTTGAAAGTACTCCGCCAGCACGCTCAGCGCGCCCGGGTAAATGCCCTTCTCCGGCTCCTCAAAGACGAGCACCTGTTTCGGTGGTTGCTGATACAGCGCGATCAGGTGCGCCAGGAACCTGCGGAATCCCTCGGACTCCTGCGCAAGCGCAAACGACAGCACCTTGGCATCCGCGACCTTGTGCCCCACGCGAACATCGTTGCGATCCGCCGATAGATCGACGCTGGTGATCGACCGGTTAAGCCTCTGAAGCGCCGCGCGCATCTCTAACTCACGCCCAAGCTCGGCCAGGTTCGTGTTGATCGCGTCAAGCACCACGAGGTAATTGCTTCCATTGTCGACGAGCCCGATCTCACCAGTCTGCTTTGGCGCGGACAGCACGTTTCCAGGGAAGTCATAACATCCCACACCCTTCGTCAGGATCACATGGGCTACTCGCGCGTCGGGGATGCCATACAACTTGCCGAGCACCGGCTGGCCTGCTTGGGGCGCATCCGCTAGACCCGGCAGCTGCACCCACTTGCCGTCACTCTGTAAGAATATGGGCTGTCCATCGATCGTCAGGCTCTCCGACGAGAAGCGGGCGCCCTGACCCTTCTCCAGGATTTTCAGCACGAGCACGTAGCGGAAACTGCGGCCGACGCCTGGCACTCTGAATGTCACGTCAAACAGCAGCCGACTACCGACCGAACGTGTGGCACAAAGCACCCCCTCCCATCCCCCCATCTCACTCACGGCATCGTGTCTCAGCAAGTACTCCCGTAGAAACCGGATTGCGTGGACGAAGTTGGTCTTCCCCGTGCCGCTGCGCCCAATCAGCACCGTGACCGGGCCGAGCGTGACAGTCACGTCACGCAGGCTCTTGAAATTGCAGATCCGGATGCTCTCGATCATGGTCTACGTCCACCATTGCCATGGCCGCTTCGGACGGCGTCATCCTGGACGTGCTCGAGCGCCGCCCTCACCTGCAATGATAGCTTACCGGCTGCGCTTTCGCACGCCCCCAGTTTTCCGCTTCGGGCTCGGAGGGGCACCGCGCTCGCGCTTGGGGCTTGGTTGGACCGCTCGGCGCTTCGAAATCGGCCTGGCCTTGTGCGCCCGCGCCGCCCCGGCCAGCAGCACCATCAGCCCATTCTGCGCGTGCATCCGGTTCTCGGCCTGATCGAAGATCGCCGAGTTCGGCGTGCGGGCCGTAGCGTAGTCGATCTCCTCGCCATAGTGCGCTGGCAGGCAATGCAGAATGATGGCGTCCGGCCTGGCGGCGGACATCAGCCGGGCGTTGATTTGGAAGCCCTGGAACTTCACCCGCCGGGCCTCTGCTTCGGACTCCTGCCCCATCGACGCCCAGACGTCCGTGTACAGCACGTCGGCCTCGCGCGCCGCCTCCAGCGGATCGTTGACCACGAGCACCTGTGCTCCGTTCTCGCACGCAATGTCCTGCGACTCGGTCAGCACCTTTCGCTGCGGCTCAAACCCCGGCGGCGTCGCGACCGTCATGTTCATGCCGACGCGGGCCGCCCCGTACATCAGCGAATGGACCACGTTGTTGCCGTCGCCGATGTACGCCGCGCTCAGCCCCTCCAGCCCCCCCTTCCGCTCGCGGATCGTCAGCAGGTCCGCCAGAATCTGGCACGGGTGCTCGAAATCGCTCAGCCCATTGATGACCGGGCAGGTCGCGTACTTAGCCAGGTCCACGACGATTTCATGCCCAAACACGCGGGCCATGATGATGTCCGCGTACCGCGACAGGACGAGCGCGATGTCCTCCGTCGTCTCGCGCTGCCCGAGCTTGATGTCCGATGGCGCCAGGTAGATCGCGTGCCCGCCGAGCCGCGTCATGCCGGTCTCGAACGACACCCGCGTCCGCAGCGACGGCTTCTGAAAGATCATCGCCAGCGTCTTGCCGGCCAGCGGCGCCGCGGCCTGCGCCTTGGCCCGGTTCGCCTTCAGCGCCGCCGCCTGGTCGAGGATGGCCTGAATCTCCTCGCCCGAAAGGTCCCTCATCGAGAGCAAGTGCCGACCGTGCAGGTTGACCGCCATGAGAACCTTCTCCGTCACCCCCGACCGGCCCGAAAGTGTAGCAGCGGACGCCGGCGATACAAGCACGCGGGAACGCGAGGACGTCTGCCCTGACGTTCCCACGTTCCCGCGTTCTCACGTTCCCACGCCTACTGCTGGGCCCGCTTGCGCAGCTCCTCAATCACTTCCGGCATCTTCCGGTCGCGCAGGGCCTTGAACTCCGGCGGCAGCTCATCAGCCCGAATGAGGAAGTCGATCGTCGTGCCGTCGGTGCCGACGGGCACCCGCAAAATCGCCACCACTCGCTGCGGCTGTTCGCCCGCGGGTTCGCTTTCCGCCCCCCCCGGCGGCCGGGCCCCCACCACGATGCCGTCGTCGACGACTTCGTACCACAGGCCGGTGTTGCCGGTGATCAGCTCGAGCACCTGCCGCGCCGTCGTGCCCCGTTGAATCAGGTCGATGTGCCGGTCGCGGGCCGCCACCTTTTGAAGGGCACCGGGCTCAAAATGGACGGTGATATCGATCCGCTTGCCCAGGTCCAGCAGCAGACTGTCCAGCGACACGCGTTGATAATTCAAGTCCAGTGGCCGGTCGAGCCGCTGCTGGATATCTTCGGTCCGGCTGTAGAGCACGATCGTCTTGCCGGCCGGGCCCCATAACCAACCCAGCTTCTGGGGCACCCGTTCGAGCTGCGTGAGCGCATCGGCCGGAGAACCCTCGCGCATGGCCTGCTCAAAGACCTGCTGCGGATTGTCCTTGCCCGGCGGTACGCGAAATTCGACGGCGAAGTCGTCGGGTTTGAGGGCCGACCAGGGTAGGCTGGCGAGCTTCTGGAGCAGGCCGACTTCCTCGACGGTCAGCCGCCGGCCGAGCCGGTCGAGCACTGGCGCCGGCTCCACCATGACCCGGTCGTCCGCGACGCGCAGCGACAGTCCCAGGCCGCCGAAGAGGCGCTCTAGGGCCCGACGTACGGACATGTCCTGGATGACGATCGACATGCGCGTCTGCTCGCCGTAGGGCATCCACTCGACGGCCAGCTTGTGCAGCTCGAAGTGCAAGCCCGTGAGCTTCTCCAGCTCGGCCAGCGCGTCGCGAATGGGGCGCTCGGAGATCTCGATGCGCTGCGTGATCTTCTCATCCAGGGCGGCCTCCACGAGGTCCCGCATGCCCTGCGCGCGGACCGTCGCGGGCAGCGCCAGCCCCAGCAGCAACCCGGCCAGCGGCATTATCCGATGGGCTCGTTCGAATCTTGCACAAAGAATCTGCATGGAAGTGGCCTCAATAGTACCCGGCCGCCTCGTCGGACGGCCCAGTCTTCGGCATCGGGTCGACAGCGAAAAACTGCTCCGGCAGCGTGGCCGCAGCCGGCGCGCCGGCGATATGCGCATATGCGATACCCGCTCCGTCGGCGAGCGGCGCGCTCAGGCGCACGCGGACCAGCCCGGTCGAGCTAGCGACCGGGCTCGCGTGCGGCAAGACCGCGAGGAGGAGCGCGGCGGCCGCCGCCAGCAGGGTCGCCGCTCCGGCGACAACCCTGGTGTAGCGCCGGCGGCGGGGCACCGCCTCTGGCGGGCGAGACGCCACCTCTGGCGGGCGAGACGCCCACCCTACCCTGCTCCGCGTAAGCGCCGCCATCACCCGCGTGTGGAAACGGGACCAGTGGACACGGTCGCCCACCGACGGCATCTCACACAGGGCTGCATCGAGCACTTCGTCTTGACCGCGGGCATTCGGCACCGCCGCAGCCAGCACGCGGGCCTTCAATCGCGGCCAATCCACGCCGCGCGGCGGCGGGCAGCCGCGGCGCAGGAGCTGGTCGAAGCGTCGCCAGTCGTCGAGCAGACGCGCCAACTCAGGCTCCGCCTGAATCGCCGCGTCGACCCGTTCGCGCAGGTCGGCGCAATCGGGCTCAGCGAGCCAAGCGTTGACGAGTTGCTCAAACGCGTCGCGGTTCATGCGCGGGTCCAGGGAGCGGGAGGTTCCAGGGTCCAAGGGTCCAGGGATTCAAGGGTCCGATGGCCGGAGGCTTGGCACGGGAAGCGCGCCAACCGCGTGTTCCCTCGGCCCCTCGGTCCCTTGAACCCGCGGCCCCTTGGCCCGGTCATAGATACTCCGCCAGAAACTCTTTCATCTTCTTGCGGCCCTGAAAGACGTGCCATTTGACGGCCTCGACGCTGCACTTCAGGATCTGGGCCACGTCCTTCTGCGGCAGTTGCTCGACGCTGAACAGCACCAGGGCCGCCCGCTGCTGCGCCGGCAATTCGGCCAGGCCGGCGTGAATCCGTGCTTCCAACTCGCGGCCCCTCAACCGGGCCCCCGGCCGGTCCTCGGAGTACTCGGCATCGGCGACCCGTTCGTCCCGCGACCCGTCTTCCCCCACCAGGCAGTCCTCGAATGACAGCCGCGGGCCACGCGACCGGCGGAAGTTGAGCGACATGTTGGTGACGATTCTCAGCAGCCACGGGCCAAACCTGTCGGGGTCTTCAAGGCTGTCCAGCTTTCGATAGGCACGGACAAAGGATTCCTGGCACACTTCCAGGGCATCGTGGAGGTTGCCCAGCAGCCGATACGCGACCGAAGTCGCCCGCCGCTGGTAGCGCTCCACCAACTCGCCGAACGCCTCTCCCCGCCCGGCGAGCGTCGCCCGGACCAGGTCGGCGTCCTCCGGCGTGGCTCTCGTCGAGCGCTCCGTCTTCACGTGCTCTCCTGCCTTGATGGACACCATTGCCCGTGGAAGGTTGGGCTGATTTCGAGTGTTCCGCAAGTTATCCGACGCTCGCCAAGCAGGGATTATTCATCCAACCGGGCGGCCCGGGAACCACCGGACCGGTAAGATATTTCCGCCGCCGTAGGTCCATGATGGAATCCACGAACAGGTCTTGCATGACAGTACGTAGAGTCGTCGGCTGCATGACGGGCACCAGCATCGACGCGCTCGATGTTGCGCTCGTGGCGATCGAGGGGCGCGGCCTCGAAATGCGTGCTTCTCTGGTCCGCACGCACACCCGCCCGCTCGGCCCGCTCGCGGCGCCGCTTCGCCGCTTCGCCTCACAGGAACCGCTGTCCGCGGGCGACATCGCGGGGCTCGCACATGAGTTGGCCGCTGCACACGTCGCCGCTATACGCGACCTGCTGGGCGGCGAGCCGGCCGACCTCGTCGCCGCACACGGCCAGACCGTGTTTCACGCGCCGCCGCTGAGCTGGCAGCTACTGAACCCCGCCTCGCTCGCGCACGCCTTGCGGGCGCCCGTTGTGTTCGACTTGCGCGCCGCGGACCTCGCCGCCGGCGGCCAGGGGGCCCCGATCACGCCGCTGGCCGACTACGTGCTCTTTCGCGACGGCACGGAAACGCGGGCCATCGTCAACTTCGGCGGCTACTGCAACTTCACTTTCTTGCCGCGCGGCCGCGACGGTGCCCCTGGCGCCATCCGCGGTGGCGACATCTGTGCCTGCAATCAGCTCCTGGACTGCCTGGCGCGAGCGCTGCTCGGCGAGCCGTTCGACGCCGACGGGCGGCGCGCCAGTGCCGGTCACATTTGTCCCGGTCCGCGCGATGCCCTGGTCGGACTCCTCCAAAGACAGGCCAACGTCGGCCGCTCGCTCGGCACCGGCGACGAGCTGGCCGGCTGGATTGAGCGCTTCCGCAGCGAATGCCGGGCTGAAGATCTGGCACGGTCGGCGTGCGATGCGCTGGCGAGCGTCATCGTCGCGACGATCGAGCACGTCGCCAGCGCGATCCCGGCGACCCGCGTCGATACCTACGTGCTCGCCGGCGGCGGAGTAAAAAACCGGGCCCTGTACGAAGCAGTGGCCTCACGTTGCGCTGGCCACGTTCGCCCGACGGACAGCCTCGGCGTTCCCGCCCCGTATCGCGAAGCCGCTTGCATCGCGGTGCTCGGAGGGCTGTGCCAGGATCGTGTGCCGATCACCCTGCCCGCGATCACCGGCGTACCACAGCCCGCGCCCCTCGCCGGGGCATGGGTTTTCCCCGGCTAGATGACCGAGCGGGATTCCGCAGCGCCCATCGCAGTAGTGCAAAGCTCTGCTTTGCCAGTGAAGGAGAACACAGCTTTCCCGGCTTGGCAAAGCAGAGCTTTGCACTACGAGCTACGAGGGTGGTCGGCCGTGGTGGCGCGTCAGCCTTTCTCGGCCGCCAGGCTGAAGTTCCGCGTGAGAATCGGCTGCGGGTCGCGCCCGCTGTAAACCTTGGCTACGAACTTCTCAACTCCGGCCTTGGTCAGCGTCTCCAGCGGGACATGGAACGAGATCCCTTCCGGTCCCGAACTGCCCGACCAGATGAACTCCTGCTCGAACAGGTTCTCACGCCCCTCCTGGGCGGCGATCGCGACGCGGAACTGGTTGCGCTCGCAGGACTCGGGCAGGTCCCGTACCACCAGGAGGAACTCCGCCAGCGAGCGCGACAGTTTCTTGACCGTCTCGTAGCGGCCGTCGTAGTAGTCCGTTGCGATGGCCAGCATGTCCCCCTTCAGCTTCACCCGGATCCGCGTCGGCGCAATGGCCTTGTAGAACTCGACCGCCAATTCCTGCACGGCCAAATCGGCCATGTCTTCCGGCGTCTTGCTCGGGGGCTGGTTGTACGAAGTCCGCGGCTTCGGGGCCACGCGGGCCGTGTGACTGAGCAAAATCTTGCCGGTGGCGGCGTCGATGACCCGTACGCTCGCCTCGACCTCCGCCCCGTGCCGGTACACCGACATCGTGTCCTCGCCCACAATGATGCGCCGCCCGGCCCGGTCGCGGAGCGGATAGCCGCGCCGGTCCACGGCATAACGGGGGATCGTCTGTTGCTGCCGGTCGGCGATCAGCTTGTAGTCGGTAATCTTGGCGGCGACGATGGCTTGCGCGATCTTGATCTTGCCTTCGGGCAAGGCCGTCCCCTCGTCCACTGCGTCGGCTAGCCGGGAGAGGTCCTGTTCCGCAAACACCTCTTTCATCTCAGCCCGGCTGAGCACCGTGAACCCGCCGTTCTGCGCAAGCTGGCTCGTCAGCCGGTCGGCGAGAACGCCGGCCGCCGGCACCGCCTGCGGCGTGGACGCCCGCCCGGGCAGGACGGCGATCCGCTGGTACTGCTGGTGTTCCCATTGTGGATACTGCGTCACGTAGGTGCCGCGGCTGCCGCCGCCGCAACCGGCCCACCCCACGAGAGACAGGCCGACTCCCAACATTGCCAGGCGTCTGGTAATCATTCCACCATACCTATTCATGTTTCATGTGCTCCTGCCTGAGGAGACGGCAGACCGTACATGAGCCCCCAGCGCCGGTTACACCGCTCCGAACGCGGGCCGCGCGCTAGCATGCGGGGCTCTGATTCCCGACCGCGCGAGTAGCGTCACACCGCCTGACCAGCAGCCAACGTCAGCGCATTTTCCACAATCGTGCTCAGCCCGGCGGAGATCACGGATTCCCAGACCTGCGCGAGTTGCTGGTCGCTCAACCCGCACCCACCCGCAGCGCACAAGCCGCCGGCGGCCAGCACCAGGACGTAGTAGCGCGCCCGCCAATGCCATTTCTTCATATCGCACCTTTCTCTGAACAGCTACCGGGGCGGCAGTGTACTGCCGGTCAACGCGTCTGGCGAGTGGGCTGCGTCACCGCGCGCGTCGCCGGACCCGCGGGCGGCAGCCCTACGATCTCCTCGGCCTGGACCACGTCCGCCCCCAACGCGGGGTCCGCCCGTCGCGGTCCGCGCAGGCCAACGTATTGTCCCACGAACTTCTCGGCATCGATGGGGGATCCGGCGTTCACCTCGACGTAAGCCTCCATTCGCCCGGTCAGAGGGTCCACAAGCTTGTACCAGCGCTTCCCCTCTCGCGGTGCCAGGGCCAGGCTGCGCTGCAGCTCGCCGCGGGCCGCGAACGCAGAGCGTGTCGCCGCCTGCCGGGCACGCGCGATCCGCTGCCGCTCACGCTCGTACTGCGTCTGCTCGCGGGCGCCGCGTTGCAGGAGCTCGCCCGCGGCCCGCACCGCGTCTTGCTCCGCGCTGCGCCGCTCAAGCTGGGCCATCCAGGCTTCGGCCAGGCGCGCCGCCAGCGGTTCCTCGCGCTGCGCCGCGATTGGCCGCAGATCCGCAATGGCGCCCGACCACGATTGCTCCGCAAGCGGCTTGCGGGACTCCGCCGCGATGGCCGCCTCAACCGCGACCAGGCGCTGGCCCCAGGCGCCGGACAAGTCCGGCCCGCCGGCAGGTTCTGGTCGACCAATGGCTTGCGCTGCCGGGGCCGCCTGGCTCGCCGGCTGCGTCGTCACCCGCGCGATCGCCCGCAGGCCGGCAGCCACGTCATCGGCGACCGGCTCCACGTACTGAGCCGCGACATAAACGTAGACCCCCGGCGGCGGCACAATCCGGAGCCAGGGCCCCTGCTCACCCACGATCTGCACTGCTGCGCCGCGTTCGAGCAGCGTCTGGACCTCGGCTTGCACCGGGTCCACGTCACGCACCAGGCTGCCGACGCGCACCCGCAGCGTGCCGCTGCGGACAGATACGATGCCCGCGCTCGGCCCACGCCGGTCCACGTACTCGGCCGCCACCAATGAGAACACGCCGTCCGGCGGCTGAATCCGATACCACCCATAGGGGTCGCGCCCGACCGCGCGCAGCAGCGTGTCGCGCGGAACCCGCGCCACCGGGAGGCTGTTCGCGTCCGCCCGCGAACGAATGTAGACCTCTTCCGCAGTCACCCGTAGCCACGTTTCCGCGGCCGTTGGCTGGGTCGTAGCCTGCGGGCCCGCAGCGCGCGGCTCGGTCGTCGCTACCTGTCCTTCTGCTGCCGGAACAGCGGCGCCGACTACAAATGCGAACCCCCCCACTGCCACGGCAAGCATCGCAACCACGTCGCGAAACGGCACCATGTGTACCTGACCTGCCGTCTTATCCGCTCCTTGACCCGGCAACCTAGCGACCGCACTACCGCCTGTCAAACACCGCCCACAAGCACTGCTGACTACAAGGAGCCCTGACAAACCGCGGCCGCCCCCTTGGCGCCGAGCGCCGCTCGCGGGACATTCTAGCGCTCATGAGACCCCGTACCCGACGAGCACGCCCGGTCACGCTGCTGTTCACCTGTGTGGGCCGCCGTGTTGAGCTGCTCCAGGCGTTTCGCGCCGCCGCACGCCGCCTGAAAACCCGCCTACGCCTGGTCGGCGTCGACAGCGATCTCACCGCACCCGCCCTGCCCTGCGTCGATGAGCCGGTGATCGTGCCGCGCGCCACGGAGCCGGGCTACATCGACGCCGTGCTCGACGCCGTTCGCACCCACAGTGCGGCGGTGCTGATTCCGACGACGGACACCGATCTGGAAGTCGTGAGCCGGCAGCGCGAGGCCATTGCGGCCTTGGGCTGCGTCCCGCTGATCGCCGAGCCGGACATCATCAGCACCTGCCGGGACAAGGTGCGAACCTACGAGCACCTCCGCCGGCACGACATCGACACGCCGCAGACCTGGACCCCGCAGCAGTTGCAGCAGGTCGCCGACAAGCGTTTCCCGCTCTTTATCAAGCCGCGCACCGGCAGCGCCAGCCAGTGGGTGCACAAGATCGACGACGAGTACGACCTGGAGTACTACCTGCGGCGCGTGCGCGATCCGATCATCCAGGAATTCGTGCCCGGCACGGAGCACACGCTCGACGTGTACGTCGGCCTCACCGGCGTCCCGCGCTGCGTGGTGCCGCGCCGCCGCTGGCAGGTACGCACCGGCGAGGTCACGAAGGGGGTCGTCGTCAAAGACCGCGCCGTCATGGACGCGGGTCGGCACGTCGTGGAGACGCTTGGCCCCTCGGTCCGCGGCGTCATCACGCTCCAGTGCATCGTGACACCCGAGCACCGGATTCGCTTCATCGAGATCAACCCGCGTTTTGGCGGCGGCGCCCCGCTGGCCATCGCCGCGGGCGCCGACTTCCCGGCGTGGCTGCTGCAGGAACTGGCCGGCCAGACACCCGAGATCAGCTTCGACGGATTCCAGCACGGCCTGTGCATGCTCCGCTACGACTGGTCGGTGTTTGTCCCTCTGGAAGATGACCTGCGGCCGGTTCTTGGTAAGCCTTTGCGCGATTGCCCCGACTTCGCGTAGCCGTGCCGCTATTCGTAGTGCTCGCCGAAGGCCGCCCGCCGCAGCGACACGAGGTCCTTGATCCGCTCCATCTGGTCCTTGCGGCACACGAGCGTCGCGTCGTCGCTGTGCACGACCACAAGGTCGTCGACCCCCAGCATGACCACCAGATGCTCGGACTCCGTGATGACGATGTTTTGCCGGCCGTCGACGATCAGCGTACGCGGCGCGATCGTGACGTTCCCCGCCGGATCGGGCTCGCGCGTGGAGGCGACCGACACCCACGAGCCAAGGTCCTTCCAATCGCAGTTCATCTCGACCAGCAGCACGCTGCGGGCCCCTTCCATAACGCCGAAATCGATCGAGATCTTGCGCAGACTCCCGAACGCACCGGCCGCCGCCGCCGTTCCCGCCAGGTGCTCCCAGTTGGCTGCGAGCTCGGCGAGCGCGCGGAAGTTCTCCGGCAGTTGCCGCTCGAGCTCGGCCAGGATTGCGGCTACCCGCCACACGAACAGCCCGCTGTTCCAGTAATACTGGCCCGAGTCCACGTACCCTTGCGCGACCTCGAGCGTCGGCTTTTCCTTAAACTCCGCGACGCGGAAGGTCACCGGTCCCACCGCCTCCCCCCGGCGGAGATACCCGTACCCGGTGTGTGGAGTCTGGGGAGTGATCCCGAACGTGACCAGGCTTTGCGGAAAGCGCTCGGCGGCGGCAAGTCCGGCCTGGATCGCCACCGCAAACCGGTCCTGCGGCTCGATGATGTGGTCTGCGGTGAACACCGCCATCGCGGCTTCGGGGTCGCGGCGCGCGAGCACGTGAGCCGCGAGGCCGATCGCGTTCGCCGTGTCCCGCCCGACCGGCTCGCCGATCACGTTCGAGCGCGGCAGATCGGGCAACTGCTCGGCCACCTGGTCGAGGTAGGACGCAGAGGCGATGACCCAAATAGCCTCAGGCGGAAAAAGGCCGTCGAGCCGGCGGCGGGCGATTTGCAGCAGCGAGGCGCCATCGAACAGCTTGAGAAGCTGCTTCGGACGATTCTTCCGGCTCAGCGGCCACAACCGCGTCCCCGCACCACCGGCCATAATCAAAGCGTGCCGCATGCGACCTCACCTCTATCGCTCACACTACGCACTTCCCGCCGCGCCGGGCCGCGCGCTGCAGCTCACGGGCCTGCTTCTCGTAACCCTGGCGGCCCATCAGCGCAAACGTCAGCTCTTTGCCCAGTTGTACGGCCGGCTGGTCATACGCGTTCACGTTCAGCAGACCGGCCATGATCGTCGTCGCCGCTTCCCATAGCAGGATGAACTGCCCGACTGTCTCTTCGTTCACTATCGGGAACCGAATGGTCAGGCATGGCCGGTGGCTCGCCACCAGGGCGTGTTCGGTGGCGCGTTTCTCGGCATTGAGCAGTGCCCCGAGCGAGTGACCCGGAAGGTATGCCAGGTCCGCCGGCATGCCGGCTACGCGCGGAATCTTCACGTCGCGGGCGAACTTCCCAACCTCCAGGAAGATGAACACCTTGTCATTCGGGCCCTCGCGATAGAGCTGTACTTGCGAATGCTGGTCGGTCGCTCCCAGGGCCTTGATCGGCGTCGGGCCGACAATGACCGGCCGGCCCTCCAGGTCCTGCTGCTTGCCGAGGCTCTCCGCCCACAACTGGCGGTACCAGTCCGCCAGATCCTTGAGCTGAAAGCTGTACGGCATCATGACGTGCAGCCGCTTGCCGCGGACATAGAAGGCGTGCAAAAGCAACGCCAGCAGCGCGGCCGGGTTCTTCTGCACAGCCCGCTGCCGTGCGCGCCCCCCCATCGCCGCCGCACCGGCGAGCAGCCGGTCGATGTGAATTCCGCACAGGCCCGCGGAGAACAGCCCCACGGCGGACAGTACGGAGAAGCGGCCGCCCACGCCCGGCGGCACCGGCAGCGCGTCAAAGCCTCCCGCCTCGACGATCCCGCGCATGGTGCCGCCCGCCGGGTCGGTCGTCACCAGGATATTCGCGGTCAGAGCCTTCTGGCCCAGCTTGCGGGCCAGCAGGTCGTGAACGATCAGGAACTGCGATGCCGTCTCCGCCGTTTCGCCGGACTTGCTGATTACGTTGAACAGGGTCTTCCGCAAGCCCGAACCGAGCAGGTCAAGCAGGTTCCCGAACTGGACCGGGTCAACATTGTCCATGACGAACAGGCGCGGGCCGCGGCGCGCCCTGGTCGGCATGAGGTTGTAGTACGGCGGATTCAGCGCTGTCTGCAGCGCCACGTTCCCCAGCGCGGAGCCGCCGATGCCCAGCACGACCAAGTTCTCGAAGCGGCCCGCGTAACGACGCACGGCGGCCCGCACCTGCTTGAGCATGTCCGTATCGTGCGGCAGGTCGCGGTAGCGGTGCTGGCCGGCCTTGTGTTCGCGCTCGATGCGGGCCAACAGCTCCCTTACCGCCGGTGCGGCGCGCTGGATCTCGGCGCGGCCCAGGCCATGGGCAGGGCCAATGGCGCTGTCGAGAATGTTCGTGTATTCCAGTTGCAGAGGTGCACCGGGCATCTACGACTCTCCTCGCGGGTAAGGTCCGACAACTGGGCCGCCAGCATAGCGTCGGCCCCGTGCAGGTGCGAGAATCCCGTGCTGGTGCGATCCACCGCGCCGGATCGGCCGTGAGTGGGTGGTCTGCCTCACGGCCGACACGGCCGTGGCACGCCTGAGACCCAGCATCTGTGACGAGGTGCCCTAGCCTATAATCCGCAATCCGCTTGGTTGTCTACGCCTGCGGGGTCGGGCGCGCTCCCGAGCCGTAACCATCGACCAGTAGGTCCGGGAGCGATTCCGAAATCGGCGCCAAAAAAACGCTCCGGAACCCGCGGGGAACGGATTCCGGAGTGTGAGAGAGTAAGGAGGGGTATTGCGCAACCATGTCATCGGCCGCTCCACGCGGTGGCTTGAACGTTTTTCGCATTCTGCCCACCGCTTGCCGCCCGCTTGGTGTCTGCACTGGACAGAAGAAGGTATTCTATTCGGCCGTGGCGAGAGCCGCTGGGCGGCGGCACGGCGTGGTCGTGAGGGTGTGCTTTGGCGCGGACACCCGTCGAGAAAAAGGTCCATTTAGCGCGGGCTTACCTGTCCCGCCACCCGGTCTGGTGCGCGTGGCAGGTGAACTACCGCTGCAATTTTTGCTGCGCGTTCTGCCACTACTGGCGCGATCCGATGGGTGATGCGCCCGAGCTCTCCGTAGCCAGCTTCCGATCCGGGTCGCGCAAGCTCGCCGAGCTGGGCGCCCTGCTCGTGAGTCTGGCCGGCGGCGAGCCGCTGGTGCGGCCGGACATCGTCGACATTGTCGCCGCCGTCGGGGAGTGGCATTTCCCGTTCATCACGACCAACGGCTGGTTCTCCACGCCGGAGCTGGCGGCCGACCTCTTCCAGGCCGGGCTGTGGGGCGTCTCCGTCAGCCTGGATTACACGGATGCCCGGCGACACGACCAGCGCCGCGGCATGCCGGGGGCCTTCGCGCGGGCCCTGGCGGCGGTCGAGCACTTCAGCGCCGCCCGGCGTTTCAAGTGGCAGCGCGTGAACTGGATGGCCGTATTGCTGGACGACAATCTCGATGAGATTGAGCCGATGATCCGCATGGCCGCCGAGCGGAACGCGTACTTCATGGTGCAGCCCTACGGGGCGCGCAAAACCGGCGCGACGCGCTTCACGCACGCTGGCAACGGCACGGTCGGCCGTTACCTGCTCGAGCTCCGCCGCAAATACCCGAATTTCCTCAGCAACCCCTACTTCCTGTCGCGGTTCGACGCAGCGCTGGACGGCGGGGTGGGCGGTTGCCGGGCCGGGCGCGGGTTCTTCAGCATTGACTCCACGGGCGAAATCGCGGTCTGCGTGGAAGAGCGGGCCCGGCCGGTCGCCCACCTGTTCCAGCACTCGGCCCGCGAGATCGTTGCCCGGCTGCGCGGCGACAAAGTCGCCGAGCGCTGCCGGGCCTGCTGGTACAACTGCCGTGGCGAGATTGAGAGCCTGTACGATCCGTGGGGCGTGACGATGAGCCTGCCCACCCTGCTCTTCGACCGCGGCCGACCGCCGGCCCGCATGGGGTTGCTGGCCTGAGCAGCGGGAGGGCGAGGCTCCGGCCGAGCCGCAGACATCCCCGGCTCAGCAGGAGCTTCGCCCTCCCGCGGCGCCTGTCCGCGGCTCACGTCTGCGCGTCGTTACCCGCCGACGCGGAGCGTCTCGCCGAAATCAATCCGCCCGCCCTGGCTGCCGACGGCGGCAATGCCCTTGCCGGGCGGCACGAGGAAGATCAGGCCGAGCACGGCATTGTCCTGGTCCTGGAGGGCCTTGCGCACCGCAGCGTCCTTGAAATCGAGCATCCCGCGAAAGCTCGGATCATCCGGCAGGTACGCGAGCTCGACGTAGTCCTGGTCACCCTTCTTTACGATCGCGTAATAGCCGACCAGCGGATACGGGGTGCCCGTCTCGTCGTAGCACTGATACTGGTTGGTCACGCTGCCCGCGAAGTCCATGACCTGGCCGAGAAACGACTTCGCTTTGCGCGGCTTGACCTGTACCTGGAAAATTCGCTTACCCTCCGGCGCCTTGAACTGGGAGACGTTTTGCTCCGCCTCCTTCTCCGGGGCTTCGAGACTGCCGCGATCGGCCGCGATCCGGCCGGAGACCATCGACGTGCCCTCGAGCTGCACCTCGAGCATGGGCCGCAGCCGGTCCAGCCGCATGACGAACGGCAGCCGGTCGCGCTCGCCGGTGAACTGGCGGTTGGTCGTGTCGATGAAGCGCGCCGGGCCCGTGGCCTTTTCCTTACCGGCCGCCGGAGCCGCCTCACCGCCCGCGGCGGCGAGTCGCTCACCGGGGGGGCTCTTGGCCAACTGGGCCTTGGTCACCGCCGCGCGGGCATGCCGGCGGTACTCCGCAAAGCGGGGCTCGAACCTCTCGTCCACCTCGAAGTACACATCGATGGGCGTCGCCCCCGCAGCGGGCAGGCCGAGATTGTTGTCGATGTCGACGACGCGCAAGGAGGTGCCCAGGGCCGGATCAGCTCCGCCGACGAGCTGGGGGACGTACTCGCGCGGCTCCAGGGTGCCGTCCGGCAACTGCGTGTCCCCCACCAGCCGAATCATCGATGGCCGAAATCGGTGGTAGGCGCTTTGCTTGTCGCGGTCCGCGGACGCGCGCTGCAGCGCGAGCCGCATCCCAAGCAGCTTGTGCCCCGGCTGTACCTTGAAGTCGAGGGCTTCATAGGGGGGTTTCGCGGCCATCTTCGTGGGAAGGGTCTTGCGGTAGCGCGTCTCGTCCTGCGTCAGGCGCTCCGTCTGCTGCCACCAACTCTCCACTTTCAGGCCGTCCCTGAAGCCGTCGCCCTTTTCGTCGCGGAGCGGGGAGGTGAACGACTCGTGCTGGATGGTGTTCCCGCTCCAGAATACCCACTCGGTGAAGTCGGGATACACGCTCGCGAGCGTCGTTGTGCCGCGCAAGCTGCCGCGGCTGAGCATGCTGAAGAGCCCGACCGCGAACTCATCGGAACGGAGCCACAGATGGTTCCGCCGGAATGCGATGCGCTCGTCCTGCCCGCGGACCTCGCGGGGTATGTCATCCGCATCGCGGTAGGTTCTGTTCTCGGGGTCGCGTTCGTAGCGCGAGAACATCAAGACCCGTCCGCCCCAGGGGAGCATCAGAAAACCCACGACCAGCACGCCGACGCCGATCTGGGCGGCCAGGAAGCCGCACACCGCCCCGCCGACCCAGTCCACGTACATGGGCACACGCAGGTTTCCCCGCAGGAACGTGTCGCTGATAACCCGGAGAATGAGGAACGTCAGCGCGAACAGCAGCACCAGCGCCGCGGGCTCGGTGAAGGACGGCGGCAGGCTGGCCTGACCGCTCAATATGTTATTAAGCGGCTCATAGAAGCCGAACGCCACGGCCAGGGCCGTGACCGCGCACATGAGATTGAGGATGCCGCTGTAGAGCCCGAACGTGGAGTGCAGGAACGTGATGCCCAGCACCAGCACGAGGGCGACGATATTGAGAACCATGTTCTACCTCCCGGCGGCGGGCCGGCCGCCCGGACCACTGGCCCGGGGACGAGCCGCTGGACGCGGAGCCGCGGCGTGCGGGCTGCCCAGCGGAGCGACACCCTCGCCGCGCATCACGCGCGCGACCTCCTGGATGCTGGTCACGCCGTCGAGCACTTTCTGCAGAGCGTGGGCCTGCAGTCCCACCCCGCCTTTCTTGACCAAATAGTTCTGAATTTCGCTCATGGACGTGCTGCGGCGGATCACGTCGCGCAGCGCGGCATCCACGGCCAGCCAGTCGAAAACACCGGTCCGTCCGACGTAGCCGATGCCCTGGCAGCCCGGGCACAGGATGGGCTCGCCGCGCTTGTCGAACTGCGGTTCGGGCGGCCGGTACAGGATTTTATCTTCGGGCAGGTTCAGCTTGCGCATCATTTGGGGATCAGGCTTGTAGGCCTGCTTGCAGGTGGGGCACAGGACACGGACGAGCCGCTGGTTGGCGACCGCCAGCAGGCTCTTGGCGATCAGGGTCCGGTCGCCCACCAGCGCGATCCACTTGCGCAGCGCCTCGATCACGTCGTTGGCGTGAAGAGCGACATAGACCTTTTGCTTCTCCGAAGCGGCCTTGCAGGCAATCACCGCCGCCTCACGCTCCCGCAGATCAGGCAGCACGATGATGTCCGGGTCCGAGCGCACCAGCTTCAGCAGGCGTTCCGAGAAGGTGGTCGTCTCCGTCGGCGAAATCAGGTTCTGCGTGACGTTGTCGAGGTCCAGCTCCTTCTCGTACTCGATGGTCTGCACGTTCTGCAGAAAGCGGTCGTGGTTACGCGTGAAGCTGTAGACGGACGTTGTCAGCCCATTCGCCGGCGGCGCCGACAACAGGATCACCCCTTTGCTGGTTTCCTTCGTGGCCTGGGCGGCCTCAAGCTGCTTGGGCATGAACCCCAGGTCGGGGACCTTGTACTCGGACTCGCGGTCGATGATCCGCACCGCCAGCTTTTCCCCGGCCGTCGAGCCGTCGGTCCGCACGATCAGCTTGTGCTTGATGCCGCCGATGGCCGCCATGATGACGCCCTTCTGGGGCTTGCGGCGTTCCTCGAGGCTGAGGCCGGCCAGGTGCTTGACGTACTGGATGAGAGCCTCGCCGTCGGGGCGGGTCAGGCTTTCCCCTTCGGCAGGCACGCCGTCCACGATGTAGCTGACCCGCGCGGCCTGCGAACCGGCCGGGGCCACCTCGACAATCGCGGCGCGGCGGAAGAAGGCGGTGAACATCAGGTCCTGCGTGAGGCGGTACTGCTCGCGCTCGGCCTCTTCCGTCGGAATCTCCACGACCTTGCGGCTGGACGTGGTCAGCCGGACGCGCTCGGTGACTTCCACGGACTTCTTCTTTCCGCCGAAGCCCTGTTCGCGCAGGCGGCGGAAATGCCCGATCGTGAAGACGCAGTCATCTTCCTTGACCAGGCCGTTGCGGTGCACGACGTACATGGTCATGACCGCCAGGTTGATGACGACCATGATCGGTAAGCCGATGGCGAACATCGGGACGAACAGCCCCACCAGCGCCGCGACCGCCCCGGCACCCAGGAAGATCAGGTTCCAGAGGACACGGTAGGTGTTCACCGCCAGCGTGTCTTTGTCGACCCACTGGGCGAACAGCGCCCATAGGGCAAACACCAGTACCAGCGCGCCCAGCTTGACCGGATCGACGTACAGGTAGCTCGATGGAAGCTGGGCCAGCAATTCCAGGGGGGCGATCACCAGCATATCTCCTGAGTTCGCGCCGCAAGCGGCGCCGGTCCCCTTAAGCCAAAATGCCCGCGCGGCGCCCCTTGATCCCTTTGAGCGCCATCCGCAGCTCATCGGGGTTCGGGGCCGCTTCGTACGCCGTCGGGTGGTCGATGAACCCGTTTTCCACCAGCCGCCGCAGGTGCTCCGTGAAATCAACCATGCCGTCGGCGTACGACGCGCGGATCACGTCGACGATCTCGTTGTCGCGCTCCTCGCGCATGAGCTTACGGATCGACGCGTTCATGAACATGATCTCAACCGCCGGAACCAGCGGCACCCCTTCCTTCACGCTCGGGACCAGTTTCTGACAGATGATAGCCTTCAGGTTGAACTCGAGCGCCTGCCGCACCTGCCGGCGTTCCTCCGGCGGGAACAGGTCCAACAGGCGCGAGATCGTCTGCGCCGAGCTGGAGGCGTGGATCGTCCCGAACACCAGGTGCCCGGTCTCGGCCGCGTGGACCGCGGCGCCGAACGTTTCCACGTCGCGCATCTCCCCGATCAGCACCACGTCCGGGTCTTCGCGCATCAGGTACTTCAGCGCGTCGTGAAAGTCGATCACGTCGATCCCGATCTCGCGCTGGTTGATCACGGCCCTCTTGTCCGTGAACAGGTATTCGATCGGGTCCTCGATCGTGACGATGTGCACCGGCTCGCGCTGGTTGACGTGGTCGACCATCGCCGCGATCGTCGTGCTCTTGCCCGAGCCCGTGATCCCCGCCAGCAGGATCATGCCCTGGTGGAAGTGCGTCACCTTCTCGATGGAGTCAGGCAGGTACAGCTCGGCGAAATTGCGGATGTCCCGTGACACCCGCCGCGCCGCGACCGACATCTTGCCGCGCTGCTGGAACGCGTTGACGCGGAAGCGGTCCGCGTCGCCCTGTGGCCCCACATCGTAGGCAAAGTCGACCGCCCCGCGCTCCTCATAGCGGTTGCGTTGCTTCTCGCTGAGGACCTCGAAGATGCCGTCGCGAATTTGCTCGGCCGTCAGCGGCCCACCCGACAGCGGCCGCAGGTCGCCTTTCATCCGAATCATCGGCGGCAGCCCCGCCTTCAGGTGCAGGTCCGAAACTTGCAGCTTGATAACGGCCTTGAAATACTTGTTTAAGGCCGGGCCTTTCTTCTTCCCGTCTCGGCCATCGTCCTCGATGGGCGTCTCGACCGGCGGCCCGACCGGCTGGGGCAACACGGGCAGGGCTCCGTTCCCGTCGTCCAAGGGCGTCTCAATCGGGGCTTCAGCCATCCAGTCGGGTCCTCCAGCCATGCGGCCAGCGCTTGCAGCGCCCCGGCGGCACAGCGCGCTGGTAGTATAAGGCGGGGTGGTCGTTCGCATCTAGCGCCCGCGCGCCGCGGCACTGAATTGTACCGGGTCGGCAAGGACCGCCGCCCGGCCTTGTGGGACCGGTTTCCAACCGGTCAGTGCATGTGGTGTGGGACCGGTTTTCAACCGGTCAGTGCGTGTGGTGTGGGACCGGTTTCCAATTGGTCACGTAGCGGCCGACCCTGGCCTGCCCGCCGTGGCGGGTGTCGGCCGATCCGAGCCCCAAGCGTCCCGGCGCGCCGGGACGGGGCCCCGCTCTGCTACGGGCACGGCCCCTGCCCGGTCATCAGCAGGTCGACGAACGGGTTGATGTCGCCGAGCGACTCCTGCCCGTACGTCCCGTCGCCATTGATGTCGCCGCTGAGCGGGTTGCAGGCGGCAAACTCGGTCAACCAAGCGGTGTAGTTCGACAGGTACAGCACGAACGGGTTGATGTCGGCGAGGTCAATGAATCCGTCACAGTTCAGGTCGCCGACACAGGCCGGGCAGCTCCAGCGGGCCCAGCAGGATGAGACGTAGTCGCCGGCCGTCTCGAACCCGCCCCCCGCGATCAGCTCGCCGTTGTAGACTGACAGAGCCCAAACGCTCGCATAATCGCCCTCAACCCCCGACCCCAACGGCTGCCAGGCGCTGCCATCCCAGCGGGCGATCTTGTTGCACGGTGCGCCGCCCACAGTCCAGAAGTCGCCCCCCGCAATCAGCTCGCCATTGTAGACCGTCAACGCCAGTACATCGCCGTTTACCCCCGACCCCAACGGTTGCCAGGCGCTGCCGTTCCAGCGCGCGATGGAGCTGCACGGCACGCCGCCAGCGGTCGTGAACTCGCCTGCCGCGATCAGTTCGCCGTTGTAGACCGTCAGGGCGAGGATTGGGCCATTCATCCCGGATCCCAGCGGCTGCCAGGCGCTGCCGTTCCATGCCGCGATGCCGTTGGCGACGACGTCGCCGGCGGCGCCGAATCCTCCACCAACGATGAGCAATTCGGGTTCCGGCCCCTCGCCATCTGGGTCCCACGTCCCCGCGGCAAAAACGGGCCAATTCGTCCCCGGTATGCCTTCGCCCGGCAGCCAGTCACACTCCTGCCCGCTTGTCGACGGTGCGCAGAGCACAACACCAGCCGCCGCCAAAACGAATGAGCACAGTGCCCGACCCATCGCGATTCTGGCGAGTTCTCGATACATGTCGTGCCTCCTGTCGTGCAATGACCCGTCGGTCCCAGTCCGGCCTCTGATCCTCGAGCGCACGCCACACCCGGCACCTAACCGACGTACGCGCAATCACCGGGTACGGCTGTTGCCCGCTGGCACGGGCGCTCAGTACGGCTAGCACACTGGTCGCGGGAGATGCTTCCCCGCAACAGTAACTCCGAAAAAAACCCCGGGGGTGGCAAGAAAACTCGAGCTCGACCGCTGCAGAGGCGGTCCGAGGCCTCCCTCCGAACCCCTGTTCCCCTGTGATTCGCCCCACCGCGCCGTTTCGGAGCGCTCACCCACCCGCTGCCAGCAGGCGTTGCAGCGCGCTCAGCCGGCGTTGGGCTTGCTCGCGGGCCAGCCGCGTGTCTTCCTCGTAGCCTTGATGCTGGTCAACCGCCCGCGTCGCCGCCGCCACGACCTCCGCCGTAACTTCCTCGGCCGGCAGCGCCCGACTGGTCAGCACGGTGACGCGGTTGTCGATGACCTGCGCGAAACCGCCGTCGACGAACAGGCGGCGGGTTTCGTCGCGGTCGGTGTAGCGAAGCTGGCCGATGCCGAGCTCACACATGAGCGCCGCGCGGTCGCGGAGCACGCCCAGCTCGCCGTCGTGCATCGGGATCACGACCGCGTCCACGGCCTTCTCAAGAACCTGCCGTTCGGGCGTGATGACGACCAGATGGATGTTTCGCGTGTCGGCCATAGCTATCGGGCGTTGTATGTTGCCCGTTGGCGCAAGTCAAGGCGGCGCTGCACCGCTTGGGAAAGAGCGGCCAAGGTCAAACCTCGCCTCCCGCCGCCCCGCGTCCCATCCAGCGAGCGGCGCGGTATAATCCCCGCGTAACCAGTTTGTCGCGAAAGGGAACTGTGGCCAAGCGTCAGCGCCGACATCACAAAGCCGCCGCGCCGCCGCAGTCCAAGCCGCGCCGCGGGCTGTGGATCATCGGGGCGGCGGTTATCGTGGTTGCCGCCGGCGCCGTGATTCTCTACCGGACGGGCGTCCTGGGGCTTCCGCACGGCAGTTCCCCGGGGCGGCTCAACGTCCTCTTGATCACGGCAGATACCACGCGAGCCGATTACCTGGCCTGCTACGGCAGCACGGCGGCCCCCACGCCCAACATGGACCGCCTGGCCCGCGAAGGCACGCTCTTCCGCCACTGCTCCACCAGCGCCGTGATGACGCTGCCGTCGCACTGCACGATCATGACGGGGCTTTATCCCTTCGTGCATGGCGTCCGGCGCAACGGAGAGGGCCACTTGCCGGCCGCCGCCACTACGCTGGCGGAGGTGTTCAAAACGGCGGGATTCACGACGGCGGCCTCCGTCGGCGCCTATGTAGTGGATCCGCGATTCGGCCTGGCTCAGGGCTTTGACGCCTATCGCGCCGTCTTGCCACAGCCCGGCTCGGGCGACCCCGCCGAGGCGCAGCGCAAGGGTGACAAGGTCTGTGATGATGCCCTGGACCTCCTGCGTGGCCAGGCCCGGCAGCGCTTCTTCCTGTGGGCGCATTTTTATGATCCGCATTACCCCTACGAATCACCGCAGCACCCCGACATCGGATCGGCCGCGGCGTACGCGGATGAAGTCGCCTTCATGGATACGCAAATCGGGCGGCTGCTGGACGGGCTGCGGCAGCTAGGGCTCGAACAGAACACCCTGGTGGTACTCGTAGGCGACCACGGCGAGGGCCTGGACGACCACGGCGAGTTTCAGCACGCCTTTTTCGCGTATGAGACTTGCCAGCACGTGCCATTGCTGGTGCGTTGTCCCGGGGTGGTGCCGGCCGGCCAGCAAGTCGCTGCCCTCGTTCGGACGGTCGACCTGGCGCCGACCATCCTGGAGCTGGCTGGCCTGCCGCCGTTGCCGGAAGCGCAAGGCGTGAGCCTTACCCCCCTGCTCGCCGGACGCTCGACCGATTTGCAGCTCAGCGCCTACGCCGAAACTGTCGAGCCCTATGCCCTGCTGCGGCTGTCGCGGATCCGGACGCTCACCGTCGACCGGTGGAAGTACATCTGGTCGTCCATCCCGCAGCTTTTCGATCTCGAGACGGACCCGGGAGAGCTCAAGAATGTGATCGACGAGCACGCCGACACAGCGGCCTCGTTGCGCGAGCAGCTCCGTGAGCTGGTCGCCGCGGCGCCTCCCTGCATCCCGCAGGACAAGGCCCCGCCGCTCACCAATGCCGAGATCGCCCGTCTGGAATCCTTGGGCTATATCGGCCCGGTTGGTGATTTCGGCACCGCGGAGGAGAGCGAAGCAGACACATTGGAGCCGCACGAGCCCGACCCACACACCTACGCGACGGTGGTACGCGCGTATGAGCAGGCCCGCGACGCGCTTGGCAACCGTCTCTTGGCCCAGGCCGAGGAGCAGCTTCGCGGCGTCCTGGCCATCCTGCCAAACGCCCCCGCGCCGCAGCGCGATCTTGCGACCGCCCTGCGCCGCCAGGGCAAGCTGGGCGAGGCGGCGCGCACTTATGAGCGCGTCTTGCAAGCTATGCCCTCAGACACGCGCACCCGCGGCGATTATGCCTCGATGCTCATGGACGCCGAGCAGTGGGAGCGGGCGATCGCACAGGCCACCGAGGTCTTGCGGCTAACGCCGGACGACTTCTCGACCCACACGATGCTGGGCGCGGCGTACGATAAGTTGAACCGCCTCGACGAGGCTTGTGAGCATCTGGAGGCGGCGGCGCGCCTGCAGCCGCAATACGCGGCCGTCATGCAGATGCTGGGGCAAGTGTATTTCAAGCAAGGACGCTTCGCCGCCGCGGCCGAGCGCTTCCGCAAGGTGCTGGCGCTGCAACCCCGCGCTGAAGACGCGCGCTCGGGCCTCCAGGCGGCCGAGCGCGAGCTGCGCAAATAGCGCCGCGGCTCGTAGCGGCCGGCGCCTCGCCGGCCGGGGTCAGAACGCCTACCGAAACCTCGCTGGTGCGAGATTCCTATCTCGCACCCGCACGGGCCGGATTCCCATCCGGCCAGGCGGCGCGGGAGGGGATCCCCGCCGACTCTCGTGCGAGAAGCGATTCTCGCACGAGCAGCATTCTCGCACGAGCAGCACCTGCCTCGGCAAAGCTGGAGCTTTGCACTACTCGCTAGCCGAACCCCCCGCGCTCCGTGGCGGTGCCGGTCTTGAACAGCGGCTTCTGAAAGCTCGCCAGGTAGCCCCGGCTTTGGAAGTACGCGAGCAACTCTTCGACCGTCACGAACATCCGGGTCGCCGTTTCCGTGATGAAGGGCGAGGGCTCGACCTTCGGCTGCCAGACGACGTAGACCTCTTTCGTCCCCTCGAACGCGTGCTGCAACTCGCGCTCGACGCCGGAGGAAAGCCCGGGCTTCCCGCCGGGCAGCTCCGGGATGAAGCTGACGATCATGTCGGACTGGTCGATGAGCTTGAAATCGCGGGCGTAAATCTGGGCGTCAATGTCGCGGGCCACGCGGGCCACCTCGGCAGCGTCGAATTCGAGCTCCCGCCCATGCACGTTGACGGCGAACCGGGCCTGGCCCTTCTCCAGCGCCGCATCCGCATACGACAGCAGCCGCTTCTCATCCATGTCGCCCGGGTCGAACGTGATGAAATGCTCGGCGATCGCGGCCCGAAACGCGTCGATCTCCGCCTGGGTGTCGGGCATGTCCATCACGTGCGTCATCGGGAACGACGGGTACACGCGCTTCGCGTCCGGCTTGAAGATCAGGCGGTAGAGCGACTCCACCGGGCCGTCCCCGACCCCGCGCGCAAACACGAAAAAGCAGCCGTGCCCCCGCACCGCGCTGGCCAGGACCTCCGTGGCCAGTATCTCCTCTTCGCGCCAGACCAGGATGTCCTTGAGCGAGTGCGACAGGTCGTGCTCGCGGGTCAGCCGCTCGTGGACCGCGTCGAGGTTGTCCACCAGCGTGATATAAATGTCGGCGTCCAGCGCCAGCATCTGGTCGTGGTCGAACGCCGGGAACAGCCCGTGTTTCCAGCGGAACGAGGTGTGCGTGTTGACGATGACGGTCTCGTGCTGGTCGGCCTCGCTGAGGATGTCCTTGAAGACCGACCGCCGCAGGGCCGACAGCCGGGCCAACGGCAGGTCCAGAATCCGTCCGGGCCGCACGTCGCGGCCCTCAGCGTACATCAGGTCGCCGACGTGAAAGCGCCGGACGCTGTGGCCGCGCGACTCGGCGAGTCGAGCGACTGTCTCGATGAAGGGCTTCTTGTCGACGCCGACCTGACCGCTGACGACCACGCGCCGCCCGCGGTGGTGGGGCGCCCCGAACAAGCCAGGTTGGACGGTTTGCGTCATGGGTCAATAGCCTACCGTGGAAACCCGCGTCCGTCTTGACGGGCGCAGTCGTATCCCTATCATGGAAGTTCCGCGGGGAGTTGGCAACGCCCCGCGCCCCGTACAACGCGGCTGTGGCGGAATTGGCAGACGCGCAAGGTTCAGGTCCTTGTGAGCGATAAGCTCGTGCTGGTTCGACTCCAGTCAGCCGCATGTCACGGAAACACGGGCGGTTAGCGAAACGCTGACCGCCCGTGTTTCGTTGGAATCACCCCGCGAAAATGGGCCAGGTGTGCACAAAGTGCTCACGCCCCCCGCCAAACGTTGACAGGAGCGCCCCATGGCCATCGCGCCGCCCCACCGAGGCGCGAAAGATCGGCACAACTGGCGCGCACTTGTTCTCTCGCCAGACGCCCATGCCCGTCAGTGTCGGCGACACTCTGACCAGGCATGACCGGTTTACGCGGTCATTGCTAGCGCCGTCGCCATCCACACTTTGACTCCCCGTAGCCGGGCGACCCCGATGCGCCGGCCTTGACCCGGGGTCCGTTGACGGTATAAGGTACCCGACAGTGGTCGTGGGCTTGTCTCGGTGCGATTAGCCGTTAGGTTCGCAGGGCCCCTGCGGGGTGCTCGGCTGATTGGAGGCCCAGCGATATGAGGGGTTACCTGGTCACCTTCCTCTCCGGGCTGCTTGCAGCGTGGGCTCAGCCCGCTGAGGCTCAACCGAAAGGTGCTCCGGAGGTCTGGCGAAGGCTCCAAGACATGCCTCAGGCTCTCGGGCGCTACGCGATTGCGGCGCTAGACGATTGCATCTATTTGCTGGGTGGGGTCGATTACAACATTCGCGCTGGCGAGAACTACGATGAATCCTTGTGGAGATTCGACCCCCGCACCCAGGAATGGAAGCGACTACCCGCGTGCCCCGTCGGCACGGGTGGTGCTGTCATGGTCGCCGACGACCATGCCCATCGGCTCATTGTGTTGGGGGGCATCCGCACCCTGGGCGACCCGCTTCCCAGGGACCACCTTGACGTGGCGATCTACCTGCCCGCCCAACAGCATTGGACAACACACCGGCGCGACCACGAGGGCCTGGGGCGTCCCATGGCGGCTTTCCCCTACGAGGGCTCCGTGTACTTTATCACGACGCGGCCGGCGCGTTGGGCGAGGCTGCATGTCGATCAGCCGTCGCCGGAGGTCATCGAGGGCTATCCAATCGACGATGAGATCGCCACTTGTACACAGCATGATGGCACGGCGTTTGTCTGCACGGCCCAGAGGGCCGAATTGTGGAAGTGCGATGTCGGCCGTGGGGAATGGGAACGCGCGGGAAGGTTGACCAACATAAAGCTAGACCTGGACGACTTGCTGTTCACCGACGGGGAACACTTGCTGCTGTGGGCCAACAGATGGTCGTCGGGGCCCGCGGATACCGCCATCTACGAAGTCGACCTCGCGGGCTCACGAGCGGTACTGCGCCACCGAGCCCTGCCCGGGCCGCCTTGCAGACGAAGCAGCAACGGGGTCGTCTACGGTGGGAAGCTCTACGTTTTCGGCGGGCAGCGGCGGGATGATGAATGGCTGCGCGACGTTTGGGTCTACGACATTGTCAGGGGCCAGGAGTATGGTGAGCTTGGGTGGGTGGCCGATCTGAGACTAGACTGGGCCATCGAGGCCCTGTCTGACGCCCGCGCTACGGAACGCTGGGTCTGGGAGGTATTGGCCGATCGCAGGCCTCAGATCATCCTTGACCGGATGCTCGAGCTACCTGATGCGCCGCGCCGTCGTATCCGGTGGCTCTTGCTGCGCGCGCTGATGGGCGATCTTGATGCAGACCTCGCATACCTCTGGTCCCTTCCGCCCGCCGAGGTGCTCGCAGAGGCAAAGGAGTTGTGGCCAATTGAAATTGAGCCTTCGATCTGTGCACGCTCGGTCGTGGGGCCCGTTGCGCATGATGTGGTCATCATCTCCGTTGACAAGCACGGAAGCGAGCAAGCCCGCCTGACACGTGTCGAAGTGATTCGCGAGCGGGTGTATTTGTTTGAACAATCGCCACCGTGGTGTGGGTCGGGCCGCTGCGGGGTGCTCAACATTGGGCGCACGATCTACTCGCCGCAACGCCCCCGCGGTGAGCGCTGGGATTCCCGGGGATTCGGGGGAAAGGTTCCTTCCGGGATCACCATCCGGAAGATCAGTCTCGAGGACCCGGGCCAATTCCAACAGAACGCCGTCGCGATGCCCGAGGAGGTGCTGCCGTTGATACCGGAGCCTTACCGCCGCGACACGAGGTGAGCTTGGGCCGCCCCGGGGCGGCGCATCCAAGCCTTGGGCTCGTGCTGGTTCGACTCCTGTCAGCCGCATGTATTTGAAACACGGGCGGTTAGCGAAACGCTGACCGCCGTCTTTCTTTGAAATCACTCCTCAAAAAACGGGCAAGTGTGCTCAAAGTGTGCTCGCGCTCGGGGGGTGTTAGGGCCGCAGACGCGCCTGCGCTGATCGGGCGCTCAGCGGCCCGTAGAGATGCCCTGACCCGGGTCACGGTCGCCGCTGGAGCCGTCTGAGCAGCCGGCGAACGACCACGGTTTCTTGCGATCCGAAAGAAACTCCGCCCCCTCCACCTCGTCCGTGGTTGACTCGGCCCCAGCGATTTCGCAGGTTTACCTTGGCTAACGCAGCGTCCCCACCGGACGGCGAGGACGTGCTCGCCGAATCGAAGGCGGCGGTCGCCGGGATCGGCTGCCGACGGAAGCCGAATGGGAGAAGGCCGCCGGCTGGGACCCCGATCAGCAGCGGCACTTCCGCTTCGGCCACATCAACCCCTTCGTCGCGCTGCTCACAGGCCAGTAGTAACGGCCGACCCCTGTGTCGGCCGTAGCCGGGAGGGCAGGCCAATGGCCTGCCATGTCGCGCCTATCGGCAGGTCACTGGCCTGCCCTACGTCTCTTCGCGCGGGTCGCCCTACATCCGCTCGATGACTTCGATACCCAGCAGGCCAAGGCCGAGCTTAAGGGTCCGCGCCGTCAGGTCGCACAGCCGCATGCGGCCCAACCGGGCGCCCTCCTCCGGCGCGGCCAGCACCGGGCACGATTCGTAGAACCGCATGAAATCCGCGGCCAACTCGTAGAGGTACGCACACAGCGTGTGCGGCGTAAGGCTGGTCGCCACGTCGTCGATCGCCTCGCGCAGCCGGGCCAGCCGCAGCGCCAGGGCCCGCTCGGTCGGATGCGTAATGGCCAAACGGACCTGCGGCGCGTACACGTCCGGCGTGCCGAACCGCTCGGTGGCCTTGCGATAAATCGACCGGATGCGGGCATACGCATACATCATGTACGGCGCCGTGTTGCCCTGCATGGCGAGCATCGTATCCCAGTTGAAGACGTAGTCGGCGTTGCGGTCGCGGCACAGATCGGCGTATTTGACCGCGGCGACGCCCACCCGCCGGGCGATCTCGCGTTTCTCCTCTTCGCTGAACTGCAGCGCAGGCGCCTCTTCCCCTTCGTCCCTCCGTCCCTCCGTCCCTTCGTCCCTTTTCCGCAACAGCGCATTCGCCCGCCGCTCAGCCTCGTCCAGCAGCTCGCGCAGCCTCATGCTGCGGCCCTCGCGCGTTTTGAGCGGCTTGCGGTTCGGCCCGAGCACGCTGCCGAACGTGACGTGCTCCACCTGCACGTCCGGACCGATCCAGCCCGCCGCGCGGGCCGCGGCGAAGAACATCTGGAAATGGAGCTTCTGCCGGGCATCGGTGACGTAGATGACGCGCTGCGCCCCGACGCCGGAAGGGAAGCGCAGCTCTTTCAGGCGAAAGCGGATTGCCGCCAGGTCGGTCGTCGCGTAGAGGTACGCGCCGTCCGATTTCTGGATGATCATGCCGAGCATCTGGCCGTCGGGGTTCTTGAACAGGGGCTCGCCGTTTTCGTCGTACAGGTAGACGACGAGTGCGCCCTGGTCCTCGCGCAGGGCGGCACGTCGGTCCCGGCGCGCCGGGAGGGGCGACGCTATACCAGCCGCGTGCCACTGCTCTTGAGCAGTGTTCTCGGTACTTCCGAACCTCGTCCGCAGCTCCTCGATCACCCCCGCCAGCCGGTCGTTGTAGAAGCTCTCGCCGCGTACGTCCTCCGGCGTGAGCAGCACGCCCAGTCGCTCGTAAATCTCGGTGAACGCCCGCCAGCTTTCGGCACAGAGCTGCTCCCAGACCCGCCGGGCTTGCGCGTCGCCGGACTGCAGCGCGCCCACCGCGAGCCGGGCCTCGGTCGCGAACTGCTCGTCCTGTTCGAAGCGCTGTTGGGCGGCGCGGTAATCGTCTTCGATGGCTTCCAGCACGTCGGCGTGCGTTTGGGGCGTGGGCAGCGGATGTTCGCGGTACCAGCGGATGAGCATGCCGAACTGCGTGCCCCAGTCGCCGATGTGGTTCTGCCGGATGACGTCGTGCCCCTCGAACGCCAGCACGCGGGCGAACACGTCGCCGATGATCGTGCCGCGCAGGTGCCCGACGTGCATCTGCTTGGCGATGTTGGGCTGCGAATACTCGACGACGACGCGCAGCGGCCGTGCGACCGGCGGCAGGCCGACGCGGTCGGCCTGTGCGTGGGAACGTGGCAACGTGGGAACGTGGGGACGGGCGCCGGGTGCCACTGCTCTGTGAGCAGTGGGAGGAGGTCCTTCCGCAGCGCCACGTCGGTCCCGGCGCGCCGGGAGGGCCGACGCTACATCGGGGCCCGGCGCTGGCGCTTCGGGCTCGGATGAGGGCGGCGGAATCTCACCCAGGTAGCCGGCCAAAAACTCAGCCTTCAGCCGAACGTTCAGAAACCCCGGACCGGCGATCTCCAGCGGCTCGGCGATGTCCGTGAGGAGCGGCTCTACGGCAGCCTTGATTCGCTGCGCCACGTCACGCGGCTTGGCCTTCAGCGGCCGGGCCAGGGCCATCGCCGCGTTGCACTGGTAATCGCCAAACTTCGGATCGCCGGCGGGGCGCAGCGCGGGGTCGGTCTGCTCCGCCGGCGTCCCGGCAACCTGGGCGATCGCCACCGCGAACCGCTGGGCCAGGATGTCTTGGAGGCTGTCGTGCTTCATGAAGTCAGAATAGCGAGTAGCGAGTAGCGAGGTAAGCCACCGGGCACGGGCAATTCGCTCCTCGCTATTCGAAATTCGTCCGCGACGTAGTACACTCCCTGGGCCGGATTGAACAGCGGTCGCCGGCCGCCGCAGCCCGGCGGATGATCAAGGTGCTCATGCCGTGAGCGTAGCAACGAAACCAACAATGATTCAGGATTGGCAGAACAAACGCGTCACCGTCATGGGGCTCGGTGGCTTCGGCGGCGGAGTCGGCGTCACCCGCTGGCTAGCCGCTGCCGGCGCGAAAATCGTGGTGACGGACAAGGCCCCGGCGGAGAAGCTGCGGAATTCGCTCGACCAGATCGCCGATCTGCACCTCCCGCTGCACCTCGACGGGCACGACGCGCGCGACTTCCGCGACACCGATCTCGTCATCGTCAACCCCGCCGTGCCGGAGACCTCCGAGTACCTGCAGCTCGCCCGCGACGCCGGCGTGCCGATCACCACCGAGATCAATCTGTTCGTCGAGCGCTGCCCGGCCCGCTGCGTCGGCATCACCGGCAGCGTCGGCAAGAGCACGGTGACGGCGATGATTGGGAAAGTGCTGGACGAAGGCACGAAGGCACGGAGGCCCGGAGGCACGGAGGGGCGCGTGTGGGTGGGCGGCAATATCGGCAGGTCGTTGCTGGAGGGGCTTGGGAGAATCACTGCGGACGACATCGTCGTGCTGGAGCTTTCCAGCTTCCAGTTGCAGCGCACGCCGGCTGTCGGCTGGAGCCCGCATGTTGCGGTCGTCACCAACATCACGCCAAATCATCTGGACTGGCACGGCAGCTTTGAGGCTTACGTCGCAGCCAAGCTGAATCTGGTGCGCTTCCAGCAGCCGGGCGATGTGGTCGTCATCCAGGACGTCCCGAAGCTACGCCGGATGCTGGCTCCGCTCGTCAGTGACCGGCCGGGCATCTGGCGTTACGGGCTGGATGGCGACGTACCGTTCGCGGCGTTGGACGGCGACGACCGGCGGTTGCGCTGGGAGAAGCTCAAGCTGCCGGTGCCCGGCCGGCACAACCGCGAAAACGCCGCCGCGGCGCTCACAGTGGCCCAGGCCCTCGGCGTGCCCGGCGAGATCGCGCTCTCGGCGCTGGCCACGTTTGAGGCCCTGCCGCATCGGCTGCAACGGGTGGCCGAGCGCGATGGGGTGACCTACTACAACGACTCGAAATCGACCACGCCGGAAGCCGCCGTTACTGCGCTGCGGGCGATCGACGCGCCGTTGCTGGTCATCCTCGGCGGATATGACAAGGGCAGCGACTTGCGGCCGGTCGCGGAGCAGGCCGCGCGGCGGACCCGCTTCGCCGCCTGCATCGGAAAGACCGGCCCCGGGCTGGCGCAGCTTGTCCAGGCGGCCGGCGGCGACGCGGCGGTCTTTCCCGATTTGCGGGCCGCGGTCCGCGCGTGTCGCGAGCGCGCCCGGCCCGGCGATGTCGTGCTCCTCTCGCCGGCGTGCGCCTCCTGGGACCAGTTCGTCGACTACCGCGCGCGCGGGGACCTGTTCACCAAGCTGGCGCGGGGTGATGACACGTAGCAGTGCCGGCCACGCCGACCGTGCGCGGCTGCTCGCCACGTCTCCCACGGTCGACCAGCTCGGCGCGGCGCCGCTCCGATACGCGCTCCAAGTTGCGTGCTGTAGCCGTCATTCCCCTTCACTGGGTGGGGAGCCCTCTTCTTCTTCCGCGGGCGGCGCGGGTCCTTCCTCCGGCTTTTCCTCGGGCAGTTTTGCGAGCCGCTCCTTGGCCTTTGGCGCCGTCGGCGTGCTGCCGTGCAGCGCCACCACCCGCTCGTAGAACTCGCGGGCTTTGCCATACATTTCCAGCTTGGCGAAGCGGTCGCCAATATCGAGCCAGCGCTCGGCTTCTTCATCCGCCCGGAGGTTCTTAACGGTCTCCTGCAGCTTCGGATCGCTCCGCAGGCGATCCAGCGCCTGGTCGGCCAGCTTGGCCGCCTCGGTCTCCGTATACTCCTCCGTCACCGTGCGATAGAGTCGGAAGGCCTCGAGATAGTGGCCGCTGGCTTCCTCCTCGGCCGCCTGCTCATTGAGCAACTGCGCTTTCGCGTTGGCCAGCGCCGTACGCAACTTCGGCTTGAGCCGGGCGTCGCCCATCAGCCGCCCGATCTCGTCGTCGGCCTGCTTGCCGAGGTCCGTGCCGGCGAAACGCACGC
>Ga0315291_10000486_pt1 | contig 52563 bp, 38 predicted proteins | sample YL17G12_20_MG_FD_203070 | JGI IMG/M metagenome (GOLD analysis project Ga0315291, IMG submission 203070) | Sediment microbial communities from Yellowstone Lake, YNP, Wyoming, USA - YL17G12_20 | ecosystem: Environmental > Aquatic > Freshwater > Lake > Sediment | place: USA: Wyoming | collected... | reverse complement strand
TGATGAAGCTAATTGAAAAGACGAGGATTGGAAGTAGAGTGAGAAGGCGCTACGACAAGGCAAAAACACCTTACCAGCGGTTGATTGAGTTATCTCAGGTTTCGGATGTAAACAAACAGCGACTCCGTGAGGAATATGCTCAACTGAATCCTGTGGTACTTAAACGAAAGATTGAAGGAGTGAAGCGCCGGCTTTGGAAACAGACGAAAGTGACAAATGGGTAGAAATGATAAAATTAACCTTGAACTTAATAACAATTTCGTGTATAAATTTAATGAGGCAACCGATGTATATTTCGTATAGATCCTTAAATGAGGCAATAAGGGACACAGGGGCGTGCCCAAAATAAAATATAATCTGCTTGACAAATATCCTCCTATTGGTAAAAATATGGTTGATGACGAAAACTCAAGCAAAAAAAGAAATCGAACGATTACGAAAGGATATTAATTATCATAATTATCGATATTATGTTTTAAATGACCCGCTAATTTCTGATTTTGAATATGATAAATTATTAAAGAAACTTTCTGAATTAGAGAAAGAATTTCCGGAATTAATAACTTCGGACTCCCCAACTCAAAGAGTCGGTGGTGAACCGATTAAAGAATTTAAATCTGTCACTCATTCACCATTAATGCTGAGCCTTGATAATACCTATTCATATAAAGAACTAAGAGATTTTGATACACGAGTCAGAAAGACAATTTCAAAATTTAATTACATTATTGAACAGAAAGTTGATGGTGTTGCGGTTTCCTTGAAATACGAAGGTGGTAAATTTATACAAGGTGCTACTCGGGGTGATGGTGCGACCGGCGATGATATTACCATTAACGTAAAGATAATAAAAAGCGTGCCTTTAAAAGTTCTGTCAAACTTAAAGTCGTTAAGGAGTTTTGAAGTTAGAGGCGAAGTATTTTTAACTAAGAAACAATTTGCAAAGTTGAACGAGCGACGCGAAGAAAAAGGTCAAACTTTGTTTGCTAATCCACGCAATGCTGCAGCAGGTAGCCTAAAATTGTTAGACCCGAAATTAGTAGCAGAAAGAAAACTGGATATATTTGTCCATACAATTCCTACACCACCATCTAAAGAATTTATTTCTGACTTTAGCACACTTAATTTATTGAAAGATATTGGATTTAAAATCATCCCCCATTCTGATCTATTTAATTCGATTGAAAAAGTAATCGAACACTGTGAACAATGGAAAGAAGAACGGCATAAGTTGCCATATGAAGTTGACGGAATGGTTGTCAAGATCGATGAGTTTTCAGCGCGAGGTCAGTTAGGTGAAACAATCAAAAGCCCACGCTGGGCAGTTGCTTACAAATATCCACCAATGCAGGCCACAACTAAAGTTATAAATATCTTATTCAGTGTGGGTCGGACTGGTGTCGTAACACCAGTTGCCAAAATGAAACCGGTTTTTCTGTCTGGTTCAACGATTTCTCATTCAACTTTACATAATTTTGATGAAGTTAAACGAAAAGATATTAGAATCGGTGATACGGTAATTATTGAAAAAGCCGGCGAAGTAATTCCACAAGTAGTAAAAGTTGTGACCGATAAAAGAACCGGAGAAGAAAAAAAACTCAGGCCAAGGAAAAAATGTCCGGTTTGTCATTCAAAACTTTTCCGTGAAGCAGATGAAGTCGCCTTACGTTGCATCAATGCGTCCTGTCCTGCTCAAATCAAAGGACGATTATTACTTTTTGCTTGTCGTTCTGCAATGGATATTACCGGATTTGGATTTGCGATGGTAAACACTTTAGTCGATAAACGTTTAGTAAAAGATTTCGCTGATATCTATAATCTAAAATTTGATGATTTAATAAAATTAGAGCGAATGGGTGAAAAATCTGTCAACAACCTGTTATCGGCGATTGAGAATAGTAAAAATAAAACATACAGTAAAGTATTATTTGCCTTAGGAATTCGCCATGTTGGATTACATTCTGCAAGAGTTCTTGTATCCGCATTTCCTTCCATTGACAAACTGCGCAACGCCAAGTTTGATGAAATTGCAAATGTTATGGGCATTGGTCCAGCTGTCGCTGAAAGTGTTAGAAATTTCTTTAACGATAAAGAAAATATTCGTCTCATAGAAAGACTAAAAAATGCCGGACTTAAATTTTCTGAAGATGCAAAAGAACAGGCTAAAAAACCATTTGCTGGAAAAACATTTGTTCTGACTGGGGGCCTAAAAAATTATAGCCGAGAACAGGCAAATGAAGTTATCTTAAATCTCGGCGGTAATGTCTCATCGGCAGTATCTAAAAAGATTAGTTATGTTTTGGTTGGCGAAGAACCTGGTTCAAAATATAGTAATGCAAAAGCATTGAACGTAAAAATTATTTCTGAAGATGATTTTATAAAAATGATAAATAAAAAATGAAAAGTATGATAACTTTGTATCTTTTATTAATATTATTATCTAGTTCAATCTTAATTATGTCCTGTGGTGCAAGAAATACCGATCAATATTCAACATTACGAAAAAATATGGTAAAAAGCCAGATTGCTAGTCGTGACGTACGAGATAAAAGAGTCTTGCAAGCAATGGAAAAAGTTCCGCGACACCTTTTTGTCCCGGAAGAAAGTAAACCCGAAGCGTATAGTGATTATCCACTACCAATCGGTGAGAACCAAACAATCTCACAGCCATATATCGTCGCAATTATGACTGAACTTGCTAAATTAAAAGGAGATGAGAAAGTTTTAGAAATCGGCACTGGTTCTGGTTACCAAGCAGCAGTATTATCTCTTCTTTGTAAAGAAGTTTACACCATCGAAATCGTTGAGACTTTGGCAAAGACCGCTGAACAAAGATTGAAAGATTTAGGTTATAAAAACGTTCAAACCCGATTTGGCGATGGTTATATAGGTTGGGTTGAAGCAGCTCCATTTGATGTCATAATAATAACTTGTGCTCCACCCTACCTACCCGATTCGCTAATTGCACAATTGAAAGAAGACGGTCGTATTGTTGTACCGATGGGTGAAGAATACGAAACACAAATCCTCACCGTCTTTGTGAAACGGAATGGCAAGCTCATTAAAACTGAACATGAACCGGTCCGATTTGTTCCGATGAAAGGAAAGATTGAAGAGCACAAGTAAAATTTATAAATCTGGTCTTGATGCTGCTGTTCAATATCTAAAAGGAATTGGTCCGAAACGTGCTCTTTTATTAAAACGGGTTGGCGTCGAAACAATTAAAGATCTCCTTTTCTTAGTCCCTCACCGTTATATCGATCGCACAAATGTAGTAAAAATTCGTAATTTAATAACAAATGAAGATGGGACAGTGTATGTCAAAGTTATTGCCAGTGACATTAAAAAAACTAAAAATCGCGGTGAGTTAATTCGCATCTTGGTCAGTGATGAAACTAGCATCATGGAAGCCATCTGGTTTAACCGTCCTGACCTGAAGAAAAAGTTTAATATTAATCAACGAATAATTCTATCTGGAACAGTAACTTATTACTCAAGAAAACAGATGATCAACCCATTTTACGAAATAATAGCTGAAGACTCACTGAATGGACAGTCTTTCGTATATACCGGTAGTATAATTCCGGTATATCCATTAACTGAGGGTCTTTCTTTATGGGAAATTAGACGACCAATGAGTAATGCAATCGATAATTATCTTGATTATTTGCAAGAAACTTTACCCTCACAACTACTAAACAAATATTCTTTACCTGAACTACAATCTGCAATTCAGAATTTGCATTTTCCCAAAAACCTTGATGATGCTAAAAAAGCAAAAGAGCGGTTGATTTATGAAGAGTTTTTTTATTTTGAATTGCTTATCGCATTAAGAAAGTTAGCTACGACTACCCAGAAAAAAGGTTTCTCATTAGTCGAAACCACTCTTTTAACGAAGAAACTAATACAACTTCTACCTTTCGATTTTACGACTGGGCAAAAGCAAGTACTTGGAGAAATAAAAAAAGATATGGAAAAGCGGACAAGCATGCACCGACTACTTCAGGGTGATGTCGGCTCAGGAAAAACAGTCGTAGCAATCTATGCAATGCTTATCGCGGCTGAGAATGATTTCCAAGCCGTATTAATGGCTCCGACTGAAATCCTAGCCGAACAACATTTTTTAGTATGGCAAGAACGACTAAAACAGATTGGAGTTAAGTCTTGTTTGCTTACGGGTAGTACAAAAACTAAAGAGAAAAAAATGTTTATAAATGGCATTAGTGATGGCTCGATTCAAATTGTTTTTGGAACCCACGCATTAATCGAAGCAAATATTCAGTTTCACAAATTAGGACTCGCAATCATTGACGAACAACATCGATTTGGTGTGATGCAAAGAGCCGCTCTTCTTAATAAAGGAATAAACCCGGACTTCTTAGTTATGACCGCAACCCCAATTCCGAGAACATTGCAAATGACATTATACGGAGATTTAGATATCTCAACATTATCAGAAAAGCCTCCAGGGAGAAAACGAATCGTGACAAAACTCACTGGTGAGAAACAACGAACTCAAATTAACAATTTCATCATACAGAAAGTCAATGAAAGTCAACAGGTATATATTGTCTGTCCGTTAATCGAAGAATCGGAGAAGTTAGATCTTAAAGCGGCTATAAAGGCGTTTGAGGAAACCGAACAGAATTTTCCAAATTTTCGTGTTGGTTTAGTTCATGGCAGACTAAAAAGCGCTGAGCGAATAAAACGAATGGAAGAATTTAGACACCATGAAATCGACATCTTAGTCACAACCACTGTAATTGAAGTAGGAGTGGATATACCAAACGCGACCGTTATGATAATTGAGCATCCCGAGCGATTTGGGTTATCGCAATTACATCAATTAAGAGGACGCATCGGTCGAGGTGGTGAAACCTCCTATTGTATTCTTGTCGCTTCCGACTCAAGTTTTTCTATTGCCGCTGAGCGCCTTAAATTCTTTGAAATGACCGATGATGGATTTCAATTAGCCGAGAAAGATTTAGAATTACGCGGACCCGGAGAATTATTGGGAACTAAACAACATGGTCTGCCTGACTTAAAAATTGCTGATATAAAAGAAGATCGGCACATATTGTTTCAAGCCCGTGATGATGCATTCTCAATAATTCAAGACGACCCTCTGTTTTCCAAACCGGAAAATAAAATTATCAAAATAACTATCAATAACAAGTTCAAGGGTCGTTCTGATTTGTTAAGGGTTGGATAAGAGAAAACTGTAACTTAGACCGCTATCTGATAAACCCGATATTTTTTATACAACTTCGCATTCCATAAAAGGATTGGTCTTATGATATTCACATTATCTTCTAAAATCCAAGACACCTCACCCCATTTATATCCTTTTTTTCTTGAGCCGACAAAAGTCTCGTAATAAAGCAAGGCATCGATTCCAGTATTACGGAACTTATCTTTTATTCCCAATGCCCAAAGTCGCACCGCATCGATTTTATTTTTGTATATTAAAAATTTAATAAATCCGAACGGGAATAATCGTCCATTAAGTCTTTTCAGTACCTGATTATAATCCGGTAGCCCAATACTCATCCCGGCGGCTTCACCATTAATTTCAACAATTGGAATGATTTCCGGAACGATAAGCTGTTTCAGCTTTTTTGCCAAATCATCGATTTCCAAATCAGTCATCGGTGCAAAATCCCAATTATTACTCCAGGCATTATTATAAATATCTTTAATTTTGATTAGATCGTCTTTTAAATTTTTTGCATTAATCGAACGCACTTTAATGTCTTTTCTTGCTTTCAAAGCTTCTACAACTCTAACTAATTTTGCTGGTGGGTCTTTTTGAATATCGATAAGGTAGGCATATAGATCTTTAACTTTTCTCATACCGAACCGTTCCGCGAATTCCAGATAGTATTTTGGGTTATAAGTCATTTTGATTTTTGGCGGCGAATCAAAGCCCTCTAACAAGAATCCTGCTTCATCATTCATTGATGGATTTGCTGGACCGAATATCTCTGCCATTCCTTTCGCTTTGGCGAATTCTATAACTTTCTTATATAATGCTTCTGCTACCGCATAATTCTCAATCGATTCAAAAAATCCAAAAAATGCAACGTTTTTATTGTGATATTTACAGTAATTAAAATCAACGACCGCAGCGACCCTACCTACCACATCATTACCCTTTCGTACAATATATAGTTCTCGATCTGCGTGACAGAAAAAAGGATTTTTGTATTTATTGATTGTTGCTTTAAAATCGGAAATCAATGGTGGAATCCAATTCGGGTCATTTTTATAAATAACCCAGGGTAACATTACAAAGTCATATAAATCTTTTGAAGATTCTACCTTTTGAACTCGTAAATCAGTCATTTTTAAATAACCCCTGCTTTCTTACCGACTTTTCCAAATATCTCTAACGCCTCGTCTAAATCTTGATCGGTATGTGTTGCCATATAACTTGTTCGTATTAAACTTCGGCTTGGTGGCACACCTGGTGGTATAACCGGATTGGCAAAAATTCCCCCTTCGTAGAGATCATGCCAAAAATTAATTGCCTTCGTATCATCACCGATGTGCAATGGTATTACCGGTGTACAGCTTGTTCCCGTGTTATAACCTAATTCTTTAAAACCTTTTAACATCTTATTCGTATTATGCCAGAGTTTCTTTCTGCGTTCCGGTTCACTTTTAATAATTTCTAAAACAGCGAGAGCAGTAGCAACCGCGGGGGGTGGAATACTTGCTGAAAAAAGATTCGGGCGGGCTTGATGTCGAATAAAAGTTATTGTCTTCTTTGACCCAACTACATAACCGCCGATTGTCGCAAACGATTTAGAAAATGTACCCATTATCAGGTCAACATCGTCATCTAATCTGAAATACTCTGCTGTTCCTGAGCCGCGTTCACCAAGTACGCCGACCGCATGGGCATCATCAACCATTATCCGTGCCTTATATTTCTTAGCTAATTTTACTACAATTGGTAAATCAATAATATCACCTTCCATACTAAAGATACCGTCAACTACGATAAATTTACCACAGTTCTTATCTAGGCCAGCCAGCACTCGCTCTAAATCCTCCATGTCATTGTGTAAAAATCTAACTGCTCTGCCAAACGAAAGTTTACAGCCATCAATAATTGATGCGTGATCAAGCTTATCAACAATCACCACATCACCTTTTCGGACTAAAGATGAAATAACTCCCAGATTAGTTTGGAAACCGGTTGAGAAAACAATACAGTCATCTTTATGATAAAACTCTGCCAATTTTTGCTCCAATTCAATGTGCAAATCAAGAGTTCCATTAAGAAATCGCGAACCGGTACAACCTGTACCGTATTTCTTTATCGCATCAATTGCCGCTGTTTTCACTTTAGGATGAACGGTTAACCCAAGATAGTTATTAGACCCCAACATAATTAATTCTTTCCCTTTTATTACAACTCGCCGGTCCGCTTCACTATCTAATGCGCGGAAATAGGGATAAAATCCGGTTTTCTTTGCCCGCTCAATAATCGGGTAAAATTCTAAACATTTATCAAATAAATCCATAGCAAAAATATTACTTTAATATTTTCATCTGTCAAGACTAAAAATTGGCTTGAATTTTTACTGTAAAGGTTTGTTCGATTACCCTCTGCGGAAACTTAATGAAAGAATAGTTCGCACTTAGAATTACCTGGTTGAAGGTTTTGCTCGCTTCGGGTTGTAAAATGCGGTCGAGATTGATTTTTATTTCTGGCGTGATGCCATTCGGTTCATATAAGTTTATGTCATATGGTAATTGACTAATCGTTGCGGTTCGGTGAGTCAAATTGAAATTAGCATTAAAATTTGTTGATTTTCTGATTTCCCAATTTCTTTCCAAAGCTAATTTCGATTTGTAAAGCCAGAATTTTCCTAAAAAAGTATAATAGAGGGGTCTTGACATATTTTGTCTTGAATGACTGAAATCAATCTTTAAATCTAAACTATATCCGATCGACGGGCTGAATGTGTACAAGTATACACGGCTTGATTCTTCGATGCCTTGATTAATTCGCTCAATCATATTGTCTTTAATTTCGATTGAAAATTTAGATGAAATATCCTCACTAAGCTGAGATTGGATTTCTAATCGATTATTATTAAATCTCCTTTCGGTTGCTCTTGCATTATACTGATTATCTTTTGATAAATCATAACTATTGGTCAAACGAATTGCTAAACTCTTTTGATAAGGCAGAATTGATAAATTGAATTGTCGGCTATTTATATTCTGTAAAGGTTCATGAGCGCTTTTCTCATCGTGGATGGAATAATAGCCATCAAAATTGAAGAATTCGAAACGATAAAAATCCCAGTTAGTCTGTAATTTTCTAATTCTGCTATTAATATAGTTACCTGAAGGAACTAATTGTTGAATAAAATCACCTTGCGCGTCAAAATAGAACTCTCCAGTATCTGGATTACGTCTGTAATTCCCTTGTCCATTACCTACCCAGACATAGTTGATTTCAGTCGTTTGCATCTCGCCTTGCTGATCTAGATAATCATAATTGAAACTCAGACCACGGATTAATGAAAACTGCCCTGAGGCATTACCAAAAAAATTAGCATTTTCTTCAATGTTATTTATTTTATTTATCTGATAACCAAATATTGTTGTTAGATTAAAATCAGCTTCGCAAAAATTACCTTCAAGTTTGTATACGCTATTTAGTTTGTTATTTTGACTCTTGAATTCCTTAAAATCCGAAATGATCTTAACATCAAATAAATCTTCGTATTGAAGCTTTAGTGCCGGAGTAATATGACGCTCGATAGTATCTTTTACTTTTCCCCAGAATAGCTCCAGCCTTGGATACAAGATTTTATACTTTGGGGTCAGATTCAGGTAATACCGTTTTCCCAAGTTTGGATATATTTCAGTATTACCATCTGCTAAAATATAATCCGAAGCAGTCATTATTTTACTACCGAATGATAATTTTTGTCTTGACTGATTATTGAAACTCTTTAGCCAACCCACTCCTGCATCAAGGACAAGCAAATTGAACGGTTTAACCTGTAGATTTATCTCATCTGAATTTTTCAATGATTCCTGTATTATCCCTGCCCAGTTGTAATCAAAATCGATACTATTATAAGTTCCAGGAAAATAGAATTTCGGATTAGCTTCTGTTCTTTGGTAACTCATTTTAAATCTTTCCTTATTAAAAGTGCTATTTAAATGATAACCTAGTCCATTTTTTTCTAGATTTGAATTAGAAAACAGATTTAATTTTCTTTGGCTGAGAAATCCCTGCAGATTAATATTTATACCGACCGCCGATTGAAACACAGCATTTGCATTATAAAATCTATTTTGTTCTGGTAGCTGAATGTGAATTTGCGGTACGTATTTACCTTGATTCTCTCCCCTATATACAAATCCACCAATCACATTGTCATAATCATAATTTCCTAGGCTGGTTCCGACATAAGTAAATCTAACATTGTAATCACCTGAATCTAATCCCGCATACATATAATGACTATCCACTTTTGTATAATCGCCATTACCCATCCCGACATATTTAACGCCAGATAGCCATGCTTGATTCGAATCTGCGAATACTGTTGCCAAATAATTGATATCCCCACCATCCAGATCGTAAGATAAGTTTTGGGTTTTATCATCTGCTTCGGAAAAAAATCCGCCGTCTAAAATTAAACCAGCTGTCATTTGCCATTTGCTATTTGCTAAAATAAGGTACCGGTTATATTCTTCAGTCGAATATTCAAAATCTATTTCAATTCTAGAAAACGAATTAATAATCTGTCGATTGGTAAATGTTACTGAACCCGTGCTATAGTCGATCGTATAATCTTCGGTTTGTCCTCTTATCATCCGCTTGCCCGACAAATAGACATTTTCTGAGCCAGCAACGATTGGAGCACTCTTCACATCTTTCGTCAAATAATATGGACCTTGCTTATTATCCAGGCCATAAAAGATTAGTTTCTTATATTTTCCTTTCGATTTCGCATAACCAAGGTTAGTGGTAGTATTGCCTAACCGTCCATTCAATAAAACGCCAATAATTTTCTTATTGATTGACCCAAGACCATCGAAAGATTGTATTAAATCATTATCACCATACGAACCAACAAACTTATCCGTTTGGAGCTTGATAAAAATCTTATCGAATTCAGAAAGTTCTTTGGTCGTTCCTTCTGGTGGAATCGGATTACCGACATCAGATAAAACTGCTGATAAGTTGACACCTTGCAAATTACCTTTCAGGTTAATTCTGGTTGCCTGCTCTAATCCTAAACCCTGCTTACTGCCCAAATCGACTGATATCGTTTTCGAACCGGAAAAATCAAGGTCAGAAGCCTGTTCCTCTTCGGTTTCCGGTTTTAGGTTTTTTTCTTTAATCACGGCGTAAGTTGAATCAGCGATAGTTTCAGTTTTCACGACATTATTGAAATATTTTGTTTTAGTTTGGCTAAATGGTAATTTACGATACCGTACTAATACTTGTACCGATTCTCCGAGAGCTTCTTTAAATACTATCAATCCTTGGTTATAATCGATAGAATAATTAGCACGGTCGATTAATGAATCGTTAATAAAAACTGAATCAGTACCAACAAATATTAGATTATCAATGATTTTATACGGACCGCGCGAACCAGACGCATAAAATACGGTCTCGCTATTTAGACTGTTAGTAGCAACTAAAAAAGCCGCAAGGATAATATTCATATAAAATTTATTATTACAATTGCGATTTATAAATATAAATCATTCTATTCGCATCAAGGAAAAATAAATTATCATTGGTGAGTAAAAAATCTGATATTGTGTAATTTGATGTGTAAACAATTCGATTACTATCTATCTCAATAATATTTTTTAACTTATTTTGTAAAAGAAATATCCCGTTTTGGGATATTTTCAATTTATAGCAAAATTGATTAGGTATTGAAATAATTGAATCGATATTACCAATTCGAGAGTAGCGTTCAATTCGTTTTTGTGCTCGGTTAATTACCCACAGATGTTGACTTCGCTCGTCATAATAAATTCCAGCAGGAAAGAACAGGTCTTTATGCGGTTTATCAAACTGTTCGATTGTACCAATGTTATTAATAATAATAATTTGGTTGTTCAAATTGTCGCTCAAAAAAACTTCTCCAAGTCGATTTACAGATAAATCGAAGATTTTAATACGGTTTTCATCAACCAAGAGAGATAGTTGTTGATTGATTGGGTCAAACCGATACAGGCTATTTTCTGTATAAAGATATATATACACATTATCCGAGGCAATTCCTTTAAGAAAATTTATTTTTTGCGGTATCGAAATTGTTTCCGAGATAACTCGTTTTGCTATATCAACTCGAAATATTTTTTCAAAGCTGGCATCAAGAACCAAAAGGTTATTATCTTTTTCACGACAGAAATTAACTATTGGATTTTGGAACATGATTGAATCAACTGGATTTTGAATGCCTGTCTCTGAATTTTGAGATATGCCATGTGTCATTTGAGATGTAGTTGTGCTTACACACCCAGCCATCATTATTAAGAATATAACAATCCACCGCACTAAAATATTCTCACTACATATATCAAATTGTCAATAGTTTTCGCTGAATGATTTACGACGAATAAAAACGCAATCATATAAACATTTAAATTTTCAACGAACCTTTACTATAAATCTATATCTCAGTTCTAATATATGATTTCAGATTTCAAATGCGGTGTAATCCAACCTTCTTTGCATGTTCTATTACTTCATGTACTTCTTGAGAGGTTGTTCTTCCTGACAGTTCTAAATATCTATTCGCATTATAGCAGGAATGATATTGGTCCATGATATTTACATAAGTATTTTTAGAAATTTCATCGGCAATAAATTTTAAAACCTCGAACGAGTGCGCAATCTGATTTGGTAAAACTAAATGTCTTACTAAAAGACCACGTTCAGCTATACCTTTTTCGTTAAGAACTAAATCACCGACTTGCCGATGCATTTCTTTTAACGCTAATTTATTTATCTCCCAATAATTCGGTGCATTTGAATACTTCTCCCCCATTTCATTTGAGCCGTATTTGGCATCCGGCATATAAATATCAATAATGCCATCAACTAATTTCAATGTATCAACTGAATCGTAACCACCGCTATTATAAACGATTGGTGAACTGAGACCTTTATCTTTTGCAATATCTAATGCTTGTAAAAATTGTGGCACGATATGTGTCGGACTAACAAGATTGATATTATGACAACCCCTCTTCTGAAGTTTAAGCATTGTCTGAGCAAGGTCTTCCATTGAAGTTTTAATCCCCTGACCTAACTGACTGATGTCGTAATTCTGGCAAAACAAACAGTTGAGATTACAATAACCGAAAAATATTGTACCTGAACCGTATTGACCCACTAATTCCGACTCTTCACCGAAATGCGGACCATACGAAGATACAATCGCATCTTTCCCGGTATTACAATGACCGAGTTCGCCTATTAACCGATTTTTTCCACAGTTTCTTGGACAGATTGTACAATGTTCTAAGAGCGCAGTTGCTTTATCGCTAAGTGATTTGATATCGGTATTTTTAAAAGCAGGAACAAATTTCTTATTCATTTCAAAATCAAATACAGATGAATCACAGATGATTTTTATCCGTGCATATCTGTTGTAAATTCGTCAGAAAAGAAATCTTTTATTGCCTCAATCGAAAATGTCATTGGTAAATTTTTTGGAAGTGATAAAATAAACGATTTCCCATAATCTTTTGTCACGATTCTTTTATCCAACACGCATACCACTCCTTGGTCTTTTTTATTGCGAATTAAACGACCAAATCCCTGTCTGAATCTTAAAACCGCATTAGGCAACTGAAAGGCTGAAAATGGTTCAATATGTTTTTCTCTTAGCTTTTCGCAAATACCTTCTAATCGCGGATCATCTGGCACGTCGAACGGTAAACGGACGATTATTAAGCAACTTAGTGCCTCGCCCGGCACATCAATTCCTTGCCAGAATGATTGCGTGGCAAACAGCACAGACGAAATATTATCTTTAAACTTTTCTAACAATTCAAAAACCGATTCCTGTCCTTGGATGAAAATTGGGTAACGAGTCTTATCAACCAGGTCATAAGTCTTTTGTAACGAATCAAAACTTGTAAATAGCACTAAGGCTCGTCCCTTGGTCATCTCTAATATCTTATCAATTTCCGATGCGACATTTGGATAAAATTTTTCTTCCTCGTTAGGCAAAGGAAGATTAGTCGGAATAACTAACATCGCTTGCTCTTTATAATCGAATGGTGAACTTAAAAGAAGTGTCTCAGCATTATTTAAACCTAATCGATTCTTGATAAAACTGAAATCCTTACCCACGGTTAATGTAGCAGATGTCAATATCATTGATGGAATTTTTTCGGCAACCTTTTTCTTAAATAACTCTGAGATGTCAATTAGAGAGCTGTTAAGATACACTAATGGGGTCTTTTTTCTACTTGGATTATTCGTTTCAATCCAGTACACCGAATTTTTATCATCGACTTCCAAAAAATGATTGAGACTATTGCGATATGCCTCTAACCTTTTTAGACGACTCTTCAGCTCCAATTCAATGTCTTCATCAAGGCTCTCCGGTTTAATTTCTAATAATGCATTGAGTAAGGTTACGAAAATTTTGTCTAATCGATTCTCGACATTAAGTGGTCGTTTAATTCTTAGTTTTGTTTCATATTTAGGAATCAGTGCTTGAAGCTGGCTAAATATTTCATCTCCTGCGGAACGTGCTTCATCAATTATTTTGTTAATATCGCGTTTCTGATAATCGGAAATTTCAAGATGGGTAATGATACCACTTCTGCCGGATGGATTATAAATCGCATTTAACATTCGGTGTAATCCAAAATTACTTACTTCAATGCCAAAATATCGTGCGGCAACTTCTTCTAATCGATGCGCTTCATCAAATATCACCGCATCGAATTTGGGAAGGATTAAATAGTTTGTTTCAACATTGGCAAAAAATAGAAAATGATTAGTGATTAATAGGTCTGCTTTAAGCCATTGATTTCTCGCTCGGACATAATAGCATTCATTATAAAACTGACACTTCTGAAATTTACAGATATCCCCGTCTCGGCAGATTTTCTCTTGCGCCCTGCCTAATACTAACTTGTATTCTGGAATAACACCTGAGCCGCCATCCTCGAGCCATCTTTGGAACGCATCCAGTTCAGAAAATTCGTGTGCGGTATCAAATAACCCATAACTAAAAGTAGTCGCCAGTCTTCTTTTGCAGACATAGTTTTCCTGACCAAAAATCACGGCACAATTAAATTCTCGCGGTTGTCCATCCTGGGTAGAACTAAGAATCTCTTTGAGGATTGGAATATCTTTATTAATAATCTGATTCTGTAGGATTTTAGTATAAGTAGATATCACCATTTTTTTACCAGTTTCTTTTACCCAGAGCGCGGCTGGTAAGAGATATGATAAGGTTTTACCTACACCGGTTCCTGCTTCAACTAAAATATGTACTTTATTCTTTAACTGCCGATACACTGCTTGCGCCATCTCATTCTGTTCCACTCGGTATTCAAAGTTATCAATCAGTGATTGTAACGGACTATTATTCGAAAAAGTCTGCTCAATTAATTTCTCAATCATTTATTCTTTTCAATATCTTTTCGAGAGTCGAAAAATGGATATTCATCATTAAATACTTTATTAAAATCATAAACATTGTGGAAATCTTCTTTTTTATCTTCGTCGGTCTTGCTTAAAAGACCCTCTTCAATTAAATTAAAAACAATTTCACCAACATCATCGGTCGTCTTAATACCCCAAGATTCAAAAACTGTTTTTGCCATTAAACCAAATTCTTGCTGGGCAAGTGATTTAACACCTTCCAGAAGTTCTAACCCAGTCACATGTTTAGTTTTTTTAGTTTGAAGACGGGCAACTTCTAAGGCGGCTAAAACAAAAGCATACGCTTGAAATTTATAACGACTGTCTTTTTCTAATATATGCTTAACGGATTCAGACAATATCGAGCTTATTTTAACATTTTTCTAACGCTTGTTCCAAATCCGCAATAATGTCTCTTGAATCTTCAATACCTACCGACATACGGACTAAACCTTCAGAAATTCCAGCCTTTTTCAGTGCTTCTTTTGTATAGGCAGAATGGGTCATTGATGCTGGATGTTCAATCAGAGTTGCGGTATCGCCAAGACTCACGGCACAGACGCAGAGACTGATATTATTCATAAGCTTTCGACCCGCTTCTCGTCCATCTTTAAGTTCCATTGCAATCATCGAGCTAAAATTGCTCATCTGTTTTTTGGCAATTGAATATTGCGGATGCGAAACTAATCCAGGATATTTAATCCACGCGACTTTCGGATGGTTTTCAAGATACTTAGCAATTTCCAGACCGTTGCGATTATGGGCATCCATTCTCACCGCCATTGTCTTCAGTCCTCTTAATAAAAGCCAGGCATTAAAAGGACTCATTATCGCACCTAAGTCGCGAATCGTATAATCCTTCATGTAAGCAATAAAATCTTTATTACTGATAACAACTCCGCCAACCGTATCACCGTGGCCGCTGATAAACTTAGTCGTACTATTGGCAATAATATCAGCACCGAGTTTCAAGGGTTTCTGATTATAGAAAGTAGCAAAGGTATTATCAACTGCTAGTAATGCTTTGTTTTGATGAGCAATTTTCGCTGTTTCTTTTATGTCTAACACATCAATTGTTGGGTTAACTGGTGTTTCAATTAATACTAATTTTGTTTTCTTAGAAATGTTTTTATTTAAGTCCGCTAAAAAATTACCGGCTTTTGCCCATTTCACTTTTACGCCCCATCTTGGTAATACATCAACGAGAAATGAATAAGAACATCCGTAAATTGGATAGACTGCAACAAGCTCATCACCTTTACTACAGACCGAAAGTACTGTCCCAGAAATTGCTGCCATGCCAGATGCAAATGCACAGGCAGCATCACCGCCTTCAAGATAAGCCATCTTCTCTTCGAATTTTTCGATTGTGGGATTGCCTAACCGGGTATAAAAATACCCTTTTTTCTCTTTGGCAAAAATTGCTGCGCCAGCTTCGGCGCTTTCAAAAGTAAAAATTGCGCTTTGATAAATTGGTACGGATAGCGACCGTGTATATGGATCACCTAAGATATCTTCTCCGTGAACAACTTGGGTTGCGATATGTTTTCGCATTTTTGGCTTTTTCTTTTTCATTAATATCTCCTTTTTAACCACGGATTAACACTGATACACAAAGACTGAATATTAAATATAGAGAGTGTTTACCGGTGTTCACCTGTGGTTTCATATTATTCTGACAATTCTATTAATACCCCATTAGTACTCTTGGGCGAAATAAATGCGACCTTTTGCCCAATCGCACCTATTCTTGGTCGCTCATCAATCAGAGTCACACCTTGGGACTTCAATAAATCTAATTTCTCTTCAATTTTATGAACATTAAAACATAAATGATGAATACCCGGTCCGCGTTTTCCCAAGAATTTTGCGATGGTCGAGTCTGGACTGGTCGGCTCGACCAATTCAATTTTATATGTTTCTAACTTAAAGATTGCAACTTTTAGATTCATCTCTTTTAGCTCGACAATTTCTGGTTCGCCTAATCCTAATAAATCTTTATAAATTTTAACTGATTCTTGTAATGATTTCACTGCGATACCAATATGATTAAGACTTTTTAACATCATGCTCTCCAAATGTATTTCTTAAAATATTACATATTTCTTCAAGCGTTGCTTGATATCTGCAACATTCAATTATTTTAGGCATAAGGTTATCATCCGTATTTGCTACATTATTTGCTACATTCGCTAATTTATCCAGACTCTCCTTTAGTTTTTTTTCATTGCGTTTCTTCTTGAATTTATTCAGTTCTTTTTTCCTCTGCATCGCTAACTGTAGTGAAACCTTTAATATCTTCATTGCTGAAGTTTTCTTTCCGGCTTCAGTAAATATATTCACCCCGACAATTTTTCTTTGCTTCTCCTCAATCCCTTTCTGATAACGATATGCTGATTCTTCAATTTTTCTTTGGATAAATCCGGATTCGATGCATTTAACTGCGCCACCTTTGTCATCTATCTCATTTAGTAGTATCAGAACTTGTTCTTCAATTTCACCAGTCAATTTCTCAACATAGTATGAACCACCGATCGGGTCAGCTATTTCAGGTACGGACGATTCATAACCAATTAATTGCTGTGTTCGCAATGCAATCGTTACTGCTTTTTCGCTTGGAAGTGCTAATGCTTCATCAAATGAGTTTGTGTGTAAGCTTTGCGTCCCACCTAAAACAGCGGATAGTGCCTGTAATGCAACACGGATAACATTATTTTCCGGCTCTTGAGCAGTTAAAGTCGAACCGCAGGTTTGAGTATGAAATCGAAGCATCCATGATTTTGGGTCTTGGGCTTTAAACCTTTCACGCATAATTCTCGCCCAGATTCTCCGACCGGCTCGGAATTTAGCAACCTCTTCAAATAGATTATTATGCGCACCGAAAAAGAAGGAGAGCCGGGGTCCAAAATTATCTATTTTCAATCCACGCCTTAACGCTTCTTCAATATAAGCGATACCATTGGCAATCGTAAATGCCAATTCCTCCACTGCAGTCGCACCAGCTTCTCTGATATGATAGCCTGAAATCGAAACAAAGTACCAGCGCGGGATAAACTTAGAACAATAATCCCACATATCAATTGCCAGTCGCATCGAAGGTTTTACCGGAAAAATATAATTACCACGTGCGATATACTCTTTTAAAATATCATTCTGAACCGTCCCGGATAGATTTTCTTGAGAAATATTATTATTCTGTGCAACAACCAGATACATTGATAAAATCATTGGTGCGGTTGCGTTGATTGTCATTGATGTCGAAACTTTATCTAAAGGAATCTTATCGAATAATTGCGCCATATCATCAACCGTGCTAATTGCAACACCAACCTTACCGACTTCACCTAATGCCCTTGAACTGCCCGAATCATAACCAAGTTGGGTTGGTAAATCAAATGCAACGGAAAGTCCGGTTTGACCTTGCTTTAGTAGGTAGCGGAATCGTTCATTAGTTTTTTTCGCATCTCCAAATCCCGCATATTGACGCATTGTCCATAAACGACCTTTATACATATTCGGATAAATTCCGCGCGTGAATGGATATTTGCCTGGGTCAGAAAGATTAGAATTGTAATTGAGGTTCGTTAAATCATCTGGTGTATAGAAATCTTTCATCATTCTATATTTTATACTACATAATTTATACTAAGTGTCAAGACATTCAAAATTTAGATTATTTTTGATTTTCAATGTGTCTTTTTGACAAGATGGACAGGATTTTTTCTCGGTGTCTTCGAATCAAATAGGTAAGATTACCTATTTGCCTTAAGCAAACACGCAATGACACAATAGTAATTCCGCAATGACATCTTAATAATTTTTGCGTGCTTGGGCTATGCCCCACTTTGCTAGCGTGGTAAAAAAACTTTACCAGAGATCTCTTTTATTACAACTTGACATTATATTCTTTTTAGCAATATAATGCACTGATTATGAATGGAAATTCTGGAGGCAAAATGAAAAAGTTACTTGTCATAATGTTTATTTTTATTACCATTGGATTTTCTGAAATACTTAAAATTAGTGTTACGGACGAATCGGCAGAAATCCCTTGTGCGAATCAAATTGAAAATATAAATGCTTCCGAACCTCTAACCGCAACAAGAGATTTGTCGTATTTGCCTGGTTGGCCTAAAAGAACATCAAATAATGCCCAATTTAGTCCGGTTCGAGGAGTCGCTTTGGCTGATTTTGATAATGATGGAAAATTAGAAATCATCCGACCAACGACAACTGGTCAGTTATATGTATGGAAATATGATGGCACATTATATCCTGGTTGGCCTAAGACTTTAAATAATGGTGGTCAGGAAGCACCGGCTGTAGCCGATGTTGACCTTGATGGTGATTATGAAATCTGTGTGTGTACAAGAGGACTTACAAATGGTGGCAAAGTTTATCTTTTTGACGAGAATGGTAACAATAAACCTGGATGGCCCTTTACTGGTCCTCATAATGGTAACTTTGGTGGTAGTCCGTGTCTGGCTGATGTCAATGGAGACGATACTTTAGAAATTATTGTCGCTGAGCGTAACTATCCAATCGGTCATTTGTATGTTTTGCGTTATGACGGAACACCATTCTCTTCTGCTTGGCCCTGCTCACTCAATCACGTACCAACTGCTACTGCTGCGGTTGCGGATATCAACCTTGATGGAATAAAAGAGATTGTTTATTACTCATATAGTTCTATTTATGTGTTTCAGCCGGATGGCAGAATTCTTGCTGGCTGGCCTCAAATAAATCCCAATGGTCGCAGTTTTTCGTATCAATCCGCTGCTTTGGCAGACGTTAATCATGATGATACCTTGGAAATTGTCTCGGCAATGCATCAGAATGGTGGTGGAGTTTATGTTTGGCGTTATAATGGAACATTATTATCTGGTTGGCCTTATAATTTATCACGCTGGACCTATTGTCCGCCAACCGTTGCTGATTTATATCGCAATAATGACCTTAAAGTCATTTGTGGCGTCTCTGGTGTTGTAACTGGCTCCTGTGATGCGCTGTACGGATTTGACGACAATGGTTCAGTTCTTACTGGATTTCCTTTCATCTCACAAGGCGGTGAGGCTGCCGAAGGAAATATTACAGTTGCTGATATTGACGGTAATGGTGATATGGAAATTATTTTTAGTAGTAATAAAATGACCAGTGCGGATACACTCGGATATTTATATGCATGCCATCATGATGGTTCATTGGTATCAGGCTGGCCTTTTCGAACCCATGGTTTTACCTATATGAATGGTGCAACTGTTGCCGATGTTGATGGTAATGATTCAATGGATATAGTTGCAGTTTCTGCCGAAGGTTCTATAATGGAAGTATCAATTTGGGAAGCAGGTGTTCCGTTTAATCGTAACAGTTGGGAATGGCCTACCTATCATTTTGATATGGCTCGGACCGGGCTTTATCGGTCTTCGATTTCTGCTATTAATGAAACTGAAGCAACTACAATACCTGCGAATCTAAGAATTTCTCCGAACCCTTTGCGCTCTGGTTCTGATGTAAACTTAACCGTAGTAAATGCAGGAAATATTAGGCTTGACCTTTATGATATAACAGGTAAACTTATTACAAATATGTTTAACGGTTATCTGATTGCCGGCAACCATAAATTTAACCTGCCATTAAGTCTTACTAATGGTATTTATTTTATACACCAAACTAAAAATGGTGTGTCGTTTAATCATAAATTAATAATACAAAAATAAAGATGGAGGAAAAAATGAAATATATAACAGCAATTATCTTAGGAATCATTGCGATTGCATCACTCGCTTCCGCTGGTATTATAATGACCACCCAATTACAGGATTTAAAAAACGCAAAAGCACAACCGATGAATCAAAGCACTTATCTGGAAAAAGATTTGATCCGCATGGATATGAAAGCTGACAAAAGCGATATGTCAATGATATTCCGCGGTGACAAAGAACTCTTCTGGATGGTTGACCATAAAAAGAAATCCTACACTGAAATGACTAAAGAAGATTTGGAAAAAATCCAAAAGATGGCTGAAGATGCAATGAATAAGATGCAAGAAGCAATGAAAAATCTTCCTCAAGGAATGCAAAACAAGATGCAGGGTATCATGCCCGGGACTGAAAAGAAATCAGAAATCATATATAAAAAGGTTGCGAGCGGTGAAAAAGTTAACCAATGGGTCACCGATAAATACGAAGGGACGCGCGATGGCAAAAAAGAAATGGATGCCTGGACGACCGACTGGAAAAAGCTTGGGCTTAAACCAGAAGACCTAACCGGTTTTGAACAAATGGGCAATTTCTTTAGTTCGATGATGAAAAATATGTCCTGGTATTATAAAGTCGGCAACGATGAAAAAGCGACCGGGATGTATTTCGGTTTTCCTGTTAAAACAGTCAGTTATGATAAAGAAAAACCAGCCAGTCAATACGAAATAAAAGAAATTAAGCAGGAAGAATTAAATCCGACAGTTTTTGAAGCGCCCCAAGGTTACAAGAAAGAAAAATTTGAGATGAATAAAGAATAATTTCAACAAATCCGAGCGTTGTAAACTAACTATGTAATATATAATATTAGTTTGTTCTTTGAAAATTTTCAGTTGGAGGCACAATGAAATATTTATGTCTTATATTAGTATTTTTAACCGTATGCTTTGCTCAAGAAAAGCAAGCAACTTTTGACCTACCTGAACAACCCGTTTATTGCATTGGTGAGGAACTAGCAACCCAAGAGCAATCGTCAATACAAAGAATGGCGGACGAAGGTACAATGATGATGACTTCTATTTCTGATTGGAGTCTTGCTGATTCAATAAGAATTAGCGGTATAATGGGACATGGTAATCGATTAATCTTTTCGTTTAATCCTTCAGCTGATACAATTGAATCCAATATCACTTTAGATAGTTTGTCAACTATATGCCAGCAGGCAGTGAATTATGCTCCAACTTGGATTCAAGAAGAACTAATTAACACCTTTTGGCATCTCGGCGATTCCGCGCAATTCTATGCTCAGCTTCTCCTTAATGCACCAGCAAACTATGCCGATGAAATCGCTTTTTGTATCGCCAAAATTGGCCCGGAAGTTCTGCGTAATTGGTGTTTTAATCCTCAGCTCTTATTAAGGAATGTACAATATCTTTATCAAATTGATGATTCGATACAATATGCTAATATTATTGATTACGGCTCTCCCCCGGGTAATTATTATTCAACAATAAACTACTGTGTGTTAGACCGTTTTGATACCTTATGGGTCGAATTACCAAAAGAAATCTATTACTACTATATTGTCCATCCGACCACCAGTGATGAAATACCCAGACTCGATAATTATGTTTATAACAAACATTGGCGCGAGTATTTTTTCTTCGAAGCCGATTCAGGATTTCCGATTCTAAAAGATTATATTAAGAACGCTAAAATTGTCTGGCGGAGAATGAAACAGAATTTTCCTCAAGGCAGACCATTCACCGCGAATGATTGCGCTTTAGATATTATCGGTAATTGGGTAACACGGACCAACATAACAGGAGCAACTGGCAATCGTCCGATTCATCCCAATGTCATTGCACATGAGCATAACGGTAATTGCGGAGAGATTCAGGACCTTTGGACTGCGGCATGTCGAACTTGCCTTATTCCGGTGGTTAATTGTTCTGACCCGTGCGAAGACCATGTTTGGAATATGTTCTACGACCAGGCATGGTATCCGTTAGCAAGTGACCCGACAACTCGTATTGCGGATAGCGGAGTCGCATATGAAGAAAAATATGGCGGCACCAAACAAGTTTCTGCAATCTGGAACTGGCGGTCCGATGGATACTGGTGGACCGTGACCGGAACTTATTCTGATGCATGTTCGCTCTGTGTGTATGTCTATGACCAGTTAGGTAGACCAATGGATGGTGCTCGGGTAATACTTTCATCCGAAGGTTGGTATGGTGGTTATTCTACTACAGCTATTGGATTCACCGATCGATTTGGCAGAGCGTTATTTGAACTTGGTGATTCTCGTAATTTTTACGCCAGCATAAGAACTCCTTATGGTAACTATCCGGCTGACCCAAATGCGATGATCCGGATTATTAACATCAGTCAAACTAATGCTAAATATTACAAATCATTTTATATTGGCAGTCCGATACCAGCACCCCGATCCAGACAAGAAATTTTCACTGGCGATTCGAGTATCGTCCATCGAATACAGGTGAGCTTAAATATGCCGTCCCGATTAGAATATGGTTATAGTATAGCAAGAGGAGCTGGTTCCGGTGACCCGGAAGATTCGGTTCGTTTCAACCGTTTTTATAACGACAAGCAAGATACTGGAATCGTAGATTTATATATAACTAATACGGTCGGTTACAATAATTACGTTAACCAAAATCGATTTGGCGCGTTATTCTTAGGTAATGATATAAGACCAATGTCTTTAGATTTCAATTGCCCTGATTCAGCAAAATACTATGCGATAGTTTCAAATGAGGATCGTATCTATGCTGCAAATAAATTTGATTTAAGCCTGAAGTTGTATGTTCCGACTTTTGCTGGAATTACACAAACTAATCAGATTCTGCAAAATCAAAATTGGTGCGCCGCATCTTTAAATCGAGGAAAAATTATCATCCGATTGAATCAATCAAAGGTACTCTCTCCACCTGAATTTCAACTTTACAATGTTTTTGGTTCCAAAGTTACAAGAGGATTTTATTTACAGACCGCTAATGATAATATACTAACTTACAATGTGGAAGCTCTTGCTCACGGCATCTATTTTTTAAAATCCGCGAATGACAATTTAACACTTACTAAAAAAGTAATACTGACCAGATAGGAGGGAAGGATGGATTCCATTAATAAAAAATTAATTATTGTTGTATTATCATTACTCATCTTTTCCTCAGCTTATGCCGTATTTCAAACCGGATGGCACGACGCAGGACTTTTATATCTCAACACATCAAATTACGGAATGTTTGGTTACCAGAACGCTGGTATCTGGCCAAGAGGTACTAATGAACAATACATCTTTGGTGCGGGTATCTGGATATGCGCATTAAAACCTGGAACCGGCACAACTGGGCTTACCTCTAATATCGATTCTCTTACTACATCCATTGATGTAACGAGTACATTTGGTTTTGATACAATTCGTGGAATAATTAAAATTGATAACGAATATATCTTTTATCGTCGAACTACCCCGACCAGTTTTGATTCTTGTGTCCGGGGATTTGCTAAAACAAGAAGCACGAACCACACATCTGCTACTCAAGTACAACAAAGCGTGGCATTTCAGAGTTGTGGTTATGACCCTTCATTAGCAACTTCAGAATTTGCGCCAGGTGATTTACCTAATGAACCAGGTTATACTGACACCCTTGACCGAATCTATTTCTCAGACAATCCGCGCGACACCGCAATCTGGCCCCGACGAAATTCGCAAGGTCAAAAAATTATTATCTCTAATAAAGATAGTTATTCAATCTTCAACGATTTAGATAGTAGTCGCCATGCTGGATTAGGAGAGCCCTTAGGCATTAAAATAGTTCAGATCGGTTACTCCTGGTATTACCATTATTATGAAGATTTTGTTTTCTTTACTTATAATATAATTAACACATCAAATACCGATACAATAACTCATATCTTTGCCGGTTGTTGTTGTGATGCCGATATTGGTGATGCTACTGATGATTTAGTTGCTCAGGATGCATCGCGAAATTTAGGGTATGCCTGGGATTCTAATTTTAATGAACCGGGCTGGATTCATACGCCAGGATATATCGGATTTGATTTCTTAGAAAGCCCGCAAGGTCCTGCTGGACAACTCGGTCTTACTGCATTTAAGATTCTGCGTAATCCGGGAAGTCCTGGTCCGGGTGTGCCTGACCCGGGTAATGACCTCGAAGCCTATCTCACTGTATCTGGTTATGACCATACGACCGGTATCTACCATCCAGTTGATTCAATATCTACTGCTACTGATGTGCGATTTGTCCAATGCACCGGACCATTCAAGTTAGCCCCCCAGGAAACTGCCCGAGTTGTGATTGCGGTCATCTATGGTGGTGACTCAACCGATCTCAGGCAAAATGATGATTTAGCCCAAAACCTTTATGATGCAGGTTTTGTCACCCATCGGGCAACTGTTCTTTCACCCAATGGTGGCGAAACAATTTCGGGAACTTATAACTGCACCTGGCAAGATTCGTCTGCAACAGGTGACCCTTTGTATGCTGATTTAGCGTGCAGTCGAGACCGAGGTCAAACCTGGATACCGATTATAAATCACATCGGACCGGATGTTCACTCTTACAACTGGAATACAACAACCGTACCGGATGGCACACGCTATAAATTTAGAGTAACAGTTTATGGCGGCCCGGCAGTGGGCGAAGATGTCTCCGATAATTATTTTACAATCAATAATCCTGGCAATGGTGCTCCTGATTTACTGTTACTACCAATTAGAAGAAGTGTGAGAGATACTGTTTCAATCCTCTGGGAAGCTTTAGATCCTGATGGCGACTCGATAGCGATTGATATTTACTTACGACGGTTGGGTGACACCTGGTTTTCATTAGCAACTGGATTACAGAATACTGGTCGATATCTTTGGAATACTCACTTAACCCACAACGGTGATTATTTTGTTAAGGTTAAAGCATCCGACCAGGACACCTTTTCGATTGATTCAACTCAATACACTGTAACCGTCGCTAACGACCATAATCAAGCGGCAATTGTTAATCATATTTCTGGCGGTTGTAATTCATTGTCAATCTCTGCCCTTTCTTATAATCCTCCGGCATTTACCGGTCATACCTATGAAGTTCGGTTCCACCCCATCATAAAACACCCGACTGAAACAGAACCAATTTATCGTTATACTTTAAAAGACCTCACTACCAATACAATATTATTAGATAGTCAAGCGATAACCGCGAGAACCGATAGTCAACTTTATGTTTCATACTCGCCAGTTATTCATGGCTTTGCACTTCAGTTCAACACCCAAATCGACCATAATACTTTCAGGTGGACTGATTTTTATATCTTTGTTAACCGTTCTGGTTTTGCTGATACATTTGAGATATATGGTGCAGATTCAAGTGGAGTTGCTCCCACTCTGAATGGTCTTTATTGGCCATTTCGTGGTTCTGATTATCGTATCCGATGGAAACGGGATTCGATTTCCCCTGACTCTTTAACACTCGAAGTTATGGATATCACGAACAACGTATTAATTCCGTATAACCGACTGCGTGAACACAACTGGCATTTTGGATTATTACCAAGAACCGGAAAATATTTTAATCCGGTTTTTCATCGAGGGATTTACATCTGTGGTGGATATTTTTGGTTTAACCGAACCGGTTCTTATACAACTTTACCTGATACAGGTGATGTATGGATTATCACCGCTTCCGGCCATAAAGTTCCCTGTGACGGCAATGTTTATACATTCACAACTACATCTCAAGGAATTGTTGAAACATTTACATCACCTTTGAATTCATTGAAAATTTCGCCTAATCCATTTGCAAATAATGCTCTTATCTCTTACACATTGACTCAGAAAGGTAATGTACAAATTGAACTTTATAATAGTCTGGGACAAAAGAAACTTACACTTGTTAATGAAATAAAATTGCCGGGTTCTTATCATTTACGATGGAGTGGGTACAATGAAAATGGTAAGAAATTATCATCCGGAATTTATTTCCTGAAGATTAGGAGCAATAATTCTGAAATTATCCGAAAACTTGTATTAATGCAGTAGATTTAGTTTTAGATTTAAAGTTGTTTTGCTGTTTTTCTGTAGTTGTATTTTAATAAATTTCGTAACTGAATCGCTGTTGCTTTTTTTTAAACATAAAGCCAAAAAGTAAACCAACTACAAAACCTCCGATATGTGCGAAATAAGCAACCCCGGCACCACCCGCTGTGCTGCCGACACCTAAAAATAGCTGAAGAAAAATCCAGATTCCAAGAAATACATACGCAGGTAACATTATAAATCTGATGAAGAATATTATCGGCACGACCGCTAATACCCTTGCTCGCGGATAAAGAATCAGATAAGCACCGAGCACACCCGATATCGCACCGGATGCACCAATGGTTGGAATTGCCGAGTTCTGCGAAACCAAAATATGTGCAACGCTCCCACCAATTCCTGCCAGAAAATACATAACAATAAACCAGAATTTTCCCAAAGCATCTTCAACATTATCACCGAAGATCCACAGAAAAAGCATGTTACCGAGAATATGCCAGAAGTCTCCGTGAATAAACATTGAAGTTATCAAAGTAAAAAAACTATTTCCCGAAACAATATGTTCTGGTGTTACACCATACGAAATAACAAAACTTTGAAGCCCCCTGCCCAAAGACATCTCATATAAAAAAACGATAACATTAATCGCAACAATTGTATAAGTTACTACCGGTTTTTTACTTGATGGAATATCGTCGCGTAAAGGCAACATAAAATAAAATTACTAAATCCTACTTACTAATTTCTAATAAATTACTAAATGATTGTTTTATTAATTTGAAATTGGACATTTCATTTTTCATTAGAAATTAGTTATTTGGAAGTTTCTGCAGTAATGCTATTGAATAAGAAACTATCCCCTGTTTCTTACCCGCAAATCCCATCCCTTCGGTTGTTTTTGCTTTGAGACCGATTTGAGATTTGTTGATTGTAAGAGTTTTAGCAAGTTTTTCTTTCATCTTAGGAAAATACGGATTTAGTTTTGGTTCCTGACATACAACTACTGAATCAATATTTACAATTTTATATCCTTTTTTAGAAGTAATCTGCAATATTTTAGATAGAATTTTTAAAGAAGAAATTCCTTTTAATTTCAGGTCGGTATCAGGAAAATAATGGCCAATATCATTTAATCCAGCTGCACCTAATAACGCATCACCAATTGCATGACTTAAAACATCTGCATCTGAATGACCAAGAAGTCCTTTTGAATACTTAACCTCTACACCACCAAGAATTAATTTACGATTTTTAACCAATTTATGTGCATCAAACCCAAATCCGAGTCGCAGTTTTGTTTTCACCGACCAATTGTATATAAAAAAGTCCTTTTGGTCAATCAAAAAAACACTTGACATATACATAAAAATATGTTATAATTCTTACAGTATAAAGAGTTATAAGTAGTGGGTCAATTTGATGTAAAAAATATTATAACTTGTGTAGAAAACTTCCTTAGGATTTCAAAGCAAAACAATATTTGGTAGACGATAGTTAAGAGACGCTTTACGAATAAAATTATGAAAAATATGTTTGAGGTTATGAGCATGAGACGAACTATGAAAGAAAAAACGGTTTTATTTATAAAAAGACATTCAAATATTGTAAAAGGGGTCAAAAATGAGTAACAATCAATCACACGAGGAACAGGGTTTTGTCTACTGTAAAATTTTTACCGATAACAAAGACAAGATCATTGATGTTGAATTTATCGAAGCTAATCCGGCATTTGAAAAGCACACTGGAATTAATCCAACGAGTATCATTAATAAAAAGGTATCCCAATTATTTCCCGGTCTAGTTAGTTCCACAAACGACTGGATTACTAAGTATGTCGTACCGATCTTGGAAGGGAAGAGATTTAGTTTTGAAGATTACGTCGAATCTTTACGCCGATGGTTTAAAGTCGATGTCAATCCGACCGGTAATAATAGTTTTATTGCTTTATTTGCCGATATCACCAAGCAAAAAGAAGCCGAAGTATTGGTAAAAGGAAGTGTTGAAGAAAGGTATCATAATTTCGTTCGGAATTCAACCGAACCGGTCTTTGTTATCGACCGCAAGGGCAATTATCTCGACGGCAGTGCATCAGCTTTGCAATTTTTGGAATGTACGCGGGTAGAATTGCTAACGAAAAATATTCGTGACACATTTCTATTTGAAAATGGAAAAGAAAATTTATTCGGACAAAGTCTGCAGGAAGATCAGCTCGGAACAATTGATGCAGAATTCCGCGCTAACGGCAATTCCAAATTTATCGAATTAACATTTTCGCCCGCAATCTGGGAAGGTAAACCTGCGATACTCAGTTTAGGAAGAGACGTCACGAAAATTAAGGAAACAAAGCAAACTTCAAACCAGTCCGAGACGATGTTTAAAAAATTGGTGGAGAATTCAAACGAAGTGATAATACTTACCCGTCCGGATGGCACTGTCGAATATCTAAGCCCTTCCTGTAAAGAAATTTTTGGCTACGAGCCAAAAGAATTAGTCAATAACGTACTTGAAATATTCCACCCTGATGATAGTGAAAAAGCTCAGTCCGCACTTGCCTCAGCCTATTTAGGGAAAAGCGGCATGTATCTCGAATACAGGATAATTACAAAAGACCAACAGGTAAGATGGGTAAACCACACCTGGACACCAATCCTTGAAGATGGTGATTTAAAAATGATTGTCAGCAATATTGCCGATATTACTGACCGCAAACAAGCCATAGATAACTTAATGGAAAGTGAGGAAAAATACCGCGGTCTCGTTGAAAAAATCAATGTTGGCATTTATCGCAGTACCACTGACCCCTCTGGTAAAATACTTGAAGCTAACCCTGCTTTTGCACGCTTATTTGGGTATAGCTCCCCTGAAGAACTAAAAAAACTTTCACTTACCGACCTGTATCAAAACCCTGAGGAAAGAAAACTTTTTTTAGCAAACCTGAATACTTATGGTTTTGCAAAAAACGAACACCTCAGACTAAAAAAGAAAGATGGCACTCCAATCATTGCATCAGTTACTGGACGGATTCACCAAAATATAAATGGTAAAATTGAGTGGTTTGACGGCATCGTTGAAGATATCACGGAACGCAAAAAAGTCGAGGAAGCGCTGATAGCAAGCGAAGAGAAACACCGCAGTCTTGTAGAAAATATCAGTCTTGGTATATATCGTTCTGTCCCAGATGGTGGAGGTAAATATGTTGAGGTCAATTCAGCAATGGTTAAAATGATGGGGTATGATACACGAGATGAAATGATTAAAAACGTTCCACCATTGTCCATTTACCAGAATGAGCAAGATCGAAAAAACCTGTTAGAAATGTATCAGAAGAATGACACTGTAAATTCAGTAGAACTTAAACTTAAGAAAAAAGACGGCACGGTAATTACAGCCTCTATAACAGCACGTGCCCATAAAGACATTAATGGTAAAATTGATGGAATTGACGGAATTATTGAGGATATCACCGAACGGAAAAAGGTCGAAAACACTCTAAAGGAAAGTGAAGAAAAATACCGCAGTCTTGTTGATAACGTCAATATGGGAGTTTGGCGTTTTACAACAGACCCAACAGGAAAAGTAATTGAGGCGAACCCCGCGTGCATACGAATATTTGGATATGATTCCATTGAAGAATTTAAGCAAATTACATTAATTAACTTACATGTGTATCCTGAGCGCCGAAAAGCTATATTAGAAAAGGGACAAATCGCAAGATATGTAAAAGCAGAAGAAGTTGAATTTAAAAGAAAAGATGGTTCGATTTTTATAGGTTCGGTTACTGGGATTCCACATTTTGACAAAGAAGGTAAAAACGACTGGATTGATGGAATTATCGAAGATATCACCGAACGGAAACGAATAGAACAAGGGTTACAACAGGAGTCGGCGGTTAACGCAGCTTTAGCTAAACTATCACATGCATTACTCAATCCGACATTCTCGATTCAAGAAATGTCAAACATCACTTTAGACTGTGCGGGGCTATTAACTAAAAGTGAGCATGGATATGTTTCATCCATTGACCCTGACACCAAAACCATGACAGTCCATACTGTTACACAAATGATAAAGGAAAAACAGAACAAGATGAAAGATACTGACCTGCGAATTGAGTTTCCAATCGGACCGGATGGACAATATTCTGCGCTTTGGGGATATACGTTGAACACCAAACAAGGATTCTATACAAACTCTCCTCATACGCATGTCGCATCCAAGGGTGTTCCAGAAGGTCACGTTACGCTTAAAAATTTCCTTTCGGTACCAGCGATGGCTGGAAATGTACCGGTTGGTCAAATCGCCTTAGCCAATTCCAAAAATGATTATACAGATTACGACTTGAATACAATCAAACAACTTGCTGAATTATTTGCGATTGCCCTGCAACGCAAACGAAATGAAACAGCACTACAGTTGAGCGAGGGAAAATACCGTGGTCTTATAGAAAATGTCCGTCTTGGTATATATCGAAGTACGACTGATGACCCCGGGAAATTTATTGAAGCAAATCCTGCTATGTGCAAGATATTTGGTTACGATTGCCGAACCGAGATTATAAAAAATGTTCCTGTATCCGAAGTGTATTTCAATCCCAAAGACCGAGAAATCTTTATATCAAAGATACAGAAAGATGGCTTTGTAAAATCAGAAGAAGTTAAACTTAAGAAAAGAGACGGCATACCATTTATAGCTTCTGTAACCGCACATGCCCATAAAGACAATAGCGGTAAAATTGACTGGATTGACGGAATTATCGAAGATATCACGGAACGGAAAAAAAGAGAACAAGACATCGGTAACTCAGAATCGCGTTTTCGTAGTTTCTTCGAGGATAATCCCAATTACTGTTATATGATTTCTCCTGATGGAATAATTTTGGATGTAAATTCTAGTGCACTTCATGTACTTGGTTATGATAAAAACGAACTCATCGGGAAACCTTTACTGACAACGGTTTATGCTCCAAGTTCCAGAGACTGTGCAAAGCAAATGTTTTTACAATGGAAAAAAACCGGAGAAATAATTTCTGAAGAACTTAAGATAATCACTAAAAATGGTGAAGAACGAGAAGTCATTCTAAATGTAAGTGCCATTAGAAACGAAGTAGGCGAGTTACTACAGTCAATAAGCATTCAAACCGATATCACAGGACGGAAAAAAGCGGAAGATGAACTAAAGGAGTCCGAGGAAAGATTCAGAGCGCTATATGAATTAGCTCCGGATGCTTATTATATACATGACGCAAAAGGTAATATAATTGACGGTAACAAAGCCGCCGAAAAGTTAGTCGGGTATAAAAGAGAAGATTTAATCGGTAAGAACGTGCTGAATATCGGCACGGTGCCTAAAAGTCAGATTCCGAAAGCAATTGCCCTTTTTGCGAAGAATGCACTTGGATTTGGAACCGGGCCCGATGAATTTACCATAATTAGAAAAGATGGAAGTAAAGTCGAAGTTGAGGATATAACGATTCCGATAAAAATTAAAGGCAAAACGCTGTTTCTTGCGGTAGAGCGCGATATTACCAAGCGCAAAGAAACCATGCAAGCACTACGCGAAAGTGAGGAGAAATATCGAAATATAATCGAACGAGCTAATGATGGCGTTGCCGTAATCAGTGACGACGGCATTGTCCAGTATGCGAATCAGCGGATTGTAGAAATGTGGAGAGGCAAAATTGATGAAATTATTGGTATGCCATTTACTAATTTCATTCATCCGGATGAACTACCTAAGGTGATGGAACGTTATAAAAAACGGATTGCCGGCGAAACACCTCCACCAATATACAAAACCGTGATTAAGCGCAAGGATGGCACTACATTTCCCGCTGAGCTGAATGCGAGCGTTATCATACAAGGTGGTAAGTCCACTGACTTTGTATTTATCCGTGACCTTTCTGAACAAAAAAAAGCCGAAGACGAGTACAAGGACTCAGATGAAAGATTTAAAATAATATTTGAAAATACTCCTGATGCCTATTATTTATGCGACTTAAAAGGTAACTTTATCGATGGAAATAAAGCTTCCGAAAATTTACTTGGGTATAAGCGTGAAGAGCTAAAAGGGAAAAACTTATTAGAGTTAGGATTATTACCCACTATTCAGTTTCCTAAAGCACTTACCATTCTTGCTAAAAACGCCTTAGGATTAAATACCGGGCCAGATCTATTTACGATTACAAGAAAAGATGGCAGTGAAATAGAAGTTGAGTTAACAACATTGACGGTACAGCTACAAAATGAAACCGCGGTGCTGGCAATCGGTCGAGCAGCGACTAAAAATAAACGGAATGTTTTAGGCATCCGCAAGAAAGATGAAATATATCACATCACCGCTAAACATACTAAATGAAATAAATATTATCGTTCTTTCATGTCATAACATAATGATGTAGTTTAGAAATTATATATTGATATTTAGTATTTAGGTTTTTGCTCTGGCTCGGGGCATGCTAATGGCAAAATGCCAACTGCATAAAAAACGGTAGCAGGAACAGCCCCGAGCAGGGGCAAAAATTAATGAGTTTTGAACCTGTGTAATTACATATCTATTAATTCTTTCAATCCCTCCACCGTCGCTTCCCTTACTTCTTTTAAAAACTCTCTCTTACATCCTTTTTTAACCCATTTCTCGGTAATCTTATCTAATTCTTTATTTAAACCTGCCAGATTTTGCGATAAGATTTTTTTTAATTTCATCCGCAGAAAACAGCGGCTTTATTCTCATGTAGTACTTTCTTAGCATCTTATAACACTCGCGCGAACACAGTTTGTACGCCAAAAACCTGATTTCACCAACAACCAACTCACATAATTTTCGATGCTGGGCAAACTCGATACCGGCTTTTTGAAACGAATCAACCGATAATGATTTTGCTTTATTTCTGTGTTGTTTGATATCGAGGTCATATTTAAATCTTTCTCGATCAATCTGCTTATATGTTTTAAGAGTAAAACCATTTGAGTATTGCATACCGGTTTTGGCCATTGCTTCCGACATAATCTTATTATGTTCACTATTAAGTTCAAGTTTTGCTACCTCGTCAAAAAAGGTTGAATATCGAACACCACAAGAACGGATATACAGAAGTATTGTTTTCAGGAAAGGATTTTTTATCTTACCATTTTCTATCCGTGATATATAACTTGGACCGTATTTAGCTGATGTTCCGATACGCTTCGCAATTTCGCCTTGAGAAAGTCCTGCTTGCTTTCGAAGACGGATTAATATTTGTCTCATTTCTTTATTAAATTCAAACATAGATTTTTTCATTCTTATCTTTTACCGCAAAGATTTTCTCTGTGCTCTCTTTACCTTTTGGTGTATTTTATCATCTGTTGCTTCTTTTACACGCGTGTAAATAAAAAATCAAGCCCTTTGTTACTCTATCTATATGGCTAAATTGCTGTTTGCTCAATGCTGACTTCAAAGAACGGTATAGTCCTTCTCTGTGCCTATCGTAAAGAGTAAGATTCCGTATAAATTCTTTTGCCGAATACATCGCAAAGCACATATCAAAACACTTAGCACAATATATAGCAAGTTGTCTTTCATAATTTATTGCACAACACATAGCATGAATTCTAACACAAAATGTAGTAGGTAGAATAGCATCATATCGAATAGGTCTTGGAAAAAGAAATTTAGCACCAATTCAGACAGGTCATCGGGCAAACCTTTCGGAAAAGACACTAGAGAAATTCACAGTAAAATCGGTCTAAAACTTCAACACTGGAAGTAAAATTGATATGTAAATATCGGTTTGTTTATAAAGAGTATATTGACTTGACTTTTTGCACTACACAGATTATATTGCATGATAAGTTGCAATAGAAATATCGAATAATAATGAGTCGAAAGGAGTAATTATGAAAATACGTAAACCGGTCAGTTTTGTATTAGGAATAATCTTTTTTGGATTAGGTGTATTTTTATTAGTAAATAAAGATATTGGAGGAATAGTTCCGTTATTTGTCGGTGCTTCACTTTTGTATCTGGGCTGGAAAAGTACCCGCATTGCCACGGTTATTTTCGGTCACACACTTGTTGTTATCGGGTGCGGTTTGATTACCTGGGGATTATATCTTTTACCGTATTCTAAGCCAACTCTGCTTCATATTTTCTTCCGTCCTCTTTTCTGGGGTTTCTTTTCAGTATCCGGCGGTATCTGCGCAATCTATCACGGCTTCTGCCAATGCGTCCGTTGTCCAAAATAAGTTAGCCGGAGAAAAGAAATGAAAAAGAATATCATACCCGTTTATCATATCGATGCATTTACCGATAAAATCTTTAAAGGTAATCCTGCCGCGGTTTGCTTATTAAATAAGAAATATCCGGATAGGATTTTACAGGGCATCGCATCCGAGATGAATCTGTCCGAGACCGCCTTTGTTTTACCTTTAGAGAAAAAACCGATAAAACAATTAGACACTTTTTCTTTACGCTGGTTTACACCAAAAGTCGAAGTGCCACTCTGCGGTCATGCAACGCTATCCGCTGCCGCTATATTATTCTATGATAAAAAGATTATTACGGATAAAATAAATTTCAAAACCCTGAGTGGAAATCTTACCTGCAAAAAATTAAAAGAAAGCATTCTGCTTGACTTTCCTGCTGCTAAGACTGAACCTCTCAAACCTTCATTGCAATTACTGAAAACAATAGGAATCACAAAATACAAGAATATAGTTTATTCTGATGAACGGAAAACTTTACTTGTTCACTTAGACGATGCAAGTTCGGTTAAAGTACTTCTCCCCAATTTCGAACTAATGAAACAAATAAAGGTAAGAAAATATATTTGCGGTGTGATTGTAACATCCAAGGGGAATAAACCATACGACTTCATCTCTCGGTTTTTTGCCCCCTTGCTCGGTGTAAATGAAGACCCGGTTACCGGTTCAGCGCATACAATTTTAGCACCATATTGGTCAAAAATATTAGGCAAACAAGAAATGTCAGCTTATCAAGCATCGGAACGAGGTGGTGCACTTATTGTAAGAACGGCACCCAACAATCGAGTATATTTAATCGGAAAGGCAATAATTGTCGCAAAAGGGGAGCTTTATATATAGGTATTATCTTCTTGACATCTTAGAAATATAAAGTTATTATTGATATACATTTTACGGGGAGTAGCGCAGCCCGGTTAGCGCACCACGCTTGGGACGTGGGGGCCGCTGGTTCAAATCCAGTCTCCCCGATTTAAGGAACGCGCCTGTAGCTCAGTTGGATAGAGCATCGGATTTCTAATCCGAGGGTCGGGGGTTCGAGTCCCTCTAGGCGCGCTAGATTGAACAGGAACACGAATAATACTAATTGACGAATAGCACGAATAAAATGGTTTAAAAAATTCGTGTAATTCGTTATATTCGTGTAATTCGTGTTAAGTTAGTTATCTGGTGAGTGTAGCTCAACTTGGTTAGAGCACCTGACTGTGGCTCAGGATGCTGGGGGTTCAAGTCCCCTCACTCACCCTAAATAAAATTATCTATTTAAATGGTGAGTGTAGTTCAATTTAGTTTAGAAACCGATTCGGCTGGCTCATATGCTGCCCGATTCGGGTCACTCACCCTTGCGCCCGTAGCTCAAATGGATAGAGCGTCGGGCTTCGAACCCGTAGGTTGCGTGTTCGAGTCACGCCGGGCGCGTTTTGCCCCGCTAGCTCAACCTGGCAGAGCAACGGATTCTTAATTCGTGGGCTGAAGGTTCAAGTCCTTCGCGGGGTACTAAGTGTGAAAATCAAGGAAATTTATTTTACTAATAATATTTAGGAGAATAAATGGAAGAACTTAATACAAGTAAAACCGTTATGCAAAGCGGAACAGAAACTACAATGCCTGCTTGGTTAAATCAGGTGATGCAACTGCAAGCAGGTCGAATACATTCTCTCATTGATATCCTTTATGTAATGAATGTTACCTGGTTATATATTTTTTCACTAATTTATCCGCTGTTTGGTATAATCTTTGGCATAATTTTATCAAGTGGCAGTATTTCCGATGCGGGCAAAAAAATAGGACGCATCTGTCTTGTTTTAGGGATAATCAATATTATCCTCTCAATTCTTATTGTCGTTGCATTTATATTTATCGGTGGTATTTTCTCGAAATTTAGTCCATATTACTTGTGAATCTTTCCCTCGAAAATATTATCGATATAGGAAATTGTAAATACAGTAAAACGTTGAAAAAGATTTTAAATTTAAAATAAGGAGAACTGGATGAACCTAATTTTATCATTACTTATATTTTTAAATACACCATTTTATCGAGCACCAGTTAAGGATGTCTCGACAAAAATAAATGGTGATATTGTCTGGGTTTATTTTACCGACAAAGGATTCACAACTGAATCCGAATATCAAAGAATAATTGAGAATTTCACACCCAATTTAAGCAACGAGGCAATAGAGCGAAGATTAAATTACTCGGGTAAAGTTTTTGATTATGACGACCTGCCTGTTTGTCAAAAATATATTGATGAAATAGTAAACCTTGGTGGCGAGTTGCGGACTGTTTCTAATTGGCTTAATGCAGCAAGTTTTCGAATACCGCCACCGCTTCTCGAACGAGTTTATTACATGCCCTTTGTATATAATATCTCGCCCGTTGCAGTTCATACGCAAGAATTTGCTGATGGCCTAGATATTACCCAAACTGATAAAGGCTCTAAAAAACCAGATACTGCATCGCAACGTCGCTTTTATGGTCTCGCCTACGAACAGAACGCAATGCTCGGAATTCCTTCTGTATTTAACCGAGGTTATACTGGTTCAAGAGTAAAGCTCGGTCTCTTAGATACTGGTTTAAAACGGAAACATAATGCTTTAATGCATCTCAAAGTTTTCAAAGAGCATGATTTCCTTGGCGGCGATAACTTCTGGTTTCGATACCTTGCCGATGCCAATGTATCAATTCCTAATTTAAGAAATATCGGACTAACTGGTGAACCGCAATTCTTTAAAACTACCGCAAATCGTTTATTCATATTCTATGCTGCCGATACTTTTATCAACAATCAGCCGTATCGGAGTGTGTTTTATAGCTACAATAATAACCCCGATACTAATTGGTCTCACCCTCGATGTATTCGAACGACTGAAACCTACAACATGTCTATTCCAGTGATCTCGGTTACTGGAGAAGACTCAGTCATCTATATCGCTTGGCAAGATTTGTTGCCGCAAGCACCTAATGCCCCCATCACGAATATGTTTCTAAGATATATCGTTCAGACTACACCAGGTTCGACTACCACTCTACTAGGTCAAGGAAAGAACCCCAATATTTTCAAAAAGGGGACACATATTTACTTGACATATACTAATCCTGATTCAATTTTGTATTTCCGAAAAGGTATAATAGATAATAATATTCCGTTTTTCTCGAATGCTGTCATTGTTAATACTCTCAACGAACCATTAACAAATCTTAATGTTATTGAAGACTCACTCAGAGAAATTGAAATATTCGCATTGGGAAGACATTCACAGACAATTTACCACTTTAACTCAACTGACAGCGGAACAACTTTCCACCCGCTAAATGCAGTAGAAAACGCCGCTTCTGCCATAAAAACATTAATATCTGGAAATACTATATATATTTTATATAAAGATTACTCAAATACACCAAATGTTAAACTCTCTTTTAGCAACTCAACCGATGGTGGCAATACGTGGAGCCAAAAGACATCCGTTACTAATGATTTATTAACTATAGGTGATTTCTCATTAACGGTCAAATCTAAAGATACGATATATGTTAGTTATGAACAACAAGGGAACCTTTACCTTGTCAAATCTAATAATTTCGGGAACACCTGGTTTGAACCAACACCAATTGCTCAAGATTTCGTTTATTCACCCAAAATAAACTTATTAAACGGTCAACCAATTACCGTCTGGTTTCAGCGTGGTGATACTAATACTGACTACGACTCTACGCAAGACTACTTGGAACAACCAAATCACGGAACGCGTATGGCATCCCTCATTGCTGGTTATCAACCGTATGAGATGATCGGGACTGCACCGGGCGTTGATTTACTTATTTGCAAAACGGAATTATTACAAGCTATAAATACTAACAACCGATATGAAACAACAACTGAGGAAGATATTTGGATTCAAGGATTAGAATGGGCAGAACGAGAAGGTGCATCGGTTATTTCAAGTTCCTTAGGTTATCGAAGTTGGTATACTTATAAAGATTTTGACGGCAAAACAATTCCAATATCAATAGCTGCAGGACTCGCGGCAAAACGCGGCGTTGTCGTTGTGAGCGCAATGGGTAATCGTGATACAACACAATTCCCCTGGCCTAACCCTTATATCGTAGCACCTGGCGATGCAATCGGCATTGTTACTGCGGGTGGTGTAACAAAGTCATTAACAGCTTGGCGCGGAACTGGTATTGGACCAACCTATGATGGGCGTATCAAACCAGATTTATCTGCTCTCGCTGATACAGCAATTGTTGTCGCCCCCGATTCAGCAAGTTCTTACGAAGGTAGTATCGGAACTTCCTGTGCAACTGCACTTATCGCTGGTTGTTGTGCTGTATTACTTGAAGCCCATCCAACCTGGAATGCTGATTCCGTGAAAGAAGCACTTTTCAAAACTGCCAGCCTCAGTGTACCGAACTGCACGCTTGGTTGGGGAATTCCGAATATTGATTCAGTATTAAAACTGTACCCCCCAACAAGACCTGAATATGAAAAAGACCAATTAGGTTATCCATACCCGAATCCTTTTTTGAGCCAAAATCAACCTAAGATATATTTCCCGATTCTCCTTATGAAACGACCTGCAACCGCTGAAATAAGAATCTATACATTAAGTGGTGAATTAGTTGACACGTTAACATTAAACACTCAATATCTTCCTGCGCCAGGGCGATATGGAGTAGAAGGAAATAAAGTAGAATTAGAAAATATCGGTGCAGTTTGGAATGGCGAAAATGCATCGGGAAAAAAAGTAAGCTCTGGCATCTACTTTGCCGTCTTGGTAACGAGTTTTGGTCAAGACTTAAAGAAGTTTGCAGTAGTTCGCTAAAATCTTGACAAAATCACAGATTGCTCTATGATATATTACTTCCAGCGTAGCTCAATGGTGGAGCATCCGGCTGTTAACCGGAGGGTTGCAAGTTCGAGTCTTGCCGCTGGAGGTTTTGTTTTTTATAGAAAAATTTATGATAATTGACATTACAATTTTAATACTAATTATTGCTTGCATAATCACAGGAGTAATACGAGGTTTTGTAAAAGAAATCTCGATTTTTGTTGGTCTTATTTTAGGTGTGTATATCGCATCTCAGAGATATCCGTTAATAGAAAAACCGATTCATAACCTAGTAAATTCGCCGTCCGCGAGTAAAATAATAAGCTTTCTAATTATTTTCTTTATCGTTTTCTTTTTAATTGTTCTATTAGGATTACTTCTTAAGAAAGTGATTCAACTCATAATGTTAGGTTGGCTTGATAAGATTTTGGGCGGGGTTTTTGGTATTGTTAAAGGAGTAATTATCACATGGCTGGTACTATTGTTCATTCTGACGTTCTTTCCAAAAAGTCAGAGAGCGATTAGTAACTCGCAATTGGCATTAACGATTCTTCAGCTTGGAACGAAATTCACTAAATTTCCTTTAAGAATACAACAGTCAAAAAAACTCTTGACACAATCAACAAATGTATTTATATTAACATTAGAAGAAAAGCAGTTTAATAATAGTTAACTGCTAAACAAATTACGAGAAAGGAGTATATATGAAAAAAATAGCAATAGCAGTTTGTTTACTGGCATTCCTATTTATCGTTGGATGCCAAGCACCGCAGGATGTAAAGGCGCAAATGGACAAACAATCCGAACAGATTAAAATGTTAGAAACGAAAGTTGCTGAACATGCAGCTAAAATAGAACAATTGAAGATGGATTTTGAGAAACACTTAATCGATTTACATAAGCAAGCGTCAACTGGCAAAACAGGGACTCAGCCAACACAACCAACGCCGCCACCAAAAATTGGAAGATAAAAGGAGGAAAATATGAAAAAACTATACCTGATCACAACATTATTATTAACCGTTGCAGCAGTAACATTATTTACAGGCTGCGAAGAAATAACTGGCGATAAACCTACAAATGTCGTGCTTTCCGCTGCAACCGATACGACTGTTATGATAACTTGGGCTGCCCCAGCCAATGCCCCTGATAAATATATTGTATATTTCAAAGCACTTGGTCAAGCTACATACACTAACTTAGATGAAGTCACAACTACTACCTATACACATGACCCAGCTGGTGCTACAGGTGATTATTATGTCACTGCAAAATTTGGTTCGAATACTTATGATTCTGATGTAAAGACCACAATCCCAATTCATGAGATTTCTGCTGCGGTAGGAGAATTGAATGCTACTGCACTTAGCGGTTATGGTTGGAGCAGAACTGATGGTGCAAAAGCACTATATTCAATGATAGCTACAGCAAGTGCACCAAATACTGATTTTTACATAACGAATTTTGCTTCAGGATTCACAGCTACTCCATATTATATTGCTTCTCCCGATGTAGGTAGAAGTTCAGTTGATAGTACTCTTGTTCCTGCAGCCACTTGGCGAGTTAACGCAATTTCATTGCCAATAACGACTAGTCCAATTACTGTTCTGCCGCAACATTCTTCAACTGCTTATCATAATTATCAAGACATACCAGCTTATCCAACATATGTTGCAGTGAAAACTGCAGATGGTTACTATGCATTAGTGAAAGTAGATGGACCTCCCACAGCGAACGGAGAGGTCCAAATTGAGTCATGGTTCCAACTTGTAGAAGGTTTACGTCTAATTAAACATTAATTTTACAAATTTACTTAGGCTCCGCGTGATAAACTCGGAGCCTTTTTTATTGGTATTTCCTATTGACAATATGATTTTTTTATATAAGCTATGCTGATGTTTTTAAATTCCTTTTTCAAAGGCATAAGCGAAAGATTTTCCAATGATATCGCGATAGATTTAGGTACGTGTTCAACACTTATTTACGTTAAAGGCAAGGGTATTCAGCTCCGCGAACCGTCAATTGTTGCTATTGACGATTCCAATCACAAAGTAGTTGCGGTCGGTAATGAAGCAAAACGTATGTTAGGCAGGACACCGGAAGGAATACGAGCAGTCCGACCAATGAAAGATGGTGTCATTGCTGACTTCGGTATTGTGAAACTAATGCTCAAAAGTTACATCGAAATGGTGCAAAAAAAGAAACTCTTTGTACGACCGAGAATTATTGTTTGCGTGCCGTCTGGAATAACCGAGGTCGAAAAACGTGCCGTTCGGGACTCGGTTGAAGCAACCGGTGCAAGGGAAATTTATCTTGTATCCGAACCGATCGCTGCTGCGATGGGCGCAGGCTTACCGGTCGAAGCACCAACTGGTAACATGATTATTGATATTGGAGGCGGAACCACTGAAATTGCTGTAGTCGCACTTTCTGGTGTTGTTAATGCAGCTTCAATACGTGTTGCCGGTGATGAAATGGATGAAGCGATAATTAACTATGTAAAGAAAAATTACAACTTAATTATAGGAGAACAAACAGCCGAAAATGTCAAAATAACGATCGGTTCTGCTTATTCTACCGGGAAAGATGAAACAATGGAAGTAAAGGGTCGAGACTTAGTCTCAGGGATTCCCAAAACAATTAAAGTAAATGGCATAAAGATTCGTGAAGCATTAGAAGAACCAGTATCATTAATAGTTGATGCAATGCATCTTGCATTAGAAAAAACCCCACCCGAATTGGCGGCTGATATTGTCGACCGTGGTATCTATATGGCAGGTGGGGGTTCATTACTGAAAGGTTTGGATTTATTATTAAAAGAAGAAACTAATTTACCGATCTATGTCGCACAGGATCCAATTGATTGTGTGGTCGTCGGCGCGGGCAAGATTTTAGAAGACATTGCTGCCCATGAAAAATTGATATTAAAAACTCAATAGAATTCGAGACAATCATTCTAAATCACAACCAAAAACACCTACAGTGTCTTTAATATAAAGATATTATCATAACGTTAAATGGCAAAGCGCATTTTTTTAATCATAACTATTTTAGGTATTATCCTATTTTTTCTGCCAACCTCGGCTAAAATATTTATAACAAAGTACCCGCGTATCGCTTTCTTATTTCCATTAGAAGGTATGAACAACTTAATTAGAACTCTACAATCACAAAAAAAAGAATCCCAGATATTATCAGAATTAGCAACAAAACTTATCATAGAAAATGCCCAGTTAAAAGAAAAAACAGAAAAAAATCAATTTTCAAAAAACCTCCGAACACCACATTTAATTCAAGTTGATATAATTGCGCGAGATAATGAAACTGGGTTGCGATTTTTAACAATTGATAAAGGTACAGATAATCATGTAAAAGAAAATATGACCGCACTAAATCCTCAAGGAATTATTGGTAAAATTGTGGAATCGACAAAAAATCAATCAATTATTGAAACAGTTTTAAGTCCAGGCTTAAAAATTAGCGGCATTGACGAACGCAGCCGAGTTGCCGGAGTAATTGATTATTATAATCTTGCAAATCTGAAATTTAAATATGCATTTGCCGAAAGCGATATTAAAACTGGTGACACAATAGTAACTTCCGGTTTAGGCGGTGTATTCCCAAGAGGATTAAGCATCGGCATTGTTGTAAATGTAAATATTGACGCAACTCGATTTTTCCAATTTGTCGAAGTAAAACCAACTGTTGATTTTAATACATTAGAAGATATTTTTATATTACCTTCTGAAGCCATGACATATAATGATGTCAATTCAGAAAATTATAAGTCTATACAGACTGATACCTCACAGAATACACCACAATGAGCAAAATACTTCTAATATGAAAATACTCATTAGATTACTATTACTATACTTTTTATTTCTAATTCAAACTTCCATTCCCAAACCGCAGTTAGATTTAGTACTTTTAGCTTTAGTAATTTTTTCTTTACACGATACATCTTTATATAGTTTAATAATGAGTTTATGGAGTGGTTTTCTAATCGGATTATTAAATCCTTTCAGCTTTGGATTTCATATTGTAATATTCACAATAATTGCATTCGCGTGTAATAACATTCGCCGTATTATTTATAAAGATAAAATTTATTACCTGTTTATCTTATTTCTGTCATTACTTTTTAAATATATCATGTCTACGATTATCATGCATGGACAACAATGGGTTATATCGTGGTGCATAGCCACGATTATTATTTTAATCCTTGCAATACCATTAGAAAGCCTAATCCTTAATATCTTTTACCGCCAATGGAGAATGAACGTTACCGAAAACAATTATTAATTCTGACAATAATTTGTTTTCTTTTGATTATTAGTAAATTATTTCAACTTCAAGTAGTCTCCGGAAAACGGTATTTTCGGCTTGCTGAAGCAAACCGCATACGAAAAATTTATACCCCTGCCCCGCGTGGAAAGATTTTTGACCGAAACAGTAGAATACTAGCCGACTCACGTCCCGCTTTTGCTATTTCGGTGGTTCCGTCTGAAATGGATAGCCAAACCATTAAAAACCTAATGACTTATGCAAAAATAGATGATATTCGTGTAAAGGAATGGCTTAGCGATTTGGTTTACCTTCGAACTCCCGTTAAAATAAAAAGAAATATCGATCTAAATACGGTTTTAAAGTTAGAAGAAAATTCAAAATCATTACCAGGTGTCTCTATAGAAATTGAACCAATCCGTATCTATCCCGATGGTCAAGTATCGGCGCATATCCTCGGTTATTTAAGCGAAATAACACCCGAAGAAGTAAGAAAAGATACATTTTATAAACCTTGGCATTATATCGGTCGGTATGGAATCGAATCACAATATGAAAAATTCTTAAGGGGAACCGAGGGTATTCGCTACACTGAAATTGATGCTGCCGGAAGGGAACTTGGCCCAATACCAGAAAAACGAGAAATACTACCAGTAGCAGGGAACGACATTTATTTAACTGTTAGTTATGAAATTCAGAATTTAGCATACCAATTAGTTAGTAAATATAATCGTGCCGCAGTAATTGGTATTGATTTAAAAGATGGCGGAGTTATCTGCCTTGTTTCATACCCTGGTTTTGATCCAGAAATGATAACTCAAGGATTGACAAGTGAAGACTGGCAAAAGTTAGTTAACAACAAGTCATCACCACTTATGAATCGTGCCCTAATGAGCGCTTATCCTATTGGTTCGACGATTAAACCCTTAATCGCATTAGATGCCTTGGAATCAAAAATAATAGAAGATAATACCCGGTTTTCACCTTGCACTGGTAGTTTTAAATACGGCGACCGCACATTTAAGTGTTGGACAGCGCATGGTTCGTTAAATTTAACTGATGCAATTATTCAATCTTGTAACATGTATTTTTATCAATTAGGTTTAAAAATCGGACTTGATAAAATTACATCATATCTTATCGAGTGGGGTATCGAAGAAAAAACCGGGATTGATTTATCCCCGGAAAGAATCGGAAACGTTCCGACACGAATATGGTTAGATAAACGTTATGGTAAGAATCGATGGACCAAAGGGATCTTGCCCAACCTGGCAATCGGTCAAGGCGAAATTCTGGTCACTCCTATGCAATTAGCAATGGTTTATGCTACGATTGCCGGTAATGGTGAATTCTATACTCCACATTTGATGAAAATGATAAAAAATGGTAACAAAATTGTTGAAGTGTACAAACCAAAAAATAAAAAAATTGTCATATTTACTGAGAATATCAAAATAATAAAAAATGCTTTACGAAGGGTCGTGCAATATGGCACCGGAGGCGGCGCATATCTTGAGGGCATCGCGATTGCTGGTAAGACCGGTACCGCTGAAAACCCACCTAATCCTGACCATGCATGGTTTGTTGGTTATGCACCAGCTGAAGAACCCGAGGTTGTATTTTGTGTAATTGTTGAAAATGTCGGCAAGGGTGGCGCAATTTCTGCTCCGATTGTTCGAGAATTGATAAGAAAATATTATGAGTTAAAAAATCCGGTTGCGACCGTTCTAGATACATTAAAATGATTAAAATTAATAATGGTATATCATAACGATTTTTTCTCAAATGAATAGACTTCGTTTGTCACCAATTTTACTTGCAAGTTTTGCTATTTTAGTAATTGGGTTAATTACAATATACAGCTCAGCCGGAAAAAGTTATTTCGTAAGACAAATTATTTGGGCCACAATTGCCCTAATCGGCTTGATTATAGCCTATCAAACACCAAGACGCATTTGGGAAAATTTCTCAATATCTTTCTGGGTTTTTATTCTTATACTTTTAGTTGCGGTATTAATTGTCGGAACCGGTATCGGCTCAAGGCGATGGTTTAGTATTGGGTTTCTGAACCTACAGCCAAGCGAGTTCGCTAAATTAGCGCTAATTCTTCTTCTTGCTCAGTTTTGGGCGCATAAAGATATCAGCTTTCGAGTCCATGATTTGTTTTTTCCAATAATTGCGGTTGTTACATATACTGGCTTAATATTTTTAGAACCCGATTTAGGCACTGCTTTAGTATTTTTACCGGTACTTGCTGTGATGCTTTATTGGAAGCGTTTACCATTGCTCAGCATTTTTTTACTCTTCTCCCCTCTCTTAAGTTTCATCACCGGTTTCGCACTCTATGCCTGGATTCCGTTTTTTATCTTTCTGGCAATCATTTCATACAAAAAGACAACCATTGTTGGTTGGATAACAATGATTGGCATTAATATTTTTTCTGGACTTCTCTCACCGATTATTTGGGCGCATTTAAAAGATTATCAGAAAGCTCGTATCGTTGGCTTTCTTTCACCGTGGATTGACCCGAGGGGAATGAACTGGAACCTAATTCAATCTCAGATCGCAGTTGGTTCTGGACAGCTATTTGGAAAAGGATTTTTATCCGGTACTCAAAATAAATTAGCATTCTTACCTAACCGACACAATGATTTTATCTTCGCAACTCTAGCTGAAGAATTTGGATTTTTAGGCAGTATCATTGTTCTTTTACTTTATTTCTACCTCATCTACCAGTTTTTAATGATCGCCCGAAAAGCCCGGGATGAATTTTCTAGTTTAGTTGCAATTGGACTAACAACGGTTTTAGCCTATCAAATATTTGTAAATATCGGCATGGTTTTAGGTCTAATGCCAATTACCGGCATTGCTTTACCATTTTTAAGTTATGGTGGGTCATCACTTTTATTTCAATTTGTTTCAATCGGGATCATTCTAAATATCAGAAATAAAACCGAATGAAAAATCTGAAATCGCAAACCCTTCAAGAACTTTCTGAGTTAATGGAATCAATCGGTTGGGAAAGTTATCGAGCAACACAAATCTTTACTTGGATATGGCAAAAAGGTATTAACGATATGAATATGATGACCAATCTCTCTAAGCAGAAACGAGAAGAACTCCAAAGAAATTACTATATCAGCACCCTGAAGTTAATTGAGAAAAAAGAGTCAAAGGAAGATGCACAGAAATTTCTCTTTGAATTGAAAGACAGCAATCAAATCGAGTCTGTTTATATTCCGGAAGCAGACCGTAAAACTGTGTGTGTTTCTACGCAGGTCGGTTGCCCTTTGCAGTGTAAAATTTGTTATACCGGTAAAATCGGTTTTATGAGAAATCTAAAATTCTATGAGATTGCTGACCAGGTATTACAAATCCAGAAATTAGTAAACCAACGTATCACAAATGTCGTATTTATGGGGATGGGCGAACCGTTTCTAAATTACGACGAATGTTTAAAAGCCTGTGAGGTTATCAATTCTGATTTTGGATTAAATATCGGTGCTCGACGGATTACGATTTCAACTTCAGGTATTATCGAGCGAATTTATGATTTTGCTGAGTTTCCGTTACAGGTAAAATTAGCAATTTCTCTTAACGCGACTGATGACAAAACAAGAGATATATTAATGCCGATAAATAGAAAATATCCTTTAAAAGATTTATTCGAAGCGATAAGATATTTCACCGAAAAGAAAAAGAAGCGGGTTACTTTTGAATATGTCCTAATCAAAGGTATCAATGACACTTCCGAAGACGTTCGGAGATTCCAAAAATTGGTTGGCATAATTCCTTGCAAAATCAACATTATTCCATTAAACCCATTTCCAGCATGTAAGTTTAAAAGCCCAAGCCCAGAAGAAACTAAAGCATTTGTAGAGAAACTTTACCCAAAACTACCTTGTGTGACAATCCGAAAGAGCCGGGGGAGTGATATCCTCGCTGCCTGCGGTCAATTAGCAGGTAAAAAGTAATACCAAATTTGAAAACAGAGAATACGAATAACACGAATAGACTAATGCTACGAATGGAAATTGAAGTTAAAGATTTGTGTTATTTGTTTTATTCGTGCGATTCGTGGTTAAAAGATTTTTTCGGTATTCTGATTCTTATCTCTTGACTTACTAAACATTTCGTATTTTAATTTATTGTATAATAAAACCAATGAACAAAATACACTTACTTGTGCTATTATTCCCAGCTTTTATTTTAAGCTCACCCCATTATGAAGTAATTGAGAATTTCGATGATGGAACAGTTGAATTATTATCTTATCCCGGTCAAGATATACATCCAAATAGATGGACATTAGATTCTATCAATACTTATAATAATTCTGCCTATTCCCTGAAAATATATGGCAATACCTGGAAAATGGAAAGTGTTAATTTTATTGCCCTTGATTCCAATGATGTTTGGCAGGTATCTGCGTATGTTGATAAACTTGGCGAGATTCAAGGATTTGGTTTAAAAGATTCAGCACATACTTTATTTTATGCGTTTGCTGGCACTGAGCAACTAAACATTCAAGATTGGGTTACCGTGTATCAAGGTGCTTTTCCTCAAGATACCTGGAATAGTTACGCGCTACCGGTTGCAGAAGATTGGCTCAACTGGTTTGGTTATCTGCCAACGATCACCAACATCGTTTTCATCAATGACCGCGACGCCGATACAAGTGCAATTATATATTTTGATGAGATTATTAACATTACCGACGATTTACCAATTGCACCTCAAGTAACAATCTGGGATTCAATCGGCGAAACTTTCATAGATAGACAAGGCAGAAGAAATGTTAATGTCCAATTCTACAGTCGTGTCATAGATCCTGACAGTAAAAGCCACGAATATTTCTGGTCTTTCAGTGATGATTCAACCAGTAATGATTCAAATCCTGTTCACACTTATCTGGTTGAAGACGACCATGAATATACTGTCTTATTACAAGTTAGAGATAGCACTAATTTATGGGGAAGAGCAACCTGCCAAGTTCTGGTTGATAGCGGACAAACAAGTTTTCCTATTACAATGAATTTCGTTGGCGATATTATGTTAGCACGAAGATACGAATCACCTGGCGGTGTTATCGACACATTGGGCGTTGAAGGGATTTTTGACCCTACTTTTCCCTACTTAGGTAATGCAGCGGATATTACAGTAGCTAATCTTGAATGTCCTTTGACTACCCACGGCACTCCCCATCCCACTAAACCAATTGTATTTCGAGGCAGACCAGAAAATGTTGCTGGACTGGTCCATGCCGGTATCGATATCGTTTCATTAGCGAATAATCATATTATTGATTATGGTTTAGACGGTCTTCAAGAAATGCAAAGTGTTTTGGATTCTAATCATATTTTGTATTCTGGTGCGGGTGCCAATTCTTACGAAGCATACTTACCAATATTCCGATTAAAGAATGGAGTTAACATAGCTTTTTTAGCTTCGAGTGATCGGACCGGTCAATATGACAATTATCAACCTTACCTTAATGCTGGATATAATAAACCAGGTTTTGCTAACCTTGATACATTCTATCTTTCGCAACAAATTTCTGAAGTAGATACGATTGCTGATTTAAAAGTGGTCGAAATGCATTCCGGAAGTGAATATGGCTTATCACCACGACTCGACGGTCTGTCTCAAAAAACAGAATATAATGGTGACGAGTTTTTTTCACCGCAAGTCTTACTGCCTTGCACAAGTGATATTGCGGTCCGACATTATGCAATTGACCAGGGAGCCGACTTAGTAATCTGCCATCATCCCCACATCATACAAGGTTTTGAAATTTACAATGGAAAATTAATTGCTCATTCGTTAGGAAATTTCGCTTTTGATTTAGACTATCCAGAAACTTATCCGTCCGTGATTCTAAATACAAAAATCAATCAGAACGGATTTTATGATTATTCAGTAACACCTATTTACATTGATGATTATATTCCGCGAAGAGCTAAAGGCGAACTGGGAATACATATCCTTGGCTATCTTGCTCAACGTTCAAAAGAATTAGGAGCCTATCTGATTGTGAACCGGGACTCAGTCACGGCTAAAATTGTTTTAGACACCCAAAACTTAACGCCGACGACAACTTCTTATAATAACCCTTTTCAATTAGCACACGAAGGCAGTTATTGGACCTCTCAACCAGTAAAGTTACCTCAGGACGGTAATATTTCATCTATCACTAATATAACCCCGCAAAGAAGTTGGCAGGCTCGATTAGGAAGAGATATGACCTGGTTATGGTTTGGAAATTTCGAAGATGAAGGTTCGACTATGTGGTTACTTAATAACGTTAATGAGTTCTATGATACCACTGCTTATCAAGGCGAAAGATCATTGTGTCAGATTCGTCCGGCAGCAAGCCTTCCCTTAATCACAAATCTGGAAAACCGGATTATATGCTATTCTGATTCGTCAAGCTATACTCTGTATGGCTACCTTAAGACCGAAAATACCAGCAATTCCAGTATTTTCGTAAAATGTTATACAACCAGAACATCTCCATCTCCGCTTGGCACGATTAGTCTTGATACGGTAACTGGCACAACTAATTGGAATTTTCATTGCAAAGAATTTACTCCTGCCGAAGGTACTGAATACTTTGATATCTTGTTAAGAAGTAACGCATCACAAACCACTCAATGTCGAACCTGGTATGATAACGCTGGTATCATCGAATGGGGAAATTGGCAGTCAATTGACAGTTTTACCAATATCTCAACTCCGAATGATTATTATTGGATTCAAATCCGAACCAATCAGCAAACCAGTAATGCAACGCTGTACTTCGAGCAAACCGATTATAACCCACACCCAGCAATAAGCGATAATGCAATTGAACCGTTAAGATTCAAATCATTTCAAATTTATCCTAATCCAGTAAAATCATTACCAACGATTCAATATAATTTGTTGAAAACATCAAAGGTCATATTAAAAATCTATAATAGTTTAGGGCAAGAAGTGAAAACTTTAGTAAATGGCATACAAACTCAGGGATTGAAGAATATTAATTGGGATGGCAGAGATAATCAAAGAAGAATTTTATCTTCAGGAATTTATTTCTGTCGACTACAAGTCGACGACTCCAACCAATCGCAAAAAATCATTCTACTTACCCACTAAACGACAATATTATACTGCGTTTTACCACGAATGGACACGAATAAACGCTAAACAATTAGGATAAAATAACAGCCATTAGTGTTAATTCGTGGCTTAAATTCCATTTTAGATTTTTGAGTTTTTGAATTAATCATGTGTTACTTCGTGTTTATCCGTGGTTAATTTTTCTCTGTGTCCTCTGCACCTCAGTGACTCTGTGGTAAATTTATTTATTATTTCCTAATATTTTTTATTCTTGCCGCAACGCCGAAATGGAAAAAATATTTGTCTAATGATTCAGAGGTTGATTGGAACTCATTTTCTCCATAAAAATAATCACAGACAACCTCTCTCATTCGGGCAATTTCTTTTAAACGGTGTTGCCAGCGGTTATCTCCAATCGTCAAATCAAAAAGTTCCAAACCCCTTTCCATCGCTTTCTCGCTTTTTTCTTTATCACCCTTTGTTTTCCAAGACAAAGCCCGGCTTATTTCCGACCCAATGTTAGCTAACTGTTCTACGAGTGAAAATTCCTGCCAACGACCTGAGGCTAAACTTTTATGCTGGTACTCCATTATTATAATTCTTTCTTAACGAAGAACAGAAAATTTTTTCTTGGATTCTAGGTCTCTTTATAAATTCTTTCCGCGCTTTCTCAATTTCGTGCTTTCGTGGTAATCTGTTCATAGATATCTACTCAACAAGTGAATTAACAATTTGAATAATTTTTTCTCTTAACTTAGCGTCTTCAACTCCGCGTGAACGATTACCAATTAAAGGACGAATATTAATAACCGAATCAAATTCAATCCATTTTTCTTCTCTTTCCTGAGGATAAAAGTTGATGCCCCATAAATTTTCTTGTAAAGACCCATGCTCAAGCAATACTACCTCTTCATCCGAATGTAATTCACCACCGATTGCCATGATTCTTTTTTCAACATCGACTACTGCCTTGATTAATTCACCAAAGGATTCCTGAGCGATTTGCTGTAATTCCTGCCGAGAAATTTTTTCGTTAATGATTCTAATCGGCATAATCTATATTATAACATACGATTGTTACAGTCAAGCCCTTTCGCAAAGAAAACTCTGTCTCCTTTGTGACTCGGCGACTCTGTTGTAATCTTTTTATCTGTGTTCACCCCGCTTTTCTATAGGATATAAAAGTCTCACCAAAATGAGTTGCGGTTAATAAAGACCTTTATGAAAATAGGTGCGGGGTTCATCTGTGTCCATCTGTGGTTTCATATTAATTTATTACTCACACAAAATTCTATATATAAATAGAATAAAAACCAAGCACAAACATTCTGTAAGTTTCGAAATTCGAAATTCTTAATTCGAAATTCCATTTGGAAGGGGTATAATGAGGCTGTGCATAAATTAAATTAAAACATTCTTATCCTGTCATAAAAGCTCTTAAGCCTTATGATAAACCAATTTTCCCGTTCTTACTTATATTGCTTCTCTTATCAACCGTAATATATCCGCCCACTATTTCCATCTTTTCGACACTCCTGCTTTTCTCTTCCGCCCGTAATCACCCTGTCCCTCTTATTAACTGAGCGTATCGAGTTAGATTATACGCTAAACAGATATATGTCCACTCACAACCCACTTTCAGTAGTCCCCGCAAGTT
>Ga0315291_10000485_pt1 | contig 52567 bp, 51 predicted proteins | sample YL17G12_20_MG_FD_203070 | JGI IMG/M metagenome (GOLD analysis project Ga0315291, IMG submission 203070) | Sediment microbial communities from Yellowstone Lake, YNP, Wyoming, USA - YL17G12_20 | ecosystem: Environmental > Aquatic > Freshwater > Lake > Sediment | place: USA: Wyoming | collected... | reverse complement strand
ATGAAAGAGACTCAATCAACGAATCTTGACTTGACGCAATCAATTACTAATGGGCTTTCTGCTTCGCTCATAGGAAAACGAATTTTGGCTGACAGTAATCGTTTTTATCATTACCAGGGGTATGAAGATACTATGAAGTTTTCATTAACTGCACCTGCAGACAATGTAAAGGTGCGTATTTCAACAACGTCAGGCAATGTATTGTATGAAAAAGATTTGGGTTCGTTGCCGAGCGGGGAGCAAACGTTTGTTTGGAATGGTAAGAATTCAAACGGTAACGTAGTGAGCGACGGGCAATATGTATTTGAAGTTGTTGCGACTGATGCAAGCGGAAATAGCATTGTGGATAAATTGCGTACATCCGGAATTGTAACAGCCGTGCGATTCCGCGATGGAGTGGCATATTTAGTAGTCAATAACGTTGAAATTCCAATGAAGGATATAGAAGAAATTTTATCCGATGTTAATCTAGGAGACTAAAGTTAACAGGAATCGGGTAATGGAGAAGGGACTCATACAATGAACAAAATAACATTTCAGCCGATCAATCTGCCGGTTCAGGGAGCATATGAGAAGCAGGGTGCACCAATAACTTCCCAGCCCGGTACATTCCAGCAATTGCTGGAAAAAAGACTGGAGCAAAATGAAATCAAGTTTTCTTCTCATGCACTTGAGCGGTTGCGAATGCGGAATATTCTTTTGTCGAATGATGATATTACCCGGCTCAATGAAGCAGTGAACCGGGCAGAAGATAAAGGAAGCAGAGATTCATTGGTACTTATGAATAATATTGCTTTTGTTGTGAGCGTGAAAAATAAGACAATAGTTACCGCATTAACCAATGATCAAATGCAGGATAAGGTTATTACCAATATTGACAGCACCGTTTTAGTATAGGTTAAAAGTTTATAAGCATTAAGGCGACAAAATAAATAACAGAAATGATACAACAGGGCTGGCCCGTATTGGAGGCCCTGCGCCCCCGTTGAACGATAGAGACGGGGGATACCGTAAACCATTTTAATTAAGAGGAGGTAGTGCATGGCAATTTCAAGGGCACTATTTTCTGGTGTTTCCGGCTTGCAGAACCACGCCGTTATGATGGATGTTATTGCGAATAACATCGCAAACGTCAATACGGTCGGATATAAAGTGAGCCGAATTACATTTGAGGAGTCGTTTGCATTTCAGCTTCAAGGTGCGAGCCGTCCGCCCGGAGGTGCCGGTGGAATTAACCCGATGCAGGTCGGTGTCGGTTCATCCATCGGAAGTGTAGATGTGCAGCATACACAGGGTGCATTAGAAAACACCGGATTTACAACCGACCTGGGAATTCAAGGTGATGGATTCTTTATCGTTAATGACGGTTCGAATAATTATTACACGCGTTCCGGTGCATTTCAGTTTGATGCGACCGGTAACCTGATTAACCCAAACAACGGAGCATCGGTACAGGGTATCACTGCAGATCCGCAGGGGAATTTACAGACCGGTGCCGCTATTGGTAACATCAAGTTACCGTTTGGTCAAAAATCTCCGGCACGTGCCACGACTTCTGTGTCATTTACCGGTAACTTAAACGCTGGTGAAAAACCTCAAGGTACTATATTGCGAACGCAGGCTGTTTATGCAAAAGAATTGAGCGGCCGAACAAATCCAGGGAGCAATTCGGATATCCGTGGTATGCTGGCTTTAAATTCTACAACCGGATTGACAACCGTGCTTGAAGGTATTACAGCAAACACAACCACTGTTACTGTAAATGATGGTGTAGACCGAAACTTGGACGGATTCGTTGACAACAATGATGCATTCGTATTTACCTATGTTGCTCAGAATACCGCAAGCAACTATGATTTTAACTCTATGCAAGATTTAGTGGACGGTATTAATAATGTTTTCGGTCCAACTGGGACAAATACTCTGACAGCGGCACTTGATGACAATGGGGTAATAACGTGTACCCGCGCTAATCTCACAAAAGCGCTCACCGTTACCAGCACGAACAGTAACCTTCAGCGTTCTTTGGAGTCGGCAAATAACGACAGCTTGACCGTTGCTGCTTCCCAAACAGACCAGTTCTCTCATATAGCGACTGATGTTGATTTGCTGACGAACCTTCGCAATTCCAGCGGTGAAGATATCGGTTTGGCAGTTGGAACGCAGATTACTATTGATGGGCGGTTGGGTGGCAGGGTGCTTACAACCGATCAAACACTTGATATTGTAGCTGCCTCAAATGTTCGTTCGTTTACTGAGCAAGTGCGGCGTGCCTTTGATATTACCACTGGGTTAGTTAAACTGAACAGCGATGGTCAATTACTTATTACTGGAGATGGCGGTTCAGTGAATGAAATATCATCGGTTAATATAACTGCGGCAACAGCAGGCGTTGACGACGCAAAATTTAATGCAATTTATGACAGCACGCCGAATAACTACTTAGAGACGCAGAAAGCAAAAGATGTAACCGCATCAGCATCAGCAACCGTATTTGATTCTTTAGGTCAAACCCATGTAATGACGATTAATTTACAGAAAGACGCCAAGATTGATAACCGATGGAGTTTTGAGTTAACGATGGCTGAGCCGGCATCTCCATCAGGCGGTTCTACCGGTATAATAACGTTTAAGACGGACGGTTCGTTAGCAAGTTTTATTTACGATGGTGGTGCGACACGCTTCCAGTTTGAACCAAAGACGGGTGCTTTAAACCCGGTTTCTGTTGATATTAATGTCGGAACAGTTGATAAATATAACGGCATAACGCAGTTAGGTACTGACACCTCGTTAGTTGCAAGTGACCAAAATGGTTTTGGACTTGGAGAACTCAGCGGAATATCTATTGACAATCGTGGGAGAATTGAAGGACAATTTACAAATGGGAGAAACCTCCTGTTAGCGCAGATTTCGATGGCAACCTTTAATAATCCCAGCGGATTGCTCAGAGTTGGCGATAATGCCTTCCAGCAGTCGGCGAACTCAGGCGTACCGATAATCGGTGCTGCAGGAACAGCTATTAAGAGCAAGATTATTCCTGGCGCTTTAGAGCAATCAAACGTTGACCTGGCACAAGAATTTACGAAGATGATTGTCGCCCAGCGAGGATTCCAGGCGTCAGCGCGTATTATCACGGTTGATGACCAAATCCTGACTGATGTGGTTGACCTTAAGAGATAATGTTCTTATATCCTATCAGTGTTGAATATCACGGCAATAATTTCCGTGTAATGAATCGCTGTTAGGAAAAGCTTTACCATCGAGGTTGGAGCAGTTGTGATAATACAGAGTATATTAAAAAATCCCCCCGGATTTTTGCGGGGGGATTTTTTTGTTTTGTTTATACTGACTACAGTGGATTATAAAGTTATAATATTACATCATTTTTCACTTTTTTTCGCTAAAAAAAAGTGTTAATATGTATCGGAAGAAAATTTTAAAACTTTAATTTTTTTGTAAATATTTTTTATCTGGCAGGAAACTTGCAACTATCATTGTTAAGTTAAAAGAATAGGGCTTATGATAATATTAACACGTTTTAATAATAAAAACTTTGTGGTTAATGCCGAACTGATAGAATTTGTTGAAGCAACGCCTGATACGATTATTACCACAACAAGCGGGAAAAAGCTCATCGTTAAGGAACCAGTAGAAGAGGTAGTTCGTAAAGTTATTGAATACCGGCGGCTCTGTTTCCCGGAAAAACGATTCAAACCAATGTCGGAAGAGGAATTAGGCTTTTTCAATAGGGAATTTGGAAAAAAGCAAGAATAATATCGTCACGGCTGAATGTTAATCTATAGTCGGTATTTTTTTATCAAAATATTGCTATGAGCGATATTTTAAGATTTTGAAAAGGATTTTAGTTTTACAAGGAGATTTTTATGGATATAATGACCGTTTTGGGACCGATATTAGCAGCTGTATTCTTAATTATTGGTATTTTGTTAGGCGGTTCTCTTCTGCTGTTTTATAATCCTCCGTCAATAATGATTACGTTCGGTGGCGCATTTACATCATATCTTACCTGTTACCCCAAGAAAGAAGTACTTAATTTAATAAATATTCTTAAAAATGCTTTTTTTGAGAAACAGGAGTCTCCCCAGGAAATAATTGGACTATTGGTAAAATTTGCTGAACGCGCCCGCCGTGAAGGCATATTAGCGCTTGAAAAACAATTAGAGGAAATAACCGATTCATTTCTGAAAAATGGTATTCAGCTTGCAGTTGACGGGACGGAACCTGAGCTTTTGAAAGAGATTATGGAAACAGAATTGGCTTATCTTGATGAACGGCATAAGAGCGGGTTCGGTCAATTAGAAACCCTTGGTTATTATGGTCCGTCCTTCGGACTGATAGGAACCATTATCGGATTAATATGTATGCTTGCAAACTTAAATGACCCAAAAGCATTGGGTCCGAATATGGCGGTATCATTAATCACTACGTTTTATGGTGCGCTATTGGCGAACGTTGTCTGTCTTCCGCTTGCGACAAAATTAAAAAACAAAAACGCTGAAGAATTGTTAATTAAAAATTTAATGATTGAGGGAATCCTCTCCATACAATCAGGAGATAATCCCCGTATTGTTGAACAAAAATTATATTCATTCATTGCTCCCAAAGAGCGGATAATTCGGGAGGAGTAATATATGGCTAAGAAAAAATGTCCTGATGCCCCTCCGCCCGGCGCACCGTTGTATATGACTACGTATGGCGATATGGTAACAAACGTAATGACGTTCTTTGTATTACTCCTCTCGTTCTCCTCTGTCACACAGGAGGCAAAATTAGGGAAGACAATTGCCTCCTTTAAAGGTGCATTGGGAGTACTTCCCTATGAGCAATCGGTTATCAGCCCTGAGATTGTTCCAATTCCGGCGCTTTCAAATCTCCAGGAAGCGGAAATAGCTCAATCTTTAGTTGAATATCAGGAGGCGGCAACAGAACAGCAAGTCTCCGGGATAATTAAACTGGAAAAGACCGAAGAAGGAATAAAAATCACAATTCCGGATACAATTATATTTGATTCAGGCAGGGCGAGACTAAAAGATCCGGTATTGCCTGTTTTGTCAGCAATCGCAAAATTAGCCCAGGGATGGCCCAATTCCGTCATTATAGAGGGACATACTGATACCGATCCGTTGGCTCCAACCGCTGAATTCAGAGATAACTTTGAATTATCTTCCGCACGAGCATTGGAAGTTCTGCGATATTTTTCTTATCATGGCGTTGACTCAAAGAATATGATTCCGGTTGGCAGGGGCGAGTATGAACCGATTGATACCAATGACACACCGCAGGGGAAAGCTCGTAATAGACGTGTAGAAATTTATATCCAATATCGTAAAGAGACTCAGCTTCCAAGTAAAATTAAAGAGTATTTAGATATCCTTCAAAAAGAGAAAAAGGAGTAAATTATGGAAGATGAATTAGAACATCAAGGAACTGAAGAAGCTATAGAAAAACCGGCAAAGAAAAAAGGCGCTGGAGGGCTTCTTAAAAAAGTCGTCGTTGGGAGCATTATGGTTGTTTTAGCCATTGTTATTGTTTTTTTTACGCCATGGAACAAATGGTTGGGGAAAAAAGAACCCCCACCAGAAGAACAAACTCAAAAACCCGAAGAACCGAAAGGAACGGTAATAGATAGAACGAATACGGTAGAATGGAGCTTGCCCGAGATCATTTTTACAAAATACAATTCTCAAAATAAGATCAAAAATATTATAATCAATGTTACCTTTGAAGTACCGAAAGGGGCGGAGACACTTCTGCCGAATCGTCAGGCTTTAATAAGAGATATTGTAAAATCGCAGCTTGACTCAGTTACTTTTGAACGAATAATTGAAGTTTCGGTTCAGGACACATTGGAAATGAATATCAAAAATGCGGTAAACAGAGAATTATTCAATTCCAAAGTATTAACAAAAGACCAACTGATTAGAGAAGTATTTATAGGGATTGTAACGCAATAGGTGTTTTATGGCTGAAATATTATCGCAAAAAGAAATAGATGCCTTACTTTCTTCAGTTTCTGCAGAAGAACCGGGTGAAGTCCATGAGGAGGCTGCTGAAGCAGAAGCGAAGGCGGCGAATGTCTATGATTTCAAACATCCCAACCGGGTCTCAAAAGACCAATTGCGCACACTGCAAACGATCCACGAGACCTTTGCGAAGACGTTCAATGCCTATTTGGCTGTCCGCCTTCGGACAATTGTTGATATTAACCTGATATCCGTTGATCAGCTTCAATACTCTGAGTTTATCCTTTCCATTTCGGATCCAAGCTGTATTTATATCTTCCGGGTTGAAGAATTAAACGGCGTCGCCATTCTGGAGCTGAGCCCCAATTTAGTGCTCTACATTGTTGACCGTTTGTTCGGGGGCAAGGGGCAAACAACAGAGGAAGCCCGTCCCATTACAACCATCGAGCAGACAGTAATGAAAAAGATTATCGAAAAAGCAATGGAAAATCTTTCAACAGCCTGGCAGCAGGTAGCACCGTTGACGTTTATTCTGGAAGGATTCGAAAGCAACCCGGATGTTGTGCAAATAGCTCCACCCGGCGAAACTGTTATTACCATTTCGCTGGAAATAAAGATTCAAGATACATCAAGCTTGATGAATGTCTGCTTCCCTTATTTGATTCTCGAAGATATTATCTCAAAATTGAATGTTCAGCATTTTATATCAATGTCGAAAAAGGAAACGTCGGAAGAGCAATTGGTAACTATTCAGGAACGGCTTCGATTAACTTCGCTTCCGATAATTGCCTATTTAGGACGCACAGAAATCACCGTTAATGATCTTTTAGATTTAAATGTGGGAGACGTTATCAGGCTCAATAAGCGCGTAGAAGATTTGTTAGAAATAAGCATCGGGGGCAATAAAAAGTTTTTTGGACGGCCGGGCATAAAAGGAAAGAAAAAAGCGATAAAAATTGTCCGGAGCGTCACCGATGATGATATTGAAGAACACGAACTGGTATAAATAAAATAAGGAGTGTAGTATGGCCATTTCACCGGAAATACTGGAGTACCTCCAATCTCATAATGACTTGGTTATTTCCGAGGCCAGAGATATTATCGGTACTATTACGAATAAAGAAATTACCATAGAATCCCAGGGAATAAAAGACTTCTTGCTTGAGGAATTGACAACTGCATATCCGGAACCGGTTGTTGCTGTTTCTATTCAAGTCGGTGGTCAGCCTGATGCACTTGTATCGGTGTTTATTAATAAACCGACAGCGGCACGAATTGGTTCATTGATGATGATGTTAGAAGATGAACAGCCGCAATTCACAGAGGAACACCTGGATTCAATGCGCGAGATGTTGAACCAGATAGTCGGGGCGATTACAACAAATCTTAAAGAGGTTGAAAACAATCCGGTCAGTGCTGTTGTTGTTGATGCTCAAGAAGCCCCTGTTTCTGAAGATTTGTTTCAACACCCGGATTTAATTTCAGCACAATACACATTGATTGTTGGAAGCGATGAACCGAAAACAGTGTTTGCAGTACTGACGTCAAAAGCGGTTGATTTGGTTATGAGCGGTCACGCTGAAACAGCTGTCGGCGGTGAAACGGAAACAGAAACTGCAGTAACAGAAGAAACTGAAACTGCTGGCGTTGAAACTGCCGAACTGCCGGCAGTGGAAACCCCCGAAGAGTTATCGAAGGAACTCGATTTTGGCAGTATGCTTGGTGAAGAACCGGAAGAAATAGAAGAAGCGCCTGTAATGGAAGAGGCCGCACCACCGGCAGAATTGGAACGAAGAGAACCAACCGAAGTAGAACGGAAGATGGATTTTTTAATGGACTTAACATTTCCGATTTCAATAGAATTGGGTCGGACGAAAATGCTTATTAAAGATATTCTTGACCTCGGTCACGGTTCCGTCATAGAATTTGAGAAACTTGCCAGTGATCCCGTTGATTTGCTTGTGGATAATAGAAAAATCGGTGAGGGGGAGGTAGTTGTTGTGGATGAACATTTCGGTGTTCGGATAACAAATTTAATACATAAAGCAGAAATGCTGAGAGAAATCAGCTCTAAAAAGGAATAATTCATATCATTCTTTAAAGGCCTTCAATGTTTTTTAATAAAGTAAAAATAGCGATACTGCTGTTGATTATCAGCGGAATTGTTGGAATACCACAAATAAACTATGCGGTGCAGAATACTTTAAACGATTCTCTGTATCAAAAGAGCGCTGTGCACTCTGTTATGCAATCTGATACAACAGTACAATCGGCTGGACAAAAATCTCTTCTATTTACTTATAATAAAAGCAATCCGTTGAATTTTGGTTGGATGATTGTGAAAACGACAGGGTATTTTGTGCTCATTGTTTTGCTTATAATTGTGTTAGTCTTTATAATGAAAAAGTTAGTATACGGGCGAAAAAATACTGCCGGCGGTGCCCGTACCATTCGTGTTTTAAGCTCGACGTTCGTTGGACCGAAAAAATCACTGATACTTGTAGAGGCCGCCGGACGGATACTGATAATCGCTGTTACAGATACACAAATGAATTTAATCGCTGAGCTTCCGAAGGAGGAATATGAAAAACACATACAGGAGACAGGTGTACAGAAATCACCACAACCGGCGGGTGGAAATCAATTTGGAACGGTACTCGATAAGATTTTAAAATGGCAGAAATAGTGAAAATAAAATATTTTACATTATTAATATTCGTATTAATCGTAATATTATACGTAAATAGTGACGCAATTGCACAAAATCACACGGTAACATTGCCAACGATAACTCTGGGTATTACAAAAGCAAAGGATCCCGGTGATGTTGCAATCTCACTTCAAATTTTAGCGATTATAACGATTCTCTCTATTGCTCCGGCAATTCTTATTTTAATGACCTCATTCACGAGAATCATCATTATTTTCCATTTCGTCAGACAGGCAATCGGGACACAGCAAATGCCGTCCAATCAGATTCTTATAGGATTGACGCTCTTTTTGACCTTTTTTGTAATGTCTCCCGTCTGGAAAGAGATTAATGATACTGCATTGCAACCGTATTTAAATGAAAAAATTTCGGATAAAGATGCCTTTAAAGCCGCATTAAAACCATTGAGAAACTTTATGATGAAACAAACGAGGGAAAAAGATTTAATGCTCTTTATGCGGTACGCCAGTGAAGAAAAACCCTATGGTCCAGATGATGTTCCTCTCCAGTCATTAGTTCCGGCATTTGTGATTTCCGAATTACGTATTGCGTTTCAGGTTGGATTTTTGCTGTATATACCGTTTTTAATGATAGATATGATTGTGGCATCCGTATTGATGTCAATGGGTATGCTGATGTTACCTCCTATTATGATTTCTCTACCGTTCAAGGTATTGTTATTTGTACTGGTGGATGGGTGGTATTTGATTGTTAATTCAATTGTTGTAAGCTTTCGATAATGGACGTATTGCGGAATATATAAAACAAACTTTACTGGTAGAGGGAACGATGACTGAGGAATTTGTAATTTCTGTGGCGCAATCGGCAATTTATACAGTGCTGTTAGTTTCTGCTCCGATGTTAGGATTAGCGTTGCTGATAGGTCTGATCATCGGTATTTTTCAGGCGGTTACCTCAATAAATGAAATGACGCTGACGTTTATTCCGAAGATTGTGATTGTTATTGTGGCGTTAGTGTTGTTTGCACCGTGGATGTTAAAAGTAATGCTGACATTTACACTTGAAATTTTTGACTGGATACCGCAGGTTGCTCATTAAGTATGATAGAAAATCTGACATTCCATCAATGTATCGTCTTTTTCATCGGTTTTGCGAGGATTGCGACGATTGTGGCAACAGTGCCGATATTTGGCTATTACGGAGTCCCGGTGATAGTAAAAGCCGGATTCTCATTTTTCATCACCTGGGTGTTGTATCCATTAATAGATAATGGCACATTTACAATCCCCGTTGATTTTTTACCGTTTGTATTAATGGTGATGAAAGAAGTGTTTATCGGTTTAATCATTGGTTTAGCATCAAATTTCTTATTCATCGGTCTGCAGATGTCGGGGGAGTTAATCGGTATTGATATGGGATTTGGGATTGTGAATATCATTGACCCAATGTCGGGAGAACAGGTATCATTAATGTCCCAGTTTCAGTATATCGTTGCAATACTGCTGTTTATTATACTGAATGGGCATCATTTTTTGCTGAATGCACTCTGGTCAAGTTTTGTGGCGGTTCCACTCGGTTCAGCACATTTGAGCGGACTTATTACAGCGCAAATCGCCCGAATAAGTGCTGATATTTTTAAAATTGCCTTGCAAATTGGCGCACCAGCAATCGTAGTACTATTTATGACAAGTTTTGTAATGGGAATTATTGCACGGACCGTACCGCAGATGAACATCTTTATTGTCGGCTTCCCATTAAAAATATCCGTCGGTTTAGCAATGGTTTGGGTTTCACTGCCATTGTTTGGATATGTATTCGAAAAGTTGTTTGATAATTTTCAAGAATCAATAGTTGGTATTATTCAGGTGATGCGGTAAAATGGCTGAGCAGGAAGAAAATCAACAAGAACGTACCGAACCAGCTACGCCAAAGCGGCGTGAGGATGCACGGAAAAAGGGGAATGTGGCAAAAAGCTATGAGATAAATTCCTCGGCGATTTTGCTCATTTCGCTCTTTTTCTTTTTCTTCGCTGGTACTCAAATGCTTGCCACGATGAATTATTACAGCCAGCTCGTGTTTGAAAATGCTTCTTCAATAAACTTCACACCTGATAATTTAAAAATCTATATTGAATTAGCGGCGATCAGTCTGTTAAAGATAATATTTCCGTTTACTATTGCAGTTATGTTGATCGGCATATTAATTAATCTGTTACAGATTGGTCCATTATTTACCGTAGAGCCTTTGACACCGCGATTTTCAAGAATTAACCCATTTACCGGATTTCGCAGAGTTCTTCTTTCGCGGAAGACTGTCGTAGAATTAATAAAGAATATTTTTAAAATAGTATTAGTGGGGGTTGTTGCATATCTTGATATAAAGGGGAAAATTCCGCAATTCGTGCAGCTTATAGACCAATCGGTTCCTCAGATACTGGTATATACGGCGATGGCAACTTTTTCGTTAGGAATAAAAATTACGCTTGTGCTGATAGCATTGTCGTTGGCAGATTATTTATTCCAGCGGTTCGAATATGAACGAAGCATTCGTATGACAAGACAGGAATTGCGGGAGGAATATAAACAACTGGAAGGGGATCCACAAATTAAGGCGCGAATCAGAAGTATTCAGCGTGAATTAGTACGCCGCAGAATGATGGAAAATATTCCAAAGGCTGATGTTGTTATTACGAACCCGGTTGAAATTGCGGTAGCATTACAGTACATACCCAAGGAAATGGAAGCTCCGAAAGTGGTTGCAAAAGGCAGGAGAAAAATAGCCGAAAAAATTCGTGCTCTTGCAATTCAAAATGATATTCCGATTGTGGAAAACAAACCATTAGCCTGGACACTTTACAAAGCAGTCAATATCGGTGACTTTATTCCAGAACATTTATTCCAGGCAGTTGCGGAAGTGCTGGCGTATGTGTATCGGCTTAAAAATAAAAAATTGGCGTAATGAGCATTGAGATTTTTATGATGAATACTATGAATTATGAAAAACACAAAGAATATACAGAGGGTAAAGACTCCATAGAGCAATTATTATTACTCAGTGTACTTTGTGCGCTCTGTGGTAAGAAAATAATTATTAAAACCACAGAGACCGATGGAGAATTACAAGAATATAATGAAATAACTTTGTTTTAAGATATTTTTTATATGTTTTTGTGATTAAATATAAATTGATAAAAAGTTTGTAATATATGGCAGACGTAACACAAAATCCTATTTATAAAACATTAACGAAAAACAGCGATATTGCATTGGCAATAGCGGTTATTGGTATTATCACGCTGATGATGGTACCCCTACCGACATGGATGCTTGATATTTTGCTGACGTTTAATATCACGTTTTCATTAGTTGTGTTAATGGTTTCGCTCTATATCATACATCCGCTGGATATAGCGGTATTTCCCGGGTTGTTATTGATTTTAACATTGTTCAGATTGTCATTAAATGTTGCATCAACGCGCCTTATTCTCAGTCAGGCATATGCGGGAAAGGTTATTCAGGCATTTGGTACGTATGTTGTGCGGGGAAATTATGTCGTTGGGTTTATAATTTTCATTATACTGGTAGTTATTAATTTTCTGGTTATTGTAAAAGGTGCGGGGCGAATTGCTGAGGTTGCAGCGCGGTTTACCTTAGATGCAATGCCCGGAAAACAGATGGCAATTGATGCGGATTTAAACGCCGGTACAATCACCGATGAAGAGGCACGGATGCGGCGGCTGGAGATATCGCGTGAAGCAGAATTTCACGGTGCAATGGACGGTGCAGCAAAGTTTGTCCGTGGTGATGCAATTGCCGGTTTGATTATTTACGGAGTTAATATTTTAGCAGGTTTTTTTATCGGCGTTGTTCAATTGAATATGCCGTTTATGCAGGCAATTCAGACATATACGACACTAACTATCGGTGATGGATTAGTAACTCAGATACCGGCGTTAGTCGTCTCAACGTCAGCAGGTTTGATAGTAACCCGCGCTGCTGCTGAAGCAAATTTAGGGGCTGATTTACAGAAACAATTATTTGCCCAGCCGAAAGCCTTGTATATAGCCGCTGGAGCTTTGTTCTTTTTTGGACTTGCGCCGGGAATGCCGATGGTTCCGTTCTTTATTTTGGGTGGATTAGCGGCGGTATTTGCATATTTTAGTGCACAAGCAAAAAAAGTGGAAAGGGAAAAAGTATTAGCAGCAGTTCCGCCGAAGCCAGAACCCGAGGAGAAGATAGAAAGCTATTTGCAGGTTGATTCGTTAGAGTTAGAAATCGGATATGGATTGATTCCGCTCGTTGATGTTGAACAGGGCGGTGACCTTTTAGGCAGGATTAAAACAATGCGGAAGCAAATCGCAGTTGAGATGGGATTTATTGTGCCGCCGATTCGTATTCGTGATAACATCCGGTTAGGGACTAATCAATATATTATAAAAATCCGCGGAGTAGAAATCGTCCGATATGAAGTATTCCCGGGAATGTATTTGGCGATGAATCCCGGTACTGCAACACAGGAACTGACGGGCAAGAAAACCACCGAGCCGGCATTTGGATTAACAGCATACTGGATTGAAGAGATAAGTAAAGAAGAAGCGGAACTTGCGGGGTATACGGTTGTTGAGGCGTCAGCGGTCATCGCAACGCATTTGATGGAGATTATTAAGAATAATGCGGCAAATATTGTGAGCAGGCAGGATACAAAAACGTTGCTTGATAACATAAAGAAGGACAATCCTGCAATTGTGGATGAGGTTATACCTCAATTGAGTATCGGAGCAGTCCATAAAGTGCTGCAGAATTTATTGCATGAAAAAATCCCTATTAAAGATATGATCACAATTCTTGAAACTTTGGGTGATTATATACCAACAACACGAGATGTAAACATCTTGACAGAATTTGTTCGGCAGGAACTTAAGCATACGATTTCGCAAATGGTTACGTCAGACGACGGAAAGATTCATACCCTGACTCTTGATCCGCGAAACGAACATCAAATTGAAGAAGCGGTTCGACGTGCGGCGCAAACAGGTGGAATTGTAAGCATCCCGCCAGATGATATGCAAAAGCTTATTAAGGCAGTATCACAAAAAATAGATGAAATGATTTCAAAGGGGTATACACCAATAATCATAACTTCACCGGGTATACGGATGCATCTGCGCTCGATGATTGAGCCAGTGCTTCCGGGTTTGGTTGTACTCTCATATAGTGAATTAACGCCAACCGTTCAGGTGGTTTCTGAAGGAGGAGTAAGTACCTATGCAGATTAAGAAATTTGTTGCTCCGACAATGAAGGAAGCACTGGAGTTAACAAAAAAAGAGCTCGGTAACAATGCAGTCATTATAAAATCAAACCGGGTAAAGATGGGCGGACTATTAAATTATGGTAAAAAGGATGCTGTTGAAGTATTGGCGGCGGTAGACAGCGGAACAAAACCGGCTGTCTCTCAAATGAGCCTCAGTAGAACAGCCCGCCCGGTAACAACGAAACCAGCGGCATCCGTCGGCACCAGTATTCAAACGTATTCGCAGTCAAAAAACGATAACGCACTTGTAATGTTTCAGACTGATTTAGCTGAGCTTAAGCAAGATGTTGCTCACGTAACAAATATGTTGAAATATCAGGCAGTGCCAGCGCTCCCACAAAACCTCCAATATGTGATGAAGCAGTTACTGGATAACGAAGTTGATGCCCAGATTACCAGAACACTGGTTGAGGAAATTCATACCGAACTTTTGGGAACTGATTTTCAAGACTTGCGGTTAATTATTTCGGTACTGCTGAAAAAAATCGGGTCGAAAATCTTAGTTGCATCCGATAAACCGAAAACTGACGGGACACCGCGGGTCGTTATGCTCATTGGACCAACCGGCGTCGGGAAAACAACTACAATTGCGAAATTAGCAGCGAATCAAAAGTTGATAAACAAGAAAAAGGTTGCGTTAATCTCCACTGATACATTCCGCATCGGAGCTATAGACCAGCTAAAAACATTTGCTGGCATTGCTGAGATACCCCTGACAGTAGTCTATACTCCGGTAGATATGAAATCAGCCATTCGTACCTATCAGGATATGGATATTATTTATATAGATACAATCGGCCGGAGCCAGCGCGATACGGCAAAACTGAAAGATATGGTTGGATTTGTGCAGGGTACCCGGCCGGATGAAACCCATTTAGTATTAAGCGTTACCACACGGCTCAAAGATCTATTAGATGCGGCAAAACGCTATGAACTGTTAAAGTATAATAGAATATTGTTAACGAAAGTTGATGAAACGACGAGTTTAGGGATAATTTTGAACCTTGGAGAACACGTACGTATACCAATATCGTATATCACGACGGGACAGAATGTCCCCGAAGATATAGAGCGGGCTACGGTTGGAAAACTTGCACGAATGATTGTCAGGGGGAAAAGCAATTGATGACAGACCAGGCGGCTCGATTGCGTGAAATTGCGACTGAATTACAAACGCAGCAAAATGCCGGGCTTTTATCTCGGAATGCTCTCCAGCGGAAGCGGGTGCGGGCACGGGTCTATGCTGTTGCAAGCGGCAAGGGCGGAGTCGGCAAGTCCCATATTGCATTAAATGTAGCGTTGAAACTCAAGGAGGCTGGTTTTTTGACGCTGTTGGCAGATGCAGATATTAATCTGGCAAATGCTGATATTTTAATGGGGTATGTGCCGAAAGCAACACTTGCGGATGCAGTCGTAAAAAACTATCCGATACGAGATGTTATTTATACCGGACCGGATGATATACACGTTCTGCCGGGCGGTTCAGGATTTTCAGAATTAATTGCCCTGCCGGAATCAAAACAATCGCGAATGCTTGACCAGCTTGAGGAGTTGGAATTTAATTATGATTATATTATCATTGACATCCCTGCTGGTATACATAAACAGGTGTTGGATTTCATTTCCTGTGCGTCTTCCGTACTGGTGATGACGACACCCGAACCAACCGCTATCGCCGATGCCTATGCACTGATAAAAGTGTTGACGCTTCAAAAAACTTCAGTTCATTTCAACATCATTATTAATCAAGTAAAATCTGAAAAACAGGCAGAAGATATAGTTATGAAATTTAAGTTAGTTATTGGCAAATTTTTAAAAATTCCGGTGCAATACGCTGGTTATGTATTAACGGATAAACATATTACGGATGCGACAATTAAACAGCAGCCGTTTGTATTACTGTATCCAAAAAGTCCGGCGGCACAGTGTATAAAAAAAATTTCGGAACAAATAATCTCCCAGAGATATATATTAAGAGAGACTAATTATCATCGCATAGGTGAAAGAAATCCGGAATCGTTTTTCCGGAGGATGGCAAAATTTTCACTGATTCATTAAATTTTGCTTGGATTAACGAATGAAAATTCTGATATTAAAACTTGGAATTTTAGCGTTTACCTTTACTTTTTTAGTAGGTGCTTTTCGCGAAGTGCCCTTATTTACGATTGTATTTCGCTCGCTTGTTGCGTTTTTATCAATAGAAGGGGTGCTCGTTTTAATGGCGGTTATTATTATTAAAGCCACGGAAGAGCTCAGAAAAGAAGGTGAAGAAGAAACGGAAGAAACCAGTGAATAAAAGTGAAGGACACTGGCAATGAGCGTCCCGATGGATCCACTGTGGAGTAAATATAAAGCCACACACGACCCAAAAATAAAAGAGCAGATCATCCTTAAGTATGCTAATCTGGTTAAGTTTGTCGCCGGGAGGCTGATGATTACACTGCCGCCGTCAGTCGAAGTAGGAGACCTTGAAAGTGCCGGCATTATCGGGTTGATTGATGCAATAGACCGGTTCGATCCGCAATACGGAGTGAAATTCGAAAGTTATGCAATTCCTCGCATTAAAGGATCTATGCTGGACGAGCTGCGTAAATTAGACTGGATCCCCCGCTCAATCAGAAGCAAAACACGAGAGCTTGAAAAAGTTATAGCTGAATTGGAGCACGAAAAAGGCAGGCCGGCTTTAGATGAAGAAATTTCCCAGCGGCTTAATATTTCACTGGAAGAATATTTTAATTTGCTCAAAGAAGTAAGCTCAGTATCCCTCTTATCGCTGGATAGTGCTATTTTCACTGATGAAGGGAACAAGGGAGAGCTTCATAATGTTATTGAAGATAAAGAAGAGGCGGAGCCGGATGAAGCAATAAATCGTGATGAACTCAAAGAACTTATCATTCGTGCTATAGATGATTTGCCGGAAACAGAACGGCTGGTTATTGCATTATATTATTATGAAGAGCTGACGTTAAAAGAAATTGGACAGGTATTGCAGTTATCCGAATCGCGCATCTCCCAGATTCACACAAAAACAATATTGAGCTTGCGAGGGAAATTTCGCGGGGCATTGAATAAATAACAGTGTGATGTAATACAAAATCTGAGTTATATTATATATGTAGGAATTTATTGAAGTTAATAAAAAATAGTTATATCAACGCGCCTGATTGACGAGGGTTTTACTACCTCTTGGAGGTGCGTATATGCGAAATGTAGATTTCCAAACAGTACATACACAGACCCCTGCAGTTGAGCGGTCGTATCAAACACGGCAGTCTCAGGTTGATACTGAACAACGGCAGGCGGGAACTATCCAGCAGCAAACCGCCAACCATAAAATGCAGGAGGCTCAAGGTACTCCCCCGACCGAAGGACCAAAGATTCAGCTAACAAAAGAACAGGAACGACGGCGCCGGCGAGACAAAAAAAAGGAAGTTGAGCAAAATCCGGAACAAATAACTCAGCAAACACAGGAATCGTCGGAGAGTCAAAGCTCTCATGTGATAGATATTCGAGTGTAATTATTTGTCGTATAAAAAATAGTGAATAACCTCAAAAAAAATGAAAATATTAAGCGCATTGCGCAGAATGTTTTGAGTTTGCCTGCATTGCCGACGATCATCGCCCAGATGGTTGAGCTTATAGATAATCCCCGAACATCTGCCTCCCAACTTACAAAACTAATTTCTACTGATCAGGTTCTTACAACTAAAATATTAAAACTTGCGAACTCTGCGTATTATGGTTTTCCACGCCGCATCGGTACGGTTAATCTGGCAATTGTAGTGCTTGGTTTCGATATGATTAAAGACTTAGGATTGAGTGTCTCAATTATTGACCGTTTTAAACGCCGCAGTGTAGACCCGTCGTTTGATATGAGCCGTTTCTGGGAGCATTCAATTGCCTGCGGTGCTGTCAGTAAAATGCTTGCTCGGATACTCAATTTCCGCATTACCGGTGAAGTATTTGTTGCAGGCCTCGTGCACGACCTCGGCAAACTCATTCTAAACCAGTATTTTCCGAAAGAATTCTCAGAAATTATGAAGCGAATAACTCATCACAAAGAAAGCTTTTTAGAAGCAGAGGATAAAATACTGGGAGTCGGGCATGCACTTATCGGGAGCTGGCTCATTGAACGATGGAATCTCCCCGAGCATTTAGTCGAAGTTATCGAGTATCATCACAACCCCCAGGATGCTTCACACTACGTACAATTAGCTTCTATTGTCCACTTTGCAGATTTTCTCTGCAAATGGCGCGGTATCGGATACTCAGGCGACACTCTTTTACCCCCGCTCAGTGAAGTATCTTTACAGTATGTTCAAGCTCGCTTTGTCAATGGTTCGCTGGATTTCGATTTTTATGCCGCAGCAATTGATGAAGAATTAGAACGTGCAGAGTCATTTATGAGCCTCATCCAAGGGAAAAAAATTCCTTCCCGAAGCTATTCTGAGTAATAGTCTCTATGAAAAAATCTGCACAATATACCGTTCAGGGTATTATTGATACGATAGTTGCCGAGCTTGACCGTATTTCTCCAGAAAATTTTTCCGATTCAGTCAAGGTCATAAAATTTTTATTTTCAGAATTAAAGTCAGTTATTCAATCTGCCGATAAAGAAAATCGTCAAAAAATAACCTCTCTGGCAAATAAATTGCAACAATCATTACAAGAGCGTAAAGAATTATTAGATTCATTGCGTGAGTTACGCACAATGTATGCTATGACACAGACAATTCGAACAGCAAAGACACCGGCGGAAATTCTTTCCGCATTGAACGTATTAGCGGAAAAGATACTCCCGATAACGGGCAGTGATATTTTTGTAATTGAGCCGAAGTCAGGGGCTTTAGTTTCATTGAAAAAAGAATCGGACATTCAGTTTTTTAATAAAATTCAGGAATATTTGGAAGAAGGAATTATTGACTGGATTATTGATGAAAAACACCCGGTCATTATCGAAGATTTAAAATCTTCCGGTGAATCCCCTGAAGTTAATGAAGGGAATTTTGTATTTGTTCCATTTGTGTTGGAAGGCGAGGTTAATGGGATTTATGTCGTATATACTTCAAAACCCAAGCACTCTTTTACTCAAAATGACATAGAACTGCTTTCAATCTTGGGAGAACAAGCGGTAGTAGCTTTGGAACGCATTATGCCGGTTTCAAAGAAAGGTATTATAAAATAAACGTATAATACCAGAAATCAAAATAAAAGGATAATTATGAAGGAGCTTTTTAAATATACCATTATAATGATTATGGGTTTGTTATTAATCGCCGTTACATTGAATGATTCATTTGGACAAGCAAAGATACTTACCGCAAATTATATATTTACCGGCGAAAAGACCCGGTTTGAGTTGACATTGTCCAAACCGGTCAAGTATACATTAGTGGAAGATTGGGAAAATAAAACAATTACTCTTGTTCTTCCCGGAGCAACGTACAGTAATGCGGCGGAATATAAAATTGGTCAGGTGCATAATTATTTTATTAGCGGTGTTCAATTTACTCTATCCGATTTAGGTACGGCATTGCAGATATCTTCTAAACAAGATTTCAGAACAAATGTTATTTTGAAGGATCAGGGACGAAGACTATTACTGGATGTATTTCCTCAGTTGACAACGCTAAATTCAGCAATACTGTTACAGCGGGGTATCGCTTATGAATCACGCGGGGAGTATGAAAAAGCTGTGCTCCAGTATAAGCAGGCAGTAACTGCAGATCCCGGAAATACTCAAATTAAGAATAAGCTTACCGCCGTATTAAATAAAATTGATAAACGTGAATCGGGAGATGGATTTTTCTCTCATACCAGTAATACAAGTGCATATCAGTCAGAGAATAATGCTCAGTCAGCCGATGCAAAGACCGTTTCACAGTATAATCCAGCAGAAAAAGATTCATCAAACCATTCGGTAAAAGTCGTTCCACTCCCAATCCGTAAAGTAAATCAACTAGAACAATCATTAATAGATTCATTACCGGTAACTGCTCCTGATTCCGATGAAAAAACTCAGCCCCAGACTAATATAACTGACGTAATATCATTATCTGAAGCTAAAGATAGAGATGGAATTCAATCAACAATTAATCCGGCAAAATCAGCAGGGAGATTTTTCGGTTTTCAGGATTTATTAAAGAAAAGTAATACGGAACCGTATGTTTTATGGTCTCTCTACGTGGTTACGGCACTATTGGTATTTATTGCAGTACTGTTGTTGAGGAAGATTATTAGACTCCGAAAAACGGTGCGGCGCAATAAATCGGTTGAAAAAAAATGGACATACCCTGGACCCGGAATCAAAAAGCAAGGAAATAATGGGAAAAAGTCTGATAACCAACGAAAATTGGAAGAAATGAAAAGCTTTGCACGAAAATTATCTGCCCTCTATGCGAAAACGAATTCTGGAGGCGTGTATCCATCAGCAAATGATAGAGCACCCATAGAACGTTCGAAAAGAACGAAATTTAAACCAGTTGAGGAGCATTCTCGGAAAATAGAGGAGGCGTTTACACAGGATGATTTACTCTGGAATGATAATAAACGGAACCATATTGAATCTGAAGCAGTTAATTTAACGAAGAAATTCCGGGACCAAAATGTAAAAAGCGATAAATATGATGCAGTCCGGCAATTGGCAGAGCAAAACTGGGAGATATGGGAGATTGCCCGAGAATTATCAATGGGAACAGAAGAAGTAAAAATGGCATTGCGGTCATCTCATACTCAGGAACAAAATAATCATCAAAGGGAATTATACGAGAGAATTTACCAGTTAGCTGACATTGGATTAAAGCCGGCTGTCATTGCTCTTCGGCTTCATATCGGCGAAGAAGAAGTTAAATTGGCATTGAAACTTCGTGAAGCAACTCAAGCGGTTTCGTAGAAACAAAGTAAACAAGAAAATTAAATTTAACTGTGCGGGTAATGAGCAGTAAGCGATTCAGAACAATGAAACCATTATTTTTATCTAAAAGATCCGCCCCTGGTGGAAAAATATTAATATTGCTCGTATTATCAGTATTATTTTCGTTTGTTAGCGGCTGTAAAGGTCCAACAAAAACAGGCAATAATTCACCAGTTATTTATAGCTTAATACCGTCAAAATGGACGGCGAATTTTCTTGAAACGATAACCGTCCACGCGATTGCTCGCGACGCAGACGGTGACAGTATCAGGTATCAGTGGTATTCACCAAAAGGAAGAATACTCTCTGCAAGCGGTGATTCAGCAGTCTGGCAGGCACCGGACTCTGTGTGCACCGTGGGCATTCAATTACGGGTATTTGATGTTTTTAAAGCATCCGATTTAGACAGTGTGTCAATTGCTGTACAGAACCGGGCACCGGTTATCTCTTCCTTAACGGCTTCACAAACAAGTGTATTAGTCGGTAGTCTGGTAACTCTTTCTGTTACTGCTCAAGACCCGGATGGAGGGCAGGTGAGCTATCTATGGAGTGCGGATGAAGGTGAATTTGTCGGAAGCAATATCCAGAGTACTGCCACCTGGCGTGCCGCTACAACGGTTGCGAATGTTTCAATCACAGTAAAAGTTACCGATGCAACCAATCAATATTCCACAAGCTCAATAGTTATTGCCGTATTTCAGGAATATGGAAGCTTGTGGATTGCGGATACCTTTAATGATCAGATTGTTAAATTAGCGTCTAATGGGACTCAATTGCTCAGAAATTCCGGATTCAATCGGCCTCAAGGATTAGCATTAGATATTACCGATAGAACGCTCTGGATCGCTGACCGCGGCAACAACAAGGTGGTAAAATATTCTTCCAGCGGAAGCCAGCTCTTTGAAGTGAAAAATATAAATAGACCTACTGATGTGTCTGTACAGGCGAATGGTAATGTATGGATTACCTGTATGTCAGATACCTTTCAGGTAATAGAAATATCATATAGCGGAACAATCCTCCGACGGCTGGCAGGATTTTCAACCCCCCAGTCTATTGCGGTCAACCGATTAAACGGTGACATCTGGATTGCTGATACCGGAAAAAATCGCATTGTTCTTATAAATTCTCAGGTGCCAAATTTATATAATATTGATTCTTCAAAAGCAGCGAATCCGCGGTATGATACTCAATTTATCGGATATACCAGTCCGGAAGCTCTTGATGTTGATCCTGCAAATGATATATGCTGGGTTGCGGATACCGGTAACCACCGCGTCGTTCGGCTGAGAAAATCAGATTTGACCGAGTTTGTCATTGCGGGTTTTCGCAATCCGCGGGGTATCGTTGTCAATAAAGTTGACGGTTCCTGCTGGGTTGCTAATACGGGCGATAACGAAGTCGTTAAACTATATTCGGATATTTCTCTCCTGCCAAATAAAACTCCCTGGGTTTACAATATTGACACGGATGCCGGATTTCATTATGTCATTCCAAATTATACTCAGCCGTGGGCAATAGATATTAATAGTAGCGAGGGTATTGTCTGGTTTTCAGAGAATTTCCGTGTAGTAAAAGTAAAAGATTTAGTAACTAACTTTTCTATTATTGGTGTATTTACCAATTTCAACTCTCCAAAAGCCCTCATTGTGAATCCCGGCGGCGGTTTCTGATATGCGGTAATTCGGGGGCACAATGCAATTTCTTTCCCTTGTGCCCAATCTCTGTCCGGGTAAGAATTATAAAGCCCATTTCAATGAAGATTTAAAAATTTTTGAAATTTTGTACGATTTTGCTTGACTTGTGTGTGTGTGTATTATATTAGTAATGTTTAATAACTGAGGGGGTAGGTATTTAAACGAAGAATGAGCACATTTTCCTCTTGATATAATTGCGGATACTGGTTTTTGACGGAATGACTACCTGGCTGGTTTCGGAATCGGATCGGTTTTAAGAATTATTAATTGTTTAAATATATATCTCCTTCAACGGAAAACAACGTATGAAGATTGAAACAGTAAAATACGTCGGTTTGTGTTTTATTGTAATTGCCCTTATTGTCTTAAATGTCAATATGTTCTATAGGATGTTTTTTGCCAAGAACCGATTGAATCCGGATTACAAGAAGCCGGTTGCGGTAACGAATGAAGACATTCTGCGGTATGCTGATTCGGTGTTTGTGCATGGTGACAGTTTGACGATAATTGATGATGCAATTGAAAGCAACAAGCAGATTATTACTGAAAAAGAAGATACTTTTGGTTTTTCGTATATTGTCAATGAACCGATTAATTGCCCTTCCTGTAGTGATATAAATTATTTGTTGTTTACAGATAGTGAGTATACAATAAGAAACATAATATTTTTGAGAGATATTATAGAGGATTATAAAGTTGTTCAATTAGATTCTTTTGGATTAATTGTAAATCAGTTTTTACAAAAGAATCTTATTAAAGATGATTTTTCTTCTATTCAGATGATCAATAAACCAAAAAAGTATTCAAAATATTTTAAAGAAAGTATAATAAAAGTTCAAGAACAAGCAAGGTTATTTTATGAAAAATAAATATTTAATAAATATTATAATAATATTTAATATGATTTTTATTTGTTTATATATTATTTATGTTATGAAAAAAACAACAATTATTAGTAATAATAATTTATTATTAGATAGTGAAATAAAGAACATAAATATACCTTTAACTTATAATGATTTATTTAAAAATATCGCTATTTTAGGAATTTCATATGATAGTATCAAAAATATCTTCTGAAAATCAAAAAATTAAAGTTATTATAACGGTCCAACCCCAAAAGCAAGATAATTTAAATATTCAACAGCTTAAATATTTTTATGATTTTCGAAAAATTATTAAAAGTGATAGTATACTTTTTATATATCTTATTATTGGAAATAAAAAAGATTATTCAAATAATCAATTATTAGAAATAGAAAAAAGATTTAATATAAAATTTGGATTTATTTCTAATGAACAATTATATGAAGTATTTAAATTAAAAGAATGTAAATATGGAGGTATTTTTATAATAAATAAAGATAATAGAATTCGTTTATCGTTAGCAACTCTAATTGATATTGAAACAATAAAAGAAATAATAGAAAGAGAATTATATGTATCAAATAAATAATAGAAATAATTGCACTATATATTTAATTTTAAATATAATAATATTTCTTAATCTCTTTTGCTCTAATAATAAAAATAGTTTGGTAGAAGAAAGAGTTACACAAAATAATCAGATTACAAAATATACTGTTGGTGATACAATTATTTCAAGTGACTCTATTTTTAATAATGAGTTCTTAGATAAACCTACTAGGATATTAAAATTACATAAATCGGATGACTTTATTGTTGGTGATGCCGGTAATAAATGTATTTATATTTTTTCAGATAATGGGAAATATAAGGGAAAGTTAGGAAGGAAAGGACAAGGTCCTGGGGAATTTCTAGGTCTTGGTATTTTTGATATAGATAAAGATGATAATATTTTTATAAGTGATATAGTAAACCGAAGAATGACAATTATGTCATCTAAAGGCGATGTACTTGGTATGTTTTATATTAATTTTGAACCTGATACAAGATTTATAGTTACTCAAAGAGGTGAAATATTGGTAAATCTGCCCAAAAATAATTATTATTTCACACTATATTCAAAAGATGGAAATATTTTACGAAATATTGGATTAATAAATAGATATAATAAGAATATATGGGATGTTAATGTAAAATTTGCAAAAGGATACCCATTTCAAGATGAATTTGGTGCATTTTATATCTTTCTATATAATATGCCAATAGTAAAAAAATATAATATAAATGGACAATTTATTTCAGAGTATAATATAATAAAAGAATTCCCAATTTATGAAAGATATATGTCATTATATATTCCACCGGAAAAATATGTGTCTGAGAAAAGCACACACGTATATTTTTATAATGACATAAAATATAGAAACGGTTATTTTTATGTTGGTTATAGTAGGAATAGTAAAGTTGCAGATAATAATCCAGGGGATGCATTTTTATATGAATTTAATTTAGGATTACAGCTTCATAGAATATTATCATTGAGTGTAAAAATAAATGAATCTGAAAATTATAAAAGCATAGGTCCATTCGAATTTGAATTTTTAAAGGAAGATACTGAAATATTAATTAATATTTCAAATATAGGTTCAATTATTAAATTTATACCTAATACTAAACAAAATTAAAGAAAGAAGGGTATTATTATGAGAAAGAATTTGCAGATGTATGTGATATCTTTTCTATTCCTATTCGATGTAGGGATAGCAATTCATTCATTTGCATTTGTAAATGATGAAAGCCCTATGTGTTGCTATATGCTAAAAGATTATACCGCACCATTATGGGAACGTATTGGTTATGCTGAGGATAAATGTGAATACGGAGATACGTCCGGTCCTTTAACTGATTGTGTTTTACCGCGGTATGTTGCATGGGGAGAGGGAATTGAAGCAAGAGGTATTTATGTAGAAGCAGAATGTTGTGATGATCCAGAACCTCCAACTGGTTGCGTTTCAGTTAAGGATCTTTGCGGCAATTTCCCAGCCAAGGGATGAAATAATTTTAAATATTCTGCTGAAAAATATTCCTCCTGCGTCCCAAATTGAATTTGGGACGCAATGAGGGATAAAAGCTTTGCTTTGGCCTTTAATCAATTAGTCTTAATGAAGCAGTTAACTACGTACCATTAATAAAAGGGCGGGATAATTCCCCGCCTTTTTTATTGTCAGGCGGTTGTTGAGTCAGAATTATACGTTTTGTTACTATAAAAACACTTATACTAACAACTTTATCCTCTCTAATCCTCCTCTCACTAATCTCCTCAACTGCTCCATGTGGATACCATGTGTGGTATCATCCCCAACTTTATTATATTTTTTACTTGACTAAAACCCCCAAATGTATGTAATTTTATAATACAGTAAATATTGAATCCGTTAGTATATCAATAAAGAGGGTTGGATATGTATCGGCGGATTGGAAGCGTTTTATTACTTCTCTGTGTTCTTGCTTTTTCATTTTGTGCCAGGAAATCAGGTGATATTGTATTAAGAAACGGCAAGATTTATACAATGGAAGCCCGAATGCCCTGGGCATCTGCTGTGGTTATAAATGGAAATATAATTACCGATGTATTGGTGAATGACACCGATGTGGGTAAATATATTGGAACGTCAACAAAAGTTATTGATTTAAATGGTCGGTTTGCCGTTCCCGGATTTATAGATAGTCATACGCATTTTGCAAGCGCTGGTGAAATGATAAATGATGCAAATTTGTTAGCCGTTGCTGATGATGAAGGATTACGGAAAGAAATACAGCGGGTTGTTGGAATCGTCGGTGAGGGTGAGTGGATTACGGGTGGGTTATGGGGTGCGTATGAAGAATGGGCGCAGGGTGCTGAAAAAGCAGGAGGAAAGAAGAAGGGGCGTTGGGAACCGACGCGCTCAGTTATAGATGATAGTACACCAAAGAATCCCTGTCTCTTAAACAGTTATGATTATGCATTATTTTTAGCAAATACAGCCGCATTAAAGGCTGTGGGACTAGAAAATGCTAAACTGGATGGAATGAAGGTTGATAAAAATGGTCGTCCAACCGGACTTATCTACTCTGGCTCTAAAGCATTGGAACTGCTCAGAGCAGAATTGAGAAAACACCCAAAATCTGAGGAGCGCCTTTTGAATGAGAGCCGGGCGGGGATGAAAAAATTGGCAGAATCCGGCATCGTTGAAATTCATGATATTACCGATGATGCTCAGATGAAACGGTATATAAAGCTCCAGGAAACCGGCGAATTAACGGCACGAGTCTGGATGCGACCTGATTTAGCCCGTGCCGAAGAGTTTAAGCAAAAAGGCATCAAAATGGGCACCCATCCGGTAACGGGAAAGCCTGACCATTATTTGCGATGGGGCGCCTTTAAAGGATATATTGATGGAATTATGGGCACCCATAGTGCATTGTTTTTTGAGCCGTATACCGATCAGCCAAATAATTACGGGAATTTTCGGACACATACCAGCGACGATCCGGAGCTTAAAATCGGCAATATGGACAAAATGTATGCGTATATAAAAACAGCGTATGACGCTGGATTTGTTGTAAATGTTCATGCCATCGGCGATAAAGGGGTTGCATTGATGCTCGATATGTATGAGAGGATGATGAAAGATTTGGGTAAATCCCTTGAGGGCTACCGGGTAATTCATGCTCAGGTTATTCGTCCGCAGGATTTTCCACGGTTTAAACAACTGCACGTCATTGCCGAAGTAAATCCCTACCATCTCTCTGATGATATGCGATGGATGGAAGAACGGATTGGTTCAGAACGGTGCAAGGGTGCCTATGCATTTAAATCACTGCTTGATAATGGCGCCGTTCTTATCTTTGGTTCGGACTGGCCTGGTACCAGTGCCGCTGAGTATTATGTTCATCCAAAATATTTGCTCAATGCAGCCGTTACCCGAACAACAGTGAATCATACTCCTGAGGGCGGTTGGTTCCCGGAACAGAAAATCTCAATACAGGAGGCATTAAAAGCATATACGATTAACGCCGCATGCGCAACATTTGAACAGGATGTTAAGGGTTCAATAAAAAAAGGAAAACTCGCTGATATAACTGTCTTAGACCGGAATCTTATGGAGATAGACCCGAAAGATATTTTGAATACAACTGTAGAAATGACAATCGTTGGCGGCAAAATAGTATATGAACGGAAATAGAACATAAAGGTGTTGAATTTTAAACAGATAGAATCGTTTCTGTTTGAAATGCACCAAAGTATTTTATAATCATACTTGATAAATTACTTTATTTTTTGTAGCTTATAAACAAAATCTCTTGTAAGGGGGAATAAATATGGCTATTGGTGATATTAATCGGTATGCCGGGGCTCAGCAGGCTACTGCGGCAGTATATACCAATCCTGCGCAGAATATGCGTACTCAGCGCCAGGGACAGCAGGCGGGTCAACCGGTTGGAACGGCAGGATTACAGACAGCAGGGCAGCAAATGGCGGCGCAGCAGACGGCGGCACCGCAAATGCCAAATCCCGTTCGTGCACAAAATCCGGGTACTCAAAATACTCTACAGCAGGCGAATAGAATACCTGCTCAGAATGCCCAGCCTGGAGCGAATAGAGCACCGGCGGAGACTAATCAAGGACAAATTCCAATTGCTCAGCTTCAACAGGGTCCAACTACATCAACAAGGAATATTGTCCGTCGGATGGAAGAAAATACCTTGTATAATACACAAGGAGGGGGAAATACCCCAGGCGTACAACAAACGCAAAGACAAGCGGGTCGAGGAGTTGCACAAGCAGGAGGAGTTACACAACGACCGGTCAATCGGACTGTAAATAATCTTGTTCCAGTGCCTCAGCAGATTGGGGGTAATAATCAGCCCAATCCAGGAAATCTTGCTGGCACCAGATTTGATATTTTTGCTTGAATCTAATGTGATTTAAACTCAGTTGCCTGATAATTGCTGCGGTAATCCTCAGCATATCCTAAAGCAATCCAATTGATTATCGCCTCCGCAAGAGAGATATTTCTTTTCGTTGTTTTAGCAAGTCTCTTCTGGAATGCAATAATTGCTTGCAACTGATAGTCGGAGAAAGGTTGCTGTCCTTGCTGCATAATAATTTCTCCAGTTACGTATTTTATTAAAATATATCGCAATAATTATGCCATTATATTGTTATAATAAATTTTAGCTTTTAGAGAAAATTTTATTCGCCTTCTAACCAGTACATCGGCATAATAAAGGGAAATAATTATTTGTGTTGATGGAAATATTGTTCAGAGAATATTAGAAAGTTACGTTGTATGATTATAACTGCAGAGACAATAGAGTTTGATAATCTAAGCGATTTGTGCATTTTCCTTCGATATAATCCGCAAAATGAGAAGTCGGTACCCAAGGGGTATACTCTTGCCCGGGATGTTGTGAATAATGAAGGTGGGCTTTTATACGCAAAGGATTCGGAAATAGATGGTCCTCGGATTGGCAGATTACTGCGTATTATCCAAAATAATCCTGACTTAAAACCACAATTTGCCATACTCATCAATGAAACGTTGATTAATATAGAAAAGTTAAGGATTCAATCAGTTGTTCAGCGGCTTATTGAGTCAAAGTTGACCCGAAAAGAGTTCAATAAAATGATGATGGCTGTTAAGAACTCCCTTGATACTCATTTTGCGAAGATATTAGGTAACAATGACATAATACTTTATATGAGTAAGATGAAATTCCTTGAAGATAAGATAAAGAAAACAAAGATAAATCCATTTTACAACCATATGCTCAATACGCTGATTTTTTCAATAGGTATTGTGAACAATTTATCACAAGTATCATCGGAAAAGTTTACTTCAGAAGAGATAGAAGAAATAGGATTAGTGGCATTGTTGCATAGTGCAGGAGGATGGGAAACTGCTGGTGAGTATTGGGATTTAACGAAAGAAGAGCAGAAAGCAAAATATATAGAAGCCAATTCAAAAAATTATAATAAATTAAAACAATATAAGGTAAGTGGTAATGTGCTTGATGCGATAGAATATATATATCAGTATTCAATCAAACAGTATGATTTTTTTCAAACTGAGTCTCGGGCATCTTCTTATGCAAAGACAGTTATTATTGCAAGCCTGTTTGATGAATTAATCACCGGTTTATGGGAAATTGCCCGGACGCCACGGGAAGTTACCGACTCATTATATGTGCTCACACAGGGAAATAAGCTACCCAAAATATATGTTGATGCATTGGCAAAAGGATTGAAATTTGATAATTTATTTGATTTTTATCATGAATTAGAAGCTTTAAAAGATTCCTGCAAGCGAGGGGCAGGGAGACCATATCCAATGACGGGATTTAAAAGCCCAATCATATTTGTTTGCCAGAAAAATATACAAGAATGTAAAGAATTTCTTGCCAGCTCAAAATCAATAACCGTTTTTAAAGAAATGGGTGGATTGGAGGCAGGGGCATACGGCCGTTGTGAAGGTTTATCTGCACATTTAATGCAATTCTATGATAATCATTATAAAGAAATTAAAGATGAAGTACTTGTAAAAAGTATGGGATTAAGCTCAGATAAATCGGAAAAACCGGATACTGTTGAAGGGGGCACATAAAATATAGTTGTTTTTTATTTTCATACCGATTTGTAATCCTCGCTCATTCCAGAGGATTGTATTATTATCATCATATTTTAAATATTATCAATGATAATGCTTGACAATTTCTAATATAAATAATAAATTAATAAATTTATAAAATATATTGGATAAATGTATTTTATTGGAATTTTGAGTACTATTAAACAGTTACAGAGCACTATTGTTAAAAAATTAAGCGAAGAGAGCAGAGAAAATTGTTCTGACATCGTTTTAGCTGAACAGGCAGTTAGTATATGCTTCAAGAAAAGGTATTGGTGTTAAATCAAAGCTACGAACCGCTTTCTGTATGTACGGTTCGCCGAGCGGTTGTGTTATTATTTCTGGGGAAAGCAGAGATGATTGTGCCTCTTGACCATCAATACCTGCGCTCTGCCCATACGATTTTCCCGGTGCCTTCGATAGTGCGTCTGCTTCTGCATAAGAAGGTTCCGGTTAAAAAGATCATTCTCTCCCGGAAAAATGTGTTAATGCGAGATAATTTTCAATGCCAGTACTGCGGGAGAAAAAATGTTCCGCTCACGGTTGACCACGTGATACCGAGAGACCGGGGCGGTGAAATTAACTGGGAAAATTTAGTATGTGCCTGTGTAAAATGTAATAATAAGAAAGGAAACCGAAGCCCTGAAGAAGCCGATATGACATTATTAAAAACTCCCCGAAAACCGAACCACATAACATTCTTACGGTTTTTTGTTGAAACAGTTAATGATGACTGGAAACCATATTTATTTATTGAAGATTGACCAATGGAGAAGATGGCAACGAAGAAAAAGGGACGAATATTAAGCGGGATGCGTCCTTCAGGGAAATTGCATTTGGGAAATTTTGTGGGGGCTTTAGAAAATTGGGTAAAACTCCAGGATGAATATGAAAATTATTATTTTGTTGCTGATTGGCATGTCCTCACAACAAATCCACGGGCTGCCGAAAACCTTTATAGTGAATCCATTGATATGGTTATAGACTGGATTGGCGCCGGACTCAACCCTCAAGAAAGTCCAATGTTTATCCAGTCCCATATAAAGGAGCATGCTGAGCTTCATCTGATTTTTTCAATGCTCGTTACCGTAAGCCGATTAGAACGTAATCCCACCGTTAAAGAACAGGTTAAAGAACTTCATTTAGAAGGACTTATGAGTTATGGGCATTTAGGCTACCCGGTTCTCCAGGCCGCTGATATATTAATCTATAAAGCAAATGTTGTCCCCGTCGGTGAAGACCAAGTCCCTCATATTGAATTAGCACGTGAAATTGCTCGAAGATTTAACAAATTGTATGGGAGGGTTTTCCCAGTTCCTGAAGTAAAACTTACTTCTTTCAGCCGGCTGTTAGGAATTGATGGCAGAAAAATGAGCAAATCATTTGAGAATGCTATTCTGCTTTCTGATGAACCGGAAACAATTCGAAAAACTCTCCAGCGTGCCATTACTGATCCTCAAAAAATACGGAGAGGTGACCCCGGCAGACCAGAAATATGCTTAGTGTATAATTATCACGAAAAATTTAATGAATCTGAAAAACAGCAAATAGCTGAAGATTGCCGTTCGGGCGCATTGGGATGTGTAGAATGTAAAAAAAATGCAGCGCAGGTCTTAATACAATTTCTTGAACCGTTCAGAAAAAACCGTGCGCATTACGAAGTCCGGAAAGATGAGATTATAGATATTATTAAAAATGGAGAGAAACGGGCTCGTGCCGTTGCTCAAACCACTGTAGAGGATGTTCATAGAGTTATGAAATTCGGTTAACCTGATAACTATATGCCATATCACGTGAGAGTAAATGTATTTGAAGGTCCATACGACCTTTTATTGTTTTTGATAAAAAAGGGGGAGATTAATATTTACGATATTCCGATAGCAAAAATTACGAAAGAATATCTGGAATATATTGAATTAATGCGGTCATTAGATCTGGAGATTGCCGGTGAATTCATCGTTATGGCTGCGACGCTTATGAGAATAAAATCACGAATGTTATTACCGGTTTATATTGAGCAGGAAGAAGAAATAGAAGACCCGCGGCGTGAGCTGGTGCAGAATCTATTAGAATATCAGCGGATTAAGAATGCCGTAGAACAGCTTGAACAGTATGAAAATCGAAGATTGTTAGAATACCCTCGGGGAACGGCTCTTGAAAGAGACGGGAACAATGCTGTTAATGAGTATGAAATGCAGATGTCGGTGTATGAGTTAGTGATTGCATTTCATACGGTGATGACACAGCGGAAGGAAGAAAAAATCCGTGTAGTTCAGCCTGAGCCGGCGACAATTGAAGAGAAAATGGACGAAATACTTATATTGCTTGAGTCGCATAAACGGATATCGTTTAAGCACCACTTTAAACAGTTGAAAAATACATTTTTAATTATTATTAATTTCCTTGCAATTCTGGAGTTGGCACGGAAACGACTGATACGAATATCGCAGTCCCTGCCGTTTAAGGATATATGGATTTATAAATATACCCGACAAACAGAGAAACTGAATACATAATAAAACTAATGTGTAATTATTGCTTTATTGAACCACTCTTATGGAGGAGGCTGGAGGCTGGAGGCTGGAGGAATTGTTTATACTATCAGGACGACTAATACCACGCTCTGCTAGGAAATGCAGAGAAATGAAAATAATATTAAAGAAATTATCATCTGTCGTTAAAACAGTTTTCTGTATTCTCAGTGTATTCTTTTGTTTTATATTTATGGTTATAATAGAGTAAAAATTTCTGTATATGGCAGATAATGAGCATAAAAATATAGTTGAAGCATTAATTTTTGCCGCCGATTTTCCGATACCGATAAGCAAAATCTGTCAGATTATTGATGATATTGGGGAATCTGAAGCCGCTTCAATTATAGAGGAACTTGAGAAGGATTATAGCGGGAATAATCGGGGAATGATGCTCAAACAGACGGCGGGCGGGTATGAATTTGTAACGAAGCCTGAATATGCACTCTGGGTAAAACGACTTGCTGTTGATAAGAGACGGATGCGGCTCTCGCGGCCAAGTCTGGAGACGGCAGCAATTATAGCTTTTCGCCAGCCGATTTCCCGAGTAGAAATTGAAAAAATTCGTGGAGTTGACTCCGGGGGACCGCTGAGAACACTTCTGGAGCGGCGATTAATTCAAATTGCAGGACGTGAAAAATCTCCAGGCAGACCCTTATTATATGTTACTTCTAACGAATTTTTGCATTTTTTTGGGGTCAATTCGCTGTCAGACCTCCCGCAATTAGAAGAAATTGAAGACATTATACGCTATGATGCAGGACAAACGGAAGTGGCGCTTGAATCACTATCTCTCCCAGGCAGGGATAGCGGCGCGGAGGAAATGTGACCAACTGATTAAAGCGGGCTTGGTATCGGTCAATAGTGTAATTGTCCGCACGCCCGGAATGATTATTGATCCTGAATCAGATTACGTAACGTATAAGGAGAAGCGCATCATCCATATCGGTTCTTTTGTATATATTTTGCTCAATAAACCGGCTGGTGTTGTATGCACTGTTCAGGATGAGCGTCATCGTCCAACGGTGCTTGACATAATAAAATCCGGCAGCCGGATATTTCCGGTAGGGCGATTGGATATTAATACTACTGGTTTGATTTTATTGACAAATGACGGGGAACTGAGCAACCGAATGACACATCCCCGGTTTGGTATTGAAAAAGTGTACCGCGTTGTCCTTCATAAACCGTTGCATCCGTTAGATGAAAAACGATTAGAGCAGGGTATAAAAATTGAGAAAGATGAGGTGGTTTCTGCTCGAATCGCCGTGATTTCAAAAACCGGTACGGTTGTTAAAGTAACGGTAAATGAAGGGAAAAAAAATATGATTAAACGGATGTTCAATACGATGGGTTATGTGGTTACATCATTAGATAGAATTCAAATCGGTTTATTAACGAAACGGAAATTGCCCCTGGGCGGGTGGCGGTATCTCACTCATAAAGAAATACACCAATTGTATAAGGCTGCCGGAGATACCTGAAAAAACTAAAAGGGGAAGATTATGGAAATTAAAAATAGTAAGATAATGATATTGGGAGGAGCCGGATTAGTTGGTATGGCAGTGTGCCGGGAGCTTTTTTTACATAATCCGGGTGAGCTTATTATTATAGCATTAACAAAAGCAGAAGTTGAAGAAGGTATAGCGGTGTTGAAACAGACTCATCCCAATTATAAGATTACTGCCGAATGGGGAAATATATTTGTCAGAACTGGTTATAAGGATATGTCCCGGGATGAACTGCTCGGTAATGCGGAGTACCGGAATAGTATAATTTATGATATGTGTGATGAATTAAGTGAAACGATTTTATCTGAATCATTTTTATTCCATCTCATAAAAAAATATAAACCTAAAATTATAATTGATTGTATCAACACGGCAACAGGCGTGGCGTATCAAGACATTTTTAATGCAACCTTAAATACATTCACGGCGGTGAAAAAAGCACGGTCAGCAAAAACAAATATTGATGAATGTCTTACCGAAGTAGAAAAATTGATGTGCACATTATATATACCTCAGCTTATTCGCCACATACAAATAGTGTATGAGGCGACACGGCGGTTCGGAGTCAAATGCTATTTTAAGGTGGGTACAAGCGGTACCGGGGGAATGGGGCTTAATATTCCGTATACACACAGCGAAGAACGTCCTTCAAGAATGCTGTTAAGTAAATCTTCAATTGGGGGTGCTCATTCATTGTTATTGTTTTTAATGGCTCGAACACCCGATGCTCCCATCATAAAAGAGATAAAACCTACCGCCGCTATTGCATGGAAAAAGATTAAATTTGGTAAGATTTTCCGAAGAGGCGAGCCGATACCATTATATGATTGCAGTTTTTCGGATGCAGAAACATTGGATGCAACATTTAAAATTCATAAACCGGTATCCTGTAAAAAGCTCAGCGGTGAATATTTGGAAGCCCCCTATATAGATACCGGTGAAAATGGTATGTTTTCTTATGCGGAATTTATGACGATTACCTCTATTGGTCAAATGGGATATGTAACTCCGGAAGAAATTGCCCGGAATCTCATATTTGAGATTATGGGCGGCAATACGGGTTACGACATCATCAATGCGTTGGATAATGCAACGTTAGGTCCAACCTATCGTGCAGGCACACTCCGCGATTATGCATTGGATAAATTACAGTCGCTCAGTGAGAAATACGGGGATGATGTTGTTGCTTTTGAGCTTTTGGGTCCGCCGAGGCTTTCAAAACTCTTATATGAGGCGCATTTATTGAAAAAGGTATGTACCTCTATGGAGCACGTGATGAGTGAAGACGAGAGAAAATTAGCTCAGAAAATTGAATTGCTTTTACAGAAGGAGAGGAAATTACGCTCAGCAATCATTTCAATTGGCATTCCGATTTTGACATTAGATGGTATACACCTTATACGCGGTACTGAGATAAAGATTCCTCCGCATCGTGCCGGGAGAATATACAAATTGACAAAGCGAAACATAGACCGATGGGCACATGACGGTTGGATAGATTTACGTCCCGAAAATATGCGCCGGTGGAAAGAACGGTTTAAAACAATAGCGGCGGAAATTACGGCGATGCCGAAGGAAGACACCAGCTCACATTATGAATGGAATAAAGATTATTGGCAAAAATCAAAGGCAATAGAAATTGGAAAAGTCGTTGCATGGATTTTTGTCAATGAAGATAAAGGCTTACGGATGAAAAGTTAATCAATTTATTATTGGTTTCGTAAAAAAGGTTATAATTAACAGATAATTAACAATAATCCCTTAACTATTGACGAGTAATAAAGAAAGGTTGGAGTGAAAAGTATGACCGTTGAAGTATTGAACAGTGACCAGCAGCAGTCTCCCGAAAAAAGTATTATAGACGAGCCTTTCGAGCAGAATGTTGCTCCGGAAAAAACACAAGAAAGTATTGAACCCACGGTGCAACCCGGGCGGGTCGTAAAAAGGGAAGATTTGCCGAAAGAGTTAATATATCCCCAGGAAGAATTGGAAGCCTTAACTCGATTATATGACAAAACAATTACCGAAATCGCTGAGGGGGAGATTGTTACCGGCAAAATTCTTTCAATAACAAATAAAGAGATTGCAGTTGATATAGGTTTTAAATCAGAGGGAGTAATCCCTATTATTGAATTCAGGAATCCTGAAGAACTAAAAGTAGGTGATACTATTGAAGTATATCTTGACCGCATAGAGGATTCATACGGACAATTGAAGCTTTCAAAGGAAAAGGCGGATTTCACAAAGGTTTGGGAAAAGGTGATAAAAAATCATGAAACCGGCGAATTGGTTGAGGGTAAGTGTGTCCGCCGGATTAAAGGCGGTATTGTTGTAGACATAAACGGCATTGACGCATTTTTGCCTGGTTCTCAGATTGATGTGAAACCAATCCGTGATTTTGATGCCCTTATTGGTCAGATAATGGAGTTTAGAATCGTTAAGGTGAATCATCTGCGTAAGAATATCGTTGTGTCCCGGCGCGTCATCATTGAGGAGGGATTGTCTGAACAGCGTGAAAAAATGCTTAAAGAGTTGGAAAAGGGTCAGGTTCGCTGGGGTGTTGTTAAAAATATAACCGATTTCGGAGTATTTATTGACCTCGGCGGGGTTGACGGATTATTACACATCACCGACTTGTCCTGGGGAAGAGTCTCGCATCCCTCGGAAATTGTCAGCCTCGATCAAAAAATTCAGGTTGTCGTCCTGGATTTTGACAAGGAAAAACAAAGAGTCTCGCTGGGACTCAAACAGCTCCAGCCGCATCCGTGGGAGAACATCGAAGAAAAATATCCGGTCGGTGCGCGGGTTACCGGGAGGGTCGTATCTATTACTGATTACGGTGCTTTTATTGAACTTGAAAAGGGTATAGAGGGACTGATTCATATATCCGAAATGTCCTGGACACAGCATATAAAACACCCGTCGAAAATTCTATCAATCGGTGAAGAAATTGAAGCAGTAGTGCTTAATTTTGATAAAGAAGAGAAGAAAATATCATTAGGACTAAAGCAGATTGAACCAGATCCATGGAGCACTGTTGTTACAAAGTATCCGATTGGTACTCGGCATCGCGGGAAGGTACGCAATGTTACGAACTTCGGTGTGTTTGTTGAATTGGAAGAAGGTATTGATGGATTGGTGCATATTTCCGATTTGTCCTGGACGAAAAAGGTACGACATCCCAGTGAAATTGTTAAAAAAGGTGAAGAAATTGATGTCGTAATTCTCAATGTATCTGTTGAAGACCGCAGAATTTCGTTAGGACATAAACAAATTGAAGAGAATCCCTGGGATAAATTCGAACTTGAATTTCAGAAAGGTGTTATTACCATTGGAAAAGTTGTCCGGACAGTTGAGAAAGGACTTATTGTTGAGCTTCCCGGCGGCGTAGAGGGATTTGTACCGTCTTCTCAACTGGAAGTTGAACAGGAAGGCAAACTTGAAGGTAAGATGGAAGGAAGAAAAAAAGGGAAAAAACTATTCAATTCCGGTGATGAATTGTCACTGAAAGTTATCGAGTTTGATAAAGACAATAAAAAGATTGTACTTTCCCAATCAGAATACCTGAAGGAATTGACAGAACAGGAAGTTCAGGAGTATCTGAAGAAGCAAAAACCGCCAGAAGAATTTCAGGAAACTGCACCGGAAGCTCTTCCTGCGGAGACAACAGAAAAAGAAACAAAACAACCTGCTGCAGAGGAAGCTGTCGTAGCTGATGAAACTGAGACGAAGAAAAAGAAAAAGATTCCCCGAGCCCCAAAAAAGTCTAAAATCAGTGAGGAAGCGACTGTACCGGCGGAACCAATTATATTTACCGAGTCTAAAACCAGTGAAATTACTCAGGCAGAGGAAAAGCCGGTTGCTGATGTGGTAGTTCCTCCAGAAGAAACATCGGTACCCGACAGTCAGCCTTCATCTGAGCAGGTGATTGAACCAAGCGCTCCGTCAGAAGAAGTAATTGCTTCTGAGTCGCCGGCGGTTTCTGAAATACCCACCGATGTTCCTAAAAATGAAGAAAACCCAGAACAGGAGCAAAAGCCGGCTGAAGGTTCAAAGTAATTAAACAAAAACATACTGTGAAAGGCGGCGGCAAGACCGCCGCTTCTCATTTATTATATCGTATGAGTGCACGAGTTGCAATATATACATTAGGATGTAAAGTAAATGCTGCTGATTCCGATGTTTTAGCGGCAGCATTTCAGCAAAAAGGCTATACCATTGCACAGTTCAACGAACCCAGTGATATTTATATTATCAATACTTGTACAGTTACCCACGAAGCAGACGCTCAGTGCCGTCAGGTAATTCGTCAGGTGCGTTCTCGGAACCCGGATGCATTTGTTGCGGTTGTTGGCTGTTACGCTCAAGCAAATCCCGATGTCATTAAATCTATCCCCGGTATTGACCTTATTCTTGGCAATAGTGAAAAATTTTCTATCTTTAAATATTTAGATTCCTGCCGGAAAAATGCCGAGCCGATTGTTAAAATTGATTCTTTTAGAGATGTTTTTTCAGTTGAACAAGGATTACCATCGAGTACTTATCGAACCCGGGCATTTCTGAAAGTACAGGATGGATGTACTTATAAATGTTCATACTGTATTGTTCCTATGGTTCGCGGACCGAGCTCTTCCCGGAGTAAAGATGATATTCTGGATAAAATTATATTTCTGCGGGATGAAGGATATAAAGAGATTGTATTAACTGCAGTAAATCTGGGTGAATATCGTTTCACTGATGATTACAGGCTTTTTGACCTGCTTAAAAATATATCAAAAATACACGGTGTCCCCCGAATTCGTCTGACCTCAATAGAGCCAAACTGTGTAACCGAAGAACTTGTTCGGTATATCAGCGAAAGCGTGATTATCTGCCATCATTTTCATATCCCCTTGCAGAGTGGCTCTGACGATGTTTTAAAACGGATGCGGCGGCGGTATTTAACAAAACGGTATACACAAGTGATGGAATGGATTACTAAATATATACCCAATGCAGGAATCGGTGCTGATGTAATGGTGGGATTTCCCGGAGAAACTGAGGAACATTTTCTCCAGACGGAGACATTTATAAAAGAGATGCCGTTGACGTATTTGCATGTATTTCGGTATTCTCCGCGGGCGGGGACCGACGCCAGTACTTTAGGCGAAAATGTGCCCCCACATATTATGCATGAACGGAGCAAACGGCTCATTGAATTGGGAAAATTGAAAAAGGAAACATTTTTATACCGTCAGATTGGGTTGACACACGAGGTGTTGTTCGAAACTAAAAGAAAAGACAGTGCATTCGGAGGATGGACAAGGAACTATGCAAGGGTAAACTGTACGGGTGACGGCTTGCATAACTCTTTCAAGATGATAAAAATTACTGATGTTAAAGAGAATTATTTGATTGGGGAAATGATTGGTAAGAACTCGTTTGATAGATAGAATTTTGTCAATTGTGTGAACTTTGAGATTGCTTCGTCCCGAGGACTCGGGACGAAGCAATCTCTCTGCTAATACTTAAATGATTAATAAATGAGTATATTGTTAAGAATTGATTAGAGAACAAAAAGCAATGGAGTGTTTTGAGGAAGCGCTTAATATAACATAGCGCAATATCTGCACATTGTTTAAAAGGGGTGTGACGTTAAAAAATAAAGGCAAATATTGGGAGTCATTACTTTCATTCGATAAAGAGCTTGAGCTTTGCCCGGATGACGAAGATGCCTTGCGACGCTGGGGCTATATTTTACAAAAACGATATGTGGGGCATCTGAGCCGAGCAGTTATACCGATCTTTTCAAGAATATCAGGATTATAAAAGATGGAGAAGTTTTAGATATATAAATCATATTTGTATAATACAGGCAGCTTAACTGGTATAAACGGGAAAGAACTTTAAATTTAGTTTGACATTGTTATATAAAAGTATTACAATTGTAATACGAGAGGATTACAATAGATGGATATAACAAACGTTTTTAGATCTAAAACACGGAAGGCGCTCTTTAGGCTATTTTTCACAAATCCGCAGAGCGAATATTACCTTAGAGACCTTGAGCGTATTCTTGATATCCCTGTAAGCATGATTCGTAAAGAATTGCTTCGTCTGGAAGAAGCGGGCATTTTTGCTTCGTATAGAAAAGGGAATCTCGCTTATTTCTTTCTCAACAAGTCTTATCCGCTATTTGAAGAAATGAAAAGCATGGTGTTTAAGACAATCGGGATAAAAGGGTCGTTGAAAGATATCCTTGAAAAGATAAAAGGTGTTGAAACCGCTTTTATTTATGGATCATTCGCCAAAAATGAAGAGAACGCTAAAAGCGATATTGACTTGTTTATTATAGGCAAAGTAAATGAAGATAAATTGGTAACAGAGATAGGAAAATTAGAAAAAATTCTCAAAAGAGAAATAAATTATAGCCTATATTCGAAGAGCGATTTTATAAAGAAGAGAAGAGAAAAGGATTCATTTATATTAGACCTTTTGGAAGGCACACAAATATTTTTAGTAGGTAATAAAAATGACTTATGAAAAATTTATTGAAGAATACCTGAGTAAAGGGCTATTAAAGAGACAAAAATGCAATTATCGTGCAGTCGAAAAACTTATTTCACGTTCCTTTAAAGATTTGAAAACATCAAAAGCTAATTTGGATATTGATGAAGGTATTGCTTATACAGTCACATATTTAGCGATGTTGCATACGGGAAGAGCATTTATGCTCCTAAAGGGTTTTCGTCCTACAGACGGCTATCAGCATAAAACCGTTGTGGAATTTATGTCGCATTTCTTAGGAAAAGAATTTGAAATCATCGTAGCTCGTTTTGATGAGATGAGAAAGAAACGTAACATATTTACATACGATGTTGATATATCTATTTCAAAGACAGAAGCTGGTAATGCCTTGAAAACGGCTGAAAAGTTTGTTGATTTAATTAAAGACATTATCAAAAAAGATTCTCCTCATGCTCAATTTAAATTTTGAAGGAGGATTCCATATAAGTTAACTTTTAAAAATTCTTTCAAATGGCGGTCTTGCAAAGACAGTAGTTTAATTTGTCTTTGCGAGGAGTTCAGATTTACCGGGACGACGAAGCAATCTCAAAGCTATTCAAATAATTATTGATAAGCTGTTAACGTTAAGAATTGAACAGAGAAAGAATGCCAAAAGTCTACATCAAAACCTACGGCTGCCAGATGGACACCTAAAAGGCGGACTATGGAAAAGATAGCGCAGACATTGATTAAATTAGATTAACTATTTAGGTGTAAAAGGATTATAATAATTTCGTTATGGTGGATATTATTTTTATAGTAATTATTTTTGGCTTGGTTGCCGCTTCTATTGTGTTTGTAGCTTTATGCGGCAAAGTATAGGGAGATAGGGTCTATGACGATTATTTATTGGGTAGGAGGTATTATTTCACTCGCTTTGTTTATCTATCTTCTTATAGCACTTTTGAAACCGGAGATTTTTAAATGAGTTGGAACAATCTTACTCAAAGTTTCATTTATCTGGCAGTATTGCTTCTGTTGGTTAAGCCACTGGGGATCTATATGGCGCGAATCTATGAGGGCAAGCCTACCGGTATCAATGTTTGGCTTGGGTGGCTAGAAAAACTAATTTACCGGGTGTCAGGCGTACAGCCTCAAGCGGGAATGAGCTGGAAAACCTATGCAATAGCGATGATGCTATTTAATGTATTAGGGATAGTGGTTGTCTATATTCTTCAGCGTGTTCAAGCGCACCTGCCTTTAAATCCGCTTGTCTTGCCGGCAGTTAATCAGGATCTCGCATTCAATACAGCGGTGAGTTTTGCCACTAACACGAATTGGCAGAGTTATGGCGGAGAAACGACTTTAAGTTATCTTACGCAGATGCTGGGACTAACTGTTCAAAACTTCGTTTCTGCGGCAACCGGAATGGCTATACTTGTGGCTGTAATCCGGGGGTTTATCCAAAAACAAGTTGAAACGATCGGTAATTTCTGGGTGGATTTAGTTAGGTCTACGCTCTACATACTAATGCCGCTTGCAATAATACTTTCTTTGGTTTTAGTATCGCAAGGGGTTGTTCAAACCTTTAAGCCAAGCGAAAAAGTAAACTTGCTACAGACTACAAAAGATGCAAATGGAAAAATTATTTCAGAGCAGACAATTGCTTTGGGTCCGGCTGCTTCTCAAATAGCCATCAAGCAGCTAGGTACTAACGGAGGAGGTTTCTTTAATGTTAATTCCTCGCATCCGTTTGAAAATCCGACACCCTTATCAAATTTTCTGGAAATGTTAGCTATACTTTTAATCGCTACGGCATTATGTTATACCTTCGGCTACATGGTTAAAGACCGGCGCCAGGGTTGGGCGATACTGGCGGCAATGGTTATAATCTTTATTCCGTGCATGTGGGTATGCATTCAGATCGAACAAAATGGCAATCCTTTGTTCAGCCAATTTGGGATTGATCAAAACGCAAGCTCTCTACAGCCCGGCGGCAATATGGAAGGTAAAGAAGCGCGTTTTGGCATCGTGAATTCAGCTATATGGGCAACAGCCACAACTGCAGCTTCCAACGGTTCGGTAAACTCAATGCATGATTCCTATATGCCTCTTGGCGGGATGGTCCCGATGTGGCTTATGCAATTAGGAGAGGTAATTTTTGGCGGAGTTGGCTCAGGCCTTTATGGGATGATTGCGTTTATCATTATTGCGGTGTTTATCTCAGGGCTTATGATAGGCCGTACGCCCGAGTATTTAGGTAAAAAAATTGAAGGCTATGAAATGAAAATGGCTTCTCTGATGATTTTGATTCCGCCTATTCTTGTTTTATTAGGTACGGCAGTTTCAGTTATTGTTCCTGCAGGGAAAAACTCAATTTTAAACCCCGGGCCTCACGGATTTAGTGAAATATTATATGCTTTTTCATCAGCAGGTAATAACAATGGGAGCGCGTTTGCCGGATTAACCACGAATACCATTTTCTATAATATTGCTCAAGGCCTGGCTATGTTTTTTGCGAGATATTGGCTCGCGATACCGGCGCTCGCAATTGCAGGTTCGCTTTCTAAGAAAAAGATTGTGCCTGTGAGCCAGGGGACACTGCCTACGCACACTCCGCTTTTTATCGTATTTCTGGTTATGATTGTTTTAATTGTAGGAGCGCTGACGTTTTTCCCGGCATTAGCTCTAGGCCCAATTGTTGAGCATTTAATTTTATCTGGATTTTAATATGAGTAAATCTCACAAGCCCAAGTCATTGTTTGATCCGTCCATTGCCGGACCGGCTGTCATTGAAGCGATAAAGAAATTAGACCCTAGGCATCAGATTAAGAATCCGGTGATGTTTGTGGTTTTGGTAGTAAGCATATTAACTACGGGTCTGTATATTCAGGCATTGTTAGGCCGCGGGGAAGCGCCAGCCGGTTTTATTTTGGCTATTAATTTTTGGCTATGGTTTACGCTTATTTTCGCTAATTTTTCGGAAAGCCTTGCCGAAGGTCGTGGAAAAGCGCAGGCTGCAAGTTTAAGGAAAGCCAGGAAAGATACTCTTGCCAAAAAGCTTTCGAAGGCTGAGTATAGTTTTGATTACGAAAAGGTATCAGCTTCGATGCTTCGAAAAGGAGATATTGTTCTTGTTGAAGCTGGCGATACGATTCCTATGGATGGCGATGTTATAGTGGGCGTAGCCTCTGTTGATGAGAGCGCAATTACCGGAGAGAGTGCACCGGTCATACGTGAAAGCGGAGGAGACCGCAGCGCTGTTACCGGAGGCACAAGGATTCTTTCCGATTGGCTTGTTGTGCGAATAAGCTCTAATCTAGGAGAAACGTTTTTAGATCATATGATAGCTATGGTTGAAGGGGCAAAAAGGCAAAAAACGCCTAATGAAATAGCGCTTAGTATCTTGCTTGCTGTTTTTACTTTAATATTTCTTTTAGCAACGGCAACTCTTCTTCCGTTTTCAATTTATAGTATAAATGTCACAGGGCATGGCGAGCCTGTCTCGGTAACGGTTTTAGTAGCCCTGCTTGTTTGTCTGATTCCCACTACCATAGGAGGATTATTGCCGGCCATAGGCATTGCCGGTATGGATAGAATGATTCAGGCTAATGTCATTGCCACATCAGGTAGGGCTGTAGAAGCATCCGGAGATGTGGATGTCCTTCTCTTAGACAAAACAGGAACTATTACGCTTGGCAACAGGCAAGCTGTGGCTTTTATTCCTACTCGAGGTATGAACGTTGAGTCTTTGGCAGATGCAGCGCAAATAGCTTCTTTGGCTGACGAGACGCCGGAGGGAAGAAGTATTGTTGTCTTGGCGAAGGAAAAATATGGCATCAGGGAACGCCATATTCAAGAACTTAACGCAAAGTTCATCACCTTTACAGCACAGACGCGGATGAGCGGCGTTGATTTGGGAGATGGCAGACAAATCAGAAAGGGAGCGGTCGATTCCGTGGAAAGCTATGTCAAAGACCTCGGCGGGTCATTCCCAGAAGATTTAAAGACAGCCATTACCTCTATTTCTAAAAGCGGGGGAACTCCATTGGTTGTAGCAGAACAAAAAAATGTGCTCGGCGTAATCCATTTAAAAGATATTGTCAAAGGCGGCATTAAGGAACGTTTTGCGGAACTGCGGCGCATGGGAATTAAAACCGTAATGATTACTGGAGATAATTCTTTGACTGCAGCAGCGATTGCTGCAGAAGCAGGTATGGATGATTTTTTGGCTCAGGCTAATCCAGAATCTAAGCTTAAATATATCCGCAAGATGCAAGAGGGAGGCAGACTTGTTGCGATGACCGGCGATGGAACTAACGATGCGCCGGCTCTTGCGCAGGCAGATGTTGCCGTAGCCATGAATACGGGAACGCAGGCGGCAAAAGAAGCAGGGAATATGGTTGACCTTGATTCTAATCCCACAAAGCTTATTGAAATTGTTGAAATCGGAAAGCAGCTGCTAATGACTCGCGGTTCTTTAACAACCTTCAGTATCGCCAATGACGTATCAAAATATTTCGCGATTATTCCAGCGGCATTTGCAGGAACATATCCGGCGCTAAACGCGCTTAATATCATGCATCTGTCCACTCCCAAGAGCGCTGTTTTGTCGGCTGTTATCTTTAACGCGCTTATTATTATATTTCTGATTCCGCTGGCTTTGCGTGGCGTTAAGTACAAACCCATGCCGGCGAGCCGTCTTTTGCGGGATAATTTATTGATTTATGGAGTGGGTGGCATTATTGCACCATTTATCGGAATCAAGTTGATTGATATGATTTTGGTTGCTTTAAATTTGGCTCACTAAAGGAAACGAGAGATGTTTAAAGAGCAAATACGTCCAGCGATTTTATTGTTTATAGTTTTATCAATCATCTCCGGGATTATTTATCCGCTGTTTGTGACTGGCATTGCACAGATGTTTTTCCATAATAAAGCTAACGGCAGCTTAATTTATAGAAATGGAAAACCAGTAGGGTCATCGCTTATTGGACAGCCATTTGATGACCCAAAATACTTTTGGGGTCGTCTTTCAGCAACATCTTCCGTTGCTTTCAATGCAGCAGCTTCATCGGGGTCTAACTTAGGGCCTTCTAACCCCGCATTAATCAGCGCGCTAGAATCGCGCATCAAAGCATTAAAAGCAGCCGATCCTGACAATAAAGATCCGATTCCAGTAGATTTAGTCACTTCTTCATCCAGCGGTCTAGATCCGCATATTAGTTTAGCGGCGGCGTATTATCAAGTTTCTCGGGTTGCGCGTGTGCGCGGATTACCGCAAGATTTCGTGAGAAATATTGTAAACCAATATGCTCGCGGTCGTTTCTTGGGAGTAATAGGAGAGCCGGTTGTAAACGTGCTCAAATTAAATTTAGCATTGGATGCGCAAAATGCAAAATAGAGGTGAAATATGGAAAGGCCTGATCCAGATGAATTGTTAGCAAACATCAAGCGCGAGGAATCGCATAGGGGAAAACTTAAAATTTTCTTTGGCGCGGCTGCGGGAGTAGGTAAAACTTATTCAATGCTTGAGTCCGCAAGGCTGCAGAAAGAGGAAAGCGTTGATGTTGTTGCCGGCTGGGTTGAGACGCATAAACGTGTTGAAACGGAAGCTCTCCTTGAAGGCTTGGAAATCCTTCCAGCGAAAATTATCCAGTATAAAAATGTTGAATTACGCGAATTTGATATTGACGCCGCGTTAGAAAGAAAGCCCACCCTTATTTTAGTGGATGAATTGGCCCATACCAATGCTCCCGGTTCGCGCCACCCAAAACGATGGCAGGATGTCGAGGAACTTCTTGATAAAGGAATAGATGTTTATACTACCCTTAATGTTCAGCACTGCGAAAGCGCTACTGATGTTGTGGCTCAGATTACAGGCATAACCGTCCGTGAGACTGTACCCGATACCATCGTTGAAAAGGCCGATGAAATAGAACTTGTGGATTTGCCCACCGAGAACCTGCTAAAACGCCTCAAAGAAGGAAAAGTTTATCTTGGCGAAATGGCAGAGAGAGCTGCTCAACATTTCTTTCAACCTGGTAATTTAATCGCATTGCGACAGTTGGCGCTGCGTTATACGGCGCACAATGTGGATGAAAAACTAATGTCGTACAAACAGGCTCATGCTGTTTCAAAAGTATGGGGCGCGCAGGATAGATTTCTGGTATGTATATCTGCTAACCCAAATGCCGGTCGCTTAATCAGGGCAGGCAAACGCATTGCTTCAGATTTAGGAGTAAACTGGACTGTTGCATATGTAGAGACTGGCACGCAATTAAATGAGAAGGACAGGGCCAGGATATCCGAAATGATGCGCCTTGCGGAAAAACTTGGGGCTCAGGTAGCTACACTGAGCGGCCAATATGTGGCAGAGACGTTAATTTCTTATGCACGTTCAAAGAATATCAACAAAATAATTGTGGGTAAGCCGGCAAAACCAAAATGGAAGGAGCTTATTTTTGGTTCTATTATCAATAAGTTAGCCCGTAAATGCCAAGAAATAGATTTGTATTTATTAAGCGTAGAAACTCAAAGTGAACCCATTGAGGTTGCTCCTGTGGCAATGGTTCCTTTTTCTTGGAAAAACTTCTTTAAGGTTTTAAGCATAGTCATTCTTTGTACCTTAATAGACTGGGCAATGTTTCGTCATTTAGCCCTTGTTAATTTAATAATGGTTTATTTACTTGGAGTAACTTGGGTTGCCTTCAAATACGGCCGCCGGATGTCAATGATAGCGTCCTTCTCGAGTGTTTTATTTTTTGATTTCTTTTTCGTACCTCCGTATTTGACATTTGCGGTAGCAGACGTTCAATATATTATTACATTCGCAGTTATGCTCATTGTTGGTTTTGCTATATCACATTTGACGGGTCGGCTTCGCCGCCAAACTATCATGATGCGTTTCAGTGATGACAGAACGCAAGTTCTTTATGCGCTAAGCCGTGACTTGTCAAAAAGTTCCTATCCCGATGAACTTTTTAAGATTTTGTTAAAACATATTCAAGAATTTTTTAAATGTCAGGTCGTTGTCCTTACTCCTGATGCAAAGAAAAAACTTATTCCGCGTTTTAGCGAAGCAGAAGAATTAAGTCTTTTCCCCAACGAAATTGCTGTCGCGCAATGGGCATATGATAATAAAAAAGTCGCTGGAAAAGATACCGATACCTTGCCGGGTGCAAAAGGAATTTATTTGCCTTTTGTGGGCGCAGAAAAGACAGTGGGAGTAATTGGAGTTTTTCCTCAGGAGGATAAACAATTTTTTAATCCCGAACAGTTTCATATTTTAGAAATGTTTGTTAGCCAAGCTGCACTCGCAGTTGAAGGGGCACAACTTGCCGCAACAGCCCTTGATGCAGCGTCAAAAATTGAAAGCGAGCGCCTTAAAAATTTACTCCTCACAACTTATTCATCCGGATTGCCAGGGCCTTTAACGTCTATTTCTGAAACTGCCTCTGAGTTATTAAAACCGGAAAATATTAAGGACGACTTGAAGCATACTGCGTTGATCGAAAAAATAAAGCAAGAAGTAGAACGCTTGAATACACTTATTGCTGAAATACCACAAATAATCGAGTCCGAAGAGTAAATCATTCATCTTATTGTACAGTTTTTTACACTCGACTTAAAAGTCATGACTTATTTTTATGGAAGAAGATACAAAAAAAGTTTTCATCAAAAATTTTGGCTGCCAGATGAATGTGTATGATTCTGAGCTGGTGGCAGGGATTCTGTCAGCCCAGGGGTATACAATAATTTCTGATGAGCATACTGCCGATATTGTGCTGATTGTTGGCTGTACGGTACGGGAGCATGCCGAAAAGCGGGCATTAGGGTATCTTCAGCAGGTTCTCGCACGAAAAAAGAGGAATAAAGAACTTGTTGTTGGTTTGTTAGGATGTTTGGGTCAGTGGGCAGGGTCTAACTTGCAGGAAAAACTGCCTGAATTGGATATAATTGCGGGACCTGATGCGTATAGAAACCTGCCGGCATTGTTGAAACACTTGCCGGAGAAATCGTTTGTTGCATTAGAAAATTCACTTGAAGATTATGATGATATCCAACCCCTTCGGAGGAGAGACGGTGCATCGGCATATATTGCAATTATGAGGGGCTGTAATCATCGGTGTGGGTATTGTGTTGTGCCGTATATGCGGGGGAGTGAGCGTTCCCGTCCAACCAAAAGCATTCTTGCAGAAACAGAGAATCTTGTCGCAACTGGTGTTAAAGAAATATTTCTTATCGGACAAAATGTAAATTCGTATCAGTATAATGGCGCCGATTTTCCAGCACTGCTTGATGCGGTAAGCGGTGTTTCCGGGGTAAAGCGAATTCGATTCACTACTTCACACCCGAAAAATTTGTCAGAGAAGTTAGTTGAAGTCATTCGTGACCGCGAAAATGTCTGTTCGCACATTCATCTTCCGCTGCAATCAGGCTCTGACCGGGTACTCTCTGCTATGGGACGGGAATACACGGTAGAGCGGTACCTCTCATTAATTTCTCTTCTGCGCCGAGAAATTCCAGAGGTGAGCATAACAACGGATATTATATCCGGTTACCCCGGAGAAACAGTTGATGACCACCAGAAAACACTCGATTTAATTCGAATGGTTGAATTTGACGGTGCATTTACCTTTAAATATTCTCCGCGGCTTAATACGCCGGCATTTAAGCTTAAGGATGATGTCCCGGAGGCAGAAAAAATCCGCCGCTTGAATGAAATAAGCAATCTCCAGCGGAAAATAACAGAGCGGAAAAATAAATTGTTTATCGGTAAAACGGTAACAGTTTTAGTTGAAATCGCAAGTAAGCGTTCCGATAACGATGTGCTTGGCAGAACAGACTGCGGCAGAAATGTCATTATTCACAATCAAAAACTCCCGATTGGAACACTTTGCACAGCAAACATTACTGCGGCAACCAGTCAGACGTTGTTGGGCGCATTCCAGTCCATTTTAAAATAATACTCAATAATGAATTATGAAGTATGAATAGAATCCATTGAAAAATAAAATCTATATTTAAATTTTACATAGCTTCTTTTAAAGAATTGTAATAAATTATAAAGACATTTGAAGTTGGATTAATTATTGGTATGCACAGTTTCACATTTTATCCTTGGAGGAGACATGTGGATTTTATCATGGCTATTTGTGCTCGGGGTAGTAATCCTTTTTATGTTTTTTGGATTTATGAATAGTAATAAGGAAGTAATTTTAGACTTTTTCTGGTGGAATATTAAGACCCAATTAGTTTTAGCGCTGTTCGTGGCTTTTCTTGTAGGGATTGTTACGTGGTTTCCGATAGCGACTATACAGTATTTCAAAAGCCAGGCAGAAGCACGGCGATTACGCAAAGAAAACAGTCGTCTCCAGAAAGAATTAACAGAATTGAGAAATTTGTCAATAGAAGAAGGCGAGAAAAAATAGAACAAGGGGCATAAATGGAAAATTTTATTGGTTTCATATTTTTTGTTGGAATAATTGCGTTTTTTATATTAACTGTGGTTTATTTATCGCGGCGGAGAATGCGCCTGAAGCTGGAAAGTGACTCTCGCGCGGCGACAGCCTATGTCGAAGCATTAAATGAATTAATCGTTGATAATTACTCAAGAGCAATGGAGCTTCTTAAAGAGTCTGTCCGACTTGACACAAATAATATTGATGCCTATGTGAAATTGGGGATAATTTTTCGAATTCAGGGGAATCCGCTGCAGGCATTAAAAATACATAAAGAATTGACGATTCGTTCCAGCCTAACGAAAAAAAACCTTATTGAAATTTATCGTAATATCGTCAGCGATTACATAGATTTGAAACAGTATGACGAAGCGCTCCAGTATTGTGATAAAGTGCTTGCGCTTGATCCTAAAAACCACTCAATATTGGATATTCAACCGGCAATTTATGCTTTCAAACACGATTATAAGAATGCATTTAAAGTGCTGAAAGCAAATGCAGAAAAGGGAGCACAAATAGACCATCAGTTAGCGCTGTATAAAATCGCTCACGGCAGTGCATTGGTAGAACGAGGAGAATATCACGATGCCCGGATTATTTTTAAGGAAGCACTCAAATTAGACCATTCGGAATTTGAGGCACATCTCTATATCGGCGATGCGTACGCCCGTGAAAACCGCCGTGAAGATGCTGTAAAAGTCTGGCATGAATTCGCTGAAGAATTCCCTCAGAAATCATATCTTGTATTTGATTACCTTGATGAAGCCTATTTTGAGTCAAACAATTACAGCGCAATGGAGGTATTTTATTCAACGATTATAGAAAAAGATCCTGATAATTACCGAGCGCTTCAGCGGTTGGGGGAAATATATTTTAAAAAGGGTGAGCGAGAAAAAGCGCTCGAAATGACTGAACGAAGCCTCAGAGTCAATCCGAAATCTTTAGAAGGAATAAAAAACCTCATCTTATATTTAAATAATGTTTCTGATATAGAGGTTATTAAAGAAAAAGCATTAAAACTGGTAGATATAGTTGAGGATTTGACCACATATCGCTGTCGGTTTTGCGGTTATCAAACAAAAGATATTTTAGTATTATGTCCTTCGTGTGAGAAATGGGACGCTTTTGAATATTAATATACCTTTATACTACTGACAAGATTTCTATAAATTGAGACCTTTTTGTTAAAGGGTGAACGTTAATTGAATCCGAACTTAAAGCGTTAATGGGGGTGTAAAAAAATAAAGAAGATAGATAATGAAAGATATGAGCAAATTGAAAGAATAAAAAGAGAGATTTTACAATGTCTTGAGGAGAAAGAAGTATCGGTGAAAAATATAATTCTCTTTGGTTCAAGGGCAAGAGGAGATTTTTCAAAATATAGTGATTATGATTTTCTAATAATAACCGAAAAGACATTTAATATTAAAGAAAAAATGGAGATAGCAAAAACGATAAGAAAAGCCTAGCAGAATTATATATCCCTACTGATGTGATAATAAATTCAGAAGAGGAAGCGGAGCACAAAAAAAATAAGATAGGATATGTTACAAGATATGCTTTAAAAGAAGGGATCATAATATGATAGATGAATATATAAAAAAATGGATTATAAAAGCATCAAATGATATTATAATTCTGGCAGTTAAAGTGACAACAATTAAAGAGGTAATATTTTGCCGAGTTCAGTGTTCATGTAAGCTAAAATGTTGTTGAGTAGATATAAAAGAATTTTAAACTACATTTATTATCTACCATCTAATTTAATTATAACATTATAAATATGAAAAATTATATTAAATATATTATTCTAATAATTATTCAGATTCTCTGTTTCAATGCATTATTATTTTCCCAGGATATCCGAACAGCATTAATAGATTATGACCGCGGTCGGCTTGAAAATGTTCGCAATACGCTTATTATTCTGAAAGATACGGATTATGCGAAACCAGAGTATTTGTTTCTTACTGCTGTTTTTGAGCAGGATGCAGAATTGGCATTTGAACAATATGAAATGTTAAGCACTATTGTTGCACAAGATCCCCTCTTTGAACGTATACTCTGGAAAATGTGTCAGTATTATTTTGCAAAAGAACTGTACGAGACCTGTTCTGAATCTATTGAGCGTTTTTTAAGCGCCTTTCCGCAATCTGGATATCGTGAATCTGCGGTACGAATTAAAGAGCGAGCATCAAATTATTTAGGGCGAGAACTAAATGTACCTATTAATCCCCCCGTTGAACAAACAGTTGTTATATACACATTACAATTAGGGGTTTTCGGTATAGAGTCAAATGCCCGAAGACAGTTAAGTAATTTTCAACAATTGGGATTACAAAAAGCCTATATAAAAGAACACCGGGTCGGTAGCCAGGTTCTCTATAAAATATGGTTCGGAGAATTCTCTGATAAACAATCCGCCCAAATGATGCGTGATGAGCTTCAGCAAAAATATAAG
>Ga0315291_10000481_pt1 | contig 52730 bp, 31 predicted proteins | sample YL17G12_20_MG_FD_203070 | JGI IMG/M metagenome (GOLD analysis project Ga0315291, IMG submission 203070) | Sediment microbial communities from Yellowstone Lake, YNP, Wyoming, USA - YL17G12_20 | ecosystem: Environmental > Aquatic > Freshwater > Lake > Sediment | place: USA: Wyoming | collected... | reverse complement strand
TGCGGGTCTGAAATATCCGTCGCCGTAACCTGTTACCATTTTGAGCGCTTTGCCTATCGAAACGCAGAAGAAAAACCAATCTGGCATATCTACGTCCGGAAATGGCTTAAAACCTGTATATCCCTTTCGTTGCGAATCTGTAGGTTTAGAACAATCGAAACAATTTGTTGCGCCTAAAGCTATTTTAACGAATTCGGCGCGGCTTATTTTGGCATCAGGTTTGAATGTGCCGTCCGAGTATCCGCTTATTATGCGCTTAGTGTATAAATCAATAATGGCTTTATAATTCGGATTCGAAGGATCGACATCCGAGAATGGTGATTTTGCGATTCCAGGTTTTTTAACAGTTGCATCGTTTTGTGCAATAAGGGAAGCGAACATAGGCTGGATTTTTTTCTTCAGATAGCCGATTTGGACTTTTATATCATTCCAGATCTCATCCTGTTTGATGACAAGGTTGTTGAAATCAGTGGCAATGAAAATATCGAATACTGGTTTTTTGGCGCTATCCACAAGCTGGAATATGACCTTTTCATCTAATTTTCCCTGATTTTTGAATTGCAGAGAATAGCCTGTAGACATCATTCTGATCGCGCCGCTGGAATCCACAAGAGCGATATTTTTTTGCGTGTTTTTATTGAAAATCGCCGCGCCGCCAGGGAAGCTTTCCGCGTAACCAGGCATATTCCTTGCGATTATGGAATCGCTGGTATTCAGGTCTCCGAGCTCAACGCCAATATTTGGAAGGTTTGCCTGCGTAAGAGGTTCATCAAGTGTAACAGCATCTGTATTGCTGTCAGCCACGTAATAAACATTGGAAAGCACAGTATCAAAACCTTTCTTCAGAATCGAAGCCCTTGTGGGCAGAATCCATGATGCTGGAATCACTTTAATCTCGTAATTATTGTCGAGCATTTCAATTTGTCCTGTGCCAATATGCACCCTCGCTATGTCTTTTGGCGTCTGATCGGTAATAAGTACGTCTGATGGTCCGCTTGTAAACCCTTGAACCAGATAATCGCCGCTTGAACTGATTGAATAATAATTATTTTTAAAAGTATTTTTGTCGCTTAAAGGTGGTGTGGTCGGATTATTTCTCCTTTGTTTTAACAGGCCCAAATTTTTCCAAAGACCCCATCTTTTACGGAATATGCTGAACGGTATATCGCTTAAATCATGCTTTGGTTCCAAAGGTTTCATTGTGCCTTTTGCTTCTCCTTTTTCTTTCAGCGGAGTTTCTTCCAATGATATATCAGGCGCATAAATTGTGACTTTGATTGTTTTTTTGTATTGTTGGAAGCTTGGGTCATCCGGTTTAACGCTTGCGATCAAATCGACATTGAATTCTTTTGGTTCTTTTTGGGGCGGAATTATTAATTGATCCCCAATGCTGTCGGGCAAACCATCCTGGTTCATATCCCAGTAATATTTATAACTGCCTGTAAGGTCAGTTAGAATATCGCTTGCATTTATTTTTGCCTCCTTGTAAATCGGGAATTTAAAGTCTTTTTTAAGTATGTCTATCGGAGGAGCTGAACTGACGTATATCTGCGGAGCAAGGAGTTCACTATGGTTATAATTTGCAACATTTCCGTATTTATCAAACCATGTCATTTTTATATGGTAGAAACCGTTATCCATGTTCATGCTGTAGCCAGGCCCGCTATACAGGTCGAAGTAAACGGCTTTCGTGGGCTTTAAAGTTATGGCCATAACCTGCTTTTCATTTCCTATAGTCCTGAAAAGCACTTTACTGGCGCCTGTTATCATGGTTTTTGATTCAATGCCAAAGACTTTACGCGCTTCAGTTTGATCAGTATATGACGTGATAAGGGTTCCGTAATCCACAACCTTATCGCCAACTGTTACGCGCGGAGTTGTGCCATCCGCATTTAACGGCAAAAGGACAGCAGTGACATCAGCAAGGCCGTTATTCTGTTTATCAGCGTCAAAGCCGAGAATTGATCTTTCTAGTTCAATACCGACGCCATATTGATCAGGGTTTGTATTTTCCATCCAGTTGAAACTAGCCGTGCTATCTTCTGTAAGCGTGGTTGTAAGCATATTGATTGCTTCTTTCGGAGGCAAAACAGTTGTGCCAGCTGTAATGAAATCATTTAATGCGAAAATTATATTTGGCACATGGGAGGCTATGTTTGTCGTAATATTCAGAGGCACTGAAAGATCGCGCTTGAGATATAAATTCGGGCCATCGCTATACACTACATTGGATTTGCCCGTAACAGTTGTTGGAATAAATGCTGTCTGGCTTGTTGCTGGATTATCCAGATACGGAATAAATTGAACCGACTGGCCTGTTTTGGGGTCAACAAGGCATGTACCTGTGCAAACTGATGAGCTGGTGCCTGATGATGCGCTTTGCTGGCTGGATGACCGAGGTGGGCTTGGCACCTGAGCAAGAAGGTTTGAGGTGCTGGAATTAGACGGCAAACTGGCGACGGCAGTTTCGCTGACATTGGTTTTGGCAACAATATTTTCAGATGAGGTATCAAGCTGATTCTGAACCCACGCATAAAGGTCTGAAGAATTGGTTGATTCATTCACTTCATCTTCAAGCTGTTTGCTTTGCGCTAACACTTTTTGGCGTGCCTTTTCTATTTTATCCAACGCTGACGGCTTGGCTGATAATTTATAATTTGGGATATTGTATTCCTTCTTGAGGACTTTGTAGTCAACGGGCGCTTTTTTATTAATATCTTCAATAACTGTAGTCAGCTTAGCAAATGTATCTGTGAATGTTTTTTTGATTTCAGGCGAAATGGATTCCTGAGTTTGGCTGGCAATAAGTTTGGAAGGTTGTGCGCTGGCTTGTGTCTGCGCGCAGTTTTTCTTTTTCGCTTCATTGATTATATCCTGCAGCCATTGCTCTTCGGCTGACCATTTAGAAAATTCTTTTTCACAATCTTCCTGTTTAAATGTCCCTTCAATAACTGCGGTACTCCATGCTGTGCTGATTTCATCAAGAATATTTTGCTGGAACCATTCTCTGATATCAGTATCTTTCATTTGATCAATTGCTACTGATAAGCCTCCTGTAAGATAAGCATTCATCCATTTAAAGTAAGTGTTACTGGCGGCTTTCCTAAGAGTTATGCTCAAATTATCGTTCATCTCATCCGCCCATTTTTTGAATTCAGCAAAGTTATTTGCCATTTTCTGATTTGCTTCTTTAGTCGCGTCTCCCATGACTTTGGTTGCCAGATCAAAAGCATCCTGCATCTTGGCTTCTGCTGAACGGAAATATTGCTGGTCGATTTTCTGGATATCTGTATTCCATTCATTAAGTTTTCCTTGGACGTTTTTTGCCCATCCTTGCTCAATAGTTATTGCAGCTGACCCAAGCGCCTTTGTTATCCAGTCCGATAAATTTGCAAGTTTGTTTAGCATATCCCCAAATGCAGCCTGTGCGGCTTTATCAAATAAGTCTGACCAATCGGTAGGTATACGTTTATTCCATTCATCAGCAGCTGATTGTAGCTTGTCCCAGACCATCTTTAACCTGACGCCAAGGTAAACTTTTGTCGTGATATCCAGCTCATTGAAACCGGTATCGATAAGCGCGATGTCCGCAAGCCTGATCTGCAACAGATCTAAAGGAATCAGATACGCGGGCCTGTTTGTCAGAAGCACTGTATGGTCTTTAAGGTAAGCTTCCGGAATGGGCGCAAACGCTTTTTTAATCAGGCACCAGATATTAAGAAGCATCTGAAGGAGTTCCATGATGATTTTGAACTGCGCGCCTACATCAGGTAATTTCGGAGGAGGTGGGAGGGTCGGCAATTTAATTGCAGGTACTGCAGGCAAAGGAGGAAGTTTTGGCAAATCAGGAAGCCTAGGCAATATCGGCAACGCAGGTATCTGCAATGCGAACGAAAGATCAGGAATATCCGGGAACGGGATTCTGGGTATGCGCGGCAGTTTAATTGGCTGGCCGATAAAATGTATCAAAGGCATCTCAATGGTAATGCTGGACTTAAGGTTAGACAGGTCTAGGACTATGTCAGGCCATTTCGGAAATTTGATAATCGGTATATCTGGTATGACCAATCCAAGCAAAGTGTACCAACCGAAATTGGAAAAACGGTCATTGGTGCATATGTCACAATTATCTTCAAAATTCGTGAAAATATTAAAGAGTTTTTTAATATTTTTTACTATTTCGATTATCGTGTAATAAACTTCCACATATCCGATAATCTGGCTTTGTATGGTTTTTAACCAGCCTCCGATCATCGTGCTGAATGATTCCATTATGCAGGCAATCTGGCTTAAATATGACGCCAACTGTTTTTTCAGAAGAACAACATTCCTCGGGAAGGCCAGATATGACTGAAGGACTTTAACATTTTCCACAATGCTGTTTATGAGTTTATCGACATCCACGATAATCATGCTAAGTATTTTATACATGGCACAATCAGCGGTTGATTTTGTTGGGTCTGGGCATCGATATTTTGCTATGAGGTCTCTGTATTTATTGACCTGTTTTTGGTAATAAACTTTTGCCTGCTCAAAATCGCGAATGACATCCTGGATCTGGGCGTAGGAAATATAGGGTATTTTGAAGTCTATCCTATGCTCATTTAATTTGATGAAAGGTATTGAGTTTATGATTTGATATAAACCTTCAATCGCAGAAGTATTAAATGCGGAAATGTTTTTTTCGAGCGTTTTGTATTCATCTAAAAATGATGTGCCGGCATCTGTTGGAGACGTTACACTTGATGTTGTTTGACTGAATGGCTCTGGTAAAGCTGAAGCGTCTTTCGCGCTTTTACCTGACACATAATTCCACCATGCTGTAGTTGTCTTATTAAATTCATACCAGTCGCTCGCAAAGATGCTAGGTATATCTGGCAAAATAATGCGTAGCGTTGGCAGAGTAAGGAGTTTATTTAATATTTCAAGTTGCTGTCGGTCCCACCACCCGGACAGCTTGCCCATTACTGAATCGTAAGTGCTTAAATGCTTGTTTGAAAAGCTTTTCGTGGGCGGCTGGAATTTCATCGATTGGCCAAGATTTATTGCAAGACCGACCTCGAGGCCGCCAGCGTTTGCGCCTTGCGGTTGGCTTTTTTGCTGGATTTCAATTGGAAGACCGCTGTTATTTACCGCGGATACGCCGGAATTGATATCAGATACCACGTTATTTGCCGCTTCGATTAAAGCTGTAATTCCTTTCTCTATAATTTTACATTGCGGCATGTTGCTCATCGGTATGGCAAATGTCATGCAGTTTCCAGTTGGAGGAGGATAAGGGATTGGTATTAAAGGAGGTGGCACAGGTGCATTACCAGTATACGGCCCCCAGCAGAAAGCTATGCCAATACCGCCGGTTAAAGTCGGCATTGTGTATAAACGTACTGAGGACATGATGGGGCCGGGGATTGTTGCGGCCCCTATTCCTGTTGGCGCTGAGGCAAAAAATGAAGGTACTGGAATCGGCCCTACTGGCGTTGGCAAAGTGGCAGGGAAGGCGAGAATAGGCATTGCGAACGGAATGGAGTTTGGCGCCAAAAAGGCCATGTTATATGGCATTGGAAAGCATCCTCCGCCCATACAAGCAAAGTTACGCAAGGTATCTAACATGTCGTTAAGCGCGCTTTCTGCACAAGAATCTGGGTTCAGCGCGCATTCTTCGGGTGTAGGCGCTACAGGCGCACCACTCGGGTCGATTTTGCACTGCTTCATATCTTCCTGCACCTTATCCAAACCGCATTTTTCCATCACTTTATCCATAAAACTCGGATCCATATTTTCATCCGCGCTTAAATTTTTGAGTTTATTGAGTTCGTCGATACATGATGCATTTTGCGCTACAGCATCAGATACGATTTGATTTTCTTCTTTTACAGTAGTCGTGATTTTGTATGACCGCGGAGCAATTGTGTAATAAGCTATAAGTTGGCCTGTATCATTGTATGGCGGTGAAACGAGCACATCTTTGTAATTATCATATGGAATTCTTGCGTTAAGCTTTGTTTTCCCATCCAATTTTTGAATCATTGTTACGGCTTTTGGTGTGTGCTTTACGGTAGCTTTATAAGTTATTTTAACTTGTTTTCCTGCTCTCAAATTAAGGCCGCTCATGAATATATAAACACCATTAACTTTAGGTTTATCTGAAAAACAACCTACACCTTCACAGGTTATGCTTTCCTGGTCTAATTCCAGCGCATCCGGCACAATATCAACAAGTACAAAATTATTCACATCCCTGTTGGCTGTGAGGTTTATCGTGTATTTCAGATTTTCGCCTAAATCAAGGTCTTTGGCTTTGGGGCGGTCAGCATTTTCAACGGTTTTTGTCGCCGTAATAATAAGCCCGCCATTAACTGAAGGGTTGTTCGTTTCAAAATCTGTCATGGGACCGAAATAAGCTTCAGTCTGGTCGCCTTCATTCCAAGGAAGCTTGGGCACAGTTGCCGGAGCATTGCCAGCGATTGCGTTCTGCGTTGCCGCATCAAGAGAACTCATTAAAGCTGCGGCCTCTGATTCGCTTACATCTCTTGATGTGTCTCTTGTTGGAAAGCTTTGCAAGGCGCTAAAATCGGGTTCTTCGGGGGGCGTTATTACTGGTAAGTCATATGGTCCTGTGGTGGCTCCAGTTGTGGCTCCAGTTGTGTAACTGGTTATCCCTTGTGGTTCAGGCATGCCGGGGTAACGGATTTGGAGGTCGCTTTTCAGGTTCTGTCCGAGGGCGATGCTGAAACCATAATTGCCCAGCAGGACTCCGTTTTCAGGGATTTGGTTGTTTTTGCCGTAAAAAATCCTTATATCGCCTCGGCTGTCTAAAGTTACGAGATCAAAGTTGCCATCCATATCCATATCAGCCTTAGTGATCTGGTAAAGCTCTTTTCCGACTTTAAGTTTTTGGTCTGTGCGGGTTATTACTTCCTTATCGTTGTTTAAAATTGCGAGGCGTCCTTCTTTTGTGGCAACAACAAGGTCCTCGTATCCGTCCTTTTTGAAATCAAAGGAGGCGACATTTAAAGCTCCGTCTGCCAAAAACGCTATATCTCCGCGGTCAATATATTGAGGGTTGGTATTACCTCCTTCAAAAAACCTGATCCTTCCGTCTTTCATAACCGCAGCTACATCCTGAATTTTATCATTATTAAAATCAAAATTTGTCAGTGCAACTATATCGCTTCCTTTGGCGTCCTGGTAAATCTGGCGGCCGATTGTGTTGTCGTAATTAAGACTGGAATTGCTGTTATTTTCTAAAGTTATCGTCGGATCACCCAATAAAACAGCATTTGGCGGCAAATTCCACATAACAGCTTCACCAATAGGACTGCCTCCGGCGAAACGAAGGATATATTTATTGTCACTTTCAAAACCAAAATTTTCTGCGGGTTTTTTGCTTTCATCCGGTGCTACTGATGGATCGTAAAGAATGAGACCTGTTGGGTCATTTATGCTGCTACCCGTATAAAGTGTTTGAAATTTATATGCTGAATCTGTTTTGAAATTAGCTGGATCTAATTCCCGCGGTTTATAATTTAAATACAGCCGACCAATTTCTTCATCTGGATTTGAAAGTATCAATTCTAGTAAATCGTAATCGGATTCTGTTTCCAGAGAAAGGGTGTTGTCCATTTTTTGGAAAACAATGTTGTTTTTGCTGATAGAAGACACTTTTTCTTGGTCTGTATTGAAAATATTAATGACGCCATCTTTTAGTTCCGCATTATAGTTTTCGTTAGTTGTTTTAAAATAAATTGTGCCTTCGGATGGTTTTATATTTTCATCCCACATTGCGACACTTTCAAAATCAATTGGAATAGTCGTGCTTAATTGAAGTTTTAAAATTTTATCATCATAAATTTGTAACCCTAAAGAATTATTATGGTTTGTGATTTCCGTGATTTGGGTTACTCCAGAAGATTTAATTTGATAATTAGGCATTACAGTTAAAATCGGGGTTGGGGGAATATCGGACATAAAACCAAAAACAGCTTCTGTTTTGCCGTTAAAAAGATGTGTGCCGCCAAAATAACCTTCTTTCAGAAAATCAGCGGCAGGAAAACCGACAAAAGAAGCAAAGAGGTTTTGCGGGAATGTCCTGCTCCAGTCTTCCTGAGTGATTTTAGCGACTATTTGTATTGACGCATTGCCTGGTGCCAAATTGCTAAATGTTGCTATCAAATTGAGCTTTCCGGTTTCTTTGCCGACTTTGAGTTTTATAACGCCCTGACCATTTGTAATAATCACATCTTCAGAAACCAGTGAACCAAAATCTTTAGTTTTATCAGTTACTTTTACGTTAATCGTATCGCTGAAATCTTTTGACAGTACTCCATAAATATCCGTGACTTCTACAGGAATATCTGCATTTTCGCCGACAGAAAGTTCCGATGGGGCATTGATAACGATTTTAAACGGATCGTTTATTATTGGCGGCACAGTAAGAATGTCACTTGTGTAAACAGGATGCGTGGCTGTTACCTGTATGTTTGTGCCTTCAGGATTAGGATAAAAAGTTGTTTCGCCTGTGCCATTCTGTATATCTGTAAGGTTTTTGACAAATTTACCGTCTGACGGGTTAAGTGGACTAAGGCTTATTTCGGTATTCACATCTGTGACAGGTTTATCCGACAAATCGACCAGATTAGCGGTGATCTTGTAGCTCGGTTTTCCGGTTTCTTTTTCGTAAGTCAGTTTGATTTTTATGCCATCGACAACTTTTATCTGGAAAGTATTAGTTAAACTGCCAAGTTTAATGGTTATTGTTGTCTGACCTGATTTATTACCAGCAGTAAGTTTTGCTGTGGCTTCGCCTGTATAAACCTCTACTGATGACTGGTCAAAACCTGCCATTTCTGAGTTGGTGGCGCTTAATGTGAGAGGATCTTCTATATAACCGACAATGGTTTTGTCTTTATCGTTTAATACTTTGACTTTTATCAAAGCTTCTTCGCCTTGTACAAGTGTTTTTTTATCAATTGTTACATCAAGTTTCGCAGGTTTGTTATCGGGATTGTCTATTGTTAAAGAACTGTTTTCCAGAACGTCTAAAATATTTTCCTGAGGTTCTGTTTTGGGTTCAGGTATGCCGCCTCCTGTGCAGGAACTGTCCAGTTTTACCATGTTACCAAGATTTGTTATTTCTTCTGGAATCCAGCAACCGATTAAATTTGGCAGCCACTCCCAGATTTCAACGCCATTAGGATCTCCGCAAGTAAATAATTGCTCACCTTCAGCGCCCGCTTCTTCAGTTGTTGGGGTTTCCGTTATAACCGCACTTTTTTCATCGTCTTCCAAAGTCTTTTTGGCGTCATCCAGCTCAGGGTCAGCTAAAGCGCTTTCATTCAGACGTGAATTGTTGATGCCAAATTTAAACCCTTGGGCGTCGCCATCAGCGTAAATGTGCAGGACTTCATAACCTTTTGGCTTTGATGACGGAGGCGCGGCATTCGGATTAGGTACAGGCAAAAAACTGTCGCGATTTAAATATTTTTCGAGAATCAGCTGGTGTTTTTGGTCTATGCTAAGCTGACGCCATAAAATAGGCTCAATAAGACTGGAATTATTTATAAAAAACTGGGTAATTATATTTTTTTGCGCGCCCAGCATCTGGTTAAGTTCCGTATCCTTTTGCCGGACTATAGCGACTATATTTGTTGTTATTTCGCTTACATTATTACCTGCCACGCGGAACAAATTGGGATACTTGTAAACCTGCCTTGTCCCGTTTTTGTAAAACTCAACAAAACGTATGCCATCGGAAGGCACAGATTGCGTAATCTGCGATTTGCATGTAGTTGAGATGGTCTGGTCAGTAGGTTCGACATGCGCATATACGCTATTTACAGGTCTTGTTGTGGCGGAAATACTGAATTTTATGAGCTTTCCCGCATCGTAATATGTGCGTGTGCCGGACATCCCAGGTTTTAGTATTTTCCGGGCTATTGTTATAAGTTTTTCCTGAGGAACGGTGTCGCCCGCGGCTGTTTCACTGCTGATTTCACCTGTAGCAACCATTCCGCTATATGTATTGTTAACCGCGGTTGATAGGGGTCTTGTGGGATATAATGCCGAAGGTGTATATGCTCCATCATTTAAAATGTTATGAGAAGTGCCTCCCAAGAAACCTGGATATGGCGAAGGATTCTGAAGAAAACTTAAATAATCGATTTTGCATTGTTCTGCAGACAAAATAAATATATCCGAAGGCCGAGGATCTGAAGGCCTGTAGGGAGTAAATGCCAGCTCTTTGGCGCCTGCCATATCAAAAACCGGCGCATAAGCTTCATCGGGCTTACAGTAATCAGGGCCTAAATGGATATCCTGGTCATTTATATCGATTTGGATAGCATTATTCGCGACGCATCCAGCGTAACCTTTGTATTCTGACCTATCTGTAAGTTTTGTATCATCGCCTTCGGGCGGGATGATGGCTGTATCCGGATCATATGTCCTGTTTGCCTCCACCGTTACAGAGTTGTTTTCTGCCACAGACACACCTGATGGCCTTAACTGGCCGCGCTGAAGCCCGCACTGAGCGACTGATGACAGGTTGTCAATTTTTGTACCTTTCGTAAATGCCCTGAAATTAAAAGATGTTGTTGTGCAAGACAAGCCAGAGAAATTACACATCGATACATTAACATTGATCCCGTTTATTAAATTGACGTTTTCCTGAACATTTTGAATTTCTTTATTTATCAATTTTTCCAGTTCTATACTTTTTGCGGTGAGTATGGTCTGCATGTAGGTGTCGCGCAAAGTTATTAGCGACGCGAGGCTGTCATATTCTTTTTCGCTCCACCTGCCGGTTCCCGCAATTGCTGAATTCAGGCGTCCCAAATATGTTTTGAGGGCGGAAGCAAAATTTGTAGTGTATTTTTTTATCATTAGCTCTATCCCGTTACCCATCATATTTGCGATGGATTGGTCATCAATAACAGGGGTCCGTTCCTCAGCTGGCTTATCAGGTTCCGTATCAGCTCCGACCTCCTGAATAATTTGTTGTAATAAATTTCTGTTGAATCTTCTATATGCGATTTCTTCAATGTATTTTATAAAACGTTTATAATTATTGTAATCAAGCGTATTTAACTTTTTTTCGACCTCTGGGAAATTGTAATAGAGCATTCTTTTGTTAAAATCCGCATAACCGTTAAGTTTGTTGGAATATTGGTTGTTTTTGTAAAAATAATCCGCGAATTCCTGACGCCTTTTCGCATCATCTTTTGATGGCGGCACAATAACACCATGCCAGATATCAGGAGTAGGATTGAGCGCGTTGGTGTTTTCTTCGAAATGTCCTGAATTATGGTTATAAACGTAACGTTTTTGGTCAAAATCCGTATATGGGTAAAGGCTTGGAATCGCATTCCCGTCAGCAGGGTAGACAACTGGAACCGGCACATTCCCCACAAGCACAACTCCTGCCAGACGATTGTCATCTGTTCTGGGGGATAAGTCGCTTTGTTTGTCGGAATTTAAAAATTTGTTATTAACCCCCTCGTAATACAGTTTTTCAAGGACAGTGCTTATTTTAAAAGACGATTCATTAGGATCAATCCCCAGAACAATCGCGCGGGTATGGGGCGTTCTTTTTTGTATATTTTCAGCGTATGCAAAAATGTCCTCGCGCAACGTTGAACTCGAGCCATTGGTCGTGTAGGCAGTCTTATCATCCAATAAACTATTTTCAACTAAAATAGCCGCAATCCCTAATTCTGAATGCGAAGTTGGTGATAATAACTGGCTCACGGATTTGCTTACGGACTGAAGCGTTTTTTGCGCAACCGTTCCCTGTGCCTGTGCCTCAGGTACGTCAAAATTCGGGATCTGCATAGCCCCAAGCTCATTAAAGAGCATAATCGACACAAGAAACCCTGCGATGAAACGTTGGAATTTTTTTATTTTGGTTTTGGTTAGAAGCAACTCTTCTCTTTTGGTGATATTGCACCATTTTCTCCGCCAAAGGCGGATCTGCCTCTGGTTGAGATTCTACCAAAATACTGCCATATACCAAAGGGAAAATGGTATTTTTGCAATATATCAAATAAGGTTACGTGCGCGTACTCTGAAAACCCCCAACCCCCTTATCAGGGGGCATGTTCAGTTTGAATATTGAAGATAAACTTAACATGCCCTTCCTGACAAGGAAGGGGTGGGAAGGTTTGAGTCTCGGAATCCCGTACAATGTTTATTGTAAAAAATTAAACCAACGATTTCCCTGTCATCTCTTTTGGTTTTTCGATATTTAACAGTTTTAAAATGGTCGGGGATATGTCGCAAAGGTCGCCGTTGCGGACTTTTTTAATTTTGTTATTCGGATCAATTGTCAAAAACATGACCGGATTCATGGAATGGGCGGGTTTAGGGTCGCCATTGGGATACAGCATATCGTCACAGTTGCCATGGTCGCCGGTTACAAGCATTGTGTAGCCGGATTTCATTGCCTGTTTATACAGTTCGCCGACACATTTATCTAAAGTTTCAACGGCTTTTATGGCGGCTTTAAGACTGCCAGAATGTCCGACAAGGTCGCCGTTAGCAAAGTTGACAATGATAACCTGATGGTCGGATTTTTTAAGCGCTATCAGAACTTTCTTGGCAACTTGAGGTGCGGACATTTCGGGTTTGTCTGCATACGTAGCACATTTAGGCGAATGGACAAGTATTCTGTCCTCCATTGGTACACGATGTTCAATCTGAGAGTTAAAAAAGAATGTAACATGCGCGTATTTTTCGGTTTCAGCAACACGGAGTTGATGGATTTTGTGTTTAGAAAGCCATTGAGCCAGATTATTTTTAACAGCCGGCATCGTGAAAGCGACAGGCGCTATTTCAGAATACGGTCCCATGCAGACAAAATGAATTTTGCCGATAGTTTTTTTAAATTCTTTAAAATGCGGTTCGGTGAACGCAGTTGTTATTTGGCGCGTGCGGTCTGTGCGGTAATTAAAGAAAATCAAGGCATCGCCGGTTTCGACCAAACCATTTTTATCTATAAGAATCGGAGGGAGGTAATAATCGGTCAATTTCTTGTCTTTTTTGTATAAATAATCGACAGCTTTATACGGGTCGCTGAACGACTGTCCTTTCCCTTTGGTCATCAGGTGATAGGCCTCAGCAGTCCGGTTCCAGTTTTTGTCGCGGTCCATGGCATAATAACGGCCGATAATCGTGGCGATTTTTCCGATACCGAGTTTTTTGGTTTTATCGATTATTTTTTTAAGGAATTCCTTTACACTTCTTTCTTCCACATCACGGCCATCAGCTATGCAATGGATGTAGACCTCCCGCAGACCCTCCTTTTTCGCCCAGTCGAGTAGGGCCAAAAGGTGATCAATATGAGAGTGGACGCCTTCATCGGAAATCATGCCCATGAGATGAAGTTTTTTACCAGTTTTTTTGGCATACTTAAAAGCCCTATTGAGTGCGGAATTTTTATAGAAAGAACCATTTTTGATGCTGCGATTAACCGCGGGCAAAAACTGAGGCACAACGCGCCCGGCGCCAATTGTAAAATGACCGACTTCGGATCCGCCCATGGCGCCTTCGACTAATCCCACCGCTTCGCCGGTACATTTAAGAATATTGTGGGGATATCTGGCGCGCAGTTTTTTAAAATTCGGGGTTTTTGCAAGGGTAACGGCGTTTCCGGGACCTTTGGGAGCTTCGCCAAAACCGTCTAATATTACCAGGAGGACTTTTTGTTTCATATTGCGATATTTTACTTTAACCACAGTATACAACGACGCGATACAATTTTAATATCTAATTTCTAATACCTAATATCTAATTTTGCATATCGGATTAACCGCATGTCAAAATTAGATATTAGAAATTAGGTATTAGAAATTAAGTTATTGATTAATTATACGAACAATAAGTGTGCTTCTTAAGGAACGACAAATTGAATATTTGTTTGTTTTATGCGGAAAAAGTTGATATGATATAAAAATCTTCATCTTAATTTTTTCACTTTTTTTATGATTCAGGATGTCACAATTGACGGCATCATCAAGAAAGCGAAAAGGTATTTGCCTTCTTTAAATGAAGAGCGGGTGAAGGCGGCTTTTGAATTTGCCAGCAAAGCCCATGCGGGACAAATGCGGTATTCAGGAGAACCTTATATAAGGCATCCTTTAGAGGTCGTGAATATTCTTATGTCGCTAAAACCCGATGAGGATTCAATTGTCGCAGGCCTTCTTCATGATGTGCTTGAGGACACGCCGGTAGAGCTTGAAGAGGTAAAAAATACCTTTGGCGAGGGCGTTATTCCATTGTTAAAAGGCCTGGAAAAATTAAGCAAAGTGCATTACAGGGGTCAGGAAAGGCAAGTTGAAAACTTAAGGAAGATGTTCTTGGCGATGGCAAAAGACATCCGCGTGATTATCATAAAACTTGCCGACCGCCTCCATAATATGCGCACCCTTCAATATATAGATAATGAGGATAAGAGAAAACGCATCGCCGATGAAACTCTGACTATTTATTCTCCAATCGCTTCGAGACTTGGCATCTATAAAATTAAAAATGAGCTTGATACTCTATGCTTCAAATTTTTGAATCCAAAAGATTATGAACGCCTCACAAAAGAGCTGGAGGAAATGATAGGAAAACAAACTAATACGATAAAAAATACCAAAGCCATTCTTATTAAGGTTTTGAGAAAGGCAGGCGTTACTGCGACTATTGAAGGGCGGATTAAAAATCCTTATAGCATTTATAAAAAACTTAAGAAAAAGGATAAAAATTATGTTTCCGAACTTTATGATGTTTTTGCCTTAAGGGTAATTGTTGATACCGAGGCACAATGCTATCAGGTTTTAGGGCTTGTGCACAAAAACTGGACTCCTCTTTCGCGTAGATTTAAGGATTATATCGCCGTGCCCAAAACAAACGGTTACCAGAGCCTTCATACAACGCTTATAGGGATCTGCCCAAAATTAAACAACCAGCCGATTGAAATACAGATACGCACAAGAGAAATGAATGATGTGGCTGAATTCGGTATAGCCGCGCACTGGCATTATACAGAACACAGGGGGGCGATTGTTATCGACCAGGAAAAACTTGGCTGGGTACAAAGTCTTGTTGAGCTTCATGAAAGCCTAAAAAGCAATTCTGAATTTCTTGAAACCCTTAACGTTGATATTTTTCATGACCGCATTTTCATTTTGACGCCAAAGGGGGATGTACAGGACTTGCCTTACGACGCCACGCCGGTTGATTTTGCCTACAGTATTCACTCGAGTATAGGCAACAGATGCCGTGGCGCGAAAGTAAACGGAAGGATAGTTCCTTTGGATTATAAACTTAAAAACGGCCAAGTCGTGGAAATACTAACTGGCCCAACTGAACAGCCTAATAGATATTGGCTTTCATTTGTTATCACATCCACGGCAAAAGCGCGCATAAAGCAGTGGTTTAATGAACAGGATAGTGAAAAAATACTAAGAATGGGTAAAGAACTTATAAACAAAAAACTTAAGCAGTTTAATCAGTCGCAGCTTGATCCGAATTTGAGTATTTTTAAAACGTTTGACGGACAAAAGCTTTCAATCCGCGAGAGGGAAAGCCTGATCGAAAGGGTAGGCAATGGTTCGCTTAACCCATTGGATGTACTAAAAAAGGTCCTTCCTTTAGAACAGGCGTTAAAAAAAACATCTAAGGAAGAAATTGCTAAAGAGGTTCTTAGCGAAGGAATAAGCTTTGAGGAAAAACCTGAAATCCTGATAACTGGTGAGAAAGGCCATAAGACCCAAATGGCTTCATGCTGTAGCCCGACACCGGATGATTCGATTATCGGATACATAACACGAGGGCAAGGAGTTACAATACATAAACAAAATTGCAAAGTGCTAAGGGGACTTGATCCCGCGAGGCTTATAAAAACCAGCTGGAGCACATCAAAATTACCGAAATACACGGTAAAATTACGTCTTGAACTTCGTTCACGGCTTGGGCTTTTAAGGGATGTGGCTGATGTGTTTGTCCAAAACCAATTGCCGATAATGAATATTGAGTTTTCCCGAGATGAAGGAACTGACCAGGGGCATTTTATAATAACCGCGAACTTGGATAGTTTCGAAACGCTGAACACCCTTATCCACCAGCTGGAAAATGTGGATGGGGTGTTTTCTGTGAAGGAAATTGATTGATTACAATCGTGGCTACAATCGTGGCTACAATAGTGGCTACATGGTGGATGTATTATCAACCACAACCGTAGCCACAAAGCGTAGCGAGTAGCCACAATGTAGCCACAATGGTATTTTTGGGTAATGTTATTGCGGTTTGTTGGCGGAAGCGGTATATTATGAATCCTTTTTTGTATTTTAAGTGAATATTTTGTAATTAATATATTTTATGTTTATTAAAAATGTAGAGGATTTAGTAATTTATAAAATAGCTCTTCAGCTAGCCAGTGAAGTTAATGAGCTTGTTCAAAAAATACCTCATTATTGGAACAATGCAGATGTAAGGCAAGTTAAGAGATCTTCTTCATCAGCGCCATCTAATATTGCGGAAGGTTTTGGGCAGCGTTTTTATCCAAAAAAATATTTATATTATTTAAATATTGCCAAGGGTTCTACCGATGAGACAAAAAATCACCTGAAAAAACTCCGCAATGACGGGCATCTGGACACCGAAGTTGCTAATGCATATATAAAAAAATATACAGACCTTTCCGTCAGAACCTTAAATTTAATAAATTATATAAAGAAAAAACATAATATCTTGCTTTAAGCCACAACCATAGCCACAACTGTAGCCACAATCGTAGCCACAATAGTATTTATTTAGATAGCATATCAATCAGTTTATCCGCAGACAGATTGTTTTTAAGGTAGCGGAATGCCTCTTTATCGTTTTTGTAGTGCTCGATGATTTTTTTCCTCTGGTCTTCGGGGTATCTTGAGGCGATTTCTTCGATTTTCGCGTTAACTTCCTCGTCAGTTGCGTGTACATTCGCGTCTTTGATAATATGCTGGACCCCGAGTTTCGCTATCACGCGCTGTTCCGCGTCTTTCCGGCGCTCTTTCCTAAAATCATCTTCGGTTTTTTTGATGTGGGTTAAATATTGTTCCCATTCAAGCCCCTGATTTTTAACGCGCTCTTTCTGTTCCTGCAGCGTCCCTTCGACCTCCTGGTCAATCAGAGCATCAGGTAAATCGGCTTTTGTTATTTTGATGATTTCATTTACCACCGCGTTATCGTGCTCTTCGCGGTTGCGCTGTTCGATTTCCGCTTTCAGATCCTCTTCAACAAATTTTTTGAATTCATCGACTGATTGTTTAGTGCCTGTTATCTTTTCGACCATCGCGTCATCCAGTTTTTGTTCGATTTTCTCTTCAAGACGATTTAAAGTTGTCTTAAATTTCACTGTTTTGCCCTTCATTGATTCGGAGTGATAATTTTTTGGGAACGTGATATCAAATTCCTTTGTCTCACCTTTTGACATGCCTAAAACACTGTCTTCAAAACCTGGCACCAGAGCCTGGCTTCCAATAATCACAGGATGGTTTTTGCTCGACGTATTTGGTACAGGTTTTCCTTCTTCATCAAAACCTTCAAAATTAAGTTCAGCCCTGTCTCCTTTTTGCGCTTTACGGTCCACGTCTTTCCATCCCGCGTAACGGTCCATGATCATTTCAACGGTTTTATCGATGCTTTCTTTTTCAACTTTTGCTTCTTTGCGCTGGACTTTGATTTTTTTGTAATCGCCGACTTTCACCTCTGGCATTATCGCAACAGTCGCGACATAAATAAAATCATCGCCTTCTTTTTTAACGTCTGATTTTATATCCACTTTCGGCTGTACGATGACATTTATTTCATTCGCTTTCACGGCTTCCGCGTATGTCTGGGGTAAGACGTAATCCAGAGTTGTTGCCTTAATGGCCTCTTCGCGCACATTCTCACGTATAATATTTTCAGGAATATTTCCAGGGCGGAAACCAGGGACTTTTATTTCTTTGCTTATTTCTTCAAGAGCTTTCTTTTCCCATTTTTTGTACACATCATACGGAACAGTGATGGTTAACTGCACTTCTGATTTTGGGAGTTTTTTGACTTCTACTTTCATAATATTAGATTTAAGTTAAAAAAAATGTATGTTTACTTTACCTTAAAACAGGGTGGTGAGCAAACCTGTTGGTCGAAAATCTGACGGGCGGGAGAAAGGCGGCCTAAACAGTGATTCGGTGCGCAATTTGGCAAGGAGGAAGGCGGCCCCTCCTTGAAAAGTATCCTTTAAAGGAGGGGGGAGGGGGAGGTTGTGATTTTAAGATTTAAGTAATAACTCATTTCATCAAATCAGGACCGCCCCTTCCTCCCCGCCTATAATAGGCGGGGCCGCCTTCCTCCTTGCCTTTGTATGTTATTCAGCATTCTGTTGTTCCTCCGCCCTTAAATCTTTTATCGCCTGCTGGGTCTGTTCGTCGGTTTTCTGGAATTTGAGTTGCCAGAGGTTAAAGAATTTTTCAGCTTCTTTGCGTTGTTTGGCGTTTATGTAAGCCCAGGTAATATCGTATAAATAATTGTCATCATTATATTCTTCGATAAGGCGTTTATATTGGGTTACAGCTAATTCGACTTCACCGACCTTTTCGTAAAGTCGGCCAAGGTTATGGATTATGCTTTTTGTCTTATATCCTTTATCAAGCCAGTCTTTATAATTACTAATGGCATTATCAAGGTCACCAAGCTTTTCGTAATCTCTGGAAAGCGTGATTATCTGTCCGAACGGTATTGTGTTATCGCTTGTGTCGTACGCAGCTATCGCGTCTTTCATCTCTTGCATTTCTTTCAAAACCGCGGCTTTTTCCTCGGGCGGCAAATTAACATCAACACTGTATTTTGTCCCACAAGCGGCCAATGACAGGATAGAAATTAATACGATAAATGAAATGAATAATTTTTTCATGGCAAAAATGACTGAATGGATAAAGAGGAGTCCATATTACTGTATATCTTACCTTTTTGCAATCAAAACCTTGAGGCGAAATGATAATCACAAAATCTCTAATATCTAATACCTGATATCTAATTTTGATATTCAGATATTCTGTCTTGCAAAATTAGATATTAGAAATTAGTGATTAGATATTAGAGAAAATGTATCGTTAATCGATGAAATAATGCGCCCGTTTCAATGATTTTTCTAAGGCGGGACAGGTTTTATCCGGGATTTCAGCCTCTACGCACTTTGTCTGGTAGCGGGCTTCAGGCCACTTGATCCTGGAGCTTATAAGGCTTATTTCATTTGCGGACAGGCTGACGCTGACATCTGATTTTCCGGTAAGTTCCTGCGTATAAACAATATCTATTTTTGCCCACAGACAAAGGCTGGTTGTCGGAGATAAACATTTAATGGCGTAGCGGACCTTATAATAATTGTATAATGAATTAAGCATGTCTATTTCAGTCTTTTCTTCCTTGGTAGGCGGTTCAGTTGCAGGCGGTTCAGTTTCAGGCGCGACCGTCCCTTTTACTTCCACAGTCTGCTCAACCTTATCGCTGTAATTTACATTATCAGTGGCATACAGTTTATATGTAATTACGTCACCAAGCTGGACAACTGTATCAGTGTAAGTAGTGAAGGTCATATTGCTAAACACATTGACCTCGCGGGTCTGCCCGCCTCTAGTTATTTTACGGTCAAGGATTGCGCCGATTAAATCAAAGTCCGGAGGCATTGTCCAGGTAAGGGTAACGCTTTCCAGGTCGGTAGCCAGTGTCGCGGTAAAATTTGTAGGCGGATAAGGCGGTGTGTGGTCGGTAAGGGCAGTACTTATAACTTCTATTCTATTTACATCCTGCACGTCCGCCACATAATCGCCATTGATATCAAGGCCGATGTAGCGAGTGCCGAAGTCATAATGATAAGCCCTTAGCCTAATTCCGTTAAACGTTACGTTTTCGCCCGCGCTAAAATCCTCGAGAACAGGAATGTGGAGAACAGAATAATCATTGATGTATTGAACAGCAGGTGTCGCGGCAATTTTGCTGTGGTCAACAGCAGTTCCGGTCGCAGTAAGAGTGGGTACAGCATCCCACAAGATCTGAATAGCCTGTGAGTCTAAAATCAAATTGATTCCTTTTTCTGCTGTGATTTCTCCGTCGGTATCAGCCGTAACCGTTATGGGCCACAAATCTTTTGTCTCATTTTTATAAAGGCTGTTGTAATTTTGGGAAAAAAGTGTGGCCGCCTGCGCCAGCGGGACAATCAGAAAAATGGCTATTAATATCAATATAAATTTTTTCATATTTTTGGATTTAAAAGACAACTGACATTGTAGCATTTTCAGTTGATTAGTTAAACCGTTTGTCATACAGACAATCCGTTAGGGAGGTAGGAAGGCGGCCCCTCCTCGAAAGTATCCTTGAGAGGAGGGGATGAAGGGGTGGTCCTGATTTTACTATTGTAGATTATTCACCTCATACAGTATGTCTTCAATCAATCCATCCAGATTTTCATATACATCTGTATTCGTGCATCTGAAAAACTTTATTCCTTTGCTTTCTATATATTCTTGTCTTCTTTTGTCATATTTTTCTGCTTTTCCCGAAAAATGTGAATCACCATCTACCTCAATGATCAATTTTAGTTTAGGGCAATAGAAATCTACTACATAAGGACCTATGCCGTATTGTCTTCGAAATTTTAAGCCGTTCAGCTGTTTCCTCATAAGCTCGCTCCAAAGTATCGCCTCTGCGGTCGGCATCTCTTTCCTAAGTTTTCTGCGAAGTCTTGTTCTGTCTGGATGATTAAAAAGATATACAGGTTTCATTTGAATCGGTTTTAAGTGTTGCATTATATCATAAAATCAGGACCTCCTCTTCCTCGCCTCCTTGCTTTTCGCAAGGTGGAGCCGCCTTCATCCCCCCTTCTGGATACAGATTTTTTTGCATACAAAAAACCCCTTCCGATGCGCATCGGAAGGGGCTCAAAAGTTTATACGTTTTGATTTTCTCCCCCTCTCTGAGGGGGAGTGCCGCCTGTGGCGGCGAGGGGGTCCCTTCCCCCTATCGAGGGGGAACCTCTTGACGCTAGTCAAGAGAAAGGGTGGCCCACCTAAGGACGAGATTACTTGCTGAGTGTCTGAGAAGTTAATGAGGTGAGTTTCAGCAGATAACCGTTGGTCCAGTCGTAGGAACCAGAACCATCTGTGGTTACACCAGCGGCGATTGTTGGATACAGATGGGCATCCGCAGACTTGTCGGACCAGACCTGCGCAAGACCAGCAACTGTCAAGTCAACGAAGTCGGTAGTCGCGCCAGTAAACAGAGCGCAGAAAGCAACAGAAGTATCAGAGACATGCCCTGTATTGCCATTCCCTGTAGAAGCAACAGTTGGGTCATTGAAACAGCCGGTAATACCATCTGCAACAATGCCTATTACTGGTGTGGCCTCGTCGCCAATGGCGAGTTTGGTCTGTACTGAATCACCAACAGCGGCAGCGGAACGAGTGGCATCCAAATAGTAGGTGTTCATAGAACCAGCGCCAATCGTTTCTTCCTGTCTGAAAGCAACGATTGTGTCGTTAGTCGCGCCAGCAGCAATTGTGCCAGGTCCGGTAGGCGCCAAGTCGGCTGAGGTCGTACCATTGAAGATGAATGAAGTCGGGCTTGAACCAACAAGACCAGTTACTAGTGTGGAACCACGATAGAGCTTGAAGGCGTTCAAAACACCACCTAAGCTATTGCTAACCGTTAGAGATAAGCGGCCAAAGCTTACAGCGCCCGCGTTATCAGCGGAAACTGTAAAACCGTATATCCTGTTTTCACCAGCAATAAGAGTGGTTGGCAGGCCAGAAGCCTTTGCGAATGTAGGAACGCTCCTGCGGACCACGAAGTTGTTCACAGAAGCGGCATTCGCAACCGGAACAATATCCGTACCAGCGCCTGTGGCATTTAGAGTTGTAGAGGAAGAAACGCCAACCGCGTTGAATGTGGAAACAGTGTTTCCACCTCCAGCAGCACCAGCACTCTGCATTCCAAGGCGGAATGTTTGGCCAGAGAGGATTTCGCCAACACCTTCCATAGCGCTTACATCAGCGTATATTTCAACAAAGGAATCTGTTCCGGATGGGACGTACATTGTGAGGCCGGAGAAAGTAGCAACGCCACTTGTCAGGGAACCATTTGCTGTTTGTGTAGCACCGTTAATATCCTTGTATTTTACCGATACCTTGCTGACTGAAGCTGTGGAAACGGCTGTGGTGAAGTCGGCAGCAGCATCGTTCATAACAGTGAGTTTGTCGATGGTGAAGCCTTCACGTAATGCTGTGAATCGATATTTGCCAACAAGCATCATTGTGGAACCAGCCACAATGTTAGCCGCATCTGGGTTGCCTTCTGAAGAGGCGCTGAGTGTGCCAGATGTCAGGACAGTGAGTAATGGAGTATGAGCCAAAGCGCCGTTCAATGCTCCGCCTGAAGGTGTGATGGTATTAGCATCAGCGTCTTCAGATGTAATTTCAGCTGGATTCACATCAAGAGCCACATAAGATTGAGCGGACATTGTGTTGAGCAATTTAGCCTTAGCGGTAAAGGTCTTGGTTGAGCCCTTTGGAATCGTGAGGTTTAGGTTATCAAACAATACCTTGTAGTACTCACCAGCTGACCAAGCGCCGTCGGTAACAACATTGTCAACAAGTGTCAGAGAGCGAGGACCATCAACGACATCATTGCCGTCGTATAGCGTAACGCTGCTTACTAATGTGTTAGCAGCTGTATCGCCTGTTACTGCAGCCCATGGAGTCGCGGCGGCAACGTTGCCATATACGCGAACCGTGAATTTCTTGACTATGATACCTCCGGCATCGCCAGATTGTAGAGCTACTCCCAAAGCAGGAACTTTGTCATCACCCTTCACATAAGTTTGTGAGGTAGGTGTGGCAGCGCGAGCGACACTTAGGCTGTTAGCAGCAGATGTCATCATCTTGCTCTGTAAAGCTGTAGCGCCAGCGCCAACTATGTTGGATGTAGCCACAAATTCATTAGCAGCCATGTCTTTTAGGTAGCTAGTTGCGCCACCATTGGAGAAGCGGATGCTTGCAAACATTTGGTAACCTGCAGGCAGGTTAGTGTCTGTATCTACAAGAATTCCGATATGGCGTGTTTCGCCACCGGTCAATTCAAAGTCCTCAGTCATGAGCTTGTAGTAAGTGTCACTAACGCTCGCATAAGCGTCTGTACTAGGTACAAGAGTAGTAGTGGAAGCACCATTGGTCAATGGACCCTGTAAGGTTGAACCGCTATCAATGTCAATTAACTTGATGTTCTTGACAAGAGAGTATGGGTTTATTTCAGTAACCGTAGCAGCAGCAACAACTGTTGGTGTGCTGGACGCGTTGGTTGTGACTTGTGTGCCAGTAATTGATTTAACTATGGCATATGCTGTATTACCCCCAGCAGTTGGGAATTGTAGAGTATCGCCAACTTGAATGCCGAGAATAGCGAGTACACTGAAGCTACTAGCAATGTTGTTTACAGTGCGTGTATTGCCAGCAGGGACAGTAGCAATGAGAGAACCAGCTCCACAACCAGCAGCGGAAGTGTGGAACTCGATCACTTCGCCGGCGACAGGAGCAGTAACCATGGCCGTGCCCAAAGTGACGTTGTTACCAACTAATGTGGTAACTGAGCTTGCAACGTTTCTGGCGGGGGTTGTGATATCACAAATATCATAAGCTGTTGTAGAAACAAGGCCAGTCACATCCGTAACAACGAATGTGGTCGTTGAATTCGCAGCTACTGTGGTAGCGCCCAGAGGAGTGGTGAGGTTTGGACCTGCAGTAGCACCCATGTATTTCAAGCCAACCTTAAGGTCGGTTTCGCGGACTGTTAAGTCGCGAGCGGCTGTGACAGCAAAATCTAATAGATGAACGTTAGTAGCGTTCTGTGCCACCTGATGAGCGGCTGGGCCGTTGTCGGCAACAGTCACGTCACCACCTTTTAATGTAAGGCTAGCGGCGAGCAGAGATGTGAAGTTATTTGTGATAACTGCGCCATAACCATATTGCTGGTCAATAGCGACCATATCTGTATTTTCATCTAAGTAGAGCTTGATTGTGTCGGTTGTGCGGCCACCGTTGATATCAGTGTGCACATAGAAAGTCTTGTTCTGTCCTTTTGGAATCACATAAGGAGTAGCAAGGACAAATGTAACGCGATCGCCATCGAAACCAGTAGCAGTGGCTACCTCATCTGTTCCGCGCAGTAAGCGCAGGTTTTCCATTTTTTCAGTGCCAAGAGAACCGCCTTGTGTCAAAGCGAGCTGATGGATAGCGATGTCGTTTGTAGCGCCAGCTGTTAATTTGATGCTAGCGACTTCAGCGTCCAACTGGCCAATTGTTGGCTGAGATGGAGCTGTGCCAGCGGCAACTATCAAAGAGTTAACAACAGTGGTGTTACCTCCGATTGTGAAGGTGTTACCTGCAACCGGGAAGTCGCCAGATGTTGAAGCAGCGTTTGAAGTTACATCAGCTGATGAAGCTACATAGAAATAATGCTGGTTGGAAGCGCCAGCAACAGGTACGCCAGCAGGAGTAGGGGCAGCAACGTCGCCAACGAGGGTAATCGTTGTTGTTGTGCCAGCGGCTACTAAAATGTTTACCGCAAATGTGGATGTGTTTGTATCAGAGTTGATTGTGCGGCCAGTTGTTAGGCGTTTCGTACCATCATAGAGGTACAAAGCGTCCCAGTCAGCGACCTTGCCGACTCCACCGCGTGTAACGACTAAGTTTGTGATAGAAACATCGTCGTCAGCGGCTGTGAAATCCCAAGAGACTAAGCGAACGCTGGTAGCTGCCTGTGGCAGTGTTGAAGAAGGAGCTGTAGTGTCGTTGAGGGAAGCCTCAAGAGCGCCTACGCCTGCGCCTTCGCCTTCACCTTCGCCTTCACCTTCGCCAGGTGCGCGTTCCACTGGATTCTGCGAATTCACGACAAGTTTTGCAACCTGAGCGCGTGTCACAGGATCAGCTGATCCGAAGTTGCCGTTTGCATAACCATCCAAAATTGATTGGTTATAAGCTGTAACGACATAATCATAGTACCAAGCGCCCTCTGTTACATCCGGGAATGCGGAAGCAGGGGTCAATGTGGTTGGAACCGCGAAAGCGTTTACCAAAATTTTGGTAGCCTGAGCGCGGTTTACAGTGTCGCCAGGGCCAAACTTGCCGGTAAGGTTACCAGCAGCGTCTGTGTATCCACCGACGATTCCGAGCTGAACAGCTGCTTCCACATAATCGTAGTACCAAGCGGCTGGAGCAACATCATCAAATGTTGGCGTCGCAGGAGCTTCGTAATCTGCTAAGCCGTCAACCGCCGTAATGACGATTTTTACAAGCTCAGCGCGATTAAGTGCATCGTTTGGGCGGAAGGTATCACTAGCATCAACTACTCCGTCACTCACGAGCTGTTCAACATAATCATAGTACCAAGCGTCTGTTGGTACATCGTTGAACGTTTGGGCAAATACAACCTGGACATTTGACACTAAAAGCGCCAAAACGGACAAAGTTGCTAATGCCTTTTTAATACTCTTAAACATATTTTGTTTGTTAAGGGTTAAATAAAATATTTTGCAAAGATATATTGTGACTTATTTTGCCCTCTGCATAATAATTTATATTTATAGCAGAAATGGGCGCAATTTCTTTGCATGTTTTAAATTGTAGGAGACCCCGAAGTTACATCGGAGACCCTATGGAAATCAATAAGTCTATTGATTTGTATGTAATCCCGATAGACATCGGGAAAATAAAAATTGTTTCCTATGCTGTTAAAGAACAACGAGTGAAGGTCCGCCATGCATGCCCCGCCTTGCGGAGGCGTGGCAGACACTTCTTTACAATCTTAGACACCAGTTAAAATATTGTTTAACTAATGTCTAAGATCGGGTAGAAAATTTGGTATTTGTTGGAGGGGTAAATGAGCAGGCGGCACACATACGACACTACATAAGTATTTCTTAATCTCAGACTCGCAAATCTAAAATTAACATACTTATGCTATTGGGCTTTTTTCAGGAGTTATTTTTAGTTTTTTTGACACAATTTCCATTAGGATCGAACTCATTTTATTGAAGTGGCTTTTTTGTGTCAATAAAAACGTTTTTAACCCTTTTTTGGACACAATTTCCAAAAAGCGCGATATTAAGCCCAATTATTCGATACTTATAACTAAATTATGGTCATTTTATTACAGTTTTTCTGTTGCGACACAATGTCAATTATTTCTTAATAATCATTTTGGACAAAAAATCCTGACTTTGACCATCTTGACATATTGGCGAAAATGAATTTAAAAATTGAAAATTGACGTTTATTCCAAAAGGAATGGATGAGGAGGCTCCCCTGACCTCCCCGTTTGCCGCATCCGCGTCAAACTCCCCTCAATTGAGGGGAGCCCCTGAGCGAACTCTGAACCGAACCGTGAACCAAGCGCAAGCTTTGGTACACGGCTGGTTCAGAGGTAGTCGAAGGGGCGGGGTGGTCAGGGGCCGCCTTCCTCCCAGCTATTGAGAAAACAGGAAAAGGTCGCGACGAACTGAGGCGTTTAGGAGTTATTTAAATTTGCTTTTCCTTAATATATACATATAATAAGCGCGCGGGGTGGAGCAGTGGCAGCTCGCAGGGCTCATAACCCTGAGGTCATAGGTTCGAATCCTGTCCCCGCAACCACCCAAAAGTGTGCTACATCCTGCAAATGAGTCTCTACTGAGCCTCCTTTTTCGGATTTTGCACACTTTTGGGTCCCGCTTCGAAAAATACCCCACCCTACCTCCAAACCTCCTCGCATTTTTCGAAGAACTTAGTTTTGCGGATATAATATTCAAACCCTCCTTATAGGCTTTTTCAGCTTTCGCACACTTTTGGGTCCCGCCCCACGAAATACCCCCTCCTTCCTCCTAGCCTCGCATTCCGCGGGCGCCCCTTTGTGCGCATAGTATTCTCACTAATAACAGACTTACCTGATGGTAAGTTTTTTTATTTTATAGGATGAGAACCGTAAAAGGTTCGCCTGAGCAAAGGAGCGACCGAGTCCGTAGGACGACAGTAGCGACTATTGCGAAGCTCGACCGCGCAGGCGACGAAGGAGACGAGCACGTGAGAAAATCCTGTCCCCGCAACCACCCAAAAAAATACCCACCTCCTGCCTCCTTGCCTCGCATTTTTTTGAGAACTTATTATTGCGGTTTTAGAATTCTAACTAACCCTATCACCTTCTTATGCATATGTTTATTTTTGGAACCCACCCCTAAAATACCCATCCATACTTATATTCTGATACCCAAATCAGAAATCACAAATCATAAATGTTAAATGTATTTATCCTTTCACATCCACCCGCGACTCTTTATTTATATTATTGCTTTTTGCTTCAGGTTGCTTATCGGTGGAAGCTGGTTCATTAGTTTTTTCCTCAGGCGCCTGCACAGAAAGCGTGCGGCCAAAAAAGTATTCCCACCACTGATTTCGGTTCGGCAGTTTCAAAACATTGGAATAATCATACCGCTCAACGACGACCTCAGACTTAACAACCTGTTCTTCATCAGGGATTATTATTAATTTTTCCCCGGGATTCAGGAGGTTCAGATTTTCTTTCGCGTACCTGTCTTTATATTCATCAGACTGAAAGTATTTAACATCTTTTGGTTTCTGGTCCGCTAATTCAGCCAGACTGTCGATTTGGCTTTGAAAATCTTCGATATTCATATCCAGTTTATAATCTCGATATATGGAGGTCGCCAATGCGAAAAAGATATACAGAAAAACCAAAAATCCGCCAACGATGATGAATTGTAATGTTAAGGGTTTATTCCTGTGCATGTTCTTGATAACAATATAATCACCGCGAAGCGGGATCCCAATTGTGGGACGAAACGACGCTTGTGTGCCTTTGGCACAATACAACGACACGACTGAAATTTCAAATTTTAAATTACAAATAAAACATTATCTGAAGGCGTGGATCATAATCCACGCTGGCGCGATTTATGAATCGCGCCTTCAGATATTCAAAATAAAAATTTGTTATTTAAAATTTGTCATTGGTCATTTAAAATCTATGAAGATGCAAAGTCATAAAAATATCCATTTCATCGGCATTGGCGGAATCGGTATCAGCTCTCTGGCGTATCTGGCGCTTAAGGAGGGGAAAAGGGTGACCGGTTCGGACAGCACGGCCTCTACGCTGATCGATTGTTTGGCTGAGGAAGGCGCGCAGGTTTTTATCGGGCACAACAGGGACAATGTTTCTGAAGATACGGAGCTTGTTATTTATACTGAAGCCATTGACCGCGAAAGTAATCCTGAATTTCTGATGGCTAAGGAAATGGGCATTACGACCCTAAGTTATTTCCAGGCGCTTGGACAGATTTCGCGCACCAAAAAAACTATCGCAGTTGTCGGCACACATGGAAAGACAACGACGACCGCGATGCTTGGGCTTGCCCTGATTAAAGCAAATCTCGACCCTCTTGTTATTGTCGGGAGCAAAGTAAGAGAGTTCGGCAACCGTAATATTAATATGGGTAAAGGAGACTTTTTTGTCGCTGAGGGATGTGAATACAGAAGATCGTTTATGAATCTTGAACCTTTTGGCGTTGTTTTCCTGAATTGCGAAGCAGAGCATCTGGATTATTATAAAAATGAGCGGGATTATATGGAAGCATATAAAGATTTGGTGGAAAAAATTCCCCCAGACGGTTTTTTAGTCGCGAATTTTGATGACAAAAATGTCAAAAAAATTGCAGATAGATGCGCCGGAAAAGTCATAGGCGTACTCAAGCAGGATGCTTTGAAACTTAATCTGAGATTAAAAATATTGGGCGAATTCAACCAGTTTAACGCCACACAGGCATACAAAGCCGCGGAAGCAATTGGCGCGGATTTGGATTTAGTAAAAAAAGCACTTGAGGAATTTGCTGGCACATGGCGCAGAATGGAAGTGAAAGGCGAATTCAACGGCGCCATTTTGATTGATGATTATGGACATCATCCGACTGAAGTTTTTCAGACGCTGAAGGCGATTAAAACGCATTATAAAGATAAAAAACTGATTTGCGTTTTCCAGCCGCACCAGTATTCGCGCACGCATCTTCTGATTAACGAATTCAAAGGGGCGTTTGAATTCGCGGATGAAGTTATAATTACTGATATTTACGCCGCCAGGGACACGAAAGAAGACATGGCCAAAATAAATGCCGAAAAATTTGTTTCCGTTATATCTGAGACACATCGAAATGTCGTTTGGGGCAAAAGTTTAGATGAAACCTATAAGCTTTTAAAAAATACTGTCAGAAATGACGATGTTCTGGTTACTATGGGCGCAGGAAATATAGGGAGCCTGGCGGACAGGCTTGCCGAAACGAAATAACGAAACGCGAAAGTCGAATTTCCACATTACGGATGGGATGGAGGAAGGCGGCCCCTCTTTGCGAAAAGCAAGGAGGGGATGAAGGGGTGGTCCTGATTTTACGATGTGATTTAACACATCCCCCAGATCAAATCAGTACCGCCCCTTCCTCCCCGCCTATATTAGGCGGGGCCGCCTTCCTCCTTGCCTGTCATCATGGTGAGCCGCCAACCACAATGCTGTGGTTATACATTTTTCTTGACATTTATTTAAATATATTATATAATATTACATTAACATATTGAACTTTACAAAATATTCTCCAATTATATAATATAACCTTTCATTAATCAGGTCAGATGGACAAAACCCTTTATGACCAAATCATCAATCTGCTTGAAAAGAGCCAGAAAATACTGGTTTTGGCCCATGCGAAAGTCGACTGCGACGGCTTAGGCGCGGCTTTGGCTGCTTACCTCGTGTTCAAGGAATTGGGCAAAGAGGTTACTGTGGCAACAAATGACCCTGCGCCGGAGAATCTCGCGTTTTTACCGGCAATAGATATTGTAAAAAATTCCCTCGCAGGCACGAAGGATTTTATCATCACTTTGGACGCGTCTAAATCAGCTATCGGCAAAATCAAATATAATGTTGAAAATAATAAGGTAAATATAATCATCACGCCGAAAGACGGTTCATTTTCCGAAAGTGACGTGTCCTTTCGCCAGGGACTAAATAAATTCGACCTGATATTTGTTCTGGATTCTGGAAACCTTGAACATTTAGGCCCGCTTTATGAACAGAATGTCGAGATGTTTTATGAAACGCCAGTGATAAATATGGACCACCATGCCAGCAACACGGATTTCGGCAATATAAATATTGTGGACGTCACAGCTTCTTCGACTACGGAAATTTTTTATGAATTCCTGGATTATCTTGAAAAGAAATATAATAAGAAACTGGTAACGGAAGACATCGCCACTTTGCTTCTTGCCGGTATAATAACGGACACAGGTAGTTTTCAGCACGCGAACACATCGCCGAGGGCCATGGAAACCGCCGCTAAACTGCTTGATCTTGGCGCGCGACAGCAGGAAGTCATTAAAAATATTTATAAGACAAAAAAACTAAGCACTCTGAAACTCTGGGGCATCATCCTTTCAAAAGTGCAGGTGGATCCTGTGCACAGAATGGTGTGGTCGGTAATAAGCAAAGATGATCTTCAGGAGGCTGAAGCTGATCCGAATGAGACTGAGGGTATTATTGATGACCTTCTGACCAATGCTCCGGGCGCCGAGGTGATATTCCTTATCAAACAAAGCCCTGATTACGTTTCTGTTAGCATGCGTTCAACAAATAATCAGACTGATGTCGGCAAATTCTGCGCGGATAACGGCGGTGGCGGACACGTGCGCGCCGCAGGATTTAAAATACGAGACAAACGTCCTTTTGATGAAGTGGTGAACGATGTAATTAGCAAAGTCCGCAAATTTCAGGCGGAAAGACTGAATATACATGAACCTGAAACCCCAGTTGTGGCTCCAATTGTGGAGGATAAAAAAACTGAAAATTTTAACAAACCACAACAGGAGCCACGAAGCGAAGCCACGTCTTTCGCGAAAGACAGTGGCGAAGCGGGTAGCCACAAAGCCGAAGGCGGGGAGCCACCATTGGAGCCACGCACCGCAGCCACGTCGGTCGCGACCGACAGAGGCGCAGGTGCGGAGCCACAATCGGAAAGAAAGGTGACATATCTGGATTTTAAAGCCCCAAAACCAGCGTTTGAGTCTAAGCCGGAACCAGAAAAAAAACCTGCACCTCCGACCGCGGAAACAAAGCCTGCGCCTGACAAACAGCCAGTACAAACAGTTTCGGAAGTAAGAAAACCAGACGTCGTAAACCAACCCGCAGCTCCGAAAAGAAAGAGGCATAGGAACAGGCATAAAAAGTATCCAGTTGGCGAGAATCAACCGATGAACCAACCTAAACCACCGACTCAAGCACCTCATCCAAAACTGGCTACTGAACAACCGAAAAAACAGACTCCTCCACCAGCGCCGTATGTGGAACCTGTGTAACAATTGGAGGAACAATGGATGAAACAATAGGTGGAACAATAGGCGCCGATAGTTCCCCCAATTGTAACCCCTATGGTAACCCCAATCGTTCCCCCGATTGTATTAGGGTAAATCAGCCCCGCCTTTTGACCATGGATTACATCGGCAAACCCGTCGAACAGATTTCAGTAGACCGAGGATAAATCCGTTTTTTTGTATTGCCAGTTTCGCGTATTCTGAACATGAGGGGGTGTGTTTGCAATGCCCATGTGGAAAAAGCGGTTTCATCAGACGACCGTGATCGGGTGAAAAAGTTTTTTGATATAACCCGATTAAACCGATAGCGGTATTTCGGGGTAAATGCCAAATGTACTTTAATATAGATTTCATAACGAAATAACGAGGTAACGATGTAACGATGTAACGAAATAACAAAAAGCAATACTGTTTACATAAAAGTTACTTCGTTACTTCGTTCTTTCGTTACTTCGTGTTTTAAAAGAAGTTCATCGGATTATACTTCACTCCTTTTATGCGGACTTCAAAGTGACAATGTATGCCTGTTACCCCATAAACACGGCCTGATCTGCCCATCCAGCCTATCGTCTGGCCTTGCTCAACATACTGGCCTTCGGTAACGTATAACTTTTCATTGTGGCCATACAGTGTCTGCATACTGTTTCCGTGATCGATTATTATAATGTTACCGTAACCTCCATTCCAGCCGTAGCTGGCTTTTATGACTTTACCTGCAGCAGCGGCATAAATCGGGCCTTTGTTGCGGTTGCCGATATCCAAAGCCAAATGCCCCCTATGATAGCCTTGTGTTAATTTTCCATTAGCCGGCCATAGCAAACGACCAACAGTTTTCGGGCCATTATAATTAGCCACATAAGAAGGTGCTCCATAAAAGTTGTAAACAGGTTCATCGCGTTTAGCCCCAGGGATAATAATCGTTTTATCAGCGACTAAAGTCCCGTCTTCAAACTGGTTTTGTTTAGTAATCGCATCTTTTTCGACCTTGAATTTTTTGGCAATCGAATCTAAAGTATCGCCTTTTTTGACCACATAAGAAAGGCCGTCAACTGGAGGTATTCGTAGCTGAGAGCCGACCTTTAGCTGGTTCGGATTCCATAGATTGTTTTCTGACATTATGGTTTCTTTTTTCAGATTGAAGCTTGCGGCTATAGATGAAAGTGTGTCGCCAGGCTCAACGGTATACAAAAATATGTCGCTGAATCCAGTTCTGTCACCCACAACTGAGCTAATCGCGGGTTTTAAAAGAAAACCATCTTCCGTCATAATGTCCGTTATATTGTAATCGGAAGGATTGTCGATGATTTCATCCAAAACTAATTCGTCTTCCATATACTGGCTTGAATAAAAGCCTTCCGTGTATTGGTATGTGGTTATAAAAGGTGTGATTATCACAAAGGCCAAAGAAAAAAATACAATACGCCTTAATAGCTTACCAATATATGGATTATTATTTTGATCCTTGCAGATATGCTGGATTGTGCTTTGCAGAATCGAGGGATTAGCATCCGCTGGGTGCAGCAGGTTGTTATTGGGCTGGATATTCAGTTGTTTGAGTTTTGCGTGACGCTCTCTTCGAGCTTCTTCGTTCACCATAAATTTAGTTAATGACTTATAGGGGGGCCTTTAGTCTTAAACTACAACAAAATTTATACCTACATCTTTATCATAATAACACAATTTTTATTTTTAGGATAGAAAAACAATTGACAACTACCATTTAAAATTGCGAAATCCCCAATCTATAATTTCTTTGCTCTCTTGAAAACGATCAGGGCTATTCAGCAATACTACAATGACCTCCTTGCCATTTGAGTTACGCGCGAGGTTAATCAGTGACTGGCCGGCAGCATCGGTAGTGCCGGTTTTTACACCCCTTATATCTAAATAACTGTTAAGAAGTTCGTCCGTGCCTTCAAGCTTGTGTTCAATTACTCCGTTTACAGAAGTCACTGTTGCATTCTGTATACGCACAATGCGCCTGAAATCTTTATTGCGTAAAGCATATTTCGTAAGTATCGCCAGATCATATGCGCTGGAATAATGCTCGTCTTCATCTAATCCGATAGGATTGGTAAAATGGGTGTTCCTTAAATTCAGCATTTTGGCTTTCTCGTTCATCTCATTTACAAAGTCTTTAACTGAACCGCTGTGATACGTGGCCAATGCAATAGCCGCATCTCCAGCAGAGGGGACTAGAAGACCGATAAGGAGATTGCCTACTGTTATTTTTTCATATTGCTGAAGCCACATCCTTACGCCTATTTCGCCCATATTGTTAAAATTATCTTCCACGGTAACAATTTCATCTAATGAATAGGAATCTAAAATTATTACTGCTGTCATGATTTTGGTCAGGCTTGCCATAGGCAGCTTTTGATTTGAATTTTTTTCATACATCACCATTCCTGTATCCAGATCCATAAGTAAAACTCCTTTCGCCTCTGCTACAGGCTTTATTGCATTTGGATCCTTGACGGGTATTGCCTCCACACTAAGAAGGTCGTTAGTTTTCGTATTCGGAGATACTATCGCCGTTAAAGCTGGCGAATTCAGGTTTAAAAACATTAGTAATATTATGAGGCTTCGAATCATATTTAAGTGCGGAGTGCTTAGTGCGGAGTGCTTAGTGCTATTCGGCCTCGCCGTTCGAGGCCCCGTCTTCGCCCCTGAGACTCAGACCCGAAGGGGGCCCTCAGGCACCGAGTGGGAGCTCATGGCGAGAGACGGAGTGCAATTTTTCTAAGCACTAAAGCACTATGCACTAAGCACTAAATTAATATTTATCGCATGATGCGTGGCGGGGGCAATAAATTACTTTTTCTTTGACCCGCAGGTCGATATACGCAAGATCTTCTTTATACAGTTCAGCAGTTTTATATATGGTATTTAATTTATCAATTTGCTCTTTATAATCACGGTCAAGGCTGACCCACAGTACCAGATTATTTTGGGTTTTTAAATGGATTTCCTTGGCGCTCTGCAGATATTCGACAGTTAAAATATCAATCCCAAGGATATTTTTAATATACTGTAGAATGCTCAAAATAAAATCCATATGTTCAGCCGGTATTATCTGCTCGCGGTCCGATACCGGTTTTGTTAAATCCTTGATTGTTATTGTCATCAATTCAAGATTTTCTTTTTGGTCGCAGATTGCCAGCCCAACGCGATTAAGAAGGCACTTTTGCTCGACAGGTTTAGGCTTTGCCTTATTTTCATCTAAAGTAAAAGCAGATTCTATTATTTTTTTGTTATCCAATGAACTTTGAATCTCGGTTTTTTTGATATCTGAGGTGACCCCAGAAATATCCTCAATGGCTTTGTTTAATTCAGTAAAACTGGTTTCAGTGATTATTTCTGGTTCAGGCAAAATATAATAAGCTCTAAGATTTGCTATAATTGGCTGGCTCTCCAGCTGAATTGTGATTGTTGAAGGAAATACTTTTGAGACGCTAATATTTGCAAATTCGGGAAATTTTTTCTGAATTGTCTTATAAATATTATCTTTGGAGAAAAAGATGATGTTCCTTCCAATATATTGATTAAGCTCATTTTCGATCCCTGCGCTGTCCACGTTAAAATTTTCTCTTACAACTTCAATATTTTTAATTGAAAAATATGAAGAAAAGGCTAAAAATATAAGAATCAGTACAAAAAAACCTATTAAAAGAACAAAATAAAATGATTTTTGCAGGAATCTTTTTATTCCGCTTATCCCGCCTTTAAAAAATTTGGATCTTCTGATGTCAGGTCTATGGCGAGGTCTGGTATACCAATTGGATTTTACCGGATAATAAAGGCGCTTTGGTTTTTTCCTCCAAAAAAACATAATTTCTTTTTACTTTATAACTATAACAAAAAAAACAACCCTGTACCATACGGTTCAGGGCGAAAATCGAAGTAGGGATGTAGGGGTGTAGGGATGTAGATGCAGATAAACTCCTACGCCCCTACCAGCCTACATATCCTAACCAAAGTGCATAAAATTGACAAAACTATATAATTTTATGTAATATACATCCCTTTAATTTACTGCTTCTTTTCTGCACATAATTTTAATGTAAAAATAATTTATGGGAGCTGAAAAATTTGCATTGCCTTTGATTTTGATTTTGGAAGTTAGCGGGTGCCAGCCTCTGCAAGTTGCCACAAATGACCGTATTCAGACGGTATTAAGCCAAAAAGAAGCTGAACGAATGCCCCGCGATCAATTAATCGCGGAAATCAGAAAAATACCCGGCTTTTCTGACCTTTATGTCGACCATCTGTCTACTGACCCCATGGCTCCGGTCATTATTATTTTAGCTGACACACACGGGAGCCCCGAAACTGAAGCTAAAAAACTTCAGCTATTGCATGATCATGTGGGGATTCGGTTTGTTGGACTTGAGGGATGGGCGGGGCGCAAAGCTGACCAGAAACGCGGATACGATTTGTTAAACGCTGAAGAAGCCCTTATCCAGCAGATCCGTACAGATTCACGATTCCATTGCGTCGGCCTTGAAGACCCTGAAATCCAAGAAAGAGCGTTAAAATTATTATTGTTGGATTTATACATGACTGGCTATATCGCACAAGAAGAATTAAAACAGTTAAAAGAGAGAAAGAATATGACTGAGATGGATCTTTCGATTATTAAGATTAGTGAAAAGATTTTTCAGGAATCAACAAATAAATTATTGAATTTTATTGCTAAATTAAACATTGATGTACATACCGATTCAGAATATTTGCCTTTCATAGAAAAAATTTTATTGGAAGTGGGAATAAATAGGGCGGAATTATACAGAAAGCCTAACGAATCCGGACGCGATTATCTCAGGCGTCTTCGCGCTATCCAATTGGAGATGGAGCCAAAAGTTGACATATTATCTTCTCCTATTGTTATCAAAAAAAGAAACGAAATCGGCGCCCGCCGAATGGCTGAACAGATGAAAGCCGCTAAATCGCGGGTGGGAATTATGGTTTTCGGCGTTATGCATCTTCCCGGTCTTATAAAAGAATTGCTAAAACTGGGAGATTTTACGATTTTGCATCATGGATAAGTTGTGTTAAAATATTTTTATTAAAATCTTAAAAATAAAAATATGTGCAAAAGTTGTACTGAACACTTCAAAAAATATAATCAGTGGTATTCTATGGGTTTGCTATTGATTATAACTTTGTTACTTGTTCTTCTTTTTCTAAAAATAGAAGCCCTTGAAATTGATGTGGACAAACAGGTTAACCAGCCAGGCATTGACCATCAATTGACTGTGGAACAGCTCAAGAAAAAACAGGCTACGGAAACAGCTCCTACGGGAGAAACTCTACCGTTAGCAGTCCCGCCTGCTGAGAATCCGCCTACAGGCGCTCAATAGAGCAATTTGGTGTAAAGCTTTATATTATTCCACCCGATTAGGAAATGGATGTCTTATTTAAATTTTCAATTTTAAATTACCAATAACAAACTACTGTTGTTGGCTCCGCGGCTCAGTCCGGAGCCATTGTAGTCTGACTACCTGTGTCTCCAGACAGAGCCTGGAGCCATCAACCAGTTGTGCTTTGTGCAATTTGTGAATTTTTAATTTTAATTTATAATGAGTCAGTATTATTTAAACTAAATACATGAAATCAGTATTGGTAACCGGTGGCGCAGGATTTATCGGCTCAAATTTCTGCAACATCAATAAAAATAAATATAAGGTCATCGCTCTTGATAACCTCTTTTTAGGGGATACGAGAAATCTGGATTCGGATATACAGTTCATCGAGGGCGATGCCTGTAATGCGAAAGATCTGGATAAAGCCGGCAAAGTCGATTATGTGGTACATCTGGCAGGCACTTCGTCGGCGCCGATGTTCATGGGTGACGGATTTGTGAAAGGCTATGTTAATTCCGTCCAATCATTTGTTACAGTTTTGGATTGGGCGCGCAAAAACGGAGTAAAAAAGGTTCTTTATGCCTCGACTTCATCTCTTTATGGGAACAATCCGTTGCCGCTTTTGGAAACGCAACATGTTGTGCCGATAAACCATTATTCGGTAACAAAAATAATTTATGAGCATTGCTCCAAATGTTACAACAAAGTGTATCCTGATATGGACATTCTTGGTTTCCGTTTTATGAGTGTGTATGGCCCAAATGAAGAGGCGAAAGGCATCTACGCGAATCTGATTTCACAGTTCTGCTGGGACATTGCGCGCGGGCTTCCGCCTGTAATATACGGCGATGGAACCCAGACCAGGGATTTTACGAATGTCAGAGATGTTGTTCAGGGATTGGTTTTGGCGATTGAGACCAAAAAGAAACTGGGCGCGGATGTATTTAACATCGGAACCGGCAGAGCAACTGCCGTAAAAGATATTGTAGACGCGCTGAATAAGGCCTTTGGTAAAGATGTGAAGCCAAAGTACATCGAAAATCCCGTAAAAGAGGATTATGTGCTCGGGCAATATGCCGATATTACAAAAATTTCAAAAATCCTTGGATATAAACCGACTGTGGAACTCGAAGACGGAATAAAGGAACAGGTCGCAAATCTCCGTGTAGACAGAATCAGGGGGACGAGTTCGGACCGTTACCGTTAGCGGTTCCAATTGTGGGGCTTATAGTTGGGCCATTGTGGAGCTAATTGTGGACTAATAAACAACAACTTGCCCAACAAAGCGTAGCGGTGCCCAACAACTTGCCCAACGATAGGGGTTATTTTTTCTTATTATCCTCCAAATATTCCTTAATCCCCTCAACCGCGCGCAGGACTTCAATAGGCACCATCCACACGGTTGTGTTGGACTGGTCTGAGGATAAATCGTTGATTGTTTGTAAGGTGCGCAAATGCAAAGCGCCTGGGGAAGCGTAAAGAGTTTGCGCGGCTTTCGCCATATTTGAAGCGGCTTCAACTTCACCCTGTGCTTTGATGATTACAGCATTTTTTTCACGTTCCGCTTCAGCCACCTTGGCTATGGTGCGCTTCAGATCATCGGGCAGTACAACATCTTTCAGTTCTACGCTTTCAACCTTTACGCCCCATGGGTCGCTGGCTTTATCGACAATAGTTTGAATACTGTTGGCTACTTCTTCGCGATTTTTAAGAAGTTCGTCGAGAGTCACTTCGCCAACCGCGTTACGCATTGTTGTTTGGGCCAGCTGGCTAACTGCAAAATAAAAATTTTCGACTTCGATCACAGCTTTTGAAGCATCACTAATTTTATAATATATAACCGCGTTGATTCGGATAGAGATGTTGTCTTTGGTAATCGCGTCCTGATCAGGAACATCAACAACCTTAACGCGCAAATCAACTTTTACCATTCTTTGAAAAATCGGAATGACTATACGCCATCCGGGTCCTTTCATTCCGGTATATTTTCCTATTGTAAACATTACACCGCGTTCATACTGGTTAACCTGGCGGATAACGATCACCAATAAAAAAATGACAACTGGGATCAGGCCATAGAATGAAGATAAATTTTCCATAATTGTTAATTAATTTTAAACGTTTCCACTTTATACTTTTTGTCTGTTTTGAACAACCTGTAACTTTTTTGAAAATTGAAATTGGAAATTTGTCCCGCCGCGGCGGGCCGAAACTTGAAATTATTATATTTAATTTTCCAATTTCTAGTTTCCAATTTCTAGTTTCAAAATCAAATATTAGACATGATGGCAACTTTGACTTTTATTAAAGGTGGATTTTTGGTAAATTGAATTCGTATATTTTCTAACATACAAACTAATCATGCCTCTAATTATTATTATAGTCGTAGCTTTGCTTATTTATGTGATGTTCACATATAACAGCATGATAAAGCTACGGAATCAGGTAAAAGAAGCCTGGTCCGATATCGATGTGCAGTTAAAGCGCAGATATAACCTGATACCGAACATAGTTGAAACCATAAAAGGTTATGCCGCGCATGAAGAAGCTGTGTTTACCAAGGTTACCGAAGCGCGAGCGAACGCGATTAACGCCACAAGCAAGAAAGACCAGAGCGCTGCGGAAAATATGTTGTCTGGCGCGTTGAAATCATTATTCGCGGTTGCGGAGAATTATCCTGAGCTTAAGGCTAATGAGAATTTTATGCAGTTGCAGAATGAATTAGTGGACACAGAAGACAAAATCCAGTCTGCCCGACGGTTCTACAACAGCATAACAAGAGACTTCAATACAAAAATTCAGCAATTTCCTTCAAGCTTAATCGCTCAGGCATTTACATTCAAACCTGAAGAATTTTTTGAAATCGAAGAAGCTAAGGAAAGAGAAAATGTCGAAGTCAGCTTTAACAAAGAGGGAACTAGGCAGGCAGAGGCCCCAAAAGCTGAAAAAACGGAGGAGAAACCATCTGAGAACAAATAAATTAAACAAATAATTTTTAGTGCTTTAGTGCTTAGTGCTTAGAAAAATTGCACTCCCCGCCATAGGCGGGTAAACGCACTAAGCACTAAGCACTTTTTTATATTTAAAATTAAAATATGTTAGTAACAACCACCGAAATGTTCAAAAAAGCTTACAAGGGCGGTTATGCCATTGGGGCTTTTAACGTTAACAATATGGAACTGATTCAGGGTATTATGGCGGGTGTCGCGGAAAAGAGATGCCCTGTGATTTTACAGATATCCAAAGGCGCGCGCGAATATGCGAACCCGATTTATTTAAGGAAACTTATCGAGGCCGCGATTGAGGAATATCCGGATATTCCTGTTGTGATGCACTTGGACCATGGGCCGGATTTTGAGTTGTGTAAGGCTTCGGTGGACGGGGGATTCACTTCTGTGATGATCGATGCTTCGCATGATGAATTTGAGGAAAATATCCGAAAGACGAAAGAAGTTGTCGAATATGCGCATAAAAGAGGAGTAGTTGTTGAGGCGGAGCTTGGAAAACTTGTGGGCGCGCAGTTTGATGAGGGCGAAAAAGGCGGCGGCCAAAGCAGCGGACATTTTACCGACCCGGAACAGGCGGTTGAATTTGTTGAAAGGACGGGGTGTGACTCGCTCGCTGTCGCTATCGGCACAAGCCACGGAGCTTTTAAATTTAAAGGAGATCCTCGGTTGGATTTTGAGAGGCTTGAAATAATTACCAAAAAATTAAAAGGTTACCCGCTGGTGCTCCACGGAGCATCGACAGTGATTCCAGAATTTGTGGATATGTGTAACAAATACGGCGGAAAAATCCCCGGAGCCAAAGGTGTGCCGGAAGATATGATTTCACGCGCCGCGAAATCAGGCGTGTGCAAAGTGAATATCGATACTGACCTGCGCCTCGCGATGACAGCCGCAATCAGAAAATCTTTTGCAGAAAAACCGGATAATTTTGATCCTCGGAAATACCTGGGACCAGCCAGAGACGCAGTAAAACAGATGGTGATGCACAAACTGGATATTTTGAGGAATGTAAATACTCTGTGAACTTCAATGGCTGGCTCCATGGCTGTGCCTGGAGCCAAAAGAGGCTTATCGGCCAATATTGGCTCCACGTGTAACGATGGAGCCAGCCATTAAGTCAAAGGTTACAAGTCAAATGTTAAATGTTTATAATTAATCCCTCCAAAATATGTTAAGAATAGGTTTAAACGGATATGGCCGCATCGGTCGCATTGTCCACCGCATTGCCCTCAACAATCCAAATATTCAAGTCGTTGCGATCAATGCGCGAAGCGAAGATGCCAAGATGCGCGCGCATCTTTTGAAGTACGATTCTGTGCATGGCAAAATCGATAATGATGTATCTGCCAAAGATGAGCATACTTTGATTGTTGACGGCAAGGAGGTTCATTTAATCGCCACAAAAGATGCCTCTGAAATTCCGTGGAAGGATTATAGGGTTGATTTGGTTCTTGAATGCACAGGCAAGGCAAAAACTTATGACATTGCTTCGAAACATCTTTCCGGCGGCGCCAAAAAGGTGCTTGTTTCCGCGCCGATGAAAGATGACACCCCGACGTTTGTGATCGGTGTTAACGAAAAGGACCTAAAGCGTGAACATAATGTGGTTTCCAATGCCAGTTGCACTACAAACTGTATTGCGCCGCCACTTAAGCTCATCCACCAGAAATGGGGCATTGAAAATGCGTCGGTTTCTTCCATCCATTCATTCACTTCTTCGCAGAATTTACTTGATAATTCAAACCGGGATTTGAGGCGCGCGAGGAGCGCGGTGATGAGCGTTATCCCGACCACGACTGGCGCGGTTAAAGCTACAGCCAAAATTATACCTGAGCTGAAGGGCAGATTAGACGGCATGGCTTATCGCGTTCCGATTGCGACTAGCTCGGTTTGCGACGTAGTGATGCAGCTTAAAAATCCCGCGACCAAAGAGGAGTTTAATGACTATTTCAGAAAAGTATCCCGGGACCCGTATTATGAGACGATTATCGACTATTGCGATGAGCCGCTTGTTTCCATTGATTTTAAAACAAACCCGCATTCCTGTATTCTGGACACGGAACTGACACAGACAATCGGCGACAGGATGCTGAAAATCCTTTTGTGGTACGATAATGAATGGGGGTATGCTAATAGGTTGGTGGATATGATGGAATTACTTGCTAAAAATTTATAATTTTACGTAGTGGCTACGATAGTGGCTACAATCGTGGACTTACTAATTACAACCACAATAGTAGCCACAAAGCGAAGCGAGTAGCCACAATAGTAATTAATTAATATTTTAATATGAAACAAAAGAAGACAGTCGCAATCCTATGCAGTGGCGGGCCGGCGCCGGGGATCAATTCGGTAATCAGCTCGATTGCAAAATCGTTTTTGAAAGAAAATTGGCGCGTAATTGGATTTAATGAGGGCGCTAAAACCATATTTTCAAACAAACCTGAGACTGTGGAATTTGATTTTTCCTACGCGGATTACATTTATAACCGCGGGGGGAGCGTGCTACGCATGAGCCGTTATAAACCGAAGGATTCTGAATTCAATACGAAATTTTTTACCAAAAACAATGTAAAATTACTCGTAACAATCGGCGGAGATGACACAGCCACTACCGCTAACCGTATTGCCAAATTCCTAAATGGGAAAAAAGTTCATATAAAAAATATCCACGTCCCAAAGACCATTGATAACGACATACCTTTGCCTGACAGACTTCCTACCTTTGGCTACGAGACGGCAAAAAATCAAGGAACAATGATAGCCCAAACGGTTTACGAAGACGCCAGAAGCAGCGGAAATTGGTTCGTGGTTACAGTTATGGGAAGAGAAGCAGGTCACCTTGCTTTCGGCATAGGAACAGCATGCCACTATCCGCTTGTGATAATACCGGAAATGTTCAGAGGGAAAAAAATCACCTTCAAAAAAATTGTTGATATGATGATCTCATCGATTTTGATACGAAAGACAATAAATGTGCATCATGGGGCGATTATGATTAGCGAGGGTGTATTCCATTTTATGGAAGAGTCGGAAATCGTTAATTCCGGAATCAATTTCACATTTGACGACCACGGGCATCCGGAGCTCGGCACAGTATCAAAAGCCCATATTTTCAATATACTTTTGCAGAAAAAACTAAAAGAGCTTGGACTTGATGTTAAAAGCCGCCCTGTTGAAATTGGTTATGAAATACGCTCCTGCCCGCCTACTGCGTTTGACATGAATTATTGCACAATGCTCGGCATGGGAGTGAAAAAGCTTTACGATGAGGGGCATACAGGATGCATTGTTGTAGCTAAAGCCAACGGAGAATTTTCACCTTTATATCTTAAAGATATTGAAGATCCTAAGACGGGAAAAGTCAAAACACGCCTTGTGGATGTCCACGCGCAAGACTACAAACTGGCATTTTCAAACATGCATTATTTAAAAAAGGAACATTACAAAAGGGCCAGCAAATTTGTTGAACACCCAGAAGATTATGACCTAGAAAAGATTTTAGCTGGGGATTGACCACATAGACTCCAGCTCCCCCGCCGTACGGCGGGATCGCGACTCCAAATTGACGCCAAATGGTCAACTTGGAGTCTATTTGGCATCAATTTGGTTTTATTGATAAATCGAGTGGTCGCCGATATGCATGAAAGCAACTGTACTTTTGTCTATATATTTAAAAATAACACGGTAATTATAATCTAAGGAAAAAGCGTAGTGGCCAGATAATTTGCCACTTAATTTGTGAGTCCTTAGCGTTTTAGAAAAAGGATATTTCTTAAAAATGCTCACTTTCTGACTAGCTTTTTCTTGAATATTTAATGGTAAATACCGGAGCATTTTCAAAAAATTCCTGGTATACAAAATTTTCATCCTGATGCTAATTATCTTCGTTGTATCTAAATATCTTTTCTTTTTAATAAATCTTTAAGTTCTCCTTCATACACTCTCCCCTGTTTAAAGTCCTCCTCGCTCTCCTGAATGTCAGAAAGCAACTGCTCCTGGCGCATCTGGCGATACAAGTGTTTAAAATATTCAGAGGGGGTATAATGCTCCTTTTCAATCTCTTTTTCAATCTCTTTTGCCCATTCTAGAGGGAATGAGATGTGGAATGTTCGTGTGGCCATGGTAATAGATTTAAGTTGTATGATTTAAGATTTAAGGTCTGGCGGATTTTGTTCAATGTATTACAATTTTAGCCAAAATATTACAAAAAGGCAATACTAAATGAAAAATCGAAAATCGAAGTTCGAAACTCGAAACGATTATAAGACTAAGCAACCTATTTTTTCATTTCGAGCTTGCCCGAGAAATCCCTATCAGAATCTCTGAAATAAATAAAATTCAAAATCCCTCCTTTTTCCGCTACAATACTTTTGTTGTAACTAAACAAAATGGAAAACCCCCTATTTAAAGAACACCGATTTATAGCGGTAGCAAGAAAAAGGGTTATGGAAAAGGTGGAAAAGATGCTTAAATAATTTGTTATGAAATTTTTTGAAAAATTTAGGCGTTCTGAAGATGAAAAGTTGGAAGCACCCCACGTTATCACTGCTTCCGAAGTAAGAAAAAAAATGAGGGTGCTTTTGGTTGAGCCTAAATCACCGCGCACTTATTGGTCTTACGACTACACCATAAAACATATCGGTAAAAAGGCCTCCGTGGTGCCTTTAGGATTAATCACGCTGGGCGGAATGCTCCCCAAAGAATGGGAACTTGAACTGGCGGATCTGAATACCAACCCTCTAAAACAGGAAAGAATTGAAAGAGCTGATGCCATCTTCATCGGCGGTATGAATGTGCAGTCGGAATCCTTTCATGAACAGGCCAAACGCGCAAAACAAGCTGGCAAAACGGTGGTAGGAGGCGGAGCTTATGTCACCACCAGCCCGGAAGAATGTCAGAATTTGGATCATCTTGTTTTGGGAGAGGTGGAAGGGGGAATTCATGACTGGACCAGAGTGTTTGAAAGAGGTGATGCACCCAAAATGGTGGAAATGCCCCGCTTTCCCGAACTAGAGAACAGCGCCATGCCCCGCTATGATCTTCTTAAGCCAAACGATTACTACAGTATGGGCATACAGTTAAGCCGTGGATGCCCTCATGACTGCGAATTTTGTTCGGTAACTGCCTTAAACGGCAGAAATCCCCGTCTCAAGAGTACGGCCCAATTCCTTTCCGAAGTGGAGTTAATTCGTCAGAGCGGTTTTCGGGGTTCCACCTTTGTAGTGGATGATAATTTTATCGGAAATAAAAAAGCGGTGGGCAAGATGTTGCCTGAATTAGCCGCGTGGCAAAAAGAACACGGCTATCCTTTGGAATTCGGTACGCAGGCAGACCTGAGATTGGCAAAAGAACATGAACTGATGAGGCAAATGGTAGATGCTGGGTTTACGGACGTCTTCCTGGGGATTGAAACCCCCTCAAAAAAAGCCTTGCAGGAAACGGGCAAACATCAGAATGCCAGTATCGATCTGGACGAAGCGGTAAAAACGATTGCGAAAGCAGGTCTGGAGCCCATGGCTGGCTTTATTATGGGTTTTGACAGCGACACACCGAAGGATTTGGACGAGCTGGCTGATTTTATTAACAGGAATCCCATTCCAACAGCCATGGTTGGTGTACTGCAGGCCGCTCCCAAGACCAAACTTCACCAGCGTATGGCTACCGAAGGACGTCTGCTGACTGCCTTCAACGGAGATCAGTTTGGCAGAGCCAATTTTGAAACGATCATGGAGTCGACTGTCCTGAGAGCAAAATACAGACAGATTCTAAGTAATATTTATAGCCCCGAAAATTACTTTGACCGATGTCTAAAACTGATGGGTACACAAGGTACACAACCAAATGGACAGCATTCAATTTTGTGGCAAAGACCTCTGCTCGCGCTGACAGCATTAAAAAATTCCCTTCTGAGACAGGGATTATTATCCGAATATCGGGCGCAGTATTGGAAATTCCTTGCAAGAGTAGCCACCACAATGCCTGGAAAATTGGCATCAGGAATAATTTATGCCCTCAAATTTGACCATTTGTATCAGTACACCAAACACGATGTACTCCCCAACTTAGTCTAAGAGGAGATATGTCAATTTAACATCATTACTTATTCGCATAAGAAGCTGATGATAGTATGATCAGGTCTTGTATTAGCCATTCAATCAAAAAATAATGTTCTGGGCAGACTAGGTAGAGGGGGCTTAGCTTCGACAGAAGAAGCTGTTGCCATGCGGGCAGAATCAGCATGTGGTGCGCAACTTGAAAAAAACAAGCGCAAAAGCAGTACCGCAAAGAATCTCACAAACTTCTCTTCTGGTCATTAAAGAACCGACAATTTTTTCATCCATTTCCTCTTGGTGATAATAAAAATTATCGTGTATTCCGGCTGTCATTATTGAAACGGCAATATTATCTGAGGGGAAGTGCGTGTTTAGTTTGTAGTTCTAACTGGTATAAAAATACTACAAACTACAAACTTGTAATTCGCACTTGAGACTTAATGCCATTTTGTTATATCGTTACATCGTTATTTCGTTACATCGTAAACAAATATGGAAAACCCACTTTTTAAAGAACGCCAGGCGAAAATCAAAAAAATCTCCGCGTTCGGCAATCCGTATCCAGAGAGATTTGAAAGATCTCATTATTCTGATGAGGCGCTGAGGCTCGGAAACAAGAAAGTCAGGAATGTTGAACTGGTAATCAAGAAGAATAAGAATAATGTTACCCTATGCGGGAGGCTGATGTCCTTGCGGAGTTTCGGTAAGCTGACCTTCGGGCACCTGCAGGACGACAAGGGAAGGATACAGATATGCTTTATGAAGGGTGTGCTCGGCAAAAAGGATGAAGAACTGATGAATTTGCTGGATATCGGTGATTTTATTGGTGTAACGGGTGAACTTTTTAAAACGAAACACGGAGAAGTAACGCTTTTGGCCAGCAAATTGACGTTTTTAGGCAAAGCAATCCGACCACTACCTGAAAAGTGGCACGGAATACAGGATCAGGAGACAAAATACAGGCAGAGGTATTTGGATATGGTCATGAATCCTGATGCAAAAAAGAGGTTTGAACTTCGATCGCTTATCACTCGTAAAATAAGAGAGTTTTACTGGGGCAAAGGGTTTATCGAAATCGATACACCGGTTTTGGAGAACGTGTCATCAGGGGCGGCGGCAAAACCTTTCACCACTCACCATAACTCGCTGGATATGGATGTTTATCTGAGGATAGCGGCAGGGGAACTTTGGCAGAAAATGGCGATTATCGGAGGGTTTGAAAAGACGTTTGAAGTAGCGCGGTGCTTTCGGAATGAGGGAATGGACCCGAGCCACTTGCAGGAGTTTACGATGATAGAACATTACGCGGCATACTGGAACTTTGAGGACAATATGAAGTTTACAGAGGAGATGTTTGAAGATCTGATGAAAAAGATAATGGGTTCCACAAAAATTGAGGTTATGGACCGCAATGGAAAGCCTGTGGAGGTTGATTTTAAAACACCTTGGCCAAGAAAAGATTACAGGGAACTGATTAAAAACGACTGTGGGATAGATATTCTCCAGTATCAGACGCCGAACGAGTTGCTGGGCGCGATCAAATCCAAAAAAATTGAAATAGAGGGTGCTGAAGCTCTAGGTTACGGTAATCTTGTAGATCATCTTTACAAAAAAGTGAGCCGCTCAAGGCTGATTCAGCCGACATTTGTAATCCATCATCCAGCGGACACAAAACCGCTTGCGCGCAGGAATGACGATAATCCGAGGGTCTGTGACACGTTCCAACTGATTGTGAATACATGGGAGATTGTGAATGCGTATAGCGAGCTTGTAGATCCGCAAGACCAGCGCGAGCGACTGGAGGTACAGGCGCGCGCAAAGGCGGCCGGCGATGAAGAAGCAATGAGTATGAATGAAGATTATCTGGAAGCGATGGAACACGGGATGCCGCCGATAAGCGGTTGGGGGATGGGTGTGGACAGACTGGTTACTTTGCTGACAAAACAGGACAATCTTAGGGATGTTGTGATGTTCCCGCTTTTAAAGCCGTTGAACAAAAAAATAGCTGGTACGATTGCGCCCCAAACGGGGATAAAATCTGAGACAAAGTACTCCCCTGCCGACACAAAAGCCGAAGCCGGAATCACTTATAAAGAAGCCAGAAAGGCATACGATGACCATTTGAAAGACCCTGTTATGCGGAAACATTCACGGGAGGCGGAGGTAATTATGCGCGCGTTGGCGAAGAGATTGGGAGAAAATGAGGATGTCTGGGGTATTGCCGGGCTTCTCCATGATATTGATTATGAACTTACAAAAGGCAATCCTGAGAAGCATTGTGTTTTAAGTAAAACGATACTGAAAGACAGTGGTGTTAATGAAAAACTGATTGAAGTAATGGCTTCGCATGTTTACGGCTCACCTTTTGGATGTTACACCGACCGCGAGCGCACGGCCCCTTTTGAACACGCCCTTGCCGCAGCAGAGACGGTTACTGGGCTGATATACGCGTACGGACTTATGAGGCCAGATAAAAAGCTGGCGAATGCGGAAGTAAAGTCGATTCAAAAGAAATTCAAAGATAAATCCTTTGCGGCCAACGTGAACCGCGATGTGATTATGGAATGTGAAAAAATCGGACTCAGCTTGGATGAATTCCTTCAGATTTCATTGGATGCGATGAAAGGGATTGCGGAGGAAATAGGATTGTAACCACCGTATGTCATTCAGACGAGTCCCGCAACGTGGGATGAGGAAGAATCTCACGGATAACTTGTTTGCTAAACAACTGTAACAATAAATAATTAATTGTTTCCGTTATTTGATGTTTAGTTGATCGGCGGGATTCTTCGCCCCGCTCCGCGAGGCTCTGAATGACATACTGGTGTCCGTTAGTCAGCGAGCGTGCTAGTATCTCCCAAGGCCTGATCCAATTCCTGAACTTTTAGTGAGCGAAGTTTTTTCTTCCTTTTCCGAACTCCCTTTAGCTGAAAATCCAGCTTTAAATTCCCATTTCCATTATGACGAATTGGGGACCATTCGCTATGACTGCCATTTCGGACTGTATCCGCGTAAATAAGCCTTCTTCGAACTAATCTCGGCAGATCTTCAATTCGTTCTATTATTGGATGTTTATCAGGAAGCCCCCTGTAATAACCGTCACGGCACTTTATTGTGGCCATTGGGATTCCTTTTTTCCTATCTGCGTTACTATAAAAATCTAATTCAAATTCTGAAATCAGCAAAGACCCAGGATGCAAATCAAATGTTATTCCATTTTCTGGCGCTGTTTTTTTGGGTTTTTTAGAAATGGAGGGGACATCCTCCAATAACCATTTCACAGCTCTACGGATAAAATCGCTAAGCTTCTCCGATTGTTTAAGATCTATTGCGTCTGATAGCTGGCTGACACAACTATCAAAACTATGGTTGTTTTTGGGTTTTTCCTTGGAGGGCATTATTTTTAAAGGTTATCACAAAAGCAGATATATTTTTTAAAGCATCTGAGAATAATTGTCAATCAAATTGGCTTAATCCGCCAGCGCGCTGGTGTCTCTTAAAGTCTGACTAATTCTTTAGAGTTGTATTGACTTTAAGAAAAATTTATGCTCTAATAATGTACTTTGGTCTTTTAAATTATAGTTTTTGGATTTTTTAGGTTGGGATTTGCCTCGTCGCATGGTGCGACGGTGGCAAAGGTTAACAGCTCTGAAAGGGGAGGTGATTCGTGCGCAAAATTTGTTTCGCTGTTTCCGCAGTCGTCATTCTGGCCGTTGTGGGTGTCATGCCCGCCAACGCCGAGCCCACCAAAAAGGATGGGGGGGTGAAGGCATCGGACGTGTATGGCGAGACGCCTCTACATCGGGCGTCCGAGCATGGCCAGACCGACATCGCCCGTCAGCTCATCGCGAAAGGCGCGGATGTGAATGCGTCTGGTAGGGGTGGGACTTCGCCGCTGCATATGGCGGCCACGTTCGGTCATACCGACATCGTCCGCCTTCTCATCGAGAAGGGGGCGAAACTGGAAGCCTACTCATACATCTTCACGGCTTTGCACTTTGCGGCCATGAGGGGGCATCTTGCCGTCGTCCGCCTTCTCATCGCGAAAGGGGCGAATGTGAAGGCCTGGTCTGGTGGCCTCAACCCCATCCACATAGCGGCCGAGAACGGTCATACGGACATCGTGCGACTGTTCATTGAGCGGGGGATGGATGTGAATACCAAGGCGTCAGCTCGCATCACACCGCTGCATGCGGCGTCCGAGCATGGCCGGACCGCCACTGTCCGCCTTCTCATCGAGAAGGGAGCGGATGTGAAGGCTGTGGATGCGGGTGATAATACGCCCCTGCATTTTGCAGCCATGTCGGGTGAGACCGACACCGTCCGCCTTCTCATCGCGAAGGGGGCAGATGTGAAAGCCAGGAACTGGAAGGGCAAGACCCCTTACAACTTTAGCTACAACAAGGAGACTAGAAAACTCCTGAAGATCGCCAATAAGAGCCGTTAACCTAGCAGCCTGTAAGGGCTACTTCCTACATTCAGGCAGAACCGCCGACGGTGGCTACCTGTGTTAGGGCCCCGATGCAATGTCGGGCCCAACCTTAAGAATCTAACTAATAATAATTTTTGAATTCTGATTTTTGATTTGTGAATCAAATGTAATATTTTTTACCGTTTTGGATGGCCAAAATGTAAAATTGTTTGAATATAAATTGACAATCACAAATCACAAATCGAGCTAGTCAGCAAGAGCGCTTGTATCTCCCAATGCCTGACCAAGTTCCTGAGCTTTAAGTACACGGCGCATGATTTTGCCAGAGCGGGTTTTTGGCAGTTTTGCCACAAAAGCGATTTCATCGGTGACAGCGATGGGGCCAAGTTGTTTGCGGATCTGTTTTTTTAGCGCGTCAATCAGTTCGTCGGATGGGATAAAGCCGTTTTTCAGAATAACAAATGCTTTGGCTATTTCACCTTTTATGGGATGCGGTTTGCCGATGACAGCGGCTTCCGCGACGGCTGGATGGGATACGAGGGCGCTTTCGATTTCAGCGGTGCCGATGCGATGGCCAGCGATTTTAATTACATCATCGGAGCGACCTTGTATCCAAAAATAACCGTCTTTATCTTTATGGGCCAGGTCGCCTGTAAGGTAATAGCCTGGAATTTCTTTCCAGTATGTTTTTATGTAACGTTCAGGATTGTTAAAAATTGTGCGAAGCATGGCGGGCCATGGGTTTTTGATAACCAGATGTCCCCCTTCTCCCGCCTTCACGGGTTTCCCGTGTTTATCCACCACGTCAGCGATTATTCCGGGGAACGGCAAAGTTGCTGAACCAGCTTTTAGTGGCATGGATGGCAAGGGTGTAATCATAAACATCCCTGTTTCAGTTTGCCACCAGGTATCCATAATCGGACAACGGCTATTTCCTACGATTTCGTAATACCATCGCCAGGCTTCAGGATTAATGGGTTCGCCGACGGAACCCAGCAAACGGATGTGTGATAGATTGTGTTTTTTTACCCATTTCTCACCATCTTTCATCAGCGCGCGGACAAGAGTTGGAGCAGTGTAAAAAATAGTGACTTTATGTCTCGCGGCAAGCTGCCACAATCGGTCGGGTTGCGGGTAATTGGGCGCGCCCTCGAACATAACTGTTGTAATACCGGCCATCAGAGGAGCATATACTATATAACTGTGACCTGTAATCCAGCCGGGGTCAGCTGAGCACCAGTAAATATCGTTTGGTTTAATATCCATTACCCATTGGAAAGTGCGGTCAATCCCGACCATAAACCCGCCATGCACATGTACAACGCCTTTCGGTTTCGCGGTCGTACCGGACGTATAAAGGACAAACAGAGGGTCCTCGGCATCCATGACTTCTGTTTTGCATATTCCGGGTTGTTTATGAATAAGTTCGCCGAACCAAACGTCGCGGCGTTTGTTCTTTTTTACGGTTTTTGCGAGGCGCTTAACTATAATCATTTTTTTAATGGTCTTGCATCCTTTTATCGCTTCGTCGCAAACAGAGTACATATCGATTACTTTTCCGCTCCTGTGGCCGACGTCGGATGTAATCAGAATTTTCGCCTGCGCGTCATCTATACGGTCGCGTAGCGCGTTGGCGGAAAAGCCCGCGTAGATAACGGAATGAATTGCACCGATTTTGGCGCAAGCCAGCATTGCGATCGCGATTTCAGGCGTGTTTTGGAGATATATGGCGACTCTGTCGCCTTTTTTTATCCCCATTTTTTTAAGCCCATTAGCCAGTTTACAGACTTCGGCGTTTAGCTCCTTGTATGTCAATTTTTTGGTATCTCCCTTGTCATTTTCCCATATAATCGCGGTCTTTTTTTCAACTGGCGTACCCATATGGCGGTCCAGAGCGTTATGGACTATGTTGCATTTACCGCTGACAAACCATTGGAAGAAATGTTTCTTCGGCTGTTTAAAAGCCTTCTTCCATGGTTTATACCATTCGAGTTCTTTTGCAGCCTCTTCCCAAAAACCGATGGGGTCTTTCATCGCGGATTTGTGAATTTTTTTCCAGTCTTTGATTTTGGTCCTCTTTAAAAACGTTTCGGATGGCTTATACCATTTTTTTTCCTCCATTAAAACATCAGTGGTTTCTCTGGATATCTGATTTGTTGGCATATTTGGTGGGGTTAATTTTTATTTCTGCCATATTATAACCTATAACAATTGAGGGGACAATTGTTGATATCTGTTAAACCACGATAGTCCCAACAATAGTCCCTACAATTGTCCCCACCATAGTGAGGGCCGTTATATTCTCTTTAAAAATGCGACATAGGTAGAATTGATAAAGCTTCACCTTTATCTTTCTAACCATATGCCGCATGGACAATATAACAAAAATCCACGTCTGCTGGAGCCTTTAC
>Ga0315291_10000480_pt1 | contig 52753 bp, 41 predicted proteins | sample YL17G12_20_MG_FD_203070 | JGI IMG/M metagenome (GOLD analysis project Ga0315291, IMG submission 203070) | Sediment microbial communities from Yellowstone Lake, YNP, Wyoming, USA - YL17G12_20 | ecosystem: Environmental > Aquatic > Freshwater > Lake > Sediment | place: USA: Wyoming | collected... | reverse complement strand
AAAAAAGGTATAGACGGCATTGTCATTGGTCACGGCACTGATACGATGCATCACACTGCGGCGGCGCTCTCATTTATGGTGCAAAATCCTCCCATTCCCATCGTTATGGTCGGCTCGCAGCGATCTTCGGACAGACCATCATCGGACGCCGCTCTTAATCTGATTCACTCCACAAAGACTGCCGCCGAGTCGGACATTGCCGAGGTGATGGTCTGTATGTTTGGTCCGACATCCGATGAATATGGCTTGCTTCACCGAGGAACAAGAGTACGAAAAATGCACTCATCGTACCGCTCCACCTTTCGTACTATCGGTGATATTCCATTAGCAATGGTCAGCCGCCAAAAAATTACCCTCCTTCGTCATGATTACAACCACCGACGCAGTGACCGCAGTGTAACTGTTACTCCTGTCTTTGAAGAACGGGTTTCTATTCTGTATTATTATCCCAATATGCATCCGGATATACTTGATGCTATGATTGACCTTGGTTATAAAGGGATTGTAATTGCCGGCACTGGATTGGGACACGTGAACAAACCGCTCTATCCGGCAGTCAAACGAGCCGTCGAAAAGGGAATCGCTATCTTTATGACCGTACAGACGCTCTGGGGATATGTGCAGATGTTTGTTTATGACACCGGCCGCGACTTAATGAGTTTGGGAATAATCCCGGCAGAAAATATGCTGCCGGAAGTCGCCTACATTAAATTAGGTTGGGCGTTGGGTCAGACATCCGACTTGATCAAAGTCAAGGAGATTATGCTTACTCCTATCGCCGGTGAGATAACCGAGCGCGAACCCTACAACGGTTATCTTATTTATCAAGGAGGTATTCCGGAAGTGGAGGAGTTCATTAAAAAATTTCACAAGTAAATAGTTTTCATTTTTCAGTCTTTCTTTCATTCCCCCCAACACTCAGGGGAATCCATATAATGATTTATGGGTAGGTGGAATCCACAAACTTGTGTGTAGGTATTTTAAATATTTTGCTATTAATAGATGGAGGAACAATGGGAAAACTCACCTTTTATATTGTAGATGTATTTGCTGAGGAAAAATACGCCGGAAACCAGTTAGCCGTTTTTCGGGGAGGACAAGCACTCTCCTCAGTAGAAATGCAGAAAATCGCCAAAGAGATGAATTATTCTGAGACGACATTTATTATGTCTGAAACTCAGCATACTAACTGTTTTGATGTGCGCATTTTTACACCGAAAGAAGAAGTACCTTTTGCCGGTCATCCAACATTAGGAACGGCTCATATAATTCGGGATGAAATCATTCAAAAATCGGTTGAAACAATAGTCCTGAATCTAAAAGTTGGTCAGATTCCGGTGACATTTTATAAAGAAAGCAATGGTAACATTATCTGCTGGATGAAACAGATTGAGCCAACGTTTGGTCAACGGCTGAAAGCCGAAGAAATCGCTCCGGTTTTGAACCTTACCCCTTCTGAAATAGATGACCGCTTTCCGATTGAAGAAGTTTCAACAGGATTACCGTTCCTCATCGTACCGTTGAAAACCATTAAATCTACGAAACGAGCCACGATAGCCAAAGAAAAATATTTCGACCTTATTGAGAATATGTGGGCGAAGGGAATATTAATTTTTTGCCCAGAATCTCGGAGCGAGCAAAACCATATAAACGTCCGCGTGTTTGTGGATTATTACGGCGTTCCTGAAGACCCGGCTACAGGAAGCGGGAATGGGTGTCTTGCAGGGTATCTGGTTAAGCATCGTTACTGGGGAAAGCCGAACATTGACATCCGTGCCGAGCAAGGTTACGAAATCGGCAGACCGTCGCTTCTTTTCCTGAGAGCCGATGAAAAAGAAAGTCATATACATATCTTTGTCGGTGGGAGAGCAATAACGATAGCAAAAGGCGAGTTCGTGTGAAGCAGTTCAAAATGAGTAGTTAGTCAGCAGGGGAGCAATGACCCGTTCTCCTTAATACTGATAAATCCTTAAAAATAAGCAAAGTCTTCATTACCATTAAGAGACCTCTGATAAAATTGATTCAGGAAAGAGAGTGGTTTATCTTTCAAAGAGAATGAATCTATTGATTTTTGCAATAAATTTGATTATTTTTACAAATGAAAAAATGAGCGCCCATAGCTCAACTGGAGAGAGCGTCTGACTACGGATCAGAAGGCTGGGGGTTCAACTCCTCCTGGGCGTACGAAATATTATCCAATAAAAACAATAACTTACAAAGCATTTCCAAAATTGCGGAAAGTCTTTCATTTTGCCTTTTTTTGCCCCTTTTTGAACAAAATGCATGTCTTGATATTTGCCTCTTTAATATTTAGGGTCATTTTCAAAAATCCTTCAAACTCAACAAAATATTTTATTGATTTATTTGTATTCATTCTTTATTAATCTATAAAATATTTAGGTCTTTATAAATTGATAATTCAACAGTTAGATGAAAGTAATAAAAGGCGAAAACAATGGCTGAGCGCAGTGTGCAGGGAATCATTACAAACTTTCCCGATTTTGCCAGAAAAGTACTATTCTAATTCACATTTGTATAAATAATGGTATCGGTGATTAGCAGGAGTTTGGCATAGTTGCCTTTCCTTTTCTTACCACGTCGGGAGTGGAGAGTGTTTTTTCTTGACAACGTGTTCTCTTTTCTGTATAATACATATTATTGTTCAAACTTTTATGTAATAACAATTACTTGTATTAGGATATGTCAGCGTTTGTTATATACATCGTTTTATCTGCAATAGTTATTCTTGTTGTCATTGTAACTTTTATACTTTATGTACAAAAATATTATAAGAAGCCGATAGAATTTATTTACTTTTCAATTTCAGAATTCATCAAGAATACTGGTGTTCAATATATTCCTGTTGATAAAAACAAACGTCTTAAAAAACTCGTTCATTCTATAAATGTATTGTTGAGAACGATAAAAAAACTTGAATTTGAAAAGGAGAAACGCTTAAAGGAACTGGAAGACGAGTTAGAAAAGAAGAGAAATGAATTGGAAAATATACAGAACTGTTTGACCAGAACGGAGAAATTAGTTGCAATTGGGAAATTATCTGCCGGTGTAGTTCATGAAATTAATAATCATCTAACGGGTGTATTAACGTCCTGCTCCTTTGCCTATGATAATACAAGGAAGTCTAAAGTAGTTGAAGATGAGATAAAAATTATTATTGATGAGACAAATAAATGCAAAAAAATCGCCGATGAACTGCTCAACTTCGCTCAGGATAAAACTCCCCAAAAGGAGATGTATAACGTTAATAAATTGTTGGACGATGTTTTTACGTTAATAAATAAACAAGCCGTACAGAGTAATGTTGATGTAATAAAAAAGCTTACTGATGATATACAATTAACCCGCTTTGATCCTTCTCAATTAGAACAGGTATTTTTAAATGTAATGATTAATGCGCTTGAGGCAATGCCTGATGGGGGAACAGTAACAGTCCAGTCGCTGGTAAAAAATAATGGAACGCAGATTGAAATCAGTTTTACCGATACAGGGACGGGTATTCCGAAGGAATCATTAGAAAAAATCTTTGAACCGTTTTATACAACGAAATGCAATGAGGGCGGTACCGGATTGGGCTTAACAATATGTAAAGAAATTATCAAAGACCATAATGGAACCATAGAGATTAAAAGCTTCATTGATGTTGGAACAATGGTTGTAATCACATTACCGGTTATAGGATAAGTGTGTTATTATGAAAAACAAGATTAAAATACTCGTCATTGATGATGAAGAAGTAATATTAAATAGCTGTCATAAGATACTCAGTAAAGAAGGGTATGAAGTTATTCTCACGGATGATGGCAATTACGGATTGAATATATTGAAGGAGGAGGTGATTGACGCAGTTATCCTTGATTTGAAAATGCCGAAGATAAGCGGGAAAGAATTGTTAAAAACGATAAAAGAAAATTTTCCTGAAGTTGTGGTAATAATCATTACCGGATACTCCACTATTGAATCAGCTGTGGAGGCAATGAAATCAGGTGCATCTGATTATTTGCCGAAACCTTTTAAACCGATTGAGCTTATCCTGGTTATTGATAAAGCCCTCGAGAAAAAGTCGCTCATCAATGAGAATCTCTATTTGCGGAAAAAATTGAGCGAGGAGTACAAATATAAAAATATTATCGGAAAACATCCAAAGATGAAAGAAGTATTTGAATTAATGGAAAAAGTAGCAAAGACAGATGCAACAATACTTATCTATGGTGAAACGGGCACGGGAAAAGAGTTGGTAGCACGAACCATTCATACGATGAGTTTGCGATCAGATAAACCTTTCGTACCAATTGATTGTATGATGCTGACAGAATCTTTACTGGAAAGTGAACTGTTTGGACATGTGAAAGGCTCGTTTACCGGTGCAATTGTAACAAAGCCGGGTCTCCTGGAGCTTGCAAACAAAGGGACATTGTTTTTTGATGAAATTGGTAATTTGAATCTGAACATTCAGAGCAAACTGCTCCGGGTTATTCAGGAGCGGGAATTTATTCCCGTCGGAGGAACAGAGAAAAAGAAGATTGATGTGCGTATCATAGCCGCAACTAATAGAAACCTTCAAGATATGATAAAAGGAGGAATGTTCAGAGAAGACCTCTTTTATAGACTGCACATTATTCCCATATATCTTCCTCCTCTGCGAGAAAGAAGATCTGACATCCCTCTGCTCGTTAATTATTTTATGAAGGAATATTCCGAAAAAATCGGTAAAAAGTTTGATAAAATCGCTCCAGAAGCAATGAAATTTTTTACTGAATATGAATGGGTGGGTAATGTCAGGGAGTTAGAAAATATCATTGAACGGTTAACAATTATTCATGACGACGACTCAATTTTTGTCGAGCATATACCTCATACCTTCAGTTCATTTGAAACAAGCCTCACGTCAACGATCCCTCAAACAAATGAGGAATTGAAAGAAATCAAAAGAATTGCAAAGGAAAAGGTCGTTCAAGAGATTGAAAAGAAATTCCTTATTTCTGCGTTGAAACGGAATAACTGGAACATCTCAAAAGCCGCACTGGAAACAGGTATGCAGAGAGAAAATTTTCATACATTAATGCGTAAAAATAATATAAAATTACGAGAATTTCAGTGATATATTTTTATACACTGTATATAATTATTATACATAACCATTAAAAGCCCCATTGCTTATATTCAGAAATTATCGCAGTCACCTCCTGTATATATATTTTATACACTTTTCCCCGGATTTCTTTCAATCTCATTTTTAAGATTATTTATAATTTAAATAAATACAAATACATATATTTTTCGCTTTATCCGATTCTGCGTTTTGGTATAAAAATTGCGGACAACATAAATGAAAAAATATGTTAATTTGTGAGGAGATTACATGAAATTTAAGAGCGAAGTAGTCTATCAGGAACAACTTGATCCCACCTTTTTTCCTTGGTTAAAAACAAATATCGGTGCAGAACATATTGAGAAGTGCATTCAATGCGGTACGTGCAGCGGATCGTGCCCGCTGAGCAGTTATATGGATTATACGCCGCGCAGATTAGTTGCGATGTCTCGAGCCGGGATGAAAGAGGAAGTCTTGAACAGTTTTACGATATGGTTGTGTTCGTCCTGTTATAATTGTACCCTCCTATGCCCCTCCGAAATTAAAGTTACCGATATTATGTACATTCTGAAGCAGAGAGCAATCAAAGAAAATAAATATCCTAAGCGGTTCCCTATTCCTGTTTTGTCTAAGGAAATTTTTAATTTTGTTCTGAAAAACGGGCGGAATTCTGAAATGATTGTTGTAACAAAACTTCTCTTAAAAACTAATCTTTTTAAAATTCTTAGTATGGCACCATTAGGTTTAAAATTACTGAAAACAGGCAGAATGGAATTGCTAAGCGATTCAATAAAAGATAAAAAAAATTTTAGAAAAATTTTGGATGCAATTGAGGAATAAAATGGAATCACTGGCATATTATCCCGGATGTTCCCTCAAAGGGACAGGAAAACACTATGAGGAATCTTTATTTGCAGTGTTTAATAAACTTGGAATTTCATTACGGGAATTAGACGATTGGAACTGCTGCGGTGCAACAGCGTATATGTCAATCAGTGAAATGAAAGCATTTGCATTAGCGGCGAGAAATCTTTCTATCGTAAATAGTTCAGACGGAACGCTTGTAGTCCCCTGCAACGCTTGTTATCTCGTCTTAAAAAAGGCACAAGATTATATACATAAATATCCCGAAGTACATACGAAAGTGACTGCGGCATTAAAAGCAGGTAATATAAACTATCGTGAGGATGTAAAAGTAGTGCATCCGTTAGAGATTTTAGTAAAACATATCGGAGTAGAAAAACTAAAAGAAAACGTGAAACATCCGTTAAAAGGCTGGAAAATTCTCTCATATTATGGCTGTCAATTAGTAAGACCGTATACCGATTTTGATGATCCTCGGTATCCGACTTCGATGGATGAAATAGTTAAGGTATTAGGTGGAGAACCGGTTGACTATCCCTATAAAACGCGATGCTGTGGCGGTTCGCTGACGGGCACAATCCAGGAAGTAGGATTGGAGCTGAATTATATGTTAATGCAGGAGGCTAAAAAACGGGGAGCGAATGCTATCATCACGATTTGTCCGCTTTGTCAATTTAATTTAGAGTGCTACCAATCCAAAATTAGGGGAATCTATAAGTCTGATATATCAATTCCCGTTTTATATTTTACTCAGGTAATTGGTATAGCGTTCGGGCTTCCGGAAAAGAGTCTTGGTATACAACGGCTTTTTGTGAGAAAACTGCCTGAAACAGCGGGGGCTTAATTATACTGCAGTGCCGTATTCAAAAATAATGGAGTTAATATGAATGGTAACGGTGTAAAAATTGGTGTTTATATCTGCCACTGTGGAACAAACATCTCCCATACCGTTAATATAGGTGAGCTTATGAAATTTGCGGCGGGTCTTGAGGGAGTGGCAGTCAGTAAAGATTATAAGTATATGTGTTCGGAACCCGGTCAGGAAATGATAAAAAATGACATAAAGGAGTTAGGACTTACCCGGGTAGTGGTCTCATCTTGCTCTCCCCTCCTGCATGAGAATACCTTTAGAAGAGCCTGTGAGGATGCTGGATTGAATCCATATATGTTTCAAATGGCGAATATCCGTGAGCAGTGCTCCTGGGTAACGAGGGATACCAGACTTGCGACGGAAAAGGCGAAGAAAATTGTTTCAGCCGCTGTTCGAAGAGTCGTACGTCATGAAGAAATGGAAGTAAAAAAAGTGCCGATCAATGCGGATGTTTTAGTGTTAGGCGGGGGAATTGCCGGGATTGAAGCGGCACTTCGGCTTGCCAATTCAGGTAGAAAAGTATTTTTAGTTGAGAAGGAAGCGTCCATTGGCGGGCGGATGGCTGGTCTGGATAAAACATTTCCTACCTTGGACTGCGCCGCCTGTATCTTAACTCCCAAAATGAGTCAGGTTGCACAAAATAAAAATATCATCATAATTTCCTATAGTGAAGTGGTTGATGTTTCAGGATATGTTGGCAATTTTAAGGTGAAAATACGAAAAAAACCGCGCTATGTAGATGTGGAAAAATGTACCGGATGTGGCATTTGTTGGAGCCACTGTCCAACCTTAATTACTCCTTCACAGAGAATTATAAGAAAAGAAGAATTGGTGATTTCAAAACCAAAAAATGAGGTTCGTTAAAATGGAAATAATCAAGGTGGATGATATCATTGCAAAATATAAGGGTGGAACAGAGAATATTATTCCTGTACTGCAGGATATTCAGGAGCGATATTATTATCTACCAAAGGATGCATTAATACGGGCGGCTGATGAAATGGCTGTCCCGTTAAGCCGCGTGTATTCTATTGCAACGTTTTATAATGCGTTCAGTTTGATTCCAAAAGGGAGAAACAAGATAAAAGTTTGTTTGGGAACTACCTGCTATGTCAGAGGTGCAGAAGGTTTGATGAGGCAATTGGAAAATAACCTGCATGTTAAAACCGGAAATACTACCGAGGATTATAAGTTTTCAATTGAATCTGTCCATTGCCTTGGTTGTTGCAGTATCGCACCGGTGGTTATGGTAAATCGGAAATCTTTCGGCAGAGTTAAAGAAGACGATATAAAAGGAATTATCGCTAAATTTAAATAGAGGCACCGTCGTGAAAGAAAAAATTGCATCATTAGAAGACTTACAGGTGTATAAGGACGAGGGGTTTAAAAACCTATTTCCGCACAATATAAAAATAATGATTGGTTCTGCGAGCTGCGGTCTTGCGAGCAACGCCGATGAGGTGTATGATGTGATACAATCCGGAATACAAAACTTAGGTATTGATGCGTCTGTCGTTAAAACCGGATGTATTGGCTTCTGTCAAAAAGAACCTTTAGTTGACGTCTTTATTCCCGGTTATCCACGAATAATGTATAAAGAAATAGATACTGAAAAGGCGAAAGAATTAGTTACCATTATTAAAGAAAAAAGAATCAAAAACGGATGGGTGTTAGGAAAAATCGAAAAAATTGTTAATATCGTTACTGATGAAACCTACAACTATTCTGTTTCTCAAATCGACTTCAGTAACAATGGATTTCCATCATTGTTTGAGATTCCATTCTTTAAGAAACAATTAAAGATTGCACTTCGCAACTGTGGGTTTATCGAGCCCGAAAGTCTATCAGAATATATTGCCCGGGGCGGATACTACTCCCTTTATAAAACCCTCCATAACTTTGCCCCCGATGAAGTGATTGAAGAAATAACAAAGTCCGGACTGCGTGGAAGAGGCGGTGCAGGATTCCCCACGGGCAAGAAATGGATGATGTGCCGAAATTCTGAGGGCGATAAAAAGTACGTTATTTGCAACGCCGATGAAGGGGACCCGGGCGCTTATATGGACAGGAGCATACTTGAGGGTGACCCGTTTTCAATTATAGAAGGAATGACCATTGGAGCGTTTGCAATTGGTGCGGATGAGGGAGTTATCTATGTAAGAATGGAATATCCATTGGCTGTTGAAAAGTTGTCAATAGCAATAAAAACAGCCGAGGATAAAGGACTTTTAGGTAATAATATACTCGGTTCAAAATTCAATTTTAAAATACTTCTTGTACGTGGCAGCGGGGCATTTGTCTGCGGAGAAGAAACAGCAATGATTGCATCAATCGAGGGACGGGTAGGTGAACCGACCCAACGTCCGCCATATCCCGTCGAAAAAGGTCTATGGGGGAAACCGACAAATATCAATAATGTTGAAACATGGGCAAATGTTCCCGTTATTATCTCCAAAGGGCATAAATGGTTCAGCAGTATAGGAACCGGTTTAAGTAAAGGAACAAAGGTATTTTCATTAGTTGGAAAGGTAAAAAATACCGGTCTGGTTGAAGTACCAATGGGCATTACCCTTGAAGAAATCATCTATGACATCGGGGAAGGAATACTTCGTAATAAAAAGTTCAAAGCAGTTCAAACAGGGGGCCCATCAGGTGGATGCATTCCGCTCGAATATATCAATTTGCCGGTTGATTACGAACATCTTTCAGAAGTCGGTTCTATTATGGGTTCCGGCGGTATGGTGGTGATGGATGAAGACACTTGTATGGTGGATATTGCAAAATATTTCCTTTCTTTTACCAGACACGAATCATGCGGAAAATGCACTCCCTGTCGGGAAGGCACTAAATTTATGTACGATATACTTACAAACATTACAAAGGGCCGCGGACGAGAACAAGATATAGCAGTACTTGAAGAATTATCCCAGGCAATTATTGATGGTTCGTTGTGCGGTTTGGGGGGAACCGCACCGAATCCAGTGTTAACCACTATCCGTCATTTTAGAGAAGAATATGAAAAGCATATTAGAGAGAAGCGATGCCCTGCTATGGCATGCAAAGATATAATATCTACTCCGTGTAAGTACAACTGCCCGGTTGATACGGATGTACCAGCATTTATTGCCTACGTTGCTAAAAAAAGATATAAAGAGGCATTTAATATTATCCGTGATGGCAATCCGCTTCCGATTGTAACCGGTTATGTTTGCCACCATCCGTGTGAGGAAAAATGCAGAGGTATTAATGATGGCGATCCGATATCAATAAAGGCATTAAAACGGTTCGTCGGTGAAATTGAAATGAAGCGGGGAAAGCGTGAAATACCAATGCCGAAAGTCAGAAAAAAACTAAAAGCGGTTGCAATTATCGGTTCGGGGCCGGCAGGACTTGCCGCAGCGGTTGATTTGGAAAAAGAAGGGTATAAAGTAACAATTTTTGAATCAAGCCCTACGTTGGGTGGAATGGTTAATGATGCAATACCCCGTTTTCGACTGCCGAAGAAGATACTCAATGATGAAATAGAATTTATTAAGAAGACAGGTATGGAATTTGTGACAAACACGACAGTTGGAAAGGACATATCATTTGATGATTTATTTTTAAAAGGATATTCTGCGATTATTATTGCTACTGGTGCACACAAAAGTTTAGAGCTTGGAATACCCGGAAGCGATGTTAAAGGTGTAATTGATGGTCTGCAATTTTTAAAAGATGCTAAACTTCAAAAAGCGGTTTCATTGGGCAAAGTCGTTGGAGTTATCGGCATTGGGAATACCGCAATTGATTCCGCCAGAACAGCGTGGCGGCTCGGATGTGAAAAGGTTATGATGATTTATCGGCGCGTGCGGGAAGAAGTTCCGGCGATGAAACCAGAAGTCGCCGATGGGGTTGCAGAAGGTATTGAATTCATAGGTGCCAGAACTGCTCCGGTTAGAGTCATTTCCGAAGGTGGAAAAGTAACCGGTCTGGCTTGCATTAAGATAGAATTTGGAAGTTTCGATAAAAGCGGAAGACGAAAATCTATCCCAATAAAAGATTCAGATTTTATTATCACTTTAGACACTTTGATAAACGCAGTTGGTCAGGAACCGGATGTGTCATTTCTGCAAAAAGAGTACAATATAAAAATTTCAAAAAATAATACAATCATCGTTGACCCGGAAACTTTAGCAACAAATTATGAAGGAATTTTTGCCGCCGGCGATGTCGTTACCGGTCCCTCAACGATTGCCGACTCGATGGCTCAAGGGAAAAGAGCCGCTGAGTCCGTTCGCTTGTATCTTGAAGGGAAACCATTACAACGGGAGTTTAAAACTGCCCTGCCTTCAAAATATGTGGAACCAGTAAAGCTGACACCCGAAGAGCTTATGGCATTAAAACGGCTTGAACCTTTAAAAGTCTCTGTTGAAAAAAGAAAGAGCAATTTTAATATCGTTGTCCTCGGGTATTCTGAAGCAATGGCAACAACAGAAGCAAAGAGATGTCTCAGGTGTGATTTGAAAGAAGAATTTGAAAGGAAGGCTTTATGATAACTGCAACCATAGATGGTCAGAAAGTCTCTTTTAAAGAAAAAACAACCATTTTAAAAGCCGCAAAAAACCTGGGGATAGAAATTCCTACGCTCTGTTATAATGAAGTAATAAAACCGTACAGCGCCTGCAGAATCTGTGTCGTTGAAGTATCACTGAACGGGCGAACGAAAATCGCCGCATCCTGCTCTACAGAGATTGAAGAGGGAATGACTATTAAAACGGATTCACTTCGCGTGATGAATGCGCGGAAAATTGTTGCTGAATTGCTGTTGGGGAGGGCTCCCGATTCTCCGCAGGTGAAGGAAATCGCTCTGTTGTATGGAGTAAAGGAGTCACGGTTTAAATCGGATACGCCTCAAAAATGTATTTTGTGCGGTTTATGTGTACGTGCCTGTGATGAAATAGTCGGAGTGAGTGCAATTAGTTTTATCAACAGAGGTCCTGAACGGGAGGTCGCAACCCCATTTAAAGAAATATCAAGCACCTGTATTCAATGCGGCACCTGCGCCTATGTTTGTCCGACTGGTTCAATTACCATCGAAGATGTTCTCAACAGGAAAGTTATACACAGCGAAATGACCTTAGGTCCGACGACTGCCATCAGAGTGCCGTCCTTGCAGTCAACTCCCAATGTTCCCTATATTGATACTGATGCTTGTATTCATTTCAAAACAGGAAACTGCGAAATTTGTAAGGTCTACTGTGAGCGTGAAGCAATCAATTATGATATGAAGGAAGAAATCGTTGATGTTGATGTCGGGTCAATTGTCATTTCAACGGGATATGATTTGTTTGACTCTAGCAAGCTGCCGCAGTTCGGGTATGGAAGATACCCGAATGTAGTAGACAGCATCCAGTTTGAAAAGCTGTGCCATGCAAGTGGACCGACAGGTGGAAAGATTTTATTAGAAAATGGAAAACCTCCGGAACGGATAGCAATTGTGCATTGTGTCGGCAGCAGAGATGAAAAATACAAAAAGTATTGTTCACGAGTGTGCTGTATGTATGCAATGAAGTTTGCTCATCTTGTTCACGAAAAGACAGATGCGGAAATATTTGAATTTTATATTGATATGAGGGCGTTCGGAAAAGGATTTGAAGAATTCTATCATCGGATGCTTGAAGAGGGAGTTAATTTCATCCGCGGCAAAGTTGCGGAAGTTACCGACGGAGCGGTAACAAAAGCCGAAGAGGGGAAATTGATTGTCCGCTGTGAGGATACGCTCATCGGGAGAGTAAGAAGAATTCCGGTTGATATGGTCGTTCTCTGTCCAGCGATGATACCGAGAAAAGACGCAGAAGAAGTAATGAAGATATTTGGTTTGACGAAATCAGCGGACGGATTTATCCGGGAGCAGCATCCCAAATTAGCACCTGTCTCGACAGATTCTGATGGAATTTTCCTCGCTGGTGCCTGTCAGGGACCAAAGGATATTCCGGATTCTGTTACTCAGGGAGCCGGTGCGGCAGGTGCCGTTTTATCATTAGGCAAAGTATTTGCGATGGAACCTATTTATTCCTTTATTGATGAAGAACTATGCGCCGGCTGCAAGATATGTATCAGCGTTTGTCCATATGATGCTATTTCCTATGATGATGAAAAACATATCAGCAGGGTAGATGAAATGATGTGCAAAGGCTGCGGCTCCTGTGTTGCCGCCTGTCCGGGCGGCGTTGCTGTTCAGAAAGGATTCAGAGACGAACAAATATTTAGTGAAATAGAAGGAATTTTATTTGCATAATCAACAATTGGGTACATAGTTATGAATGATAATAACGATTTCAGTCCGAAGATAGTCGGTTTTTTATGCAGGTGGTGTTCATATCAGGGTGCCGACCTGGCAGGAACGTCACGAATTGAGTATCCGCCGAACTTAATTCCCATTCGGGTGATGTGTTCAGGCAGGGTTGACCCTGTCTTCGTTATGAAGGCTTTTTCTGAGGGTGCCGACGGTGTAATGATTTTCGGTTGTCATCCCGGTGACTGCCATTATAAAGAGGGAAACTATAAAGCAATCCGGAGATTCCATCTGCTTAAAAAGATGTTGAATCAGTTTGGTATAGAAGATGAACGTTTTCGGTTGGAATGGGTATCCGCAGCAGAAGGAGATTTGTTTGCGGAAATTGTTAAGGATGCCTCAGAGAAAATCAAATCTCTTGGTCCTCTTAACTGGAAGGAAAGAGTAGGAGTATAATATGGGGAAACCAAAAGTAGCATTTTATTGGTGTGCAAGCTGCGGCGGATGCGAAGAAGCAGTTGTTGATCTCAATGAAGGTATTTTGCCGGTCGTTGATGCAGTGGATATTGTTTTCTGGCCTGTTGCATTGGATTTTAAAAGAAAAGATGTTGAACATATGCAGGACGGCGAGATAGCCGTATGTTTTATAAACGGTGCAGTTCGGACATCTGAACAGGAAGAAATGGTCAAGTTATTGCGAAAGAAATCCGGACTTGTTGTGGCGTTCGGTTCCTGTGCGCATTTAGGGGGAATTCCAGGATTATCAAATTTTACCACACGGGAAGAAACGCTCCACCGAGCATATTTAGGCGTTCCTTCTCTTTCAAATATAATGGAAATTACTCCTCAAGAAAAAACAGAAAGTGAATTTGGTATATTAGAGCTTCCTGAGTTTTACAACACGGTTTTTACGCTGGATCAAGTGATAGATGTTGATTATTATCTTCCGGGCTGTCCCCCGCCGGTGGATTTAATTGTTACCGCCGTAACTGCGATATTAGAAGGTAAACTTCCTCCAAAAGGAACCGTATTAGCGTCGAAAAAGACGCTGTGTGAAACCTGTGAAAGAAATAAAACGAAGCCTGAAAAACTTGCAATCAAGGAATTCAAAAGAGTATACGAAATCGACATTGATCCTGAAAAATGTTTCCTTGAACAGGGGTTGATTTGTTTGGGTCCGGTAACACGGGGTGGCTGCGGTGAGCGGTGTATTCACGGTAATATGCCGTGCCGAGGATGTTTCGGAACAGTAGATATCGTTGTTGATATGGGAGCAAAGTTTCTGTCCGCTCTTTCTTCGCTTATAGATTCAAATGACGAAAATGAAATTAAGCGAATTGTCGGCTCTATTGCAGATCCTGCAGGTACATTTTACCGATTCAGTCTCCCGGCATCAAAATTACGCAGAACAAGAATGGAGGCTTAGAATGAAAACTATTACAATTGACCCGATAACTCGATTAGAAGGTCATGGCAAGATAGATATATTCCTGAATGATGAAGGTAATGTTGAACGGGCGATGTTCCGCGTTCCTGAATTCCGAGGATTTGAGAAATTCTGTGAAGGAAGACCCGCTGAAGAGATGCCAAGAATCACGCCGCGGATATGTGGAGTGTGCCCTACTGCTCATCATACCGCTTCGGCTAAGACATTGGATGACCTTTTCAAAGTAGAGCCTCCTCCTGCGGCAAAAAAACTGCGGGAATTATTCTATTCGATTTTCACTCTTGAAGATCATACACTCCATTTTTATTACCTGGGAGGTCCGGATTTTGTTGTCGGTCCGGATGCCCCCGCAGGGAAAAGAAATATTTTAGGGGTTATTGAAAAAGTTGGATTAGAAGTTGCGGGACAGGTCATTAAACTGCGGAGAGAATGCCGTGAGTTAATGACAATGATGGGCGGAAAAGTCATCCATCCGGTATGGTGTGTTCCGGGCGGCGTTTCAAAAAGCGTTACCGAAGAAGAGCGAAAAAAGATTGCCGAATATGCTAAGAATGCCGTCGCATTTGCACAGTTCTCGCTGAGTGTTTTTGAAAACGTTGTTTTGAAGAATAAGACATACGTTGATATTGTGCTTGGTGATGCATATTTTCATAAAACGTATTATATGGGATTAGTTGATGAAAATAACAAGGTAAATTTCTATGACGGCAAACTGAGAATCGTTGACCCTGAAGGTAAAGAAGTTGCAAAATTCTGTGCATCCGAATATTTAAACTATATCTCTGAACATGTTGAATCGTGGTCGTATATAAAATTTCCGTTCCTTAAAAATATTGGCTGGAAAGGTTTTGTTGACGGAAAAGACAGCGGTATTTTCCGTGTTGCGCCGCTGGCACGGCTGAATGCGTCAGATGGAATGGCGACACCATTAGCACAAAAAGAATACGAACGGATGTATAAAACGCTTGGCGGAAAACCGGCACATTTTACCCTGGCGTTTCATTGGGCGCGCCTGATAGAGATGTTATATGCGGCAGAACGAATGCAGGAGTTGGCAAATGACAGCGAAATTACCAGTAAAAAAATCAGAAATATCCCGACGGAAACACCAAAAGAGGGTGTCGGCGTTGTAGAAGCGCCGCGAGGCACTTTATTCCATCATTATAAAACCGATTCAAATGGAATATTAACCGATGTTAATTTGATTGTGGCAACGCTGTGTAATTCAGCCGCTATATGTATGTCGGTGGATAAAGCAGCAAAGAGCTTTATTAAAAATGGAGTGATTTCCGACGGTCTGCTGAATATGGTTGAGATTGCATTTAGAGCCTATGACCCCTGTTTAGCTTGTGCGACCCATTCCATCACGGGCAGTATACCTTTAAAAGTAGATATTTTTGATAATGAAGGAAAATTAATAACATCATTGCAAAAATGAAAACAATCATCCTCGGTATTGGAAATGATATTGTAAAAGACGACGGAGTGGGTATCTATACAGCTGACCTGTTAAAAAAAGTACTTACAAACGACAATATCATTATTGAAACAACGCATTCAGCAGGAATATATATTCTTGATTTTATTGAAGGATACCATAAAGCCATACTGATAGATTCTATTAAAACAAAAGATGGGAAACCCGGTACTATCTATAAAATCAACCTGCGAGATTTAAAGGTAAAAAACCATCCGCACTTTTTACACACTGTTGACTTGTTGCAGATGATTTTACTCTACAAAGACCATGATGTCAAACTACCCACTGATATAACCTTGTATGCTATTGAAGCAGGTGATACATCAGGTTTCGGAGAGCATTTATCTCCTGCGGTAAAAAAAAGTGCTCACAAGCTGTTTCATAGATTAAAAAAAGAATTGTTGCTGGAACTATAATTGACAAAGCAATAAACACTATGGAGGGGGTGTATATGGAAAATAAAGAAAAAATAATTATCATTGATGATGACATTGATTTTATTGAAGCAACCAAGCTTGTCCTTCAAACCAAGTCGTATGATGTGTATTATGCACTTGATCCGGATGAGGGAATTGAAAAAATAAAGGAGGTCAATCCGGACTTGATTATCCTTGATGTGATGTGGCCTCATGAATTGTCGGGTTTTGAAGTATGCAGAAAATTAAAGAAACTGTATCGGATTCCTGTATTGATGATAACCGCTGTTGAAAAGGAATTTGGTATACCCTTTCAAACCTCCGCAGGAGATGATGATTGGCTGCCGACGGACGAATTTTTATGTAAACCAGTTAATCCCGATTTACTTTTAGAAAAAGTGAATAAATTACTGCATTAATATGATAAAATTAACCTTGGTTGAAACAGAGTTATCGGAGCGGATAAAATGGTTGATCAATCTAAGGTGGCTGTTTATTCTCGGGGCGCTTTTTATCATCTCTGTTGCGTACTTCATCCTCAAAGTAATTGTTAATCCTTTCCCGCTCTATGGTGCAATAGGAGGAGTAATCCTTTTAAACCTCGCTTGTACCTGGTGTTCGCACACATTGTTCTCAAAAGACATAGTCAATACTGTTTCAGAAACCGCTCTCATTTCAATTATTAAAAATCAGACTGTTTTAGCAAATGCCCAGATACTTTTTGATTTTCTTATCCTGTGGATTTTGATTTTTTTTTCCGGCGGAACTTCTAATTTCTTCCTCCTTTATTTCATTTTTCACGTCATTATTGCAAGTATCATATTGTCAAGTACAGCGGCGTATATACAAACCACCATTGCCGTGTTATTGATTGCATTGATGATAGTGTGTGATTATTATCGTATAATCCCTCAGAATTACATCATCAACCTTATCCCTGATGAACAGTATGAAAAAAATATTTACTTTGTCGGGATGTTTTTTGTCCTTAGTTCTACGTTATACCTGTCGGTCTTCTTCGCAACATCTATTGAAAATAAATTACGGATGAAACAAGATGAGTTAGTGATGGTGAAAGAATCATTAGAACGGAGAGTGAAGGATTTACGAAGGTTGAACGACAGTTTGATGGAAGCGGATAAAGCACGTTTTGAATATGTGATGAAAGTTACCCATGAACTACGCTCCCCGCTTTCAACGATTAAAAATTACTTAACTGTTATTACAAAGGGATATGTTCCAAACGTCTCGGAGGATGTACACAAGATTATTGCCCGCTCTGAAAAAAGAGCAGATGATTTACTCCTGCTTATTAATGATTTGTTAAGCCTCGCACATCTAAAATCAGGTAAAAAATATGAAGAAATTCAGATGATTATCTTTAGAGAGATTGTTGATAAAATATATAATCTTTTTTATCAGGATGCACAGAGGAAAAACATATCATTTACTGTAGAAATAGATCCATCAGTACCAGCAATTAATGGGTATAAATCAAACATTGAGCGGCTATTGATAAATTTAATAAGTAACGCAATAAAATACACCCTGCCTGAGGGGACAGTCTCTTTGAAAGTATCTCCGAAAAATGGCGGTGTAAAGATTCAGGTTTCTGACACAGGAATCGGTATTCCGAAAGAACTGCAAGATAAAATCTTTATTGATTTTTATCGCACGGAACGAGCAAGAAAATTAGAAGAATATGGAACCGGATTGGGTTTATCAATCGTTGAGCAAATTGTCAAACAGCATAGCGGAACCATCGCCCTTCACAGCAAAGAAAACAAAGGAACTACGTTTGAAGTGATATTGAATAATGCTACGTAAAGTTTTCCGCAGGTATATAAAGTGTATTTCCCTCAGGTAGACAACTCCTCTCTATAAAATTTATGTTTAAAAACTATATAGTAACCTGTATAAGATTCGATTTATAAGTATGCTTGCCCAATTTAATGGGCGGAGCATTGTTACCCTAGTACAAGGGGGGGATCCAATAGACAGTCAAAATACTTTTGCGTTAAAGAAAATTTTATAGTATTTTATTTGAAATTGGGTAAAAGCATATCACAATAATTGTCTCTGGAGGAAGGAAGGCTGATATGGACTCCGCCAATAAAAAGTTCAGATTCCGCAGATTTACCTCATTTACTATCCTGTTTGCGTTTTTTGTTGTTGTGTACTCTGGTATTGTAATGTATTTTCGTCCCGAGGGAAGTATAGCCCGTTGGGTCGGCTGGAGTTATCTCGGAATGGATAAAAAAGGCTGGGAAAGCATTCATACCCTCTCTATTATCGTATTTCTTGTTTTTGTCATAATACACTTATTCTATAATTGGAAAGTTTTGCTGTACAATCTTATTAAGAGAAACGGACAGATTTCCGGAGCAAAAGAATTTATCACAGCATTTATTGTTGTTGGATTTGTTGTTATTTCTGCGATACTCCGGCTGAATCCTTTATGGAAAGTGATAGATGTGCGGAACTCGATAAAACAGGGAATATATGTTATAAAAGTGCAGCCGCCCGTACTTGACGCAGATGAAAAGACGATTACGGAAATTTCCGCGATTCTTAACATCCATCTTGACGAGATGCTGAAAACAATTGCCGAAAAAGGTTATGTATGCAGTGACACGTCAGCAAAATTGGGAACTGTTGCAAAACAGAATAAGGTATCCCCGGAACAATTATTCGGAGATATGACCAATAAATAGATGAGACATTTGAAAAAATCAATATTTATGAGAGAAGTTATGTTTACTGTGGCACCCACAAACTCGTTTGTGGGTGTTTTGAATAGTTATATGTCAAAACTCTATAATTTTTCAAAGGTCTTTAGATTATTATTTTGGTCACTGACGGTTCAGAAGGCTGGGAGTTTCCACCGGTTTACCCGCCTTATTTTTGGCGGGAGGCGGATCTACCTCAGGTAGACAACTCCTCCTGGGCGTACGAAATAATAATCAATAAATACAATAATTGACGAAGCATTTTTTATTATCGTCGTCCCTGCCGAAGGTTTCTGTTGTAGTAAACGTCCATCGGGATGTGGTGGTCTTCTGGATAGATGCGGCTCAGTAATTCGTATAGTCTTGGGTCGTAGCTTAATAAGTCTTCGGGTGAATAGATGCGCTTGTCGCCGTCTCTGTATTCAAAGTTTGACCAGAACCAAAACTGCGTTCCCTCAGCCCAGTATTCATTGGCGTTTGTCTGGGCATACTGTCCTTTCCATAATCCTTTCGTCATTGCATCCTGATAGGCAGTTCGTATTTCTGAGTACAGCGTAGAATCAACTGTTCGGATACCGTTTCCCATAATGGCGTGCGAAAACTCATGGACAAGAATGTTTTCTCCGAAGTAGCGGGTTCCCGGGTAACCCAATAAGTTTTCCTCAGCACAGGTGGTGGGATTCCCGCCCATTCCACGGGCGCGCCTATCCCAGTACTCTTTGTCTGTCATTGCGGCGATTCGCTCATAATTGGCTTTTTCCTGGGCTGTCAGGCGTGGGTCGTTTGGTCCGGGTTTTTTCATATTCCGGTGTTCCGGGATATCCGTTGTTGTTTCAGTCTGCGCCATAACACCGATGTGCATTTTTCTTTTAATCAATTCTGCCCGCAGGTCAGGTCGCTTGGAAAGCATATAGATTACGATGTCACGAGCAACAAGCAGTGCGGCATCCGGCACTTTTTCGGAGCTCAGAATGGGGATTCCGAGAGCGTCTGCATACTTTTTATAAAAGGAGTCGAATCCAAACGACTGAGGCGGTTCGCTCATTACGGCGCTGATGTAATCCTGAATAAGAGGTTTTTGCTGTGAATTTTCTTGCGTCAACGATGCAGCCGCAACAATCAGTGCAACGAGATATATTGTAGAGCGTTTCATATAATTTTTCCCCTTATACTGTTTAACAGCGTCCTGATTGATGTTTAAACACACTATAATCCTTCTGGACGCCAAGCTCTTTTGCGACGACGTCGCATTTCGCTTTCAGAAGAAAATAGATATTTTTCGGGATGCCGATTAAGGTTTCAAAATTGCCGTGCCCTTTCGCAAGCACAATGTCGGCGGTATCAAACAACTGACAAAATTTCTTGCTGACACGGTTAAAGTTTACACCAATGTCGTCCGACCCCGTTTCAATAACAGGCACGATATCCGTCATCCCAACCGTCTCAGCATCTTCCATTGTTGCGTCATTAATAATTGGACCGGATTTTACCACAAATGTTATCGTAATACCGTGTTTTAAGAGTTCTTCCACGAGGACACGGTCAAACACGATTTCTCCGCAATTATCCCCTATATAGAGGAGCTGTACCCCCGGTTTTAACTCTAATCTGAATGATTCGATATCATTGATTGAGAAAGGAGCGGTCATACTCAGAATAATATCGTTCTCCAAGTCGAAGGGGTGTCCGATACCGATATCTATGACATTTCCCGCAGCGGCGATGTGTAATGCCGCATCTAACGGGTCCTTTGCTTCGGCAATTAATCTTTGTAAAACCGGAATCAGTTGCAGTGCGTCTTGGTTGGTTTTTTGTTTTATGATTTTGTAAGGATCTGCTATTCCGGTTACTTCTGATACGATTCTATATACGACTGTTGATATTTCTGCAGGTGATAAATCTAAATTTGCCGTTTTTACTATTTCAGTAACACGGTTAATGACCTCTCGTTGCAATACTGTATCAGGTGTAGCTATTTTTACGGTATTTAATGCCTGTTTGAACAAGCATACTAAACACTCAAGGTCAGATTTCACCTCAATTATCCTTTACTATCTAACGAAAGGGCGAACCTGCCGGACAAAGCAGGTTCGCCCCTTCTTATAATGCTCTGTTATTTAATTATGCTATTCCAGTCGGGTGGTTTAACGTCAAGGAGATTTTTCACGAAAAAGTCACGCCGTTTTCGTTCCCCGAAGGTGCCTCCGTTGGAATGGTTCATCCCTGGTACAACAAGCAAATCAAAATCTTTATTCGCTTTGATGAGTGCATTGACGACCTGCATTGTGGATGATGGGTCTACATTTGAGTCCATCTCTCCGACGATAAGAAAAAGCTTTCCCTGCAGTCTGTAGGCATTGTCAACATTTGACGACGCCGCATATTCAGGACCGATGGGCCAGCCCATCCACAGCTCGTTCCACCAAATTTTATCCATTCGGTTATCGTGGCAGCCGCACGAGGCGACGGCAACCTTATAAAACTCTGGATGGAAAAGAACTGCTCCGGCGGCATTCTGCCCGCCAGCCGATGTACCGTAGACACCGACGCGGGTAATATCTATATATGGGTAGCGCTCTGCGGCTGATTTCATCCATAAAATGCGGTCAGGGAAGCCGGCATCGCCAAGATTCTTCCAGCAAACGTCATGAAATGCCTTAGAGCGATTTGCAGTCCCCATTCCATCTATCTGAACAATAATGAAACCCAGCTCACAGAGTGCCTGCATTCCATTATTGGTGCTAAAGGTCTTCGGTACGAAAGAACTTTGAGGTCCGGCATAAATGTTTTCAAGGATGGGGATTTTTTTAGTTTCATCGAGCTTCATCGGTCTGTTTATAATTCCCCAGATGTCAGTTACACCATCTCTCCCTTTTGAAACGAAAACTTCCGGCATTTTCCAGCCGATTTTCAACAGGTCTTGTATATCCGTCCGTTCAAGTTCTACAACGAGCTTTCTGTCGGAACTGCGACGAAGCTCCCATACCGGCGGCATATCAACCCGCGAATAGGTATCAACATAGTATGCGCTGTCCGGGGAGAAACTGATTGAGTGGTTGCCGTCTCCCTCGGTATATGCAACCAGACCGGTACCGTCAAAATTTATCCGATAGTAATTGATTAAGTACGGGTCTTTTCCATGATACATCCCGCTTGCCCTAAAATATATCTGCCGGTTTTTTACATCCACGCGATCTACACCGCGTACGACCCATTCACCTTTTGTGATCTGGTTTTTTACTCTGCCGGTCAGACCGTCATAAAGATACAGGTGATTCCAGCCGTCCCGCTCGGACATCCATATTATCTCTCTGCCGTCGTTTATATCATAACGGTACCGTTTACCACTATATTCAAAGAACGTTTTGCACTCTTCATTCACGATTGCACGGGGAGTTCCTGTATTTGCGTCAACCTCAATAATACGGTATACCTGATGTCCGCGCTGGTTGTATTCAAATGTAAATGCACGGCTGTCTCTCCACCATTGGATTCTTCCATTACTGTATGCGTTCGGGAAAAGTTCATTATTTATAGTTATCTGCTTTTTAGTATCCATCTGAAATAAAACAGGCACATCAAAATCAAGAACGTCGCCGGGTTTTGCATATACCATCGTTGTATGTTTGGGCTGAAGCTGGTCTGTTGGAGAAGATTCTACATAATGGACAAGCCGTTGATACCCTGGTGTGGTGCGGTAAGCGGCGATTTTCTTTGAATCGGGCGACCAGGAGACTGAAGATAATGAATAATAATTTCCCTCACTGCCGTCATAGCTGAGTTGATACTCTTTGTTGGTATCAGCTTCACGGATAAAGAGGTTAAAGTTCTTAACATAAGTGTTCAGTTTTCCATCCGGAGACCGTTGTTCAGTTGGCGGAGTTCCCCTCTGTGGTTGTCCCCTCTGCGGCTGACCTCTCTGCGGGATAGTAGACGGTGCAACCGGACCACCTTTCGTACACAGATATGTGTTTAAATCACATATCCATTGCACACTATCAGCCTCGAACCGAATAGACGTTTGGTTATTTATAAACGTAAAGGTGTTGAACGGGAGATTTTTTGCCGAATACTGCTTGTTGGCAGCCTTTGACAGCGAAGCAGAAAGTTTTTCATGGTCAAAAGCAGGCTGTTTTGTCGCTCTTTCCGCATCAACAAGAACGAATTCTTTCCCGTCTTTAATGACTTTTCGATACCAGAAACGACCGGTATTATCAATCCAGTTTGCTCTATCTATTGAATTATATACAAGCCCCTGGACGGTCGTGCGAAAATTGTCTACACGCTGATAATCGGCAAGGGTACCCTGCGCAATCAAAGAAGCAGGGATGAGAACTAAAAAAAGAAGTACTAATAACTTTTCGAAGGTTTTCTTGACTGGCATAATTGCCTCCCTTTTACTGATAGATTAGTATGTTAATCTTTACTTGTTGGTTGTCCGCCTGAGGCGGATTTGAATGTGAATTATTTCAAAAATACTTATCAACACACCCCTTAATCGCCTCTCAAGAGGGGAGTAAATAAAGTGCATAATAACGATTTTTGTGATTAAATCAAAGCCTGCATATTGTTATTAAATCCCACAATCCCGCTTTAATAAAGGGGGATAAAGGGGGATTTTCAAATGTATATGCGTTTATGCGCCAACATTGCGCACCATAGTAATCTTCATTTTTCTGAAGAATTATTTTGTATAAAACCTATGGACGGTTACTTGGGAATATAGTTCTCCTGGTCTCAGTATTGTTGAGGGGAAGTTTGGATTATTCGGGGAATCAGGGAAATGCTGTGTCTCAAGGCAGAAACCATAATGTTTTTGATAGACTTTTCCCTTTTTCCCGATGATTGTACCGTCAAGGAAATTTCCGGAATAGAATTGTATTCCTGGTTCTGTCGTATAGATTTCCATAACTCTGCCGGTGGTTGGTTCGTATACTCGGGCGGCTAATTGAAGCGATTTGTCATAATTATTAATGACAAAATTGTGGTCGTATCCACCGGTAACCTGGGCGAGTTCTTTCCCAATCTGTTTTGGAATTGTAAAATCCCACGGAGTTCCTTTCACTGGTTTTATTTCACCGGTCGGAATTAATTCAGAGTCAACGGGGGTGAATTTGTCAGCATTTAACATCAGTTCATGGGTGAGAATGTCGCCATTTCCCTGTCCTTCAAGGTTAAAATAGCTGTGATGCGTGAGGTTTATGGGGGTTGCTTTGTCTGTCGTTGCTGTGTAGAGAACCTTCAATTCGTTATTTTCAGTAAGGAGATACGTAACGGTGCAGGTGAGATTTCCCGGATAGCCCTCTTCACCATCTCTGCTGACATATATAAGTTTCACGCCAATTGTACTGTCCTGTGTTACCGGTTCAGCATCCCATACAACTTTGTCAAATCCTTTCTGTCCGCCGTGTAGGTGATTTTTTCCATTGTTCGTTGCTAATTGATACGTTTTTCCATCTAAAGCAAATTTCCCTTTTGCGATGCGGTTGCCGTATCTTCCGACAATAGCACCAAAATAGGAAGAACTTTTGATATAGCCGTCAAGCGTCTCATACCCTAATACAATATCATTAACGTTTCCATTTCGGTCGGGCACTGAAAGTGAGACGACAATTCCGCCGTAATTTGTAATTTCAGCTTTCATACCTTTTGAGTTTGTAAGGGTATACAGGGTAACAGTCTGTCCCTCCGGCGTTTTGCCAAACAATTTTTGTTCGATTTTCATTGCGGTAACACCTGTCGTTTGAGTTGAACCGGGTTCAGTCTTTTTTTTGCATAAAAAAAAGATTGCTAATGAGACTATTAACAGCCCCGATACTCCCCGTGTGATAATTTTTGAATGTTTCATTTTTTTTCCTGATGTTTGTTTTATAATATATAAAAATATTAGTCAAATATTATGAGGATATTCGAAATAATGCTTTTTCAGGAATTTCCTGTTTTTCAATATCTGGTCCTTCATAGCTGACTCTGAGTCCTCGACCGCTGGTGCCATTGAAGTAAAGCAATGTAATTGGATGCTCGCCCGCTTGCAGAGCAATTGAGCCGGATTTCTCAACCATACCATGAATACCATCGTTGTCCAAAAGCATTTTATCTCCGATGAAAAGACGAGAACCATCATCAGAATTTACGAAGAATGTATACACACCTGTTACAGGAACTGAAATATATCCTTCGAATTTCAAAGCTATATAATTATTCCGCTCGGACTGGCTTAAATCGAATTTGGCTGCTGTTTTTGTGGTTTTAGGGGTGAGTTCAGAAAAATTCGGCAGGATTCTCCAGTCTCCTTCATAATAAGCCACTGATAAACCATTTACTTTTCCTGAAATATCAACAGCAGGACGAGGTTCTTCTTTTGTCATAGTGAATGTTGTAACCCGGCTTGAAACGTCCTCTTTCCAGAATGCCTGTGCTTTAATGATAGAAGTATTTGTTAAATGAATTCCATCTTTATACAGGAGCGACTGTTTGGTTGGCTCGGTATTATCAAGCGTATATCGAATTTCGGCACCTTCTTTAAAACAGGTCAACATAATAGTAGCTTCGTTTACAAATATATCTGCAATTCCCTTTTTCTGGGGAGGAAAATACCCATTATGGGCAAGCTTTGCTTTTTCCGGAGGGATCTTTATAATTTCCCGGTCGTAGGTCATAATGCCGTTATTTTCACTTTCAATATCACTGATTTGAGTGTATACACCGGCACAAAGTCCATTTTTCTCAATTAACGGGAGGAGTTTCATATAAACACTTTCATATCGCACAACGAGGTCATCTAAGTTTTTTAATAGGTCATAGCCCCATCCACTGGGATTCCAAGTGTGATCGGGATAGTTAAATCCTAATCCGCCAAACTCACCTTGAACAATTGCCCGTGCTTGTTCAGGTTGTGGTATCTGCGGGTCTGGATAGGAATGCAAATCACGGACGTCACCGACCCTCCGGTCTGTCCATCCACTTGCATTATCCACAAGCCGAGTTGGATCTAATATTTTGATTGTCTGGACAATCTGTTCGGTATTGTACTGCCCCCATCCTTCATTGAATGGTACCCACATAATTATACAGGGATGATTGTAAAATTGAGTAACAACTTCTTTTAATTCAATTTCAAATTGGTTTTTTTCCTCGTCAGTTCGGTTTCTTCCACTGGGCATATCCTGCCATACCAATAATCCTAATTTATCGCACCAATAGTACCATCGGTCAGGTTCTACTTTGACGTGTTTCCGCACCATATTGAATCCCATTTGTTTCATCACCTCTAAGTCGTATTTCAGTGCTTCATCGGTAGGTGCAGTATATAAGCCGTCTGGCCAAAATCCCTGATCTAACGGACCAAGCTGGAAAATAAACCGGTTATTCACAAAGATACGGTTTATGCCTTTGTCATCGGATTTAACTTCAACTTTTCTCATTCCGAAGTAGCTTTTAACAGTATCGTACACAGACGGAATACCGGGAATGGTAGTGCTTAATGTAAGATTCAGGTCGTAGAGAAACGGTGAATCGGGTAACCATAATTTAGCTTTGGGAATTGATATAGTTATTGTTTCTCCCGGTTTGCCGGTTGCTTTTCCGATTTGTATGGTATTTTCAAGAACAGTTGCTTCAACTTTTGTATTGTTTGAATCAGCATTGGATTTGACTATGATAGAAACCAAATTTTTATCAACATTGGATGTTATTGTGATTGCGTTAATGTATATTTCAGGAACGGGTTCCAACCATACTGTTTGCCAGATACCACTCGAAGGGGTGTAATAGATTCCACTCGGCCTGAGCGTTTGTTTGCCAACCGGTTGACCTCCGTTATTTGTCGGATCCCAAACGGATACAACCAATTCCTGCGTTCCAGTGTTCGTGCAATACGGAGTGATGTCATAACTGAAAGCATCATAGCCGCCGCGGTGAGTACCGACTTTTTTACGGTTGAGATATACGGTAGTTTCCCAATCAACGGCACCGAAGTGAAGCAGAATACGCTTGTTTTTCCAGGTGGGTGGAATTTCAAATGAACAACTGTACCAGATACACTCATTTGGTGTGATTCTTTTTCCAATTCCGGAAAGAGCGGACTCAATCGGGAATGGAACTAAAATTTTCTCCTTGTATAGTTCAGGCATTGAATCGGACTTCCCGGTAATAGCAACATTCCAGAGTCCGTTAAGGTTTATCCATTCTTTTCGAACTATTTGAGGACGCGGATATTCCGGGAGCACAATATCAGGGGAGACATTTTTCGTCCACTTAGTTTTTAACGGGCTCTCTGCCGGTTTCCAGAGTGTTTGTTTTTGAGTACTCGGAAACACCCAGTATATTGATACCAGAATAAAAATTATCAAGAGAACATTTGATTTTTTACAAATGGCTTGTCGTTTCATAATAAAGGTATCCTTAAATAATATTGTTGGCGGCTTAATATGGAATTTATTAAGGTGTACGGTATTAAGATGAGCTCTTATCTTTTATTTATTTTTCATTCACAAATACTCAATTATTAATGAGATTTATTAAACTGGATTAAACAGTTCTGCGGTTTGGATTTATTTTGCAATAGTATAAATAATAAAAGATTATATTAGATTTTAATACAACGTAATTCATAGTATATAATTTAATTTATTTCCTGATTTTGTCAAGAAAAATATTTCCTAACGCTCAACTCTTTTTAGTTTTTAGGGTGGACCCCAACATGGTATCCTCCTTGGTGTTTGTTTTTAAGTACTAAATTTTTAATATAACCGTCAAGCGTTTCAAACCCTAATACAATATCATCATATTTTCCATTTCTGTCAGGTACAGAGAGTGAGACGACAATTACGCCATAATTCGTAATTTCAGCTTTCATACCTTTTGAATAAGGGTATACAGGGTAACAGTCTGTCCATCCGGTGTTTTGCCAAACAATTTTTGTTCGATGTTCATTGCGGTAATACCTGTCGTTTGAGTTGGGCTGGTTTCGGTTTTTTTGCATAAAAAAAAGATTGCTACTGAGAGTATTAACAGCCCCGATACTTCCCGTGTGATAATTTTTGAATGTTTCATTTTTTCTCCCAATGATAGTTCTATAATTACTATAAATTTAATCAATTGTCCCTGAAAAAGTTGTATTTTTTGTTACGAATAATGAAACGCAAGGTGTTTCAGTAACGTTTTTTTCCCGAAGTGATGGATTCCCGGACAATTGTTGTGAATTTTTTTAGAAATTATGCGTAAGTAGCATCGAAAAATATTGCTTTATTTGGAACAATATTGCATTATATGTAATTAAAATTAATAATACTATATTTCATTATAGCGAAGCAATACATAACTTTTTAGAAAATAAGGGGGGTGGCTATGAGAAGCTGTATTTTAATGATGTCAGGGTTATTACTTCTATTGAGTGTGAATTATAACCTTCTGGCTCAGAATGTAGAACCAAAACTGTTAACCAAAGGCGTATTTAAGCACGAAATTTCATTTGGTGACAAAAATATCCCGCGCGGGTTTATGCTTAATGCAAGTAATATACCAATTAAGGTAAATAATAACAGTGATATATATGTTTTCAATGGTGGTATATTCAGCATTAGTGGCATAATAAACAGAATAAAGATATTCGATAAAAATGGGAACCCGAAGGACAGTATTGTTACGAGTGAAATAGATTACGTCCCGATGATTGAGATGTCTCCATTGGATTATTTAACTATAAAAAGTAAAAATATAGGTTTATTTATTATTTATAATCCGAATAACGAATTGATACAAAAACATTATCCTGCGGCTTTGAATTTTAGCGTAATACTTCTCAAAGATTATAATATCAACGTAGAAATAAATCCAAGCGAATGGCGGTTAATAACGTTGTACGATCAGCGTTACATAATAGAGTGTAACACATTAAACTCGGATAATTATAAAAAGGATGGGGAATATTATGACTATTTATTTCTTGCAGATTCTGAAAAATTGACGTTACTCGCTCAATATAAGAATACTAATACGTTTATGTTTCAATATACTATTTTAAGGAGTGATATGTTCTCATATTCGTCAATTATTAAATTCTCTATATATGAATTAGGTGAATTTCATTGGGCTTTTTATTCCACTGATAAAATAATTTATACGCATACGGCGCACGATGTGGTATATAACAATGATAATACTGCAGAATTGACGTTTCATATTATTACGACCTCCGGAGAAAAAGTAAAGGATGTAAAATTCGTTTATATTCCTGAGAATATTCCCGATTTTAGGCTGGCAGATAATCAATCATTGATAATAGGCAATGAAGAAAACAATATAAAATACTCTGATAAGAAAGATTTAGTGGGATATGTTAAAAATAAGCTGAAGGAAAAAAAGTATTTGCCGTTTATTACCAGAGATATGATTATTGACGGGGATTATTTGTTTGTTTTTCCATGGTCATACCAACGAGATAAATATATGTTATGCATTGACATAACTTCAGGTAAATGTTTAAGTAAATCTTTATTATTACAGGGCGACCCGGGCGTTAGTACTATAAAAGATGGTTATGTGTACCAAACGGGCACAAGACAACCTGGAGGGTATGTTGTAATAGAAAAATATTCTATTGATAAAGCGGTTTATGGGAAATAATTATTGAAGATTAACCACGTTTAGACATATTATATGTACTGTTTTGCTCTGTATAGACAGGTTGTTATTAAAAAGTATCAAAAATGAGCTTAAAATTGTTATATAATCGGTAGCCGCAGGCTTTAGCCTGCGTTAAATCAAAGATTTCATAATATTATTAAAACCTTGCTTTTGTCCCCCCTCAAAAAAGATAGATAAGAAATAAAAACTGTGTAATTGCAAAGCTCATATTCCTATTACATTGGTAAAAAATGGCAGCTATTTTTTTATAATGCCATCATTACATCAGCATATATCTTACGAGAAACAGCACTGCAAGGATATATACCATTGGATGGACGCTCCGCCATCGCTTTGAAAAAAGATTAATAACCGCATAAGAAATAAATCCGAAAGAAATCCCTTCAGTGATGCTGAAGGTCAAGGGCATTATCATAATCGTGAAAAATGCGGGCAGGGCTTCTCCGGGGATATCCCATTGGATTTCTTTAATGGATTTTACTATAAAGCTTCCCACCAAAATGAGCACTGGAGCAATAATCGGATATAATTTTACACCGTCCGGAGTTACGTATCCCCCGCCAATCATTTTTATCAGTGGATAGAAAAACAACGAAGCAAGGAGCAATACTCCTGTCATAATCGCTGCCAGACCTGTTCGCGCTCCTGACACAATACCCGCAGCGCTTTCTAAATAACTTGTTATAGTTGAAGTACCCATTGATGCACCGAGCACTGTGCCAAATGCATCAACCCCCAATACTCTCCCGGCACGGGGAATTTTGCCGTTTTTAAAAAATCCAGCGTACGTTGATAAACCAACCAGTGTGCCGATTGTATCAAAAATATCCAGAAAGAAAAATAGCACAATAACGGTAATGAAATCCGGTTTTGTGAATACACCGAAAATATCAAGCTGAAAGAGCGTTGGGGCTAATGACGGCGGTTTGCTGAATACCCCTTGATAAGAGACTATCCCGGTCATAATTCCAAGAACTCCTGTTATCAGGAGTCCGATGAGGATTGCACCAAATACTCTCAAGTTTATTAATAGAGCGGTAATAAGCGTTCCACAGATTGCCACTAAAACCGGCGTGCTGGTTACATTGCCGATTCCCACTAATGTGCCGGGATTATCTTTAATGATACCAGCCCATTCGAATCCTAAAATAGTTATTAAGAGACCGATGCCGGCAGTAATGCCGTGCTTTAATCCGTCAGGAATTGCATCTATGAGCTTTGATTGCAAACCTGAGATTGCAACGAGTAAAAAAATCACTCCTGCCCAGAAGACTGCGCCAAGAGCTTCCTGCCACGTGTATGCTAATCCGCCTGCTGTGGTTGCACATACCGTAAATACGAAAAAAATGTTTTCACCCATTCCCGGCGCTAAAGCAATCGGGTAATTTGCAAACAATCCCATCAGAATAGTAGTAAGAGCACTTGCAATACAAGTTACTGCCATTACGGCACCGAAATCCATTCCTGCCGCCGTTAACATTGCCGGCTGGACAAATATAATGTACGAAAGCGTAAAAAAGGTCGCTGTTCCACCAATTAATTCGGTGCGGATACTGCTTCCTGATTCGGAAACTTTAAATAACCGCTCAATAATCCCCCGCATACATTTCTCCATTCCTTCGGTTAATAGTTATACACAACCGTTTTTTCGCTTTTGCATTATAAATTAAGGTAATAATATACTGTTAAATCTGAATAACATTCACGGTGAAACGAAATCGTTTTTCCTCCTTTGGGGCAAGAACAATCGGGATAATCGGATACACAACCGAGCTTTGATATACCTTTTCATACGCTGACTCTGACTGAGAAATGGTTTCTATCGGGAACGTACATACTCGCACCGGCTCAGCAAAGGTAAAAATAATCTTCATTCTCTGCCATTCGTCCGCCAGACCGATTGATGTTATTGATTCACGGTCTATCTCACTGACTAAATTGCCCGCTTTTTTCCCGTCTTCAAAGAAGTAGTATCGGTCATCGGCGTATCCTGCCAGAAGTGCAAAGTTCCATTCTAATCCTGCTTTGGTATCAATGGGATTTTCGCCGGTATTGATAAAACGGTAACGCACAGTGAGGTCAGGCGTTGTACGCCGAATTGTAAGCGTTTTCTCTATCGTCAGTAGTTGTGGGATTCCGTTTACCATTATTGAGTGTGAGGCGGTCAAAATAAGAGAAAGAGCTTGTTTTTGTTTTTGAATTTGTGACGAATATTCTGCACAGGGAAGCGATTCAATTTCAGGAGCAGTATTTCTCCGTAATACTGTCGGTGATACCTCTCCCGTCAGAATATGTTCCAGAAAGGATTTCCGCTCGTATGGGTCATAAATGAGGTAATCCTTTAAGGTAATGTCGTGCACTTTACTGCTGTCGTGAATGCTGATGACTCCTGAATCGCCTCCCGCAGTGGACGCTTCCTGAATAATCGTATGGTACATTTCCGGACGACGGCATAATGTATCAAGCAGATTAACAGGAACAGGATAATAATCCCATTCCACGATTCTGCCGCCCTTATGAGGCTGGATAAACAAGCGATGCCACTTATTCTGGAGAGCAATCTCCGGAGAGCCGTCAAAATCAAAATCTCGCTCTTCATAGAAAAGCGGATATTCTTCAAGCAGTTGTTCATTGACCAGCTTTTCTGCCCGGAGGATATTTTTGAATGTTTCCGAGCGGAGATAATTCAAATATAAACCACCGAAAACACCGTGCCAGTATGGACAGTTGCACTGGGATTTATAAAGGAATATTCGTGCTTCTTTCGGTGCTTGTTCTTTGTGCTTTTCTAATTTGATGCTGACTTCCATCATTCTGGCATACATCTGATTAGATTCTGAGTATTTATATTTAAAGTTTCGCCAGTATCCGCCGCGGATAAAGGGAGAAGCATCATTCCAAATCGGCTGGCGCTTGAGCTCATTGACGACGTATTCATATTTTCTTCCGGTATCAATCGGCAGAGCCCACTCCAACATCTCCCGATACGAGCAATCAGGAACATATATTTTGCCAAGCGGTTTCATCATTTTCAATGCTTCTGATGGTGTTACGAGGTGAATCCAGCTTTTGTTTTCACGGAGCATCGTAAAAAACCGCTCAAGCCATTTTTCTTCGTATACCCATTTGTTTGTTCCGGGCCATCCGCCGAACTTTTCACCATCGTCGCCATATACAAAAAGCGCTCCGGGAACCCGCAGAGCTGTCTCTGCAAGATACTGCTTGATTTCCTCCGGTTCCCGATAGGGAATCATATACCGCAGACGTTCACTGGTTCCAAAAACAGCCACCGTACGTCCCTGATCTTCGGTATTATAGTATCCGAACAGCTTATCGCTGATTAATCCGGCATTAATGAAATGGGAATCATCAACGAAGGTGTATTGAATGCCGGCATCTGCCATTGAAGAGATTACCTCCTGCTCCCAGACGCGCTCAGCAGTCCAGAATCCTCTTGCGTCTATGCCGAAGGTTTTTGCAAGGAATTCCCGCATTACTTTTATCTGTCCCAGCCGGTCTGATTCGGGAATCATCACTAATATCGGCTCATAATACCCGCCGGCAATTAATTCTACTGACCCGTTGTTTACCAGTTTTGCGATTCTGTTAATAAATTCCGGATGATGTTCCGTAAACCAGTCCCAGAGCGGTCCCGAATAATGGAGGCTTATTGGTAAATCAAGAAAATTCTCATATACACTGAGAAATGGAAGGTATGCCTTCTGGTAGTTTTCTTCAAACACGTGGTCAAAATTTCCAACCGGCTGGTGGCTGTGCAGACAGAGTAACAATTGAACAGGATTCATTTGAGACACTCCATACGATAAATTATTATTTAAAAAGTATATAAGATTAATTAAAAAATCAACTGTTTTTACTAAAGAGTGAGTATGGTAAAAAGATTGAAGAAATAATTTATGCTGGATTGAACGGTTGTTCGCCCTTATGGATTTTTTCTACTTTATAGTAAATAAAACCGGTGATATGTTGAGATGGAAATATTCTCCTTGACTTTTACCTGTTTCGGTTATAAACTATTACCAAGCGAACAAATATATTTCATTATTATAAACCAACTACTGACTCAATTGTCAAAGTTAAATCACTGTTATTATTGGAAACTAATCCGCCAATTTTTAGTGGGTGTATTACTCATTTATTTAAACTTTTTCACTACAGCGTATGTAACAATAGACATAAGGAATTGTACCTTTCTTGAAAAATCCGTTGCAGAGGAGTGGTTATGTATTTGCCAAGCGATTCTCGTTACAATACAATGAAATATAGACGATGTGGATGCAGTGGTCTTCTATTACCTGAAATATCATTGGGTTTCTGGCATAACTTTGGAGGAGTGGATAGCCTTGAGAATTCACGCGCAATGGTCTGGAGAGCATTTGATTCAGGAATTACTCATTTTGACCTGGCAAATAACTATGGACCGCCCCCGGGATCAGCGGAAGAAACCATAGGATATATTCTTCAACATGATCTTTACCCATATCGTGATGAAATCATTATATCGAGCAAAGCTGGTTATTATATGAGGCCTGGTCCTTATGGTGATGGAGGCTCTCGCAAATACCTTATTGCAAGTTTGGATCAAAGTTTACGCAGTATGGGATTGGAATATGTTGATATCTTTTATCACCATCGTCCGGATCGCGAGACACCGTTGGAAGAAACAATGGGAGCGCTGGATGCTATAGTCCGCAGCGGGAGAGCACTTTATGTCGGAATTTCAAATTATCCACCCGAACTCACCCGAAAAGCTCAACAGGTATTAAAACAAATGGGAACACCTTGCATCATTCATCAGCCCAGTTACAGTATGTTTCACCGCTGGATAGAAGATGACCTTCTTGCTGTACTCAGGGAAGAAGGCATTGGTTGTATCGTATTTTCACCGCTTGCACAAGGACTGCTGACGGATAGGTATTTAAATGGGATTCCAGCAGACTCCCGTGCAGGAAAACCACACGGATGGCTTCGTCCTAAGGATATTACAAAAGAAAAAATGAAGAAAGTCTGTCGGTTAAACGAATTAGCAAAAGAGCGGGGCCAAAAATTGGCTCAGATGGCACTCCTGTGGGTATTACGCCATAAGGAAGTAACCTCGGCGCTCATTGGCGCAAGCCGATTATCACAAATTGAGGATGCGGTAAACGCCCTCCAAGCAACACCATTCACCGATGAGGAGCTAAAAAAAATAGATAATATTCTTGCTGATAAGTAAATCCATTACAAAACGTTTATGATTTGTATATAAAATTATTACAAAAAAATAGACCTCGGAGATAAAACAGAGAAGACGCACAGCGCAGCGTAAACCGTCCCAAATAGGTGAGTACGCAGAGGAAATCATTTATTATTTATTGAAAAATTTATAAGTATCATATACCTATGCACCTCTTTAATTAATCTGTTCTTTCTCTGTGTTCTTTGTGGTTAAAAATTTAAAAATACGAAAACTCTATAAAGTAGAGAGGAATCAAAATGACTCAGAAATCAAAAATTGTATTACCCATTGCATTGATGTCTTTCATAATAACAGCGATGTTCCTGAACGGTTTTTCGCCGCAGAGTAAAAGTGCGGTTAAAGAGCCGGCCGATTATGTTAATCCGTATATAGGGTCAATAAGTCCTAAAACCGGCGGGACATCTCCGACTGTTCTCGTGCCTCATGGGACGATTACAGTTACACCGCAATTTACTCCCGGAATTGGAGATAAATATCTGGCAGACAAGATTTTTGGTTTTCCTGTTGGTCCGGCCACGATAATGGCGACTATCGGGGCAATTAAGACAAACAGTAGGGAGAATGCCTCGCGGTTTGACCACGATTTGGAAACAGCAACGCCGTATTATTATAAGGTTCTTCTGGAGGATTCTAATGTTGGATTAGAGTACACGATTGCCAGCAGTACCGTTTATTTTAGATTTATATTCCCGCAGGCATCCAGCTCCAACATCGTGATGACTTTATCTCGCAATGCGACTATTGAGTTTATTGGAAATAATGTTATAGAAGGTTCTACTGGAACTGGCGGCGGTAGGGGTGGTCAAACTCAAACTACTGCGGGCGGTACATACTTTCGTGCTGAATTCAGCAAACCATCAAGGTCTTTGGGGACCTGGAGTGGTCAAACTATTACTCCTGATACGCTCAAGCGGTCGGGCAACGGCATCGGTGCCTATATCAGTTATCCTACTTCCAAAGGCGATCAGGTGGAAATGAGGATAGGCATTTCCAACAAGAGTATTGAAGAAGCACGCGCAAACCTTGCCAAAGAGATTCCTTCGTGGGATTTTGAAAAGGCAAAAAGAAGCGCCAGAGCTCTCTGGAATCAAGCATTGAGTCTTATTAAAATAGAAGGGGGCACAGAGGAGCAGCGCACTGCATTCTACACGGCATTGTATAGAACGATGGGAAGAAAAGGGAATGTGTGGGACACCTACCGATGTGCCTATCCGCTTCAGACAATTATTGAGCCGGAAGAAAATATGAAAGCGATACGAGATTTCGTAAATACGTATGTCCAGACCGGATGGTTGCCGAGCTCAGGCGCAATGGTGGGAAACCATTCCACTGCCGTGATTACAGATTCTTATATGAAAGGACTGCGGGACTTTGATGTGGAAAAAGCTTATGAGGGGATGAAGAAAAATGCGATGGAAGCGACGATGATTCCGTGGAAGGACCGTGGTCCTACCACGGAGTTGGAACAATTTTACTATGATAAGGGATATTTTCCTGCCCTGCCTGTTAAAGAAGAGGCAAAAGTACAAGATTTACAGCAGTGGCGCTCAAGCGTAAGCAGATTGGTTGGCTCTCAGATGCCGTATCAGATTATCTGGCTTCCGGAAGTGGGTATCAAAGAGTGGGTGACACAAGTAGACTCCTGGCATAGAAGGCAATCGGTTTCCGTCACGTTAGAACACGCTTATGATGATTGGTGTTTGGCGCAGATGGCAAAAGCATTGGGAAAGAATGATGATTACGAGTTATTTATGAAGCGTGCGCATAATTACCAGAATCTTTTTGACTCCCGAATCGGTTTTATGGCACCGAAGACGGCAGACGGCAACTGGGTTGAGCCGTTTGACCCGAAATTGTCAGGCGGTTTTGCCGGCGAGGCGTACTTTGCCGAGACTAACGCCTGGATTTATACGTTTCATGTTCAGCACGATGTGCAAGGCTTGATTAATCTTTTTGGGGGAAGAGAAAACTTCATTGCGAAACTCAATCAACTTTTTGTGGAACAATACGTGATGGACAAGCCGGCGTTTCTGGGGCAATTTCCTGATATGTCAGGATTAATTGGAATGTACTGTCAGGGGAATGAGCCGAGTTTCCATATTCCTTATTTATACAATTATGCAGGTCAGCCGTGGATGACACAGAGACGGGTGCGGGAGATTATGAAGTTATGGTATAATGCGGGACCGTTCGGGCTCAGCGGTGATGATGACGGTGGTGCGATGTCGTCCTGGTATGTTTTTAATGCTATGGGATTTTATCCGCAGTGCCCGGGCCGTCCGATTTATGACATCGGCAGTCCGATTTTTGAAAAAATTACCATCAATGTCGGTAAAGCCAAAACGTTTGTGATAGAGGTGAAGAATGTATCGGACAAGAACAAATACATTCAATCTGCCACATTAAACGGTCAGCCGCTGAACAAACCGTGGTTTGAACATACCGAATTGGTAAAAGGCGGAAAGTTGATATTGGAAATGGGACCAAGACCAAACGAGAAATGGGGCAGTGCGCCTGAAGCAGTGCCGCCGTCTCTGTCTGCGCCGATATCCCGCTGATATGAAGAATAGTTTTTTACAATTAATATATTACAGCACAGAAATAGCCAGTGGAGTGTATCAGGTTAAAACGAAAATACACAAGTAACTGTTATATCTTTAATAGGTGGTACTATGAACTATTATGCGTTATTCTACTCCGTCGTTGACGATTATGTTTCGCGCCGGGCACCCTACCGGGACGAACATCTTCGGTATGCACGGGAGGCAAACCGCCGCGGCGAGCTGCTCTTGGCTGGAGCATTCAGCGATCCGGCAGATGGAGCGCTTCTTGTGTTCCGTGCGCCAGACAGTTCTGTCGTCGAAGACTTCGTTCGAAACGATCCTTACGTTATCAATGGACTGGTAACCCGATGGGAGATTCGCTCGTGGACAGTGGTGATTTTTCCTCCATCCCAAGTTGTACTTGGGACGGAACAATAGAAAAGCTTTACTTTGACATTTCTCAGTTCTTTGCGTAGATTATTGCAATGAGCTTTTAGAATAGGGATACGAATGTGAAAATAGCTTCTCATCGCCCATCCTTAGTTGGGCTTCTTGTTTGGTTCTTAGCGAACTCCACTGCTGGTGCAGCCATTGGCGTGGTTATTGGACTCCTTTTGCCCGAAGCCGACCTTCGGCGTATTGTCGTCATTAGCGTCCTCTTTGGCAATGCTGTCGGATTTGCGAGTGGTTTGTCGGCATTGTATCTCCTGCCGCGGTATCGCAACTTCCCCCTTGCACTGGATATTCTTTTCCGCATACTCACCCTCATCGGTGGTGGACTTTTCGGTTCTTTTATTGTCATCCTCGCTTATCCTTTCTTACTGCTCTATCAAGCCAAATACATAATACTTATTCTGGCAGTAGATAGCGTTATTTCATTCATCGTCGGGAGTATTCTCTATACTTATGAACGTATGCAAAAGCAGATTGAAGAAAGTTATCGTCAGATGGAGGAGAAACGGAACCTTGAGATACAATTGCGGGAATTGGCAGCCCAAGCTGAATTGAAGGCGATGAGAGCCCAGTTCAATCCCCACTTTCTCTTCAATGCACTCAACTCTATTTCCGCTCTCATTGACGCGAATCCGGCAAAAGCTGAGGAGACTCTTCACCAATTGTCAGAACTTTTGCGTTATGTTTTGGATTCTTCCGGTAAGGATTGGGTACCGCTTCTTGAGGAACTTCGCTTCTTAGATAAGTATTTGGCAATAGAGCAGGCACGCTTCGGGGAGCGTTTGGCGGTTGAAAAACATATTGACCCGGCAAGCGAGAAAGTACTTATTCCCAGCTTTATCCTTCAACCTCTGGTTGAGAATGCCGTTAAGCACGGTATAGAGCCAAAGATCAACGGCGGAACGGTTGGCATTGAAGCACACTGTGAAGGGTCAACCTGCTTTGTATCTATCTCGGATGACGGACCGGGCATCGAGTTGGAAAAATTATTTTCTCGCGGTCGCGGCCTCACCACGGTAAGAGATCGGCTGCAATTGCTCTACCAGGGCAGAGCATCTTTCACAATTCGAAACCAAGAAAAAGGAGGAACGAAAATTATGTTAACATTTCCAAGAGAAGGCTATGAAAATTCGCATCATTATTGTTGATGACGAGCCCCTGGCACTGCAGAAGCTGCGGCATTACCTTGCCGATGAACCCGATGTAGAAATCGTCGGCGAATCTCAAAATGGACCTGAAGCTGTCGTGCTGACGGAAAACCTTAAACCCGACCTGCTCCTCTTAGACATTCAGATGCCAGGTATGGATGGCTTTCAAGTACTTGAAGCCTTGCCGCACCCGCCTCTGGTTATCTTCATAACGGCTTATAACCAGTATGCCATCCACGCTTTTGAAGTAAATTCACTGGATTACTTGCTAAAGCCATTTACGAAAGAGCGTCTCCGAGAAGCAATTACTCGGGCAAAGAAATGGATGGAACCGGGTGTTGACTTTGCAGCGAGCATTTCCAAGCTATTAAAGACATTGGAAAGAAAACCATATCTGGAGAAACTCGTCGTGAAGAAAGACGGGAAGATTATCCTCATTGAAGTGCAGGATGTGCTTTGGGTCGGATCAGAAAAAACTCTTAATTTCATTCATACACTCAAGGGAACGTATGGTACTGACCTCACTCTTCAAGAGCTTGAGCAAAAGCTTGACCCAGTGCACTTTTTCCGCATTCACCGTTCAGCTATTATCAATATTGATGCCATTGCCGAGATTGTCCCCTGGTTCGGGGGAGACTATAAGGTGATGTTGAAAGATCCGAATCGTACTGCCCTTGTTCTGAGCCGGCGTCGAGTAAAAGCCTTCAAAGAAATTTTTCTCTGGTAGTGCTCTACCACTCGTTCCTGCCTCACTTCCGCTCATCTGTTTTTTATCACCATTCATCGGAAAAGTATTGGATTATTCCAGTGCTTCACGTAATTTAATAGCAAATTTTTACATCAAAGCTATGGAGAACGCTATGAAAAAACTTATCCTGGTGGTATTGTTAGTCCTTCTCGAGTGGCTTCCTCCGATAACCGATGCTCAAGAAGGAGCAGGAGGGATGTTCGTCGGAGTGAAAAATACCAACATTGCACCCCTCAACAATCTTCTGGGTAATCGTCTTGAATCCTTTAAGGACAACTCGGTTCTTATCGGCGGTATCGGGTGGGGTTCCGTCAGCCCGGGGATTCTCCTTGGTGGGGAAGGTGGTGGCTTCTGGCAGACAAGCGACGGTCCAAATCTCCGAGCGCGCCTCGGTGGAGGCTACGGTTTCTTTGACGTGGGGTATATGGTTATAAAGCATAAAGGACTGCGACTCTACCCAATGGTCGGCATTGGAGGTGGGGGAATAACCTTGAGGATGGCACCCTTAGGCGTAACTTCACCGACGTTTGACGATGTTATCACCGATCCAAAACGGGAGGCGAACGTTACAGCGGGGGGATTAGCCTTCAATTTCGCTTTAGGGCTGGAATGCTTTGTTGAAACGAAGGACGGTAAGGAAAAACGGCCGGGCGGTTTGCACTTTGGGATTCGTGCAGGTTACCTTTTTATGCCCGGAAAGGCTGACTGGAAGCTTGAAGATTTAGACGTCATCGGCGGGCCGGATATCAGGCTGAATGGCTATTACATTCAAGCAGTCTTCGGCGGCTGGGGGAGAAGGCAGTAAGTTAAATGAAAATGCTGTGAAAGGAGGATGCAATGAAGAAAATTCTCGTTATGACGCTCGTGAGCTTACTTGTGCTCATTAATAGTGTTGCAAAGGGTATCCAGTTCCACGCTGGTCAACAAGTGAGTTTAGCGGCTGGGGATACGGTGTATAAAGATCACTACGCATGGGCACAAACCGTAAAAATAAATGGTGTTGTACAGGGAGACCTTATTGCCGGGGGACAATGGATTGAAATACAGGGCACAATCAGCCACGACCTCTTCGCTTTTGGTCAAAAAGTAGCAGTTTTGGGAATTGTTCGCGGGGATGTGAATGGTTTCGCGCAGGAGGTGCGCATCAATGGCGAAGTGGATGGAGGCATACGGGCCGCCGCCGCTCGCGTGATTATCAATGGTTCCGTCAAGGGAGATATCCTCGCCGGGAGTGGTCAGGTGATTGTCAGCAAAGATGCTATTGTTGAGGGAGATATAACCATCGGCTCCGGGGAGTTGATTATTGAGGGAACGGTGCTCGGCTCGGTAAAGGGCAATGTTGGACGAGCAGTGCTTGCTGGTGTTGTGGGCAAAGATGTGGATCTTGCGATAGACGACGGTTTTGAAGTGCCCGCCGGTGCAAAAATCGGGGGCGACTTGAAGTACCGATGTAGAAAACCAATTGATATTAAGGGCACGGTTGCGGGGCAGGTGACTTTTAAAGAGTATATACACTATGTGAAAGTGAAGCGGTTGTGGTCACCGGTGAAAGTGGTCTTTAAAATCTGGTCTGTGGTGGCGGCATTGGTCATCGGCTTAGTGCTGGTAGCTCTCTCAAAGCGAGCGACGCGGGGTATGGGCGACGCCGTTCACAGCAATCCGCTTAAAAGTCTTGGCTGGGGATTTCTTTTTCTCATCGCCATTCCGGTTATCTTTCTGATTTCAATGATTCTTATCATTACCATCCCGTTGGGTTTCGCTCTCCTGGGTTTGTATCTTGTCTTGCTTTACCTGAGCCGCATCTATGCAGGACTTTTCGCAGGCCGCGAAATTTTAGAACGGCTCATCGGACGTGAAGTATCGCCGTATGGAGCGGTGGTCATAGGAGTAGTGCTTGTTTGGGTGCTGATTAGTTTACCGTATGTCGGATGGCTTTTCCACCTCACTGCAATAATTTTCGGTCTGGGTGGAATGCTCCTCGGCCTGCGGAAGATGGTCACTCCTCAGACAACCCCGACTTCTGCGATGCAACCTCAACAATGAAAATCCATAATTCTACAACGTAAGCCTCCCTCACCGGAGGCTTTTTTATTTAAACTATAGGGACACAATACTAATTAATTCACGATAAAGGAATGGAAAAAAGAGATATAATAATTCCCGTTGCGTCAGGACTTCAGTCCCCTTTCCTGTTGCGTCAGGACTTCAGTCCTTGACGCATTGAAGATAGAAAAATCTATCTCTCTATTGTCAATGAAATAAAATAGAACCGTATTATTATTATTCGTGATTCCCGTTGAACAATTATATTCTGAAAACATATCTCTTTTTCGCGTGCTCATACGGATTTAGATGTTTGTTCTTAATAAAGATGTCAATCTTTAGCGTCAAGAACTGAAGTCCTGACGCTACGGAACTTGGGACACAGGGATAGCCAGTCAATCTTAGCCCATGAGCGTCGGTTTGCCGCTTGTTATGCGCCGTATTAATTTAAAGGACTCGATTTGATATCTGCGATGATCTGTTGAGCAAATTTTCTGTCTCCACGTTTACCAGTCTTTGCGAGTTTCTCTAGTTCAGACAAGGCGGCTTGACCGAACTGTCGCAGTGAGTTGGCTGCAGGATCACGTAACTCTGGTTTCTGTATTGATTCAATGATGGCTGGTATAGACACGGGGTCACGCAATGAGCCGAGAATTTCGATAAGCTTAACGGCTTTGGGGATACTTGATGTCTTCCTCAAGATAGAAACCAAATCGGGAGAAATGGCGGGAGAGCCAATCTCAGAAAGAACCTGAATAACCTTGCTGAGTATTTGACCATTCGGATAGCTATATAATGACAAGTAATTAGGTATTGATAAAGTGTCGATGAATTTGACCAATTGAGGTATTACTGAGATCTCCTTAGTGGTGCGAAAAAACTCCAATGCCTGAATTGGGCTGCTGATTGATTTATCATTCAGAGCGTCGAGAAAATCAGAGACGACTTGATCTCTGGTGAATCTTTTGCCGCAGAATTTACAGACCATTGCTTCTCTAAGTAAACTCTCGGCACAATCAGGACATTTTTTTTGCAGGCCAGCAACTGAAGGAAGAGCAGCCTTAGTGGGAAGCCCTGCGGCCGCTATCAGTCCGAATATTCCGAAGAAGAAGCCAGCCGCGAACCAAGCTCCTGTTGATTGTCCCTTATGTTCTGCCAAATTGAAGGAGAGAATGCCGCATATGAAAGCTTGTACTATAAGGATTATAATGATGATCTCCATTAGCCCGTTGGCAACAAGGAATGTATTAAGCGTATTTGTCAATTTGATTGCTCCTTTCTGCGAAGTAATGTGGCACATAACGTCTGGCAGAACAATGCAACAATTTTGCGAATTTATAATTGCCATTCAAGTTAGCAAAATTGTTGAGTGAGGATTTTTCTCCCTTGACAATTCTAACGACGTTGTTTTGCCTGTTATGCGCAGTGTTGCCAAATGTTTAAGTCTAGTCCTGTAGATTTGCAAAAGGTCTTTTCCCATAGATGTTTTTGAATTCTTGAATCCACTCACCCTCAACTTGTTTCGGATCTTTGCTCTTATTGGGCCAAGGTTTCCAACAGAGGACTAGGTCACGATGATTTTTTATTTGCCAGATGTATCTTCCACCGAAGTGACCAATGTTTCGACCTTTACCGAACTTCATATAAGTAGAAATTCGATCATTAAGCGTGGAGTTACTCCATTTACCTGCCCGAATTCCGCCGGCTTGACCAACATAGATTACAATAGTTTCATCAACCCAACTTGATTCCAATTCGGAAATGGAAACGTTTGGGTTTTTTCCTTTGAATAAACCTCCGACACCTTTTGCAATAAACTCTGGACGCTTACCACCCAGGTAAAGGACGAGATAGTTTCCTCTTTCGTTGGGAATACTCGAGGAATTTAGAAAGAGATCCCCAACCTTTTTGAATCCCGAAAAACCTTCTGCCTTTAGGGCTTTGGATGAATTGAATGTCATTAAGTTGTTCTCCTTTAAAGTTGGCAACATTGCTCATAACATTTGCGGCTACCCGAAGTTGCTACCGAAGGGAGCAATTTGGGTGTAGCGACCAACTGGAGCGAAAACCGTGTAGCCGCTGTTAGGCGATGCCAGATTGCAATATTACACTAACCAAGTATGTCCACATTTGGGACATTTTGTCGGCTCTCTATCAGCTAATAATGCTAATAATCCAATAGGGAAAGCGCAAATAGCCACAATAATTTGCCAGGTTTTAAATCCCCCCCTCGTTGACATTTCGCCACATTTCGGACAAGAAATTTGCTGTGCCATTTTATACCTTCTATGTTATAATTTGTAAACTTACTCTTGCTATCCAAATTAATAATAAACTAATTACGACACAATTACCATTATATTTAGAAAATGAACATATAATTATTTCTATATTTTTGAAAGTCATTGCAATAAATCTAAGTGGTATTTGAATAATTATGAACAATGATATAAAACAACCAGCAGGATTATATTGCCAAGAAGTAGCAATGTCAAGTTCTGAAATCGCAATAAGACTTCTTGTTATTCCACATCCTGGACACGGAATTCCAAATATCTTTTGAAATAGACAAAAATGCGGCAATTCATTTAGAAATCCGATAGAATGCCCGGTATGAATAAAAAATAAAAGGATAAGAACACTACTCAAGAGTATATTTAAGTGAATTCGTTGCATGTCATTATGCGTTAATCTGTTAATAATAAAACTTGGCACTATTGCTATTTCCATTTGAGTCTCTTTGCAATCTGGTTTAGCCTAACTATTGTATCAACGGACCCTCATTGCGTTTATTTTACTCCTTGGTTGAGGGGGCTCACAATTCGACCCCGTTAGAATATAATGAGGTGCGGGTTTTACTGAAACGAACGAAGGAGCGACAACAACTTATACATACCTTAATGGTCTTATGACTGCAGACGCGCAATTTCAGCTCCTTCCACACTTTTTCATAAAATACATCGATCCTGGTTTCTATGTATATTAAATTCTCCGGATTATCAAATAGCAATAGCTTACGTATTTAAATTTATTAATATATTATAGCTTTGTCAAGCGTTTTTTTCACCTCAAAAAAGACTGCGGTTTTGCCTCTGCGATAAAAAAGAATTAATCCCGCAAAAGCGGGAAAAAGAGAGAAGGCGTCCCGAGTACTCGGGACAGAGAGAATAAAATATATATAAAGATAAAATGAGAGAAAATGAAATATCAGAAAAAGTTAAAGGATCGTAAATAATTTATAATACCATATTTTCTTTGAAAAGACACTTATTCATATAATGAGATCTTTGATTTAACGCAGGCTGAAGCCTGCGGCTACCGATTATATAACAATTTTAAGCTCATTTTTTGGTAGCCGCAAACTAAAGTTTGCGATTTAATGGATTTTTTCAAAGGTCTCAATATATTTGTGGCATATCAACATTAATTTGATATAATAGATTTTTACACATACCCGCAATTATCGTATTGACATTAATTGAATAGAACAATATATTTTATAATAATCAGTCTTGTTATGCAGAGACAAATCCGCCTTCCGTTAGGGGCGGATATGACCTCAGGCATAACTGGTGGAAAGGATTGCAATGACTCTTTTTCTTTTCTGGACAGGAATTCTCTTCGCCGCGCTGGCGGGTTTCTTTATTTATTTGATGAAACGCCGGCGCATCGGGTTCCGCTTTCAAACGCGAATTACGATATTAATGCTTATATTTTCATTAGCGCCTGCCGTCCCGCTGATTTTTTTCTCTATAGAAATCATTAACCAGGGTGTTTATCAATTAGGCTCGAAAAATATTGAAGACATTCTAAACGGCTCGCTGGAGGCAATCCGTGAGCCGCTTCTTATGCAAAGCTCTGAGCTGTTAGACCGCATTGAATCAAATCCGGATCCCAAATCAATTAACCAATGGACAGCCAGCGAGAGACTTGATTACATTTTTATACTCAGGCTTCAAAGAGACACTGTTGCGGTTGACACCCTCTACAAAACAAAAGATAAAACCATCAATCTCCCCCCGTTCACCAAAGAAGCATTTGCTCAGTACGTCGCACGAGAGATTACTCCGACACTCGATAAAGACCGCGGAATATTTGAAAATTACTGCGTCATGAATGATTCAAGAGTTGCTCTTGTCGGCGTCCCGGTGGATAAAAATACAGTGGAAATGGTCAAAAAAATAGAGCGTACCGCCGCCTCCTACGGAATGATTTACTTGCTGTTCATTCAAGGAAAATTAGGGTATATTTCAGCAATAGTACTGATTGCTTTATTAACGGCGGCAGTCGTCATTGTTGCCTGGCGATTATCAAAGAGTATAACCGGGCCAATAAAACTGCTGGCAGACGGATTTAAAAAGGTTGGCGAGGGAGATTTATCAATAGTAGTACAGGCGCGTGCAAAAGACGAGATTTCCTTTTTACTGTCATCATTTAATACAATGGTTGCCGAGCTGAAAAACACTCAGCAGAAACTGCTTCAGAGCGAGCGTATTGCGGCCTGGCGGGACGTTGCCCGGCAGATTTCCCACGAAATTAAAAATCCGCTCACTCCGATACAACTTTCACTGCACCGCCTCCGCAAAAAAATTATTATACCTGATGAACATACCGATGCTATAGAAGACAGCTTCAATACTATTGAAGAAGAAATAGAATCCCTCAGACGATTGGCTTCGGAGTTTTCTGAATTCGCACGTATGCCAAAGCCAAATAAATCGCAAGCATCGGTGAACGCCACCATTCACAGCGCCGCTTCGCTGTTTGAAAATAATACAAAAAATATCTTAATCCATTTTGATTTAACAGAACCGCTCCCTGATTGCCTCATTGATACAGAACAGATGAAACGGGCACTGATAAACATTATAACCAATGCTCTTGATGCCACACCAGAAAACGGGAAACCAATTTATATAAAAAGTAAATTGAATCAAGATAGAAAGGTTGTTGAAATCCAGATAGTGGACAATGGTGCAGGGATGGATTCAGAAACGGTGAATCGGATGTTTGATCCGTACTTTACGAAAAAACCCGGTGGAACAGGCCTCGGTATGCCTATCGCCAAACGGATTATTGATGAGCATTCCGGTACGCTCTTTGTTGAAAGTACACCGGAAATCGGAACAACAATCACTATTTATATTCCAATTCAGGAATGATCGTACAGTTTCCCCACCATCATTTTAATGAAATGATATTTTGCACAACAGATTTAAATTAATTAACTTTGTAAAATACCATTACGGAGTTTCACAGATGTTAAAACAGTTTATGATTTTTATGAGCCGGATAGTAATAGCAGTCGTTATCGGAGTGTTCCTGAATTTCAATACACAGTTGAATGCTCAGGAGCAAGCAAGAGGTACTATTTCGGGTACTGTTCGTGACAAAACAACGAAATCCCCAATGATTGGAGCCACTGTTATCGTTACTGGAACACAACAAGGTGCAATAGCTGATACGTCCGGATATTTTACTATTCCCTCCCTGGAGATTGGTACGTATAATCTGGAATTTAGTTATGTCGGTTACGAGAAACTGAAGAAGGCAAACGTTGTTGTCAATCCAAATCGTCATACGATACTGGATGTTGAAATTGAAGAAAAACCACTCAGCATTGATGATATAGTAATCAGACCAACCTATTTTGAAAAAGCCAAATATGCTGTCGTGAGCAACCGATCAATGGACTTTGAAGAAATCCGCAGCGATCCGGGTTCTGTGGAGGACGTCCAGCGGGTTGTTCAGGCATTGCCGGGAATTATTTCAATGTCGGACGAGTATAATGAAATTATTGTCCGCGGCGGAATTCCCGGTGAGAATCTGTTTGTTTTAGATAATATTGAAATCCCAAATCCAAATCATTTTCCAATACAAGGAATGGGAGGTGGTCCCATCAATATGATTAATACGTACTTCGTACGAGACATAGATTTCTACGCCGGCGCATTCCCCGCTAAGTACGGAGATAAAGTCTCATCCGTTATGGATATTAAACTCCGCGACGGCAACCGGATAGAACGCACTGGTAATATGTATCTGGGAATGGCTGGTATCGGAGCTATGGTAGAGGGTCCCCTTGCAAATGGAAAAGTAACCTATATTGTTTCCGGACGGAAAAGCTATTTAGACCTCATTGCTCCACAGGTTCAGTTGACGGCAATACCGAAATACTATAATCTGCAGAGTAAAATAACCTCCTTTATCTCCAACAATAATAAACTTACTATTGACGCACTTTTCGGCAACGACCGTATAACTATTGAAGACGATGAAGATGCCTATTCCCGCGGGGGCGAAAATGTCAAGTCGCGGAGTCATCAATACACCCTTGGGGCTACTCTTTTAACACTCCTTGGTAAAAAGGGATTTTCTACTATAACTATCTCCCGTGTGCTCAACAACTGGAATAACATCGTTTACCACAACGACGGACATATCTACTACAATGAAAAAGATAACGAAGCTGAAAACACTCTGAAAGCCGATATAGATTATAAAATAAAAAATAATATTGACTTCTCCGCCGGTATTAACATCAAAAATACCGACTTTTCCCACAATAAATGGCTTGAAAAAGACACCGTATACATCTACAACTACCCAACAAATCCCGAACAGAAAATCAGCATTCAAACAATATTTCCGGAATTGAACGTCAGAAAAAGTGTCTCGCCCTATAAATCCGATGCATACGCTCAGGTAAAATTCCCAATTAACAAATTGGATGTCATCTGGGGGCTTCGATACCACCATTTTACATTTACCGATGAAAATAACCTGAGCCCCCGGGTTGGGCTGACTTACCACCTCACGCCAAAAACCGATATTAATGCGGCATTCGGAAATCATTATCAAAGTCCTGCATACATAGATTTAACGTTGAATCCCGCTAACAGGAATCTGGAAGATAAAGCCACTCGCGTCTCGGTACTCGGGATAGAACATCGTTTTGCAGACGACCTGAAAGGTACGCTGGAAATATTCTATAAAGACTATAAAAAAGTGCCGGTTTCTTATAATGACATCACTCCCGATCCCCTTGACTCCTATGAATGGCTGATGGTCAATAAAGGCGAAGGCTACGCAAAAGGGATTGAATTATTTCTCCAGAAAAAGCTTTCGAACTCCTGGCACAGCACTGTCAGTTATTCCTATTCAGTCTCGCGTGCACGTGATCTCCGATATAATACGTACTATAATTGGGACTTTGACCACCGGCACGTGTTCACCCTCATTGCCGGCTATAAAGCACGAATGATGCATATACCGTGGTATACTGAAATGAAGAAAAAGCTCTGGTATAAACCAGTTGCCTGGCTTCTTCCATTCGGCGATGAAGTAGTAACCAGCGTGCGGTTTCGCTATTTGGGCGGCAGGCCGTATACTGCCCCGAAATATCATCCTGAATTCAGGCGGTGGTTAGTAGATTCAGACCAGATGCTTAACCATCAGCGGTTTCCCCATTATGCCCGCCTGGATATCCGTATTGACCGGCGGTTCTTCTTTAAAAATTGGAATATGGTAACATATTTTGATATGATAAATATCCTCAACCGTGATAATATATGGGATTACAGCTACAATGAGAATGGCACCAAAGACAAAATCCTCCAGTATAAAGTCCTCCCCGTCGGCGGAATAACAATTGAGTTTTAAGGGACTATGAGGACGATATATTACCTTGTGCCCAGTCTCTGTCTGAGCACAAACTATGGGGACACAATTCTAATTTCTTTATTGTTTTATTGGAGAACACGGTTTTTGATTTATAGGGCGGTTAATGATCCATCTTTTTTAATTGTTATTATTCTTAATGTTTTTACCGGTTTTATGTACCTTCTACTGCTTTTAATAGTGATGAGACCTTTTAAAAAATCCACTGAAACGCAAACTATCCGCCTCTTTTTAAAGGGGCGGAGCGACTACCAAAAAATGAGCTTAAAATTGTTATATAATTTCGCCCATTTAGTATGGACGAATACCCTGCGTTAAATCAAAGATTTCAAGAAAATATTTTACTGTAAATCTTGTAAATCCTGTCCATCTTTAGGTTACTTGAAATTCAGGTCAATAATACTAATCTCCCTTTTTTTATTCCTGTCTAGTCTGTCGGCAGCCATACGCGAATAAATTTTACTTTTTTCCCTGCATTTTTGGATATTCCGCTATAGTTTTGTCCGCCTGCTGAATTAGGTAATATTTACTTTTAATAAAAAATTATCGTATATTTAAATTTATATTTGTTTTTATAAAGGTAAGAGGAATGACGGCTGAATCAAACAATCAAATCTATATCTACAACACCCTGACCCGTAAAAAGGAATTATTTACCCCCATTCATCCCGGTGAAGTGAGTATCTACGTCTGTGGGCCGACGGTGTATAATTATATCCACATCGGCAACGCCCGCCCATTGATTTTTTTTGACGTCGTGCGGAGATATTTTGAGTATCTGAGATACAGTGTTACGTATGTTCAAAATATTACCGATATTGACGATAAAATCATCGCAAAAGCGAATGAAGAAGGCAAATCTACATCCGAGATAGCGGAGTTTTATACAAAAGCCTTTTTAGAAGATTGTGAATATTTAGGTGTGAAGGTACCGACACAATCGCCAAAAGCGACTGAATACGTTCCCCAGATGATTGAACTCATTAAAACCTTGCAGGAAAAGGATTTTGCTTATGAGATAGACGGGAATGTATTCTTTGATACATCTAAATATTCCGAATACGGGAAATTATCGGGAAAAGATTTAGACAATATGGAAACCGGTGAGCGGGTGGATGATTCCATTCAGTGTATGAAGAAGAATCCTCGCGATTTTACGCTTTGGAAGCCATCAAAGCCCGGCGAACCGGTATGGGATAGCCCCTGGGGACAGGGAAGACCCGGCTGGCATACGGAATGTGTTGTTATGTCAACAAAACTGTTGGGGAAAGAGTTTGATATTCATGGAGGCGGCGCCGATTTAGTCTTTCCACACCACGAAAACGAAATCGCACAAGCACGCTGCGGATATAACGCTGAGTTCGCAAACGTGTGGATGCACAATGAATTCGTTACCATACGCGAAGAGAAAATGGCAAAATCCGTCGGCAACGTTGTCTTGGTACGGGAATTAAAAAAACATACAACAGGAGAAGTAATCCGAGAGAAAAAATATTCAACAGAAGCAATACGGTTGTTTTTCCTGCAAACTAATTATAGAAATCCCATATCTTTTTCTTATGAAATTCTTGATAGTTGTCAGAATGGGATTAATAAAAATAAATATTATTATAAAGATGTTATAGAGTATTATTTAGAAGATGCTAAAAATCATGAATCTGAATATGAGTTAGATATACCAATTGATAAATTACCGATAGACGAGGACTCTCATCGTTTCAAATTGATTGATGGGTATTTTGAAGATGCAATAATGGCGATGAATGATGATTTTAACACTGCTATAGCTGTGAGTTGTTTAATACGTATTTTTAATTTAACGTGTGATTATGCGCGATTATTAGAAAATGCTGATAGAAAAGGTGTAAGAGAATTTTATCCAATTGTAAAATATGGGAAAGACAAAATTGACAGTTTGGATGGATTTTTGGGGATTATACCGAAAGAAACATTAGAGGGCAGTTTTAGAGCCAACGTTGAGAAACTGTGTGAATTGATTAAATTAGGTAATTTACTCAAAGAAAGGCAGGAATACCGCAAAAAAGAAGATTGGGAAGGAGCAGATAGAATTAGACGAGACTTAGAATCAAAAGGCAGAATTGAAGATAAAAAAGATGGGACACGGTTTATTTATAATGATGATTATGAGATTATTATTGACAAAAATGGGAAAATGTTTGTAAATAAATCTGAGATTACCGCTGTGGATATTCAAATATACAACAATTATAATTTGAAATAATATATAATTTTTTATACTGCTGAAAAGTTTTTTTGATGTATTTAAATGATACTCTATTAATTCTCATTCCAAGTATTCTTGTTAGGAACGCAAGTTTCTGCAATGCACTAACTGGTAATACAGAAATTAATATTTTCAATTTTTTTCAAAAATTTATTGACTATTTATAATTATTCTTTTATATTAGCAAGTCTAATATCGTTTGGGTGTTTGAGGTGAAAAACGATTTGCTGGCATAGCTCAGTAGGTAGAGCAGCTGACTTGTAATTAGCAGGTCGGGGGTTCGATTCCCTCTGCCAGCTCGATTACAAGTTTCGTAGAACCAGCAGAAGATGAATATAAGGGGGAAATAAAGGGGTATTATTATTTTTTTGTCTTTTTTGGAGAGGTACCCAAGCGGCCAACGGGGACAGACTGTAAATCTGCTGGCGGATGCCTTCGGGGGTTCAAATCCTCCCCTCTCCACGAGCTTGTTAAGATGATGCGGGAATAGCTCAATTGGCTAGAGCATCAGCCTTCCAAGCTGAGGGTTGCGGGTTCAAGCCCCGTTTCCCGCTCAAATTAGGGTGTTTTGAGATTGGAAGCGCCTTCGTAGCTCAGCAGGTAGAGCACATCCTTGGTAAGGATGGGGTCATCGGTTCGATTCCGGTCGAAGGCTCATAAAAATTAAAAACGGTAAAAATCGAGGAGAATAAGAGAGATGGGGAAGGCGAAGTTTGAGCGAACGAAGCCGCATGTTAATATAGGGACGATAGGGCATGTAGATCATGGGAAGACGACGTTGACGGCGGCAATAAC